>Ga0316201_10000015_pt1 | contig 73715 bp, 68 predicted proteins | sample CS6wburrow_MG_FD_204516 | JGI IMG/M metagenome (GOLD analysis project Ga0316201, IMG submission 204516) | Coastal sediment microbial communities from Delaware Bay, Delaware, United States - CS-6 worm burrow | ecosystem: Environmental > Aquatic > Marine > Coastal > Sediment | place: USA...
TTTCTGGCGGAGAGGGTGGGATTCGAACCCACGGTACGGGAGAACCGTACACCTGATTTCGAATCAGGCCCATTCGACCACTCTGGCACCTCTCCATATTTCTTCACTACAGATGTGCGGGCGCCCTATGGACGCCAGTACACCTGATTTGACTCGTCGCTACGCTCCTCGCCCCTCGGGTGCGCACTGCGTGCGTCCTAAACGGCTTCGCCGTTTGGTCGAATCAGGCCCATTATCGGCGGGCGTCCTGCCCGCCGCCCTTCGGGCCGCTTCGCGTTTCAAAATCGCTCTCTGCGATTTTGTCGACCACTCTGGCACCTCTCCATGGCGTCGACCCTTGCGGGGCTGCGGATTGTACGCAATGGGCGGTGCTTCCGCCAGCCAAAACCGGCAGGATATAGCGGCAAGATCGCTGAAATTATAGTGCGCCTGAGGTAGCCTTTGGGCGTGCGTATCCTGATCATCATCGCGCTCGGGGGGCTGCTGGGTACCTGCTCGTCGCCGCCCTCTATACTCGAGCAAGTACTCGAAATCGGTGAACTTCGCGTTGTCTCACGCGACAGTCCGACGTCCTACACTATTGGACCGAAGGGTCCGACCGGTCCCGAATACGATCTCGCAAAAGCGTTTGCTGATGAGCTCGGCGTCGAACTCGTCATCGATGCCGTCGAGAGCGTGTCCGAGATTTTGCCAAAACTCTTGTCCGGTGACGCGCACATGGCGGCGGCCGGTTTATCCATTACCGAGTCGCGCCGCGAGCACCTGCATTTCGGTCATCCGTATAAATCAGTCAACGTTCACCTGGTATATAAGCTTGGCGACGGCAAACCGCGGTCTATCGACGATGTTCTCGATCGCTCGATCGAAGTCGTCGCCAGCAGCAGCCACGTCGACCTGCTGTCTTCATTGAAGACCGCCTACCCGGAGCTTACGTGGACCGAAAATGCCGATGTTGAATTCGCGGATTTGCTCGCCAAAGTTGCGATGGACGAGATCGACCTGACGGTGGCGGACAGCCCCGATTTCAACATCCAGCGACACTTCTACCCGAATCTACGCGTCGCTCTGGACCTCGAGATCGGCGACCCGATTGCATGGGCGTTCCCCAAAGAGACAGGCGATTCACTGCTGGCGCGCGCAGACGAATTTCTCATTCAATCTCAGCGCAATGGCCTGGTCGCAAAGGTACAGGACCGCCACTTCGGTCACACGAAGAAATTCGATTACGTCGGCACCCGCAATTTCATTCGTCACTATGAAAGCCGCTTGCCCCGCTACCGCGCCATGTTCGAACAGGCCGGAGCGCAATGGGGGGTCGACTGGAGGCTGCTGGCAGCTATCGGTTACCAGGAATCGCATTGGCGCGCGCAGGCGGTATCCCCAACCGGCGTACGCGGCATCATGATGCTTACCGAGGCAACCGCTGACTACCTCGACATCGAAGATCGCGTAGACCCGGAGAGCAGCATTTTCGGTGGCGCTCGCTACTTCGTACGGCAGACCGAGCGCGTCGCAGATACAGTGACCGAGCCGGACCGCACCTGGATGGCACTGGCGGCCTACAACGTCGGTTTCAACCACCTGAAAAGCGCGCGCATGATCGTTGAATGGCAGGGCGGCAATCCGGATTCCTGGATCGATCTCAGAAAAGTCTTGCCGTTGCTGGCACAGCGCAAATGGTACTCGCGCTTACCGACCGGTTATGCGCGCGGCTGGGAGCCCGTGCTGTATGTGAATAACATTCGCGCCTACTACAATATCCTGAAATGGCTGACCGCCAACGAAGAGATTCCTCTCGGCCCTGATGCGATCCCTGAAGGGGGGCCCGAAGAGCAACTCGATCTATTCGAGCCGCAGGAGTCGCAAGAGCCGGAAGAGTCAGCCTGAAGGTAAACGCATACTCTAGCGGCGCGCCCGGAAAAATTCCTTCAGGAGTGCCGCACACTCCTCCGCAAGCAAGCCACCGTTGATCTCGAAACGGTGGTTCAGGGCCTTCGAATCCGACAGATCAGTCGCACTGCCCAATGCACCGGCCTTCTCATCGTAGGCACCGAAAACAACGCGCCCAACCCGGGCCTGCGCGATTGCCCCTACACACATGATGCAGGGCTCAAGCGTCACGTACAGGGTTGCGCCTGGCAGACGGTGGTTGCCCAGCGCCTCTGCCGCCTGCCGCAGTACAACTATTTCGGCATGTCCGCTGGGATCCGCATCCATAATAGAACGATTATGTGCCGCAGCGACAAGCTCTCCATCGACGACGATCACAGCGCCGACTGGAACCTCTCCCTTGTCGGCCGCAACGGCCGCCTGCACCAACGCGGCACGCATACCGAAAATATCTTGTTCGGGAAACGTCATAGTCGCGGTAATGTCACAACAGGACTTCAAGCAGTCCGATCTCAGCACACTGCGACGCTGCGCACGGCACAGTGATTTCGGGGCTCTGCGAACACTGTATTAATCTATTCGTAATCATCGATCTTGATCCTGAAGGGGCTTAACAAACTCAAAGCATCCGGCAAACTAAAACTCGCGCCCTCAATAGAATTCTGCAACGGGTCAATCGAATAACCCGTGGCTCCACTGAAGTTACTGCGATCGAGTTTTGTTCGATTAAACCGGGTGTTTGTCAGATCTGTTTCGAAGAAGTCCGAGTCGCTAAGGTCGCATTCGGAAAAATCGACATCGTGCGCCTTGCAGCGGGTCAATTGCAGCTCCGGCAGTTGCAGTGCGCTGAAGGCGCTAAAACTGATATCACATGCATCAAAATAAAAAGGCGCGGATAGCGCGACGCTATTCCAGTTCAGCGATGTCCAGTTGATGCCGGTGGCCTTACAATTCCTGAACTCCGTGCTCATGAACCGGGTACCGTCAAACTTGACGACGTTGAGATTCGAATCCTTGAATTCGCAATCGGAAAACCTGCAATCCGTGAACTCGGATTCCGAAAAATCGCAGTTAATGAACTTGCAAAGTTCGAAGGTACCTGACCGAATTCTCTGTTGCCTGAGTTCCAGGGCGTCAAAAACCTGCTCTTCGTAGGAAGCGCCGTCTTTGATCTTCATTCCCACTCGATGGTGGCCGGCGGCTTGCCCGATATGTCATAGGTTACCCGGGAAATACCATCAACCTCGTTGATGATCCTCAGCGACACATGCTCGAGAAAGTCGTAGGGCAAACGGGCCCAGCGTGCGGTCATAAAGTCGATGGTCTCAACCGCGCGCAAAGCAATGACGTAGTCATAGCGACGACCGTCCCCCATGACACCGACGGAACGCACCGGCAGGAACACGGCGAATGCCTGGCTCGTCTTGTCATACAGGTCGTGTTTGTAGAGCTCTTCGATAAAAATGTCGTCGGCGTACTGCAACTTTTCAACAAAGTGACGCTTCACCTCACCGAGCACGCGAACACCGAGCCCGGGTCCGGGGAACGGGTGTCGGAAGACCATTTCGCGCGGCAGACCGAGCTCCAGTCCGATCTTTCGAACTTCATCCTTGAACAATTCACGCAACGGTTCTATCAGTGACATCCGCATATACTCTGGCAGACCGCCCACATTGTGGTGCGATTTAATAACGTGCGCTTTGCCGCTCTTGGCGCCTGCCGACTCAATGACGTCCGGGTATATCGTGCCCTGAGCCAGCCAGTTCACGTCCTCGAGTTTGGATGCTTGCTCCTCGAATACTTCAATGAACTGTCCGCCGATGATCTTGCGCTTTTCTTCCGGGTCGGCAACACCGTCAAGCGCGCGGAAGAAGCGTTCGGCGGCGTGTACCCTGATCACGTTGACGCCAAGGTGTTCGGCGAACAGGTCCATCACCTTGTCGCCTTCGTTGTGTCGTAGTAAGCCATGGTCCACGAACACGCAGGTCAGTTGATCACCGATAGCCTCATGCAGCAGCGCCGCGACCACGGAGGAATCAACGCCACCCGAAAGTCCCAGCAATACCTTGCCGTCACCGACCTGCTCTCTCACAGAGTCGATAGCATCCCTGACGATATTGCCTGGCGTCCAGTCGCCGGCGCAGTCGCAGATATCACGGACGAAGCGGCGAACGATTTCCTGTCCCTGCAACGTATGCGTAACTTCCGGGTGAAACTGAACGCCGTAGAAGTGCCGCGATGCGTCTTCCATCGCCGCCAGCGGCGAGTTTCGGCTACTCGCGGTCGATTTAAACCCGGGCGGCAGCGATTCCACACGATCGCCGTGGCTCATCCAGACCTTTAGCACCGATTCGCCTTCGGCATCGCTCAGGCCACCAAACAAGGCGGAGTCACCTGGCGTTATCTCGGCGTAGCCAAACTCGCGGTGTATCGACGCTTCGACTTTGCCTCCGAGTTCGGCAGCCATCGTTTGCATGCCATAGCAGATGCCGAGTACGGGAACACCAAGCTCGAACACGGACTGCGAGACCTTCGGCGGATCGTCAAGGTTGACGGACTCGGGCCCGCCGGACAGCACAATGCCGCGAGGCCCGAATGCGGCTATGTCCTCGTCAGACATATCCCAGGGGTGAATCTCGGAGTAGACGCCACACTCGCGAACGCGGCGCGCAATCAACTGTGTGTACTGGCTGCCGAAGTCCAGTATCAGCAGCTTGTCTGCATGGATATTGGTCTGCATTGGCGGGTGTCCTCGCGCGTCGTGTTATCTAAGAGAATTGCCCGCAGCGTGTTGAAACATGCCGAGGCGCGTGCAAAACAAGAAAGCGATAAGCGAAAAAGCGGAGTCTACACCGAGTAAACAGGCATTTTGAGCGCGTTTCTGACGCCGTCAGGTGCCGCACAAGCCTGTCTCACCCGCTGCTAGTTCTTGACGCGATAGTTCGGTGCTTCTTTCGTGATCGTCACATCATGTACATGACTCTCCGTCATACCGGCCCCGGTTATACGCACAAATTTCGGCTTGGTGCGCATTTCTTCGATGCTTGCGCAGCCGGTATAGCCCATAGCGGCGCGCACCCCGCCCATGAGCTGGTGCACGATCGCCACCATGCCGCCTTTGTAAGCGACGCGGCCTTCGATGCCTTCGGGTACAAGCTTTTCGAGCTCCTCGGTTGCGTCCTGGAAGTAACGATCCGAGGAACCATGCGACTGCCCCATCGCACCTACCGAACCCATGCCGCGGTAGGACTTGTAGGAGCGACCCTGAAATAGCTCCACTTCACCAGGTGATTCTTCGGTTCCGGCGAACAGTCCGCCAATCATCACCGAATATGCGCCGGCGACGAGTGCTTTCGCGATATCTCCCGAATAGCGAATGCCACCATCCGCAATCAGCGGTGTCTCGCTCTTGCGCATAGCATCTGCGATCTCCGCAACGGCCGAGATTTGCGGGACACCGACGCCTGCGACGACCCGAGTTGTGCAAATTGAACCGGGGCCGATACCGACCTTGACGCCATCGGCGCCGGCCTTCACGAGTGCCTCGGCTGCATCAGCCGTCACGATATTGCCGCCAACAACCTGGACGTCCGGGTACATCGTCTTGACGCGACGTACGCGATCCAGCACGCCCTTTGAAAAACCGTGCGAGGTATCCACAACCAGCAGGTCGACGCCGGCCTCCACGAGTGCTGCCACGCGATCGTCAGTGTCGAATCCGGTACCGACCGCAGCGCCTACATGCAGCGCGCCGCTACTGTCCTTGCACGCCAGCGGGAAGTCCTTGGCCTTCTGAAAGTCTTTCGCCGTTATCATGCCTTTGAGTTCGAAGTCGTCGCCGACAACCAGCACCTTCTCGATGCGGTGCTGGTGCAGCAATCTCAGCACCTCTTCCTCATCCGCGCCTTCGCGAACGGTGACCAGCCGGTCCTGCGGTGTCATCACCGTGGAGACTGGCGCATCGAGTTGCGTCTCGAAACGCAAATCGCGGTGCGTCACGATACCAACTGTCCGCGAGCCCTCGACAACCGGCACGCCGGAAATGCCCATCGCGCGGGTGAGCTCGATCACTTTGCGAATCGACATGTCGCTGGTAACGGTAATCGGGTTGCGCACCATTCCGGATTCGAACTTCTTAACCGTGAGAACCTGGCGCGCCTGCTCTTCGATCGCCATATTTTTGTGAATCACGCCAAGACCGCCTTCCTGGGCCAGTGCAATGGCCAGCCGCGATTCGGTCACGGTGTCCATGGCAGCCGACAGCAGCGGAATACTCAGCCGGATTTCGCGGGTGAGGTTGGTGCTCAGATCAACCTCGCGCGGCAGTATCTCGGAGTAGCCGGGCTGCAGGAGGACGTCGTCAAAAGTCAGAGCTTCCTTGGCGATTCGCATGTAGGGATCTTCATCTGGTTGCGGTTAATCGATCAATTGTACGCGCCGACGATTTGCGCGTAAACGTTGGGCGGCAACGATATACTTGGAAAATGCCCGCCGAAGCCGCCATCTCCGTCAGTCAGCTCAATCGTCGCGTCCGAACCCTGCTCGAAAGGGGCATCGCGCAGCTCTGGGTGGAAGGGGAGATCTCGAACCTGTCACGACCGGCGTCCGGGCATATCTATTTCAGCCTGAAAGACGACAGCGCGCAGGTCAGTGCTGCCTGGTTTCGCCAGCGCCAGCGCGGCCCGGCGATAGCTTATAAGAATGGTGATCGCGTACTTGCCTACGGGCGCGTCAGCATTTACGAGGCTCGCGGCAACTACCAGCTGATCGTTGAGCGCATGGAGCCCGCCGGCGAAGGCGTTCTGAAGCGGAGATTCGAAGCGCTGAAGAAAAAGCTGCTGGACGAAGGCCTGTTTGACGAGGACCGCAAGCAGCCGCTGCCCGCTCTGCCCTCACGCATTGGCGTCATTACATCACCGAGCGGCGCGGCTATTCGCGACATTGTTAGCGTACTCGCGCGACGCTTTCCCGCCGTACCGGTAATTATCTACCCCGCCGCTGTTCAGGGTGATGCAGCGCCTGCCGAGCTTATCGAAGCACTCGCAACGGCGGCGCGGCGCGACGAGTGCGATGTGCTGATCCTGGGCCGTGGCGGCGGTTCGCTGGAGGATCTCTGGGCATTCAATGACGAACAACTTGCGCGTGCGATAGCCGCCTGCCCGCTGCCCATCATCAGCGCCGTCGGCCATGAGGTGGATTTCACGATTGCCGACTTCGTCGCCGACGTCAGGGCGCCGACGCCCTCCGGCGCCGCAGAGGTCGTGGTACCCAGCCAGCATGACTGGGAGCAGCGCATTGCAACGCTGGCGCTGCGTATCGGCCGAATCGGTCAACGCGCCGTTGAAGATCGGGGCCAGCGAATAGACTGGCTCGCGCGCCGACTGGTTGCCGCCAGCCCGGCTGCGACGCTGCACCGGCAGCGAGACCATATGCGCGAGAATCGGGGCCGGTTGGCGTCCGCAATACGGCAGCGATTGCTATCAGACACCAACCAGCTACAGGCAATCCGCAGCAACCTGCTGCAGCAATCACCGGCGATATCGGTGCAGCGCAATATCAGCCAGCTATCAGAGCTGCGGCAGCGGCTGGTAGCGGTTTCGCGCTCTATGCTTGCCACGGCCGAGCACCGCGCCGCACTGCTCGCACGCGCCCTGCACTCAGTAAGCCCGCTCGCAACACTCGACCGGGGTTACGCGATCGTGATGGATGCGAGTACAGAGAAAGTGTTGCTGCGAGCCAGCGACGTAAATGTCGGTGACGACATTCTCGCGCGTCTCGGCGAGGGCGAACTGGTCGCGACGGTCAAAAGGGTTGAGAGTAGTGAGTAGAGGAGTGATCGCGCTGTTATTTGGGATTCTGCTGCCGCTCGCGACAGTGGTCTCGGCAGTAGCGGCACCCGAGCATTCGCCCTGGCCGGGCGGCATCGCGATCGTCGATGTCGGCGACGCGCAGGAGCCACCGCCAGTTGCAACGTTTGGCGACAGGCCGGTATTGATGATGGCGCGCGACGAGCGCTGGCACGCCGTTGTTGGCATCCCGCTCGATACGAAAGAAGAATTCCTGGGTCTTCGAGTGAATGACGAAGACGTCAGGGTAGAGCTGATAGCGCGCGAATACCGGGAGCAGCGCCTGACGGTGAAGAACCAGAGCTACGTTACGCCGGGCCAGCAGCAGCTCAATCGTATCGGCGCCGAACGCAGGATCATAGACGCCGCCCTGAATCGATTCAGGCCATCATTCGGCACCGGTATCGAGCTGGCCGCGCCGCTGGCAGGATCAAGAAGTTCGAGCTTCGGACTACGCCGTTTTTTCAATGATCAACCACGTGCGCCGCACAAAGGCATGGACATCGCGGCAGCCGAAGGTGTCCCGATCCAGGCGCCGAGGGACGGCGTAATCGCCGTGACGGGTGACTTCTTCTTCAATGGCAATACAGTCATCGTCGATCATGGCCAGGGCTTTGTGACGATGTACTGCCACTTGAGCGAAATCACCGTTGAGCGCGGTCAGTCCGTTGCTGCTGGCGATGCGATCGGCGCTGTTGGAGCAACCGGTCGTGTGACGGGCCCGCATCTGCATTTCGGCACTTATCTGAACGGTACGGCGGTCGATCCCGCTATTCTGATGCCGTCTCAGTAGGCGGACAGGCATCGAAGAATTCGCACATCACCGGGCGGAAGGCATCCATATCAACGAGGAAGGAATCGTGTCCGCGGATGCAATCGAGTTCGCTAAAGTGCGCGTCTTCACAGACCTCTGCGAAACCCGCGGCCAACTCGCGCTGCTGAATGATCGGAAAAAGAATGTCGCTGCGGACGCCTATGACCAGCGAGCGCTCGAGATTGAGTCGCCTGAATCCAGCCTGCAGTGAACCGCCGTACTCGGCAAGATCGAACAGGTCCGAGGCGTGTGAAAGATACAGGTAACAGTTGGGGTCGAAAGCGCCGGTGAATTTGCTGGCAACGTTCTCGAGGTAGGACTCCACCGCAAATTCGGCCACGAATTGATCCTCGATGCGGGCGTGCGCGGTCGAACGTTCGCGCCCGAAACGCTGCGCCCACTCTTCCGCGGAACGGTAGGTGATCATGCCGAGTTTGCGCGCCAGTCGCTGGCCCGTAATCGGAGGTTTGCCAAGCTTGTATCTACCCTTCTTCCACTTCGGATCCGAACGTATCATCTCGCGCTGCAGCGAACGAACCGCGATCGAAAAAGGTAACGCGCGCGTGGCCGATGAGATAGACACAAAGGCACGCGTCGATTCTGGATGGCGGACGCACAGCGCAAGGCCGGTCATGCCGCCCATCGAACAGCCCACGACCGTATGCAGACGATCAATACCAAGATGTTTTACGACGAGCCAGGTCGACTCAGCAATGTCTTCCAGCGTGAGAACCGGAAACTTCAGCCGATATGGCTCTCCGCTTTCGGGATCAGGTGAGGCTGGGCCGGTCGAGCCAAAACAGCTGCCCAGCGAATTGACGCAAATGACGAAGTAGCGATCGGTATCGATCGGCAGCCCCGAGCCAATCATGTCTTCCCACCAGCCAGGCGTCGGATCTTCAGCCGAGGACGTCGCATGCGCCGACGGCGAGAGGCCCGTGAAAATCAGGATCGCATTGTTCTTTTGGGCGTTGAGTTCGCCCCAGGTTTCATAGACAAGCGTCGGCGACTCGACGAAGCCCGCCCTGTGCATTCGAAACGGGCCTTCGAATGTAACGCTTTTCGTCGCCTTGCTCATCACGGACTCCTCACCACGCCCAAGTATACTTGCCGTTACTTCTTGACGCGCTTCATTAGCCGTTTGCGACTGTACTCCTGTCGCGGCGTGAGCTTGTTGCGACGACCTTTGAACGGATTGTCACTGGTTTTGAAGGACAATCGTACCGGCGTACCCTTGAGTTTGAATACCTTGCGGAAACGATTAATAAGGTAGCGCCGATAGGCTTCTGGCAGCTTCTCCGTCTGGTTGCCGTGAATCACGATCACTGGCGGGTTGCGACCGCCCTGATGCGCGTACCGCAAACGAATTCGCCGGCCGCGAACCATTGGGGGAGCATGCTCCATGACCGCACTTTCCAACTCCCGAGTGAGCTCCGTTGTGGAGAGATCGCGGGTTGCGGCACGATAGGCGCGTTCTACGGCCGGCAAAAGATCACCAACCGCTGTGCCGTGCAACGCAGAGATCGTAATGCGTTCGGCAAAATCCAGAAATGGCAGGCGGCGATCCAGTTCATCGCGGATGCGCTTGCGCTCATAGGCAGACAGTCCATCCCATTTGTTGGTCACAACTACGAGTGCACGGCCACGCTCCAGCACCAGGCCGAGCAGGCTTACATCCTGTTCCGTGATGCCCTCATGGGCGTCCAGCACAGCGATAACGACCTGAGTTTCCTCGATAGCCTTCAGCGCTTTGATGATGCTGAATTTCTCGATTGCCTCGTGTACTCGGGACTTACGCCGAATACCAGCCGTATCGATCAGGAGATACTTGCGGTCGTTGCGCTCGAAAGGTACGGCAACGCTATCGCGCGTCGTGCCCGGCTGATCGAATACGACAAGACGCTCTTCGCCGATTAATCGGTTTATCAGCGTTGACTTGCCGACGTTCGGCCGTCCGATAACTGCAATCCGCAGCTCCTCGTCGTCTTCTTCATCCGGCTCGTCCGGTGGCGCTGTTTCGAACTCAGCGAGCACGGCATCCATCATTGCCGAAATGCGATCGCCATGCGCGGCAGAAACAGCGATAGGTTCACCGAGCCCAAGACCGTGAAACTCGCCGCTAGCCAGGTCTGCATCGAGACCCTCGGCCTTGTTGACCGCGAGCCAGGTCTTTTTTGCGTGTTTTCGGGCGAGCATGGCCACATGCTCATCGGCCGCGGTCAGACCGCTACGACCGTCTACCATGACGATTGCCACGTCTGCTTCGGTCAGCGCGCGCACCGTCTGTTCTACCATCGCCTCCGCGATGCCAACTTCGCCTCCGGCAACGCCGCCGGTATCGATTACGAGATAAGGAATAGGCCCGAGCTTGCCGAAGCCGTAGTTGCGATCTCGCGTAAGGCCAGGGTAGTCGGCTACTAGCGCATCCCTGGAGCGCGTCAGGCGATTAAATAATGTGGACTTGCCAACATTCGGACGACCGATAAGGGCAATAACAGGAAGCATGATCTTGCACCGTCACCGTGGCCGATCAGGACTCGTCGACCGAGACGTCCGGCGCCGGTCGCTTTGGCCGCTCATCGATCACTTCGTACGCTGCCAACATACCGGCATCGTTTTGTACGTAGAGTCGATTGGAGATCATCAGCGGCGCGTTTGAGATTGCAGAACCACCGAGCTTGACGCGTGCAACCGGAGTGCCATTCAGGTTGCTGAGAAAATGCACGTAGCCCTCAAGATCGCCAATCGCCACCGTCGTATGAAACGGGATTGGCAAGGTTGGTTCGCGTCGCAACAGATCGTCATTGCGCCACGATTCAACGCCATCACGCTTGGCCAGCGCTATGATTTCCCCGCTGCCGCTTACGGTGTAAATGCTACTCCAATCCGCCGACACGCCTTCGTAGGAAGACAGCTCGCGACTCCAGAGCACCTGACCCGACTCCGCAGCTAGCGCAGCAAGCCGTCCCTGGTAACCTGATGCGAAGATATCCTGACCGACAACGGCGATGGCGCCGTCTATGTCGGACAAACGATCAAGATCCGAACGCCCTGTTGGCGGTGACAACAGTGACTCCCACATAATGTCACCGCTATTGAGATCAGCCGCCACCAGGCGGCCGTTATCGAATCCGCCGATAACGGTCGTACTTACCAATACCGGATCGGCAGAGCCGCGCATCGTCAGTGACGGCGTCGACTGTTCAATCGACCATAGTCGCCGACCATCGTAGATCGAGAGTGCCTGCATGCGATTGTCGATGGTCTGCACAATCACTGTCTCGCCACTAATCAGCGGGCGCGCCAGCGACTCGCCGTCGACATCGGTGCGCCAAACTTCAGCGCCGGTCGAGGCATCGAGGACGATAACGATGCCATTTCTTGCAACAACGACGACGCGATTTTCGCCAACACCGGGGCCCGCTGACAATTCGGTATCCAGTTTGGTTCGCCATACCTGTCGGCCGGTCTCAGGATCAAACGCAGCTACGTTGCCGCCGTAGCCGGCTGCGTAGATACGGTTACCGTCACCCGCAGGTCGTAGCGCCACAAGCAGGAATGCGGCGTCGCCGCCGATTTTCGCGCTCCACAAGCGCTTCACTTTCAGCGTCTGCTTAAAGTTGACCAGTTCTTTCGGCTCGAGGTCTTTATCTTTGTCACCGAATATTCCGCACGAGGCGAGCAGCGGCAGTGCCGCGATCAAGGTGAGCAGGCGCCCTGCCTTCTTCACTCAGTGACCTCTTCTTCGGTACCGTCGGCTTCAACCGGAATCTCATCGACCGAGGGCTCATCAACCGGCGCGTCAGAAGGCTCCTGCAACGATGCATCGTCGGACGGGATCTGCGGCAAATCCAGCGATTTCCACTGCACCAGCTGCTGATCGATCGTGCCCTGAGAAAGCGGGTCCAGGAGCACTGCCTGGTAAGCGGCTTCGGCATCTGCGATACGGCCGAGCGCGTGGTAGGCATCGCCAAGCACCTCACCGTAGCTTGCAGTGAATCCGGGCGCGTCCTGTCCCTCGAGAAGGTCGACGACTTCTTGCGGCTTGTCCTGGTACAACAAGACTCTTGCAAGCCTCAGGCGCGCCAGCTGCTTGAGCTGCTCGCTGGCCGACCCCTGCAGCAATGCATCCAGCGCGTCGGCAGCATCCTGATCACGGTTTTTGTCCATGTACAGACGCGCTATCGCCAGTTTCGCCTGGGCTGCGTAAGTCGTATCCGCAAACGTCGTACCGAGTTCGCCCGCAACGACTTCGGCCTGATCGAGATTGCCGTCTACAACATGATTGGTCAGCGACTCATACAGGGCCGATGCCTCCAGCTGTCCCTCGAGTTTACTGTTCTGATAGTAATTGATACCAAACAGCAACAGAGCGCCGGCAGCGATACCAAAAATCACGTATCCGCCGTACTCGGACCACCAGCTACGCATTTGATCAATTTGTTCTTTTTCTGAAAGTAAGTCGTCCACTTAACTACCTTTATTTACTTAGCGACGGGACCTGCCCTCGCCTATTTCAATTTATCCGCGAGCGTTGCCGCGATGTCATCCAAAGCAACGCTCTCCTGTTCCTCATTGTTGCGCAGCGGCTTCACACCAATCCGGCCTTCGCTCAACTCCCGCTCACCCAGAATCAGTGCGTACTCAGCATTACTCTTGTCGGCGCGTTTCATCTGTGACTTGAAACTGCCGCCACCCAGATTCACCTCGACCCGTATGCCACTGATGGTATTGCGCAATTCTTCAGCCAGCGCAAATGCGCGTGCCTGCGTACCTTCACCAACCGCTGCAATATACACGTCGGCGAACTGCTCCGGCGCCTTGCCCCCGCAGACCTCAAACAGAGCGACAAAGCGTTCAATGCCCATCGCCCAGCCAACGGCCGGCGTTGCTCGTCCACCGAGTTTCTCGACCAGCCCGTCATAGCGCCCGCCCGAGCATACTGCGCCCTGCGCGCCCAGCGCGTCGGTCACCCATTCGAAGACCGTCCTCGAATAGTAATCGAGACCGCGCACCAACCGAGGATTGATCACATAGCTCACCCCGGCAGCGTCCAGAAGCGCCTTGAGACCGTCAAAATGCCTGATTGACTCCTCGTCGAGATAGTCCAGCATGACCGGGGCGGCCTCAACAATGGCCTGCATTTCCGGATTCTTGCTATCTAGGATTCTGAGCGGATTCTGCTCAAGGCGGCGAATACTATCCTCATCCAGCTGATTTTTCACGCCATTGAAGTAGCTGACCAGCGCCTCCCGATAGCGCAGCCGTGATTCCGGCATTCCGAGCGAGTTGATCTGCAGCTCGATGCGAGAAATTCCGAGACGCTGCCAGAGCCGTGCACTCATGATAATCAACTCGGCATCCACGTCGGGACCCTCATATCCGAGCGCCTCGACGTCGAACTGGTGGAACTGTCGATAGCGACCCTTCTGCGGCTTTTCGTAGCGAAACATCGGACCGGCAGTCCAGAGCTTCTGGCGCTGGTTATGCAGCAGACCGTTGGTCATGCCTGCACGAACGACGCTGGCCGTCGCCTCGGGCCGCAAGGTCAGGCTTTCGCCGTTGCGATCCAGAAACGTGTACATCTCTTTCTCGACGATATCAGTCACCTCGCCGATCGAGCGCTTGAAGAGTTCCGTGTACTCCAGCAGCGGCAGCCGAATCTCGCCGTAGCCATAGGACTGTACGATCTCCTGGACCACCGATTCCAGGTACCGCCAGGTCCCTGCAACGTCAGGCAGGATGTCGTTCATTCCACGAATAGCTCTGGGTTTCACGTGTTGGTCCGGGATCGTCTGGATAGCTGGCTCAAGAGCCCGCAATGGTCAGGCGCGCAACAAGCCCGCGCCGCTCGGCGGCGCTTATCGCGCGATCAGAATCGTTGACTTGAATACGGACATTGTCCGCGTTGCCGAACAGTGCGTTGAAAGGCGCTTCACCACTGAGTTCAACTGTCCGGCCGTCGTTGCCAAGACCGAAAAACAGCCGGCGCCCGCCAGCATCCGAGATTTCGGTCCAGCAGTCGCCACTGTAGGTCAGCAATACACGCAGCTGGCCGTCAGCGAGCGGCGGTGTCCGGGTTGCCTGCGCGGGGGGTGCGTCGACGGTTTCTGAAATTGACTGCAAGACTGCCGAGTCGTCATTGCCGACATCGGTTGCCGTCGGCTCGGACTCGGGGTCGAGCTCAATCCCAGGCTCCGCCTGTGGCTCCACTACCGCGGGTTCCGCAATCATGTCGAGTGCCGGCTCCGCATCAATCGCTGGCGGTGATGTGAACCACCAATAGGCAGTCGCCGCAATGATCAGCACGACAATCACCGCGATCCACGGTCCGGGCGACATCTCGCGGCGAGGGCGCCGACGTGTGGCTACCAGTGGCGGCATTCCTTCCGACCGGTTCAGCTGGTAGTAGTCAGCCATCACGTCGCTTTCGTCGACACCGACCAATTGCGCGTACTTTCTCAGGTGTCCTTTGGCGAAAACCGGCGCACCGATAACATCGAATTCATTGCGTTCGATCGCACGAACTTTCGGTTCATCGAGGTGCAGCTCCTTGGCAATTTCCAGCACGGAAATTTGCTGCTCGCGGCGTGCTAACGCCAGCCGCTCGCCACCGACCGGCTCTTGCGGGTCTGCGGAAGCCGAAACTTCGCTGGATTTGTCGCTGGCGTCGCTCATGTTATCCGGATTCCAGGACCTTTCTGGCTTCGGGCGATGTTGGAAAATCCCGAAGCAGCTGGTTGACCAGTTCGGAGCTGGCGCGCTGATCACCGAGCTTCTGTTCGATTTGCACACCAAGATAGAGAATGCCCGCCGTGGACTTATTGGTTCCAATGAAGCGCTGCAGAAAAGCCCTCGAGCCGAGATAATCTTCCTGCTGATACTTCAAGAGGCATAGCTGCAGCAGTGCATCCCCGTAATTGTTCTTGCGATCGAGCGCCTGGCGGAAGAACCTCTCGGCCGCCTCGAAGTCTGGCTTTTGCAGCATGCAGACACCCGCGTTTGTCAGCGTTACCTCAGCATTGTCGTTTTCCGGATGACCCGCCGCCTTCGCCAAATGCTTCTCAGCTTTGTCGAACTGCCGCTGGTTGCAGAGAAATACGCCGTAGGCGTTCTGTATCTCGAAGTCGCGGGGTGCGACTCGAACCGAATTTTCGTAAGCCTCGGTGGCAAGACGCAGGTTATCAAGCGCTTCATAGGTTCGCCCCAGCGTTGAATACGCGATTCCACTTGGTCCCAGCTCGATCGACAGCATCAATCTGTCGCGCGCCAGTTCGTATTTGCCGTTCTGATAGTAGCGTGCGCCCAGCTGGTAGTTCAGGTCGGCGGCGTCGGCCTCGTCGGCCTCAGCCGGTGCGTTGCCCGTGGTTGTCGATATGCACCCGCTCAGCAGCAGAAAAGCCGCCATCGCGGACACAATCAGTTCGCTCTTTTTCATGCGGATGCCATCCTTATTTTCGTCTTAGCGGATTTCTTGCTCGTCATGTTCTTCTGACCAAGTGGCGATCGCACACGGTCACTGACTCTTCCTGCCAGCTGACCGCAGGCCGCATCGATGTCATCGCCACGAGTCTTGCGCGTGGTCGCTACCAGCCCCCGCAGACGAAGTCGCTCCTGGAAATGGCGGATTGTATCGGCCGACGAACGCTTGAAACGCGTATTGGGGAACGGGTTGAACGGAATCAGGTTTATCTTTGCGGGCTTACCTTTCAGCAGTCCAACCAATTGCTCTGCATGTGCCAGCGAGTCATTCACACCTCGCAGCATTACGTATTCAAAGGTGATAAACCGATTGGCATGCTTCGCTGCGTACGCCCAGCATGCGTCCAGCAATGTCGCAATCGGGTGCAGCTTGTTGACCGGGACGATTTCGTCGCGCAAGTCATCGTTCGGTGCGTGCAGCGAGACGGCCAGCGCAACGTTGCAATCGTTACCGAGCCGTTCCAATACCGGCACGAGTCCGGACGTACTGACGGTCACACGGCGCCGCGACAATCCAAATGCGAGGTCCGACACGAGTAAATCCAGAGCCGGCGCGAGGTTGCGATAATTCGCGAGCGGTTCACCCATGCCCATGAAGACAACATTGGTTACGGCCGGCTCGCCATTATCCCGGCGCGGTAATTCCTGAATCGCGTGCCAGACCTGGCCGATAATCTCCGCGCTGCTAAGGTTGCGGTTGAAGCCCTGTGCGCCGGTGGCGCAGAAAGCACAGTCGAGTGCGCAGCCGACCTGCGAGGAAATGCAGAGCGTGCCGCGTCCCGTCTCGGGGATGAATACCGTCTCGACAGCCTGCCCTGCACCGCTTGCAAACAGCCACTTGACGGTACCGTCCACCGAATCGTGCCGCGACGTGACTTCGGGCAGCCTTATCTCAGCCTCTTCACACAGCCACGTTCGCGTCGATTTGGACAGGTCCGTCATCGCATTGAAATCAGTGACGCCACGCTGATACATCCACTTCAACAACTGCCGCACGCGAAACGATTTTTCTTCGTGCGACGCGAAGAACTGCTCGAGATCGGATTGCGACATCCCGAGTAGATTTAACTTGTTGTCGAGGGAAGACATGCTACGAGTGCCGCTTAGCGGGTCCTCGGGCAGACGCCGTCGTCGCCAAAGAAAAACGCGATTTCGACCGCGGCGGTCTCCGCCGCATCCGAACCGTGGACGACGTTCTCCTCAATGCTTGTGGCGAAATCTGCGCGAATCGTACCTGCGTCCGCGTCAGCCGGATTGGTCGCACCCATGATCTCGCGGTTTTTCGCGATCGCATCTTCGCAGCTCACAACCTGCACCATGACAGGGCCGGAAGTCATGTAACTCACAAGGTCGTTGAAAAAGGGTCGCTCTTTGTGGACAGCATAGAAACCCTGAGCCTGCTCCTGGGTCAGGTGCATCATGCGAGCAGCGACGATTTCGAGCCCGGCTTTCTCGAAGCGGCTGTAGATCTCGCCAATAAGGTTCTTTTGCACGCCATCAGGCTTAATGATGGACAGCGTTTGTTCAACGGCCATGTGTTGCTTCCTTTATTTCTGTTCTTGGAGGGTGGGCCCGGCGATCCTGCCAGGCGTATAGATGCGAACCGTTAATTGTACTACGGCGATTTCAGACGTTGAAGCTTTCGCCGCAGCCACATTCGCCCGTTATATTGGGATTTCGGAAACTGAACGCCTCATTGAGGCCATTCTTGACGAAATCGACCTCCGTGCCATCGATCAGCTGCAGCGCTTCAGGATCAACGACAACCTTGATGCCCTTTTCCTCGAAAACGACGTCTGTGGCATCGATGTCGTCCGCATAATTTATAACGTAGGAATAGCCCGAACATCCTGTCTGCGTCACGCCCAGCCTCAGGCCGATGCCCGTACCGCGCTTGTCGAGATGGGTCCGGACACGTTCGGCCGCCGAATCCGTTAGCGAAATCGCCATGGTTTGTCTCTCATGTGTTGAATACGACTAGTCAGACTAGCCAGGTAAGGAACCGTCGCAAAACCTCTGCCCAAGCGACTGCACCGCATCTTCTAGGACAAGTATACGTCCGGTTTTCTCCACAGGTACAGGTAGAATTTGCATTATGTCCGAGGCGCGAAACGCGCCGAGACTCTCTACGGCCTGGCCTTCGTACCTGGCGCAACAGTACTCGCAGGCGGCGATCACGTGCGGGCACCCCCATACCCGAAACCGGAGCGCCTTGATTCGCCCGTCCGCCTGCGTACCAGACAGCCTTAGACGAATGCCCTGGTCCTCTATAGCAACGGTGACCGCGTCGGCCAGGTCACCCGCATGCGCCGGCCTGGTAAAAGACTCACGAACCAGAGGGCTGTATGGGTCGTCGCTCAAGCGGCCACCTCGGGCGCAAGTTCGCGCAGGCGGGCCACCGCCTCGCAATAGCGCCGGGCTGCGAAGACGACGTCCTCTTCTCGGGTCGGCCGACCCAGGCTGAATCGAATGGCGCTTTGCGCAAGATCGTCGCTGCGGCCGAGCGCCCGCAGCACATAGGATGGCTCCTGAACCTGGGCGTTGCAGGCCGAGCCGGTTGCCACACAAATGGGCTCCAGCGCGAGCATCAGGCTCTCGCCCTCGACGTCATCGACAGACACGCTCAGGATTCCCGGGAAGCCGCTCTCAAGGTCGCCGTTAACGAGCACGCCATCGACATCACGAATGCCCTCCCAGAGCGTCTCGCGCAGCGCTTTGAGATGGCGCAAGTCCGCATCGATGCTGGACGCCGCGATATCGGCCGCCAGTCCGAGTCCGGCGATGAGGTCGGTGGGCAGCGTTCCCGGCCGAATACGTCGTTGCTGACCGCCGCCAAACAGAATGGGCTGGACCCGACAGCCCGGCCGATCTGCGATATACAGCGCACCAATGCCTTTGGGACCATAGAACTTGTGGCCGGTCAGGGATAACAGGTCAACGGGCAAGACGCCGAGGTCAATCGGAACTTTTCCGGCCGCCTGTGCCGCGTCCACATGAAACAACACGTCGTGTTCACGACAGATACTGCCGAGCGTCGCAATATCCTGCATCACGCCGGTCTCGTTGTTGACGTACATGATTGACGCGAGCTGAGTATCGGCTCTCAGGGCCGCTGCGAACCTGTCCGGATGCAGACGGCCATTTTTGTCTGGCTCGAGCCAGGTAACCTCGAACCCCTGTTTCTCCAGCTGGCGAAACACGTCTGTGACCGCTTTGTGTTCCGTGGGCATTGTCACCAGGTGCTTGCCGCGATGGGCCCGAAAATTTGCGCCCCCCGCTATGGCGAGATTGTCGGACTCTGTCGCGCCGGAGGTCCAGACAATTGTCCCTGGGGCGACGTTCAGAAGCTCGCCAACCTGATCCGCCGCTGTTGCGATAGTCGCCGCACTTCTTCGCCCTGCGGCGTGATTCGAAGAAGGGTTTGCGTAGTTGGTCTCGCGACATTCCAGCATGAGTCTGGCAACGCGTTTGTCCACCGGCGTGCTGGCGGCGTAGTCGAGATAGATAAGTCTGTCAGTCATTGCTGCCGCCTTTGCGGTCGATAGCGGTCAGTATGCCGCGGAGAATGTTGACCTCATTTCTGTCAGGACGCGCGCGAACGAACAGGCGCCTGAGACGACGCATGAGGTGTCGTGGATTCCCCGGGTCCAGAAACTGGATGTCTTCGAGTACTTTTTCGAGGTGTGTATAGAAGTGCTCCATCTCCCCGGCTGATGCCGGTGGTGCCTCGGTTTCGAACTGCGGGCCAGTATCCAGCATGCTCGCCACACGCAGCTCGTAAGCCAGGACCTGCACAGCCATCGCCACATTCAGGGAGCTGAATCCCGGATCGGTCGGGATCGTGAGAAGCGTATGGCACAGATCCAGGTCATCGTTATGCAGCCCTGTTTTCTCCGGGCCGAATACCGCGGCAACAGTACCCTGGTCACTTTCGCTTACCATGCGTTCTGCACAATCACGCGGCCCCATGCTCGGCCAGCTAATGGTTCTCGACCTAGCGCTGGCACCCGCCACATAAACGCAGTCCGTCAGAGCGTCGGCAAGAGTCGATACGACGGTGGCGCCATCGAGAATGTCCGTGGCTCCTGAGGCACGCACGCTCGCCTCCTCGTGGGGGAAATACTTCGGATTGACCAGCGCCAGGTCCGATAGCCCCATATTCTTCATCGCCCGCGCAGTGGCGCCGATGTTGCCGGGATGCGTGGTTCCAACCAGTACGATTCGTATTGACATACTCTTTGCGCTTGCCTCTGGCGACAGCTACCTAAAAGTCCGGTATTCTAGCGCCCCGGCGGCCCGTGCCGACAGTCCTTCGAGGATTGTGGCGAGGATTCGGCCCAGTTCTTTACCATTGACGGAATCGTTTCATGCACGCACTACTCAACGTAGCGGTAATGGCGGCGCGCCGCGCCGGTGCCGTTTTGATCAGAAACCTGCCGAAGCTCGAGAAGCTCAAGGTTGAACGAAAAGGCCACAACGATTTCGTCAGTGACGCAGATCGCGCTGCCGAACGCGCGATCATCGACGTCATCCAGAAGCACTACCCTGATCACGCTATCCTCGCCGAGGAATCCGGAGCGCAGGGCGACCAGGAATCGGATACCGTCTGGATCATCGACCCGCTGGACGGTACAACCAATTACCTGCATGGATTTCCCGTGTTCGCTGTATCCATCGGTGTCAAAGTCGACGGCCGCATGTCCCATGGGGTTGTCTACGATCCGCTGCGCCAGGACCTGTTTACAGCGTCGCGTGGTGCGGGTGCGCAACTCAACGAACACAAGATTCGGGTTAGCGGCCAGAAAGAGCTCGAGCTGGCCCTGATTGGCACTGGCTTTCCCTATCGTCAGGCGGACAGCGAACTGCAGCCCTACCTGAACATGTTAGGCAAGGTGGTCAAGAATACGGCCGGCGTTCGTCGGCCCGGCGCGGCGGCTCTGGACCTTTGCTACGTCGCGGCCGGGCGGCTCGACGCATTTTGGGAAACCGGCCTTGCGCCGTGGGACCTTGCAGCCGGTTCTCTCATCATCCGGGAGGCAGGCGGTATCGTCAGCGGCCTCGATGGCAGTGAGGATTTCCTCGATACCGGGCATGTACTCTGCGGCACACCGAGGATCTACAGGGCGATGGCGAAACTCTGCGCCGGCGACATCAAGGCAATCCTGCAGAAATCCTGACGCGCCGGGTGTGCGCTCGGCTGCAGGAGCGCGCCATGTGCCCATGCGGTGCGAAGTGTCAGAAGCGGTCGCCAGACCGATTTGGGCATCGGCCGCCGGGGCGGCCTCGTACCGGAAGTCTTGCGCAAGATCCAGGCAAGCGAGTCGTTCCAGGAGCGCTACGGAAGATCGTCGATAAGCGTAGGGTCTTTGACCGGCTCGATAAGGTCCTGTGCGTTAACGTTGAGCTCCAGGGCCGTGGCACTTGCCGTGTAGATCGATGAGTAGGTACCGACAACGATACCGACGATCAGCGCGATCGAGAACGGTGCGATCGACTCGCCTCCCAGGACCAGCAAAGCTACCAGTACGAGCAGCGTCGTGAGGCCGGTAATCAAAGTACGCGCCAGCATTTCGTTGATCGACGTGTTCATGGTCTCTTCGGCCGAAACGCCTCTCAACAAGAAGAAGTTCTCGCGAATACGATCAAACGCGACCACTGTATCGTTGAGCGAATAACCGATTACGGCCAGCACCGCCGCAACGACAGTGAGATCGAACGGTAATCCGAACCACGAGAAGAAACCCACGGTCACGATGGCGTCGTGCGCGAGTGCCGCAACAGCGCCGGCTGAGAACTTCCACTGAAACCGGATCATGACGTACATGAAGATCATCAGCAGCGCGATGACCGTAGCCAGCGCGCCCCGCTCAGCCAGCTCGCTACCTACCTGGGCACTGACGAATTCGACGCGCCGAAGCTCGATGGCATCACCGTCCGCCTGCAGGACATTCTGCAGATGTGTGCGAACCTCATCCGCCTCACTACCGGGCTGCGGCGGCAGGCGTACAAGCACGTCGGTATCTCTGCCAAAGCGTTGCACCTGGGCGTCGGAGAAGCCCTCCGCGCTGAGGTTGCCGCGAATTTTCTCGAGATCGGCCGCTTGCGGGTAACCGACTTCCAGGAGAATACCGCCGGTAAAGTCGATACCAAACTCAAGGCCTCGCGTTGCCAGCGAAACGAACGATGCAACGACCAGAATCGCCGATATTGCCAGCGCTATTCTGCGCCGCGGTTTGCTCAGGAAATCAATCTTGGTTGTTTTGCTGATGATCTTCATTGTGCGATTCCTAAATGTCCTGTGCGGGCAGAACGCTAAACCGGTAGGGAGGTGAGCTTACGCCCGCCGAACAGCAGGTTGACGATCGAGCGCGTGCCGACGATTGCCGTAAACATCGAGGTGATAATGCCGAGCATCAGGGTGATCGCGAATCCCTTGATTGGGCCGGTACCAACGCCGAACAGGACGATCGCGGCGATCAACGTCGTGATGTTCGCGTCCGTAATCGAGGAAAGCGCTTTCTCGTAGCCCGAGTGGATCGCGTTTTGCGGCGACGCACCTGCAGTAATCTCCTCGCGTATTCGTTCGAAAATAAGCACGTTGGCATCAACCGCCATACCGACTGTTAATACAATGCCGGCAATGCCAGGCAGCGTCAGTGACGCCTGCAGGAATGACAGCATCGCGACAATGAATACGAGGTTCGATAGCAACGCGAGGTTGGCGATCAGACCAAAGGCTTTGTAATAAATAGCCATGAATACGATGACGGCAAGGAAACCAATCTTGATCGCATTGAAACCGCGATCAATGTTGTCCTGGCCAAGGCTTGGGCCAATGGTGCGTTCATCAATCTTGTAGACAGGCGCTGCCAATGCGCCGGCGCGCAACAACAAGGCAAGGTCTCGAGCCTCGATAGGCGTAAGCCCGGTAATCTGGAAGCTGTTTTTGAACACGCCACGAATCGTCGCCGTATTGATGACTTCTTCGAGCTTGACCGTGCGCTGCTCCTCGACGCCGTTACGCATGACAGTTTCGCGACGAGTCTCGATAAACACGGACGACATTGGCTTGTTCAGGTTCTCCATTGTCGTCTTCAGCATGCTTTCGCCGCCGGCCGAGTCGAGCGTAATGAACACAGCGGGCTGGCCCTCGCTGAAACCTGATTTCGCATCGATAATCTGGTCGCCCGAGGCAATCACCTTGCGTTTGAGAACCTGGGCCTGCTCGGCGCCGCGGCCAGGATACCGGCGTGACCCGGGCTCATCGCCCGACTGGTCGACAAGTCGGAATTCCAGCGTCGCTGTCGCGGTCAGAATCTTGTTGAGCTGGTTCGGGTCCTGCACGCCAGGCAACTGCACAACGATGCGATCTTCGCCCTGACGCTGCACCAGCGGCTCGGCCACGCCCAGTTGATTGACGCGATTACGCAAGGTCGTGAGGTTCTGGTCTATCGCGAAATCTTGCCGCGCCTTGATCTGTGCATCCGTCATTCGCACAGTCAGCGACTTGCCATCGGCGCCGTCCTCAATAAAGACGTCAGCGTCGGCGTTGCGGATGATATCGCGCGCCGTCAGGAGATCATCGGCGCTGGTGAGACGAATCGTTATGAGCTGCTCGTTGAGGTCAACTCGATTTCGAATTCGAGCCTCGCGTAGTCGATCAGTGAAGTCTTGCTGATAGAGGGTCAGACGGCTTTCTACGGCAGTCGCCATGTCCACTTCGAGCAAGACGTAGACGCCACCTCTGAGGTCGAGACCAAGACTCATCGGACTGAGCCCAAGGTCGCGCACCCACTCAGGCAGCTTGGGTGTCAGCGTCGTCGCAATATTGGCTTCGCGATTGTACTGGCCACGCAGTCGCTCACCCGCGAGTTCCTGATCTTCGGTCGACTCGAAGCGTATGACGACTCGACCGTCATGCAGGTACGATGCTTCTGGCGTAATGCCTGCGGCTTCGACGACACGCACAAACTCATCGAGTTTCGCCTCTTCATAAGGGGCGCCGCTGTTGTCAGCAATCTGTACCGCCTCGACGCTGCCATAGATGTTCGGTAGCGCCAGCAAGCAGCCCGCCATGAAAATGACTAGGACGAGGACGTTCACCCACCAGGAAAATTTGTTCATTATATTTTGCCGTCGCCGCTTCAGGCTTCGTCGTAGGTTCCCTTGGGAACGACAACCGAGACGCTGCTCTTCTGAATTTTTATTTCGGTGTTGTCGCTGATCTTAACGACAGCATAGTGTTCGCTTACACCGGTGACTTTGCCGAGGATGCCGCCGGCGGTCAGAATTTCATCACCCGCTTTTAGTGCGGAAACCAGTTCCGTGTGTGCTTTCTGCTTCTTTTGCTGCGGCCGAATCAACAGAAAGTAGAAGGCGCCGAACATCAGCACCATCATGATAATGAAACTTGTGGAGTCGCCCTGTTGCGCGCCCTGTGCGTAGGCGTTTTGAATGAAGAAGTCCATTAGTTATCCAGGAAGTTAAAGGTTGACGTCGAACACCGGGAGGGTGTCCCGAAAATTAGCGCGGTATTATGGCACAAGCGACAGATCTAGGGGTGACTTCGGAAATACCAAGCCCGCGTCCGCCCCAACGGCTACTTGCGGTATGCAGAACGCAGGCTGGCCAGCAGCTCAGGCATCGCGTCGGTACGAATCGCAGCCCTTATCTTCTCCATAAGTACCTGATAATAATGAAGATTATGGATCGTTGCGAGACGTGGGCCAAGGATCTCACCGCACTTCACCAGGTGCCGCAGATACGACAGGCTGTAGTGCTGGCAGGTGTAGCAGCTGCAATCCGGATCCGCCGGCGAGGTGTCGTCGCGGTAGCGCGCATGCCGGAACTTGACGGTACCTTGCGACGTAAACAGCTGGCCATTCCTTGCATGGCGTGTCGGAATAACACAATCGAACATGTCCACGCCGCGCAGCACCGCCTCGGCAATATCGAGCGGATTGCCCACCCCCATAAGGTAGCGTGGAGCGTCATCGGGCATGTGTGGCATTAGCGCGTCGAGTACCGCGTGACGCTCTTCCTCGGGCTCTCCTACGGCAAGGCCACCGATCGCATAGCCGTCGAATCCGATTTGCCGAAGTCCATCGAGTGATGCCTGTCTGAGCCCGTCATAAATGCCACCCTGAACGATTCCAAAAAGCGCTTCGCCGCGATCCGGCTCCTCGCCCTTAAGCTCGTCGAAGCGCCTGCGACTTCGCTGCGCCCAGCGCAACGACAGTTGCATCGACGATTCCGCCTCGCTTTGCGTCGCCGGGTAGGGGGTGCACTCGTCAAATACCATCGTGACATCGGCGTTCAGGTCGTGCTGCACCTCGATCGACTTTTCGGGCGTCAGGAACACCTCGTCGCCATTGACCGGAGACTGAAAACGCACACCCTCCTCCGTCAGTTTGCGCATCGCCGCCAGCGAGAACACCTGAAAACCACCCGAATCCGTGAGTATGGGTTTGTTCCAGTTCATGAACTCATGCAGGCCGCCATGCTTGCGAACTATTTCCGCGCCCGGTCGTAACATCAGATGAAAGGTGTTACCGAGTATTATTTCTGCGCCGCCCGCCGCGACTTCCTCCGGCGTAACGCTCTTTACCGTGCCGTACGTCCCTACCGGCATGAACGCCGGTGTTCGCACTGTGCCGCGGCGAAACGCAAGCGTCGCGCAACGCGCCGCACCGGAGCGTTCTGCAATCGTCATCTTCATGGCCGGTTACCCGGAGTCAGGAACATCGCATCACCGTAACTGAAGAATCGGTATTTCTCACGCACCGCATGTCGATAGGCGGCGAGGATCCTGTCCTTGCCGGCGAATGCCGCAACCAGCATCAACAGTGAGGATTGCGGAAGATGGAAGTTCGTTATCATGGCGTCAACGGCACGAAACCGGTAGCCGGGTAGAATGAAGAGGTCCGTCTCCCCCGAAAACGGTCGCAGCTCTCCGCCGGCAGCAGCCGATTCGAGCGCTCGTACAGACGTGGTTCCAACCGCGACAATCCGGCCGCCGGATGCTTGAGTTTCGAGCACGGCGTCACAACACGACTGACTGACCTCGACACGCTCACTGTGCAATCGGTTTGCCTCAATATGTTCTTCGCGCAGCGACTGAAATGTGCCCGCGCCGACATGCAAGGTGACCCAGCTGTGCCGGACACCGGCCGTTGCGGTTTCCCTCAGCATAGCCTCATCAAAGTGCAGTCCCGCAGTTGGCGCCGCGACCGCACCGGGGTCGCGAGCATAAACAGTCTGGTAACGATCGCGATCTGTTTCGCCCGCCGGCCTGTTCAGATACGGCGGCAACGGCACCTGCCCATGCTCATCAAGAAACGTCATCAGGTCGACCGAAAACCGCAAGATGAAAAACTCACCCTCACGCCCGGATACAACCGCTTCGGCGCCGCCATCAAGCAGCAGGCGCCCGCCCGCCTTCGGCGATTTGCTCGCCCTGATATGAGCCAGCGCTGTGCGCTCGTCGGTGACCCGCTCGATCAGTACCTCTGCACGACCGCCCGTCTCCTTGGTCGCCTGCAGGCGGGCCTTGATCACTCTCGTGTCGTTAAAGACCAATAGATCGCCGGCACGTAGCAGCTGCGGCAGCTCCGCGAAGCGACGGTCCTCGAGGTTTTCCGTTACGGCAAGCAGGCGACTGTCGCGACGCGATGCGGGCGGATACTGCGCGATTAGCGCGTCAGGCAGGTCGTAGTCGTAGTCCGAAATCAACATGGGCGCGCATGGTAACAAAGCCATGCGCGCCCCGTCGGCTTGTTCGGCGACGTGGAATCGGGATCGTCTGCCCGCACTCAGGTGCGGGTAGTCTTGACTTCGGACGCCGGCGCCTTGGGTGGCAAAGGCGCCTCGGCCGGCCGCAGCTGCTGCAGAATGCCATCGAATAGGGCACCGTGGGTGTCCGCGGGAATCTCTATCTCCAGCGTCTTTTTCTTCTTGTCGCGCATGATGCCGAGTTTTAATTTCTCGCCGCTCTGGTACGAACCCAGGATTCGCATTGCGTGCCTGGCATCTTTAGGCTCGCGGCCGTCGATGCTCTGAATCACGTCGCCTTCTTCAAGCTCAAATGCATCGGACTTCGGGGCGCTGATGACCAGCAGTCCGCGATCGGTACCGAAATACCGGCCCAGGCCTTCGTTCAATTCAACAAGCTCCAGATTACCGAATCCGCTGCCGGCCCATGGAAACCTGAAGTCCATTTCGAAGCGCTCCATAACACCCGGCGCACCCGGTGCTTTCGGCGCGTGCGGCATCGAGAAGTGCGGACCCCCGTCGCCTTGCCAGACGAACATGTTGCGCTCCATGACGCGCGGCTCGACCTCGACAGAGCCCACTTTGCCATCACGGAGATACTCAACTTTGAGAACATCTCCTGATTCGACTCCCTCCATGAAATCGAGCAACCGCCGATTCGCGGCATCAGCACTGTCAGCGCTCAACGGCTCGTCATTGATGGCGGTGATTACATCGCCTGCGCGTAGTCCGGCATCGCTGGCGGCACTGCCTGGCGTAACGCCCATTATCGATACGCCCTCGACCGGACCCTTGCTTTGTTCTCCGTCGATTGCGACGCCAAGGCGGGGTTTATCCGAGAATGCGAAGCGCCGCTCAATTTGCGCCATACCGGGCAGCCGACCACTGGTTATTTCTGCGATCTGGCGAGCTGCTGCCGCCATTTGCTCTTCGGCCTCCATCAAGCGTCGGTCCAGCTCGAGCTCTTTGGCTTCGGCCGCCCGCAACTGCTCTTCATTATCATTCTGCGCATACGCGGGCCCGGCCAAGACTACAGCCGCCGCGAGCGGTATCAGGACTTGCATGGTTTTCATCGTTAAGTACTCCTGGACTAAAAGGCTGCCCGTTGCGCTTGCGCGTAACGCAACTGCAGCAGCGAATTCATCAACCTGACGCGCTCACGCCAGAAAAGCTCTCTGTCGTCGGGCGTCATTTTCAAATCAGGGTTATTTAGCTGGTAATCGATAGCCGCGACGCGGTCTTCGAGATCGGAAATCGTTGCAACAGTACTGGCCCGCATCACGCGTGGCTCATCAGGCAGGGAGCGCAGATCGCTTTCGAGCTGCCGCGACTGCACCATGAGCGTCTGCAGCGTCGTAAGCGGCACCGTGTTGCTCGGCACATTCTGCGGAACTGTAACGCCCGGCTGCGGTTGCGGTTGCATCGATGTCGTTATCATCACAGCCACCAGCACGGTCGCCGCAATGCCGGCGCCGGCGAACCACATTCTGCGGCTCTTTGCCGTCGCCTGTTGAAAAAGCCCTTCCGCTTCAGCCTGTGCACGTATCCTTGTCCATACGGCACGCGGCGGCATGGTCTCTGGAAGCGCTCGAAGCCGGCGCTGCAGTGCGTCGTGTTCAGTCGCTGTTAGCGCGCAAATCATCTCATCATCCTTCTGTTTGCTGTCCGTTTTTTCGCGGCTCATTTCAGCAATTCTCCAGGGCAGCCCCTTGCGGCTGCGTTTTGTCTTCGGCGACTTCAAGCATCGGCCTCAAGCGCATGTACGCTCGCGACAATTGTGACTTCGAAAAACTCTCTGTCTTGCCCATCAGTCCTGCTATTTCCTTGTGCGTGAATCCTTCGACGTCATGCAGCCATACAACCGCCCGTGCAACATCGGACAAGTTAGCCAGCGCCGCATCGAGATCCATCGCATCGTCAGGATGACCCGACACACCGTGTGCCTGCACGGCGCCTTCGGTCACATCCTGCCAGTCGTCTGCCAGCGACTGGCCCCGCTTCGTCCATGCCGAGCGCAGGAACATTAGCGCCTTGGTCACGGCAATGCGGCGAATCCAGCTGCCCAGGGCCGCCTCGCCGCGAAACCTGGCGATTGAACGCATTACCTCTATAAACGTCTCCTGCACCAGGTCCTCGGCATGCGCTGGTACTTTCGTGAACCTGAGACAGATCGAATAGACCGGCGTCGCAAAGGAGCGATAGATGATCTCGTGGGCACGAGCATCGCCACACGCGGCCCGCTTCACAATGGACGGATCGATCTTTATGTCGGCGAACTTGCTCATATCTCAGTTCTTAGATGCCTGCACTTCGCAAAGGGTCGCACACACGCCCGCGCACGCATATACTGTGCGCCTTTCGGGCGGGGGACGCATGGCTGAACCCGTCCGGCACAGCAAGCCGGGATGGCGGAACTGGTAGACGCGCCGGATTCAAAATCCGGTTTCCGAAAGGAAGTGGGGGTTCGATTCCCCCTCCCGGCACCACTTTGGATAACGATGAAATACTGCTCGAGTTGCGGCGGTTCTGTCAGCCGCAGGACACCCGAAAAAGACACCCACGAACGCTGGGTCTGCGATGCCTGTGGCATCGTCCACTACCAGAATCCGCTCATCGTTGTCGGCTGTGTAGCCGAACGCAATGGCAAGATTCTGTTGTGCAAGCGCGCAATTGAACCCCGTTACGGCTACTGGACGGTTCCTGCAGGTTTCATGGAACTCGGCGAGACAGTTGCCGGCGGCGCCGCACGCGAAACCCTCGAAGAGGCCTGCGCCACTGTCGAACTTGGACACCTTTTCGCTTCCGTCGACGTCATCGACGCCGGCCAGGTGCATTTGTTTTTCTCGGCCACACTGGTCAGTGACTACGGTGTCGGCGATGAAAGCCTCGAAGTGGCCCTGTTCAGCGAAGATGAAATACCGTGGGACGATATGGCGTTTCAGAGCGGCAAGTTCGCGTTACGCAAATACTTCGAAGATCGTGGCAACAACAACGGCGTGCATTTTCACGAGCTACGCCGCTCCAAATCCTAGAACAGTTCCGCTGGAATAGTTCAGTCAGCTTCGAATGACTGCAAGCGCATGCCGAGCTGCGCTGGCGGCAGATAGCCGCCGATGAGCGTGCCATCTTCGAGCACGATCGCGGGCGTACCGTTCAGACCGACCTCCTGGCCGAGACCATAATGCGCGCTGATAACCGAGGCATCACACTGTGAGCTCTTGAATGCGCGATCAAGCTTGGCCGAGGTGAGCGCCTGGTTGCGATCACTGGCACACCAGACCTGTTCAGACTTGGTCCACGACGACGATGCCGGACCGTTGCGTGGGTAGAGAACATAGCGTATCTCGATTCCCTTTCCGAGATACTCGTCGATCTGACTGTGCAGTTTTCGACAATAGGTGCAATCGATGTCGGTAAACACGGTCACCGAGTGTTTGACCTCGGCGGGTGAGAACACGATCGCATCAGCATCAGCCAGCCCGGCAACCAGATCCTGGCGAGCGTGATTGCGACTTTGCTCTGTCAGGTTGACCTGCTGCTCAAGATCGATCAGATCACCCTGCAGCAGGTAGCGGCCGTCTGCAGACACATAGGCGACAACGGAACTTTGCTGAATCGTGTACCAGCCGTCGATTGGGCTTGCAGTGACATTCTCCGGCTCGATCGCCTCGAACATTACGGACATCTTGACGCGCAACGCTTCAAGCGCTGCATCATCTGCCGCAGTAGCACTACTCGGAATGAATGTGGCCAGCGCAACCGCCGGGATTAGCAAACCCAAAAAAAGCTTGTGACTCATTAGAACGATTCCTGACCTGGCAGCTGCCTGATGGAAGAATGGACCCGGATTCCTTGCTGCGGTTCCGTGAAGCGCCAGAAGTCTAACAAAACCGCCGGTTGTGAGCAGGTTTTGTTGTGCCGAACCGCGCTAGCCGCGGGGATGGTGCTCGCCGTGCAGCTCTTTTAGCCGCTCGCGTGCGACATGCGTATAGATCTGGGTTGTCGACAGATCGCTGTGGCCAAGCAGCATCTGCACCACGCGCAAATCCGCGCCGCGATTCAGGAGGTGCGTGGCGAACGCGTGCCGCAGACTGTGCGGCGACATCTTCTGCCGTACGCCGGCTTTCTCTGCGTAGCGCTTGATAATGTGCCAGAACGCCTGACGCGTCATGCGATCGCCGCGGCGCGTTGGAAACAGGTAGTCGGTCTGCCGCTCCAGGAGGATTTCCATGCGCGGGCCATCAATAAATTCCTGCAGCCAGCGCTGCGACTCTTCACCGAGCGGAATTAGACGCTCGCGATCGCCTTTACCGACGATACGCAGGACGCCTTGATTGAAATTCACTTGCGACTGCCGAAGGTTGATGAGTTCGGACACGCGCAGCCCGGTGGCATACAGAAGCTCGAGCATAGCCCGGTCACGGTGACCCAGCGGTTCGTCGGTATTTGGCGCATTCAGCAATGCATCCACTTCGTCTTCAGACAGGGATTTCGGCAAAGACCGGCCAATCCGCGGCATCGCGATATCGACCGTCGGGTCGCTGCCACGCATACCCTCGCGCATGATGTAGCGAAAGAACCGGCGGAAACTCGACAATTGTCGGGCCGTAGAGCGCGGTTTTGCGCCACTTTCTACGCGTTTCGCGATGAAGTCGAGTAGGTCAGCCTTGTCGGCCTGTTCGATTGACTTGTCGATTTCGGACAGGCCGCGGCCCAGCGTCATCAGGTCGGCACGGTATGCGCCAAGCGTGTTCTTAGACAGGCCACGCTCCATCCAGATCGCATCAAGGAAACGATCGACAAGCTCTTCCGAGCGTTGCACCATTTCCGTTTCTGATCTGCTTGTCTTGTTACTGCTGCCCATAACATCCAACTTGTTTGTCGCGCAATCCTTTGCTGCGTAGCCCGTGTATGTCCCACCTGTGTCGACAGACTGTTAGCATACGCCTATCCCAATTTCGGATCTTCGTAGTCGTCCTGCCGGCTGGACAAACCGAGGAATCGCCAAGCGACGGATTTTCCAAGGATTCTGAGTATGCTGACGATGCACGCAACCCGGCGTGACCGCTGTCACAGATTAACCATGGCGTTAACATAAAGTGAACTGGTTCACACGCATGTTTCATGGCCTGTGGGGGATCTTCGCCTGGCTGTCTTTTGGCCTGGCGATCGTCTTCACCCTGTTGGTCGCAATTTTCGTCCCCGGCAAGGCGCGGCGGCAACGGCTGGCCAAGCTCGCGTCCAAATCCGTGTTTATGATACCGCGCATCAAAGTGCATGCCATTGGTCTTGAAAATCTACCGACCGAGAGCTGCGTGGTGGTCGCCAATCACGCCAGCTATATCGACGGAGTACTTCTCAAAGGATACCTGCCCGCTCGTTTCAGTTTTGTGATCAAAGGCGAAATGCGTGAGATTCCTGTCGCCCACTTCCTGCTGCATCGCGCCGGCGCCAAATTCGTCGAGCGCAACAAACACGCTGGTAGCGCGCGGGACGCCCGCCAGATAGTCAAGGCCGCCCTGGGCGGGGAATCGCTGGCCTTCTTCCCGGAAGGCACATTCCGGAAGGAGCCTGGCGTAGACCGCTTCCGGCCTGGCGCCTTCGTCGCCGCGGTGCGAGGTGACATGGCGGTCGTGCCTGTCGCAATCAGTGGAACCCGCGACATGCTGCCGGCAGGGCGGCTGCTGCCGCGGCCGGTGGCGATCCGATTCGAAGTGCTGCCAGCTATCCGGCCCGCCGATCCGGAGTACGGCAGTAGCCGAGCGCTGGCAGAGACGGCGCGGCAACGCATTCTCGCGGTCCTCGACGAGCCTGATTTGCTGGATGAAAGCGGCGGCGTCTAACTGATCCGTAGTATTGCGTGATGGCCACTTTTGCAGGAAAGTACCGATTAACAGCAGGTAGCGCTGCCGAGTCGCAAGGAGATATTCATGAATTCTGACCCCGTAGTCATCGTTGCGGCCAAACGCACGCCGATTGGCGCTTTCCAGGGTGCTCTTGGCGGCGCCACGGCCCCACAGCTCGGGTCTGTCGCCATCACAGCCGTGATCGATGCCACGGGCATCGACGCTGCCGATGTCGATCAGGTACTGATGGGCTGCGTACTCCCAGCCGGTCTGGGACAAGCGCCGGCCCGACAAGCATCGCTGGGCGCCGGTATCCCGGACGGGGTTCCCTGCACCACGGTTAACAAGATGTGTGGCTCCGGCATGGAGTCCATCATCCTCGGGCACAACATGATCGTGGCGGGAAGCGCGGCGGTCGTTGTTGCAGGTGGGATGGAATCGATGAGCAACGCGCCATACCTGTTGCCGAAGGCTCGCGACGGTTATCGAATGGGTCACCAGGAAGCTCTGGACCACATGTTTTACGACGGACTGCAGGATCCCTACGAAGGTCAGATGATGGGCCACTTCGCCCAGGTTACCGCCGATACTTATGAGTTTACCCGCGAGGCCATGGACGCTTTCGCGATCGAATCGGTTACTCGCGCGCAGCGGGCTGTGGAACAAGGCACGTTCGCGAACGAAATCGCCCCTGTGACAATAAGTACTCGTCGCGGTGAGGTTACTGTCGCTGAGGATGAGACTCCCGGCACCGTCAAGGTCGAGAAAATTTCAACGCTGCGCCCGGCGTTTCGCAAAGACGGCACCGTTACTGCGGCGACGTCCTCATCAATTTCCGACGGTGCCGCGGCTGTCATGCTTATGCGCCAGTCTGAAGCCGACAAGCGAGGCCTGAAGCCGCTTGCGAGGATTGCAGGTCATTCTGCCTTTGCGCAGCAGCCGGCCTGGTTTACGACCGCTCCGGTTTACGCGCTGAAGAAATTGCATGACGAGCTTGGCTGGTCGCCGGCAGACGTCGACCTCTACGAAATCAATGAGGCCTTTGCGGTGGTGACCATGGCCGCTATGCACGACGTCGGCCTCGATCATTCGAAGGTCAACATTAACGGGGGTGCCTGCGCGCTGGGCCATCCCATCGGCGCGACTGGCTGTCGAATAACGGTGACTTTATTGCACGCCTTGCATGCGCACGGCCTGAAGCGCGGCATATCAACACAGTGCATAGGTGGCGGTGAGGCCACCGCAGTGGCTTTGGAAATTCAATAAGGGAGACATGAATGCAATTATCAAGCGCGAAAGCTGTTATTAGCGGCGGTGCTTCCGGGTTAGGTCGCGCTACCGCTGAGCGTGTGATTGCGGCTGGCGGGCACGCCGTAATACTCGACATCAATGATGAGCTCGGAGAGGCTGTGGCATCAGAGCTTGGCACGAACGCAAGCTATATCAATACTAATGTCGCAAATGAAGACTCGGTAAGAGCAGCGATCAAAGCAGCAAACGAGTTCATGGGCGGCATTACACTGGCCGTGAATTGCGCGGGTATTGCGACAGCAGGCCGTACACTCGGACGTGACGGTCCATGGCCGACTGAAAATTTCAATCGCGTCATTCAGGTCAACCTGATCGGCTCCTACAACGTCACCAAAGAAGCTGCCGCGATTATGCAGCTCAATGACCCTAATGAAGATGGCGAGCGCGGCGTAATCATTAGCACGGCATCTATCGCCGCTTTTGAGGGCCAGATCGGACAGGCAGCATACTCCGCCTCAAAAGGTGGCGTCGTCGGCATGATGCTGCCACTGGCGCGGGAATTCGCACAGTTTGGCATTCGCGTAAACACGATCGCACCGGGAATCTTCATGACACCGATGATGGCCGGCATGCCCGAAGACGTACAGGAATCGCTTGGCCGACAGGTGCCGTTCCCACCGCGGCTGGGCCGACCCGAGGAATATGCGGACGCGGCGGCATTCATCTACGGCAATACGATGGTGAACGGTGAAACGATCCGAGTCGATGGCGCGATCCGCATGCAGCCCAAGTAGTGCGCTTTTCTCTGTATGCCCCACCGCTGTAGCGCGCTCTCATTCCGGGCAGCAATTGGTCCGCGTCGGCACCAGTGACGAGTACCGACGCCAACAGGCAAGCGAGCGAGATCTTTTTCGGCGAGACATCAGGCGAGCGTACGTCGGTTCCGACCGACGGGAGCGAAGCAGTCCGCCGAGAACGATGTCGCTCGCTTGCCTATACGACCGAGCGCACCGCCGCAGGAATGGTGGTGAAGAAGACGACGTAATTCACATGTTTGCGTAGTTGGGCCCGCCTCCGCCTTCCGGAACATCCCAGACGATATTCTGTTGCGGATCCTTGATTTCGCAAGTCTTGCAGTGCACGCAGTTCTGCGCGCTGATCTGAAATTTCGGCTCACCGCCGTCTTCCACAATTTCGTAGACGCCTGCCGGACAATAGCGCTGTGCCGGTTCGTCGAAATTGGGCAGGTTGTACGCAATCGGCAGTGACTCGTCCTTGAGTTTCAGGTGCGACGGCTGGTCTTCCTCGTGATTGGTGCTCGACAAGAACACCGACGAAAGTTTGTCAAAGGTAATGACACCGTCCGGCTTCGGATAGTCAATGGGTTCTGCCTCGGACGCCTTGTCCAGCGACTCATGATCGGGGTCCGTGTTGTGCCAGGTGAACGGCAGCTTGCCGAAGAATATATTCTGGTCGATGAAAGCAAATGCAGCGCCCCAGAAAACGCCAAGCTTGTGCAGGCCCGGCCCGAAATTACGACCTTTGTATAACTCCTTGTGCACCCATGACTGTTCAACACTGGTCTCGTAGTCATTGAGTTCTGAGCCGCCTTCATCGCCAGCGGCCAGCGCCTTGTGGATGCTCTCCGCTGCCAGCATGCCCGTCTTGATGGCTGTGTGGGCGCCCTTGATCTTCACGCCGTTCAGGAATCCAGCGCCGCAGCCGGTCAGCATGCCGCCGGGAAACGCCAGTTTTGGCAGGGACTGCAGACCACCTTTATTAACCGCCCGCGCGCCGTACGCGATTCGCTTGCTACCTTCGAGGTAGGTTCGAATCTTCGGGTGTAGTTTCCAGCGCTGGAATTCGTCAAAGGTCGACAGGTGCGGGTTTTTGTAATTCAAGGCGATAATCAGCCCGAGAAAAACTTTATTATTTGCGGCGTGATACAGAAAGCCGCCGCCCTCTGTATGGTTATCGAGGGGCCATCCGGTGGTGTGTACAACCAGCCCTTCCTGATGTTTCTCGGGGTCGATTTCCCAGACTTCCTTGATACCGATACCGTAGTGCTGTGGATCGGATTTTGCGCGCAGTGCGTAACGGTCCATGACCTGCTCACTCAGGTTTCCGCGCACACCCTCGGCGAATATTGTGTATTTACCTGTCAGTTCGTAACCCGCCTGGTAGGCGCCCTTCTTCTTGCCATCCTTGCCAATACCCATATCACTGGTCGCGACGCCTTTGACGCTGCCGTCGTCGTTGTACAGAACCTCGGAAGCGGCGAAACCGGGGAATACGTTGACACCCATTGCCTCCGCCTTCTCGCCCAGCCACTGGCACAACTGGCCGAGGCTGATGATGTAATTACCCTTGTTGTGCATCGGCCTCGGAAGAAACATCCCCGGTACACGAACGGCGCCGCTGTCACTCGTGAGGTAGTGCACCAGGTCGCCCGTAACGGCCGTCCTGACCGGGGCGCCCTGCTCTTTCCAGTCGGGGAAAAGTTCATCGAGACCGGTCGGCTCGAATACGTTGCCCGATAGAATATGGGCGCCTATTTCCGAACCTTTTTCAACAACGACTACGGAGAGGCTGTCATCCAGCTGCAACAGGCGGCAGGCGGCCGACAGCCCGGCCGGGCCAGCGCCGACAATTACGACGTCGAATTCCATCGATTCCCGTTCATTCGATTCGGACATTGCTAATAGCTCTCCCTGGATAATTGTCGCGTATCTTATCAGTCTCTATGGTGGCCTTGATATCGGCGTTGTAATCTTGGCGCTCAAGCCGAGCGACGCAAATACAGGATTGAAGGTAGATTGAACATACGGGAAGCCTACAAGGACAGCCTGCGTCGCGAAGATCATGTTGAAGACCCCGCGCAATTGCAGGTTGTCTCGGAACTGGAATCCCTGCAGGCCCGGCTCATGCAGAGTCACCCCAGGTCCACAGGACTGCGCGCGCTCTTCAAACGGTCAAACAATGAACGTCAGGACGGCGTTCGCGGCATCTACCTGTGGGGTGGCGTTGGTCGTGGCAAGACGTTCCTGATGGACCTGTTCTTCGAAAGCCTGCCTCTCAAGGCGAAGCAACGAATTCACTTCCACCGAATGATGCGCGAAGTACACGCGCGCCGCAAAGCGCTGGGCAACGTAGAGAACCCGTTGGACAAGGTAGCGGCGGATATCGCACGAGACACCCGGGTACTCTGCTTCGATGAGTTTTTCGTCAGCGATATCGGTGATGCCATGATTCTGGGGCGTCTCCTCGACGGCCTTTTCAGACGCGGCGTCACCCTGGTAGCGACCTCCAATTCGAAACCCGACGATCTCTACAAAGACGGGCTGCAGAGACAGCGCTTTTTGCCGGCTATCGATTTGCTGAAACGGTTCACCGACGTTGTGCACGTCGATACTGGCGTAGACTACCGACTTCGGCTGCTTGAAAAAGCAGGCACGTATTTGTCGCCAGACGATGAACAGGCGTCGAAGAAGCTGGCTTTATTCTTCGATGAGTCTGCCTCGAGCGAAATTCGTCTCAATCCACAGCTCGATATCAATGAGCGAAAGATCCCCGCCCACAAGTGCGCAAAGGGTATCGCCTGGTTTCGCTTCGAGCAGATATGCGATGGCCCTCGCAGCCACGCCGACTACATTGAGATTGCACGCTGGTATCCTACCGTCATTGTCTCCGGCGTACCCCAATTTGACGAGACGCTCGAAAACCAGGCACGCAGGTTCATTGCGCTGGTCGACGAATTCTATGACAGACGCGTAAAACTCATTCTGTCGGCGAGTGTCGACCTGCATTCGCTGTACCAAGGCAAGCGTCTCACTTTCGAGTTTGATCGAACTACGAGCCGCCTGGTCGAGATGCAATCGACGCAGTATCTCGCCCTGCCCCACCTCGCGTGATAAATTGGCCCTGATGAGCAAAGAACTGATACTCGAAGAGTTTCTCCCTTACCGACTCGCAATACTGTCGCATACCGTCAGCACGACCATTGCGCAGGTTTACGAGCAACGCTTCAGCCTCTCGATACCCGAATGGCGGGTTATCGCCATATTGGGACGCTATCCGGGGCTGTCCGCGGTGGAGGTGGCCGAGCGCACGTTTATGGACAAGGTCGCTGTCAGTCGTGCTGTTACGAAGCTCCTCAAGAACCGTCGTATCGACAGGCAGTTTGCGGACGCGGACCGGCGCCGCTCGATTCTGAACCTGTCCGAAGAAGGTCGGCGCGTGCATGACCAGGTTGCTCCGCTGGCGCTACAGTTCGAACGCGACCTGCTTGAGGGCCTCAGCGAGGAAGAAACCAGCATGCTCGACGCCATCGTGGAGCGCCTGATGAAGCGCGCCCGGATGCTGGACCAAGGCTGAGCAGTCGTCTTATCAGCTGCCAACAGCGGCAACGACCCGCATGAATTTCACCCGGCACGTGGACGACCTTTTCGTCCTCTCGTGACAAATCCGTATAGATTGTTTGCTCAAGTTCGCGTTTATTTGCAGATGGTTTCGTGAGCGAGCCAGCGGGGCCGCATCGCGGGCTATTTCCGCCGCTATCTGCCGCCTTGGGAAAATTTGTTGCAACTGCAATTACTGTATAATGCAAAGGGTTTCCGAATGGCCAGTTTCGAGAACCGCAAGAACCAAATTCTGCGCAAGCCTTTCCATCTGTCGGGCCGGAATTGCCGGTCGGAGCGAATTCAGTGACCCAGAATGAAAACCGTCGTGGCGGAGACCTCAGACAGGTGATAATCGATGCCATAATCGCGTCGCCTGTGACATCGAAATACCTCAAGAAACCGGCAGCAATCAAGCGTTTCCTCAAGCAATACTTCGCCAACGTCCCCGTTGAGGACCTGCAAGGTCGATCCGAAGCGATCATGGCGCGCGTTGCGATCGATCACCTCGAATTTGCTGGCGTTCGCAAGAAGGGCCGGTCCCTGATACGTATTTTTAATCCGACCGAAAAAGAACACGGGTACACATCGGCATATACGTTCGTGGAGATGGCCAATGACGACATGCCGTTCCTCGTGGACTCGGTCGCTGCCGCTATTAATCGTCACGACCTGGGCGTCCATATCACGGTACATCCGATCATCTCGATAAAGCGTGATGCCAAGGGTCAGATTGTGGCGGTCTCAAAAACCGATGACGAAGCTGCCATTTCTGAGTCCTTTATTCGCTTCGCGATCGATCGAACGACCGATAGCAATGAGCTGCAGCGTCTAAAGCAGGAGATAAACAAGGTTCTGCACGATGTAAGACTGGCCGTCCGGGACTGGGGAAAAATGCGGCAGTGCATGCGTGACACGAGTGAACTGCTCGTCCACGGCCCCAAAGGCGCAGACCCACTGCTGCGATCCGAAAGCCAGGCATTGCTCAACTGGTTCGCCGATGAGCATTTTACGTTCCTGGGTTATCGCGAGTACGCCCTGTCGAAGCGTGGAAAACGTGTCTTCCTGAAGTCCGTAAAGGGCTCCGGATTAGGCGTATTGAGCCAGGATGATCGGGGCTCCACCGGCATCGAGCTAACGACTGAAATGCGCCGTCTGGCTCGCTCTCGCGACTGGCTGATTCTGACCAAGGCCAATTCGCGAGCAACGGTTCACCGCACGGCGTTTCTTGATTATGTTGGCGTAAAAATTTACGACAAGAAAGGCAACACGATCGGTGAGCGGCGTTTTATCGGCCTGCTGACGTCCGTCGCCTATAGCGAAAGTCCCAGAAACATCCCCTTGCTGCGACACAAGATTCAGAAAATATTCGAACGATCGCATGTCGACGTATCCGGGCATCGCGGCAAAGCCCTGCTGCACATAATCGAAACTTATCCACGCGAAGAGCTATTCCAGAGTTCGGTGCAGGATCTGGCCAGGACGATGACCGGCATCCTCAATCTGCAGGACCGGCAGCGCGTCAAATTCTTTCTTCGACGCGACACTTTCAGGCGCTTCTTCTCCTGCCTCGTGTACATACCGCGCGAAAAATACACCACCAAAGTACGGCGAGATGTCGAGGCATTGCTGAATCAGGCGTTCGGCGGGGTTTCTGCAGATTCATCCGTACAGATCTCCGACTCCGCGCTCGCACGTGTTCATACAATTGTGCGCACCCCTGAGGGCGAACGGCCACGTATCAGTATTCAACACCTTGAGCAACAGATCGCGGACCTGGTCATTACGTGGTCTGATCGACTGCAAACAGAATTGCTGAACCGATACGGCCTGGATGAAGGTACGCGACTCTATCGCAGCTATCGCGACGTATTTCCCGCCGGTTTTCAGGACGACACGCAGCCCGCGGAAGCATGTTCGGATGTGCAGCAGATTGATGAAATGCTACAGAGCGACACGCAGCGGGCGGTCAATCTTTACATTCCGCCCGACTCGGCGCCTGGCCACATGCATTTTATGGTCTACAGCCGCAACGAGCCGATCGCGCTGTCAGAGGCTCTGCCAGTGCTCGAACACATGGGCGTCGATGTCTATACGGAGCGCCCCTATGAAGTGAAGCTGGCGACCGGTGAGTGCTTCTGGATCCAGGACTTTCATCTTCGCCACGAAAGCGGCGCGACGATCAATATCGATGTTGTAGCGGATCGTTTCGAAGAGTGCTTTATGGTAGTCCTGAGCGGCGACGCCGAGAATGACGGACTGAACAGGCTCGTCGTCAGCGCTGGGCTCGACTGGCGGCAAACAGCGCTATTGCGCTGCTATGCCAAGCACATCCTTCAGCTCGGCGTGCCCTTCAGCCAGTCGTACATGGAAGACGTGCTGGTCGCACATGCAGGACTCGCTGCGTTGCTGGTGCGGCAATTCGAGGTCCAGTTTGATCCTGACCTGGCCAAGTCCACACGATCCCGCAAGCTCAAGGAAATACTGACATCAGTCAAGCGCGGTATCGTGAAAGCGCGCAATGTGGATGAGGACCGGATCCTCACGGCATTTGCCGGTGGAATCGATGCGACGTTGCGAAGTAATTACTTCCAGACTATCGATGGAGGCAGCGCACCGAAGTCCTATATTTCGATAAAGCTCGACCCGGCGCGTCTGCCGGAGATCCCCCTGCCGAAACCGCATTTTGAAGTCTTCGTCTATTCGCCCGAGGTCGAAGGTGTCCATCTGCGCGGCGGTGAGATTGCCCGGGGCGGATTGCGTTGGTCGGATCGTCGTGAAGATTTTCGCACCGAAGTCCTGGGCCTGATGAAGGCGCAGGTCGTTAAGAACACGGTTATTGTCCCTACTGGGGCCAAAGGCGGCTTTTACCCGAAACGTGCGCCAACAGATGACCGCGCCGCAATCATGGCAAACGGCATCCATTGTTATAAAACGTTCATCCGCGGCCTGCTGGACCTGACCGACAACGTTGTCGACGACAAAATCGTAACACCCGAACGTATTGTGCGCCGCGACGGCGACGACCCTTACCTGGTGGTTGCGGCCGACAAGGGTACGGCGACATTTTCAGATATTGCCAATAGTATCTCCGAGGAATACGACTTCTGGCTGGACGATGCATTTGCGTCCGGCGGATCGGCTGGCTATGACCACAAAGGCATGGCTATCACCGCTCGCGGCGCGTGGGAGGCGGTCAAACGCCACTTCCACGAATTCGGCGTCAATATTCAGAAACAACCCTTCACCGTAGCCGGTATAGGGGACATGAGCGGCGATGTGTTTGGCAACGGCATGTTGCTTTCAAAAAAGATCAAACTTGTTGCAGCATTTAATCATCGCAACATATTTCTCGACCCGGACCCCGATCCGACACGCAGTTTTCGAGAACGGCAACGATTGTTCCGCAAACCAGGCTCCACCTGGCAAGACTATAGTCGAGAGCTCCTCTCCAAGGGCGGCGGGGTCTACTCCCGTAAAGACAAGACCATTCGTCTCAGCCCCGAAGTTCGAAAAGTGCTCGATGTCGAAGCCACGTCATTGCAGCCGGACGAGCTGATTCGCGCCATCCTCAAAATGCCGGTTGATCTGCTCTGGAACGGTGGTATCGGAACCTATGCCAAAGCCAGCAGCGAGGGCCACTCCGACGTCGGCGACCGCAGCAATGACACGGTGCGCGTTGATGCCGACGAATTGCGCTGCAAAGTTATCGGCGAAGGCGGCAACCTTGGCTTCACACAGCGCGCGCGCGTTGAGTTCAGTCTGCGGGGCGGACGCATCAATACCGATTTCATTGATAACTCGGGCGGCGTCGATTGCTCCGATCGCGAAGTCAATATAAAGATCCTTCTGGGCGACGTCACCAAGAAAAAAGGTATGACGCGGCCGAAACGCGACGAGTTGCTTGCATCAATGACCGACGACGTCGCCAATCTGGTGCTCAGGAACAACTATTTGCAGACGCAGGCGATCAGCATGAGCGAGGCGCTGTCCGTTGCACGCATTGACGAGACAGCTCGACTCATTACGGCGCTGGAACGTACCGGTTTACTCAATCGTGACCTCGAGTTTCTGCCGTCGAACACAGAGATCGAAGATCGTCGCAGCCGCAAGCAGGGCTTCACCCGACCTGAACTGGCCATCGTCCTGAGTTACGCCAAGATCGACCTCTACGATGGACTCATAAAATCGCAAGAGACCCTTGAGGACTTTCTGAGAATCGATCCACAGCGATATTTTCCACCCGTTCTCAGGCGGCGATACGCCGATCTTATTCCGACTCACCGCTTGAGCAGACAGATTCTTGCAACCCTGATTGCAAATGCGCTCGTTAATCGTATGGGACCGGCTTTCGTGCAGAGACTGCAGTCCGACACTGGCGCCAATGTAGTGACTATCGCTCGGGCTTATGAAGTCGCGCGGATTATCTGTCGAGCAATGCCGCTGCTGCGCGAAATCGAGTCACTGGATCACAAGATTCCAGCAGCCGCCCAGGTTGCGATGATGTTTGAAGTCAGCCGAACGCTTCGCCATGCATGCTACTGGCTCATCGAACATTACGGAGACAAACTCGACATCGTAAGCGCCGTCGAGCGCCTCAAGGACGGCATGGCAAAAATCTACACCCGCTCCGGCACCTACCTTTCCAAGGCCAGCGGCGAACGCAATGCGGCGGCGGAGAAAGCCTGGATAGAAATGGGCGTTCCCGACAAACTGGCGCAACGCGTGTCGCTGCTGCTGGTTACGCGCGCCGCGCTCGATATTGCGGATGTTGCTGCGGAACGCAAGCGAGATGTAATCGACACCGCGCGCATATACTCCGGCTTCAACGATGCGCTGGGCCTGCAGTGGCTGCACAATTGCGCCGAAGACCTCAAAGTGAGCGGACGCTGGCAGGCGATGGCGAGAAGCAATCTTCGCGACGAGTTCTACAAGATTCGCAGAGTTCTTGCGCTGAAATTGTTAACGCGCCGCGGCAAAGTTGATGGTCGTGTTGTTGCCATGAAATGGCTGGACAAGCACGAAGATGAGGTTCGGAATTTCCGCCGCATGATCGAGGAAATGAAACTGCGTGGTACTTTTGACTTTGCTACGCTCTCGGTGGCCGCGCAGAAACTGCGCGACCTGTCATTACGTTGAAACAGCGCGACATTTGTCGCTAATAAATCGGAGAAACAATGGCTGGCAAGCTCGTACTATGCCGTCACGGGCAGAGTGACTGGAACCTCAAAAACCTCTTCACCGGCTGGACGGATGTCGATCTGACCGAGAAGGGAATCCAGGAAGGTATTGATGCAGGGAAGCTGCTATCAGAACTCGATTTCGAGTTTGATATCGCCTACACCTCGGTCCTGAAGCGAGCGATTCGTACGCTATGGTACATCCTTGATGAGATGGACCTGATGTGGATCCCGGTCATACGCGACTGGCGCCTGAATGAGCGTCACTACGGTGCGCTGCAGGGGCTGAACAAGGCTGAGACGGCCGCCAAATACGGTGATGAGCAGGTTCACATATGGCGACGCAGCTACGACATTCCGCCACCACCACTGGAGGAAGACGACGACCGCCACCCGTCGCACGACCCCCGCTACGCGGGCATTGCGAATCTGCCAGGCGCGGAATCGCTGTTATTGACGCTCGAACGTGTCATGCCCTGTTGGAACGAACTCATCGTGCCCGATCTGAAAGCGGGCAAGAACGTCCTGATTGCCGCCCATGGCAACAGTTTGCGCGCCCTTGTCAAGATGCTGGATGCGGTTTCAGATGAAGAGATCACCGGCTTCAACATTCCGACCGGTGTTCCGCTTTATTACGAACTTGACGCCGACCTCAAACCAGTTTCACGCGAGTTCCTTGGCGATCCTGAAGCTGTTGCAAAGGCGGCAGCAGCTGTAGCAGCGCAGGGCAAAGCGAAGTGATGCAGGCGCTCGGCGACCGGGCACCCGTTCTCGAAGGCGGCGGACATTTTCTCGCCGACAATGCGTCCATTATCGGCAGCGTGCGCCTGAAGGATCAGTCCAGCGTCTGGTTTCACTCCGTGCTGCGCGGCGACAACGACTGGCTCGACGTTGGCGAACGCAGCAACATTCAGGACGGCTGCATTCTGCACACAGACCCGGGCATCCCGCTCGTCATTGGCAACGGCGTGACCGTCGGCCACCGCGTGATGCTGCACGGCTGTCGGGTTGGCGATAACTCTCTCATCGGTATTGGCAGCACTCTCCTGAACGGCGCAGCAATCGGAAAGAACTGCATCGTCGGCGCACACTCGCTGGTAACAGAGAACAAGTCATTCCCCGACGGTTCATTGATACTGGGATCGCCCGCAAGGGTAGCGCGCGAACTCAGCGACGAGGAGATAGCGCACATCGGCTGGTCCGCCGACATCTATGTCAAGAACGCGCAACGATTTAACGAACAGTTGGCGAGCGTGGTGGATTAAGACTGTTTTCGCGGGTCCGAACGCGTTGCCTCACGGCCCGGATCGATCACACGAACCAGCCCTTCCTGCGATGTCGATGCCACCAGCTTGCCGTCCTCAGTAAACAGCTGCCCTCTCGCAAAACCCCGTGCACCCGACGCATTCGGGCTGTCCATCGAATAAAGCAGCCAGTCATCCATTCTGAAGTCGCGATGGAACCATAGTGCGTGATCGAGACTCGCCATAATGACGTTGCCACGCGTCATCGAGAGACCGTGCGGCAATGTCGACGTCGCCAGCAATTCAAAGTCGGACACATAAGCGAGCAGGTTCTGGTGCAGCGCCAGGTCATCTGGAAGGCGATCTACGGCACGGACCCATACATGTTTTTTCGGTGGCAGTTTCTCGCGGGCGTCCAGACTGACCGGATCTATCGGTCGAAATTCAAACGGACGCTTGTCCGTCATGAAGCGACGCAGTTTCATCGGGATATTCTCAAGCACATCCGCGGCGACTTCCGTCAGGTCCTTGAGGCCGTCGGGCGGCGGCACCTCAGGCATCTCGCCCCGGTGCTCGAGACCTTTCTCCGGCGTTTGAAAGGACGCGGCGAGGTTCAGAATCGGTCGCCCGTGTTGAATCGCAACGACGCGCCGATTGGAGAAACTGCCACCGTCGCGAGCGCGGTCGACATCGTAGATAATTGGCGCGTTGACGTCACCGCGACGGAGAAAATAGGCGTGCAGGGAGTGCGCGACCCGGCCTTCAACCGTGTGCTGCGCTGCCGACAAAGCCTGGCCGAGAACCTGGCCACCAAAAACCTGCGGGCTACCTATGTCGCGGCTGTCGCCGCGAAAAATATTATCCTCGATTCGCTCGAGTTTCAGGAGCGCAATCAGGTCCCCAAGTACCGGGTGCATCCTAGCCCTCGTCTCCTGCAAGGCCGCCATCGACTGTAATACCGGTGCCACTCACAAAGACGGCATCGTCACTGGCAAGGAACAGCGCGACTTTCGCAATGTCGACCGGTTCTCCGAGGCGATTTGCAGCCGAGCGGGCAATACAGTGGTCCCTCAGTGCCTTGTCTCGGCGAAATACCTCGCGGCTTTCCGGCGTCATGACGGCACCTGGCTGTATGTAATTCGCGTTAATTGCAAACTCGGCCGATTCGGCCGCGATTGCACGCGTCATGTTAGCCAGGTCCTGTTGGGCGTCGTAATAAGCGATATCACCCTGCGCGCCAAACAGGCTACGCAGGAAACCGATATTGATGATGCGGCCTTGCGGGCTTTTCGCAAGGAACGGCAAAGCAGCGCGGCAACTCGCTAGCATTAGCGCCGCTCTCGACCTCAGCAGGCGCTCAAGCTCGCCGTCGACTGCATTCAACGGTGAATTGGGATGCAAGGGAAAGTCGTTGACCAGGATATCGAGGCCGCCAAGTCGCTTGTTCGCATCTTCGAGCAGGCCCGCAAGCTGCTCGGTGTCATTTAGCGACGTCGAGACCCCGGTAATACCCTTGACTCGCGCGAAATGCCCCTCGACACCGCTATTGGGGGTATCAGCTGCCACAACTGTCGCACCATGCTTTACCAGGGTTCGGGCGACAGCCTCGCCAATACCGCCCGCCGCATTCAATACAAGCGCGTTGAGTCCGTAAAGGCGCAATGGATCGCCCATGTATCTTCCTTACAGTTGATAGGTTGAGCCGGCCCTAGTCCGGGAATGCATAGTCTGCGAATTGCTTGCGCAATTCAATCTTCTTCACTTTGCCCGTCGCCGTATGCGGCAATTCCTCAACGAAAACGGCGTCATTCGGTATCCACCAGTCGGCCACCTTACCTTTAAGAAACCCGAGCACTTCGTCCTTGTCCAGCTCCTGACCCTCAGCGCGGACGACCACAAGCAAGGGTCGCTCCGTCCACTTGGGGTGCGCAACACCGATAACAGCGGCCTCGGCGACGGCCGGATGACCCATCGCTGCGTTTTCCAGCGCGATGGAGCTTATCCACTCTCCGCCTGACTTGATGACATCCTTGGTCCGATCAGTGATCGCCATGTAGCCCTGAGGATCAATAGTCGCAACATCACCGGTATCGAACCAGCCATCGTCCGTGTGACTACCGGCGCTGCCGCCCAGTTTGAAATAGTCGCTGCAAATCCACGGGCCGCGAACCTGCAGCGCCCCATAAGCGACGCCGTCCCACGGTAAATCCTGTCCCGCATCGTCGACGATGCGAAGCTCGCAGCCGAATATGCCGCGACCCGCCTTGGTCGCAAGGTCCAGCTGCTCGTCGGGAGTCAAGGACTCGAGCCCGGCTTTCAGCGAGTTACAGGTGCCAAGAGGACTCATTTCGGTCATTCCCCAGCCCTGTCGCACCTGCACACCGTGCTGGTCACGAAATTCCTGGATCATCGAACGCGGCACCGCGGCGCCGCCGACCAGCGTGAATTTCAGCTTCTCGAGTCGCTTGCCTTCGCTCGCACAATACTGCAACAGCGCTAGCCATACCGTCGGTACGCCCAGCGCCATCGTAACCCCCTCGGAATCCATGAGGTCGTAGAGCGTCGCGCCATCGCCCATCTTTGGCCCCGGGAACACCAGCTTCGCGCCGACCATCAGGCAGGAGTAAGGCACACCCCAGGCATTCACATGAAACAGCGGCACGACCGGCAGCACACAGTCGGTGCTGGACAGATTCATGACATCCGGCGCCGGCGCAGCATAAGCATGCAGTACCTGCGAGCGATGGTCGTAAAGGACACCCTTAGGGTCGCCGGTCGTACCGGACGTATAGCAGAGCGCGGATGCCGCTTGCTCATCCAGCAGCGGCCAATCGTAGTCGGCCGATTCAGCGCCAATGAGCGTCTCGTAGCAGACGGCATTGGGCAGAGACGTCTCAGGCATATGCGCCTCGTCGGTCATAACCACAAAACCTTCGACATTCGGAATCTGTGGCAACAGCTTTTCCAGTAGCGGCACAAACATCACGTCCGTGAATATCCAGCGGTCCTCAGCGTGGTTGATAATGAATATCAGTTGCTCTGGGAACAGTCGCGGATTGATCGTGTGGCAAACGTAACCGGCGCCACTGACGCCATAGTAAAGTTCGAGGTGTCGATAGTCGTTCCAGGCAATCGTGGCAATCCGATCGCCCTGTTGCAGCCCCAGCTTATCCAGCGCGTTTGCCAATTGCCTGGAACGAGCAATAGCATCACCAATAGTGCACCGATGACGCGGGTTATCCGCGGTTACCGACACGATTTCGCGATCACCGTGGAACTTCGCGGCATGCTCTGCGATCGAGGAAATCAGCAGAGGCGTATTCATCATAAGTCCGTGCATGTCCTGTACCTGCCTTGTTTGCGTAAGACGATTCTTCCGATACCGATCGCAGAGGTCCCCATTCCGGTACGACTGCCCCCGGGCTATCGGCTTATTTTTTTGGTGTTCCGGGGCCGATCAGAAACCAGATGATCAACCCGACCAACGGAAAGGCGGCGACTACCGCTATCCAGATGACCTTTTTGACGGTCTCTGCCGAGCTGTCGAGAATTCGTACAGCAGCGTAAACCACCAGAACCAGATGAATGATTCCCCAAAAACCGAGTTCGCCCATGGTCTTCTCCCTGTTTGATCGTGGCCTGTCGCGAAACAGAAAAAACTATTGGGAAATGGAGTCAGCCGTACTATTCGCCAAAGAAGTACATGCCCAGCGTCTCCGCGACACACGCAGGTTTGCGTGCCCCCTCCATTTCCAGCCTGACTTCGGACGTCAACAGTAACGCCCCGGCTCTCTTGCGCGCCTGCAATACCGTGGCCCTGGCGCGCAGCCGCGCACCCACCGGTACGGGTGCGTAAAAACGCACCTTGTTGAGACCGAAATTGATCGCACGCGCCAGATTCTCGACCTCGACAAAGTTGCCCGTCAGGGCAGGAATAAGGGCCAGAGTTAGATAGCCGTGCGAGATCGTCTTGCCGTCCGGCATTTCTTTGGCGGCCCGTTCGGTATCGACATGAATCCACTGATAGTCACCAGTCGCCTCGGCAAACTGGTCGATACGATGCTGATCGATGACGACCCAGTCGGACAGACCGACCTCCTCGCCCTCGAGCCTCTTTGCATCTTCAATGGATCTTATTAGCCGCACACGGTTCCCCAAACCCGGACCAGCAGGTAGTGATACCTGATAGCCAGACAATCTGCAATGGTCACAAATCGTCGACGCGTCGCTCAGTGATCGCCGTGCGCAGCACAGCGTTCGCAGTTAACCCAACCGGAATCGCCGTCCACGTAGTGTTCTTTTTTCCAGATCGGCAGGCGCACCTTCAACTCGTCAATAATGTAGCGACACGCCTTGAATGCCTCGTCCCGGTGCGCGGAGGCAACACCCACCCAGACCGCCAGGTCGCCGATTTCCAGCAGACCGGTTCTGTGTACGCAACGCGCTTCGAGAAATGCGAACCGCTGCCGTGCTTCATCCAGAACTCTCTGGCCCTCCGATAGGACCAGCGGCTCGTAGGCCTCGTACTCCAGCCGCTTGACGGTGCGTCCGTCATTCAGATCCCGGACCCAGCCCTCGAAACTGCAAAAGCCGCCGGCGCCGCTATTGGCAAGCGATCGCTTCAGCGATTCGGAGTCAATGGTGTCGACGGTGACTTCGATCATGTCAGCCGCCCGCGACCGGCGGAAACAACAGCACTGTATCACCGTCCTTCACCGCTGATGACCAGTCTGCCATTTCATCATTGATAGCAACCTTGCAATGGCCGTTCGGCTCGCCGGACCCATGCCGAAGGCGAGTCTGCTCAAACACATCTCTGGCCGTAGCGACATCCAGGCTGAGCGTTTCCTTGGCAAGGCCGGCGTGCTCGCGAAACATCGCAAAATAGCGAACCGTAATCGTCTTTTTCATGTCACTCATGATACAGCCCCGAGTATGCTGCGCTGCAGGTCATCCGGCGTGTTGACATTATCGAGCGCATTCGCGTTGGGTTGTTGCAGAAGCAGGGTGTCGGAACGAATAAGTATCTTACGCGGACAATGCATGCCATCCGCAACGAAGCGTCGCACGATCTCCGAGCTGCCTGCCGCATACACCGCGCAGAGTGGCTCGGGAAGACCGTCGTAACTGCTGATGTACGCCGAGAACGGCTTGTCGAGGGCGCGCTTGTCGATCAAGTTTGCTACCGTCGCCGCGTCGATATTGGGCAAATCACAGGCAAGCACCAGCCAGTCGACGCCCGGGTATTCATCCATGGCGGAGAGAATGCCGGCAACCGGACCCAGATCCTCATAACGATCGACAATTTGCGCGAATTGGCTGCGCTCGGGGTCATCCTGCTGATCAGCGCGTGCCGAAACAAAGATGCGTTCCACCAGGCCATCAAGCTGTTCCACCACGTAGCACAGCTGTGAGCGCCCCTCGCGACGCAGGGCCGCCTTATCCTGTCCCATGCGGCGGCTCCTGCCCCCCGCGAGCACCAGGCCGAACAAGGATCTTGTAACCGCATCACTCATCGCGCTGGAAATCCTGCTTGCCGCCACTCTTGGCTATCAGTCGCGTATTGGCAATGACAATATCGTGAGACAGCGCCTTTAGCATGTCATAGACGGTCAGTGCGGCGACGCTGGCGCCGGTCAAAGCCTCCATCTCCACGCCGGTCTTGTGACGCACCTTGCAGCGACAATCAATGACCGCATCGTTGCCTTGTATCCCGATACTAATCGAGCAATCGTCAAGCCCGATCGGATGACAAAACGGAATCAGTTCATGCGTTTTCTTCGCGGCCATGACGCCGGCAATAATTGCCGTCGCGAAAACCGGGCCCTTCTTCGAGCCAATCTCCTTCCCGGATATATGCTTTACGATTTCATCGGGGAGCTTCACGATCGTTTGCGCGTGTGCCTCGCGCACGCTCGCTTCTTTGTGACTGACATCAACCATTGTCGGTTGATTGTCGGCATTGACGTGGCTCAACTTACTCATGCTATCCCCCGATTCTGTACATTTCGACTTTGCGTTGCATGTGAGCCTCGGCGAGCTCGGGACTTCTTAATTCACTGTAGCGATCGGCGCGCTGCAACCAGATACGCGACAATATGTCGGTTAGTTCCGCCTCGTCCGCCTCGTTTCTGAGCGCCTCACGAAGATCGGTGCCCTGGGTGGCGAACAGGCAGGTATACAGCACACCGTCTGCAGACAGTCTTGCGCGGCTGCAGTCGCCGCAAAACGGCTCCGTTACCGAGGAAATAAATCCGATCTCGCCCCGACCATCCTCATAAGCATAGCGACGCGCCACCTCGCCGGGGTAGTTCTTGTCAATGCGGCGCAGGGGCCAGCGCTGCGCAACCTGATCACGAAGTTCACGCGACGGAACCACCTGATCCATGCGCCAGCCGTTGCGATTGCCAACATCCATGAACTCGATCAGGCGCACAATATGCGGAGTGCCCCGAAAATGGTCCAGAAGATCGAGCACAGTATGATCGTTAACACCGCGCTGCACGACGACATTGATCTTGATCGGCGACAGCCCGGCACGCTCCGCGGCATCGATGCCCTCAAGCACTGTATTCAGATCGCCGCGCCCGCCGCTCATGCGTTTGAAAACGTCTTCGTCGAGGCTATCGAGGCTGATCGTGACGCGATGCAGCCCGGCGTCTTTCAGTTTGCCGGCAATCGGGGCGAGCAGCGTCGCGTTAGTCGTCAACGCGAGGTCATCAACGCCAGGCAATTTCGCGAGACCCGCGACGAGCGTCGCGAGATTCTTGTCCAGCAGCGGCTCGCCGCCGGTCAGGCGGATTTTGCTGACGCCGAGCCCGACCGCAACGCCCGCTACCCTGAGTATTTCCTCGTAATTCAGCCGCTGCTGCTTCTTGAGAAACTCATAATCGGCGTGAAAAGTGTCCTCCGGCATGCAATACGGGCAACGGAAATTGCATTGGTCAAGCAGAGAGATCCGCAGATCATGCAGTGGCCGGCGCAGCGCATCCTGTATCTGGGCGCGAGGCCTGATGGGCTGCGCTCCGGTTTCTGGGTTTGAGCTCATGCGGGCATTCTGCCTTAACTCGGGGGTGTTACAAACCGCAACAGACGAAACATCCGCGGTTTGCTAAGCTCCGCCGCGTATCCAGAGGGGATAAATCCGCATGAACGTAAATTTCAGTCCCGAAGAGCTGGCTTTTCAGGAAGAAGTCAGAGCCTTCTTCCGCGATGAATATCCTGAAGATATTCGACAGCTGCAGGAATCGGGCGCCGAACTCCGGCCCGAAGTCCAGATCCGCTGGCAACAACTGCTAAATAAGAAAGGCTGGGCCGGCGTCAACTGGCCCGTCGAGCATGGCGGTACTGGCTGGACGCCCGTGCAGAAGTATATTTTCGCGACGGAAGAGGCCAACGCTAACGCGCCGGTGATCGTTCCGTTCGGTCTGAGCATGGTGGGTCCGGTGATCTATACCTTCGGCAACGAGGAGCAGAAGCGACGCTTTCTTCCCGACATACTGGCGAGCAAGGTCTGGTGGTGCCAGGGCTACTCGGAGCCGGGCGCCGGCTCCGATCTCGCCTCTCTGAAAACACGCGCGGACCTGGTCGGCGATCACTTCGTCGTTAACGGTACCAAGACATGGACCACCCTGGGGCAACACGCTGACTGGATATTCTGCCTGGCACGTACAAACACCGATGTCGCGCGACGACAGGAAGGCATCAGCTTTATTCTGATCGACATGAAAACACCCGGCGTTTCGGTCAAGCCGATAATCCTCCTGGACGGCACACACGAAGTAAACGAGATCCATTTCGAGAATGTCGAGGTTCCGGTAGAAAACCTGGTTGGTGAGGAAGGTAAAGGCTGGACTTATGGAAAAGTCCTGCTGCAACACGAGCGAGCCAACATCGCCGGCGTTGCGCGCTCGCGTTATCGCGCGAGGAGTCTGCGTGCCCAGGTAGAGCGCTCTGTGCGCGGTGCCGCTCCGCTCGCCGACGACAAGAACTTCATGCGCCGCCTTGCTGCGGTTGAAGTGGAGCTCAAAGCGCTCGAATACACGGAGCTGCGCACACTTGCGGCAGTCGCCTCTGGCAAGGCGCCGGGACCGGAGTCGTCGATTCTCAAGATCAAGGGCACGGAGTTGCAGCAAGCTATCGACACACTATACGTACAGGCAGCCGGCTATTACGCACTGCCCTACGTTCCGCAGCAGTATGAGCCGGACTTTTCCGGTGAAGCGGTCGGAGATGGTGGCGAAACGCAGTCCTCCTTACGCTATTTCAATTTTCGTAAAGCATCGATATACGGTGGCTCTAACGAAATCCAGAAGAACATCATCGCAAAGCATGTACTTGGGCTCTGAGGGAGGCTAATGGACTTTTCACTTAACGAAGTACAGGAGATGCTGGCCGACAGCATCGACAAGTTCATCGAGAACGAGTATGCCTTCGATGCGCGGCAAAAGTATGCGGCCAGTGAGGCGGGCTATAGCGACGAGGTCTGGAAGATGATCGCGGAACTCGGCTGGACCGCTGTGCCATTCGCCGAGGAAGACGGCGGATTTGACGGCGACCAGATCGACATCATGGTCATGATGCAGCGCTTCGGACGCGGACTTGTCGTCGAACCCTATCTCGCCAACATTATCCTTGCCGGCGGCATCCTGAAACGCGTTGGCAGTGCGCAACAGAAAGAACGCTGGCTGCACCCGATTATGGCCGGCGAACTTCAGGCAACGCTTGCCTTTACCGAGCCGCAGGCCCGATACGACCTCGCCAATATCGAAACTATGGCCAGTCCGGATGGTGACGGCTGGGTACTAAGCGGCAAGAAAGGATTTGTGCTGAACGGCGGCACCTCGGAGCTTGTCATTATTCCTGCCCGAACCGCGGGCAAGCCCGGCGAGCAACAGGGTATCAGCTTGTTTGCCGTGCCGACGAGTGCAGCGGGTATCAGTGTGCATGCCTATCACACGATCGACGGAATGCGCGCGGCAGAAGTTTCCCTGAGCGATGTTCGCGTCACTGCCGACGACGTTCTCGGCGAGGTCGGTGATGGCTTCGCTGCACTTGATGCCACCATTGACGATGCCATCCTCGCGGTCTGCGCCGAGGGTATCGGTATCATGCGTGTTCTCAAAGACAAGACCATCGAATTCTCGAAGAGCCGCTCTCAGTTTGGCGTGCCGATAGGCAGTTTCCAGGCGCTCCAGCATCGCATGGTCGACATGCTTACGGCCTGCGAGCAGGCCCAGTCGTTGTTACTCTGGGCGGCGATGACCTGTGCAGCCGGCGACGACGGGCAGGCCAAGCGAGCAATAAGCTCGCTGAAATACCTGGTCAGCACCAGCGGCCAGACGCTTGGCGAAGAAGCCGTGCAATTGCACGGCGGTATGGGCGTCACCTGGGACCTCGACGTCGCGCATTATTTCAAGCGCCTGACTGCGATCGCTCAACTATTCGGCAACGCGGACTGGCATCTCGACAGGTTGGCGGCCTGATTAGCACACCGTTATGATGCAGAACCCGCGCTAGCAGACAGGGCCCACTGTGTTTCCACAAGCGGTCGTCGACTTTTATGCAGCCAACCAGGAGCTTCTCTGGCTGACGACACTGTTCGTCGACCTCGGCTTCACGATCCTGTTGTATCGACTCTTTGGCAAGGCCGGCCTGCAGGTCGCCATCGCAACGGCAATCCTGCTTGCCAACCTCCAGGGTCCAAAGCTGACGGTCATATTCGGTCTGCAAACGAGTCTCGGCGTTATTTTTTACTCGAGCATCTTTTTCGCCACGGATGTACTCAGCGAAAACTACGGGAAAGCGGCAGCAAACAAGGCTGTTCGTATGGGATTTGCCGTCAGTGTCATCGTGCTTGTCATGCTCAGCCTTGCACTGCTCTATTTGCCGAGCGACAAACCGGAGACAGCCGCATTCTCTGCCTCTGTGCACAATGCGTTTGCAACGATCGTCAACTTCACGCCACGGTTTATTTTTGGCTCATTGCTCGCGTACTACATCAGCCAGCATTTTGATGTCTGGGCATTTCATAAGATCAAGTCGGTAACAGGCGATCGATGGCTTTGGTTGCGCAACAACCTTTCGACGATGAGTTCGCAGGTTGTCGACACCGTCATCTACTCACTGGTTACCTGGTGGGGCATCGTCGACCTGAAAACAGCGCTCGCACTCGGGGCCGCGAAGTACCTTTTCAAGGTCGTCATTGCTATGATCGATACTGTGTTCCTGTACTGGGCACGGCACACTCATAGACGTCGCAAAAGCATTTCGCAAGCCGTCGGATAATTGCATGAAGCCATCAGGCGTAATCACCATTACCACCGACTTCGGCCACAAGGGACCGTTTGCCGGCGTGATGAAGGGCGTCATCCTGAGTCGTTTTGCCGACGCGAAAGTGGTCGACCTGGCGCACGACATCCCAGCTCAATGGCCACCCGAGGCTGGCTTCTGGGTCAGCCGGTCCTACGCGTGGTTTCCGCATGGCACTGTGCATCTGGCCATCGTCGACCCGGGTGTAGGAACAGAAAGGGACATTCTCATTGCCGAGGTGGACGGCCACGTTTTCATAGCGCCGGATAACGGCTTGCTTGGTCCGCTACTCGACAACGCTGAATCGCCACGCGTCGTCAAGCTGGTCCCGAGCAGGACGGAGGCCCTGCGACTGCCAGCAGCCAGCGCCACCTTCCACGGCCGTGACATATTCGCGCCGATTGCCGCCGAGATTGCAGCTGGCCGCGTATCCGCCAATGAACTGGGCGACGAAGTGGCCACCTGGACGCCCGGCTGGCTCGACGAGCCGGAGACCGCTGATGGCCGTATCAGCGGAGTTATCGTCACAATCGACGCTTTTGGCAACCTGATCAGCAATATTGACGCCAGTTTACTGGAGGACTTCCGCGAGCCCGTGGCCAGTATTGGCGGGCATCAGATTCCGATGCTGCTGACCTACGGACGAGCGAAGCCAGGCGATTTGCTTGCCCTCGTGAACTCCTTTGACGTCGTCGAGGTTGCGAAGGCGGAAGGCAGCGCCGCTGAAGGCCTGGGCTCTGATCGAGGCGCACCGATCGTCATTCGGGAAGGCTACAACACCTAGTTCCCGGTCGCCCAGTTTCGCTCGACTCCAGCACGACCATTCAAGGCCTTTGGCACGACAGGTCGCGCCAGCATGGGACAGGGCGCTAGCCCTGCTGCTGCATTGCCTGTTTCTCGATCTTCGCCCAGGAATCACGCAAAGTGACGATCCTATTCAGAACCCGTGCATTGGGCATGTCGTCCTTCTCGTCGGCGCAAAAATAACCCAAACGTTCGAACTGCACGGACTGACCGGGACGAAGGTCCTGCAATGCCGGCTCGAGCTTGCCCTCGACGGTATCGAGTGAATTCGGATTGAGCACAGCGTGAACGTCACTGGCCGCATTCGGGTTGGCCTCGGTAAAGAGCCGGTCATAGAGCCGTACGCTCGCATCGATTGCATGCGCGCGCGAAACCCAGTGAATGGTGCCCTTTACCTTGCGATCACTACTGCCCGAGCCACTGCGCGTGTCAGGGTCGTAGCTGCAGCGCAACTCGACGACGTCGCCTGCATCGTTCTTGATTACTTCGTCGCAACGAATGATGTAGCCGAACCGCAGTCGGACCTCTCCACCGGGTTTCAGGCGGAAGAACTTGCGCGGTGCTTCCTCCATAAAATCGTCCTGCTCAATCCACAGTTCGCGAGAGAACGGCAGTTCACGTGTACCAAAGTCAGGATTTCCGGGGTGGTTCATGGCCTCCATGAGCTCGACCTTGTCCTCCGGGTAATTCGTGAGCACGACCTTCAACGGACGCAGCACCGCCATGCGGCGTGGCGCCGCGTCGCCGAGCGTGTCGCGCACGCAGTTTTCAAGCGCACTCATCTCTATAAGCTTGTCTTTCTTCGTAACACCTGCCCGCACTACGAATTCACGCAGTGCTTCGGGTGGATAACCCCGTCGACGCATACCTGCGATTGTCGGCATACGCGGATCGTCCCATCCCGAGACGACGCCCTCTTCCACGAGCGCATTCAGCTTGCGCTTGCTCGTGATCGCGTAGGCGATGTTGAGCCGTGAAAATTCAATCTGGCGTGGTCGGTGTTCAAGCGGCAGCTGATCGAGGAACCAGTCGTAGAGGGGTCGATGGTCCTCGAACTCGAGCGTACACAGCGAGTGCGTAATACCTTCGTACGCGTCGGACAATCCGTGTGCGAAGTCGTACATCGGGTAAATGCACCACTTGTCGCCCGCGTTCTGATGCGGGATGTGGCGAATCCGGTAGATGGCCGGGTCGCGCATGTTCATGTTTGGCGATGCCATATCGATCTTCGCGCGCAGCACATGTTCACCATCGGCGAAGTCGCCTTCATACATGCGCCGGAACAGTTCGAGGTTCTCGTCGACGCTGCGGTCACGGTACGGACTGTTCCTGCCCGGTTCTGTCAACGTGCCACGATGCTCGCGAATCTCATCGGCGCTCAGGCTGTCAACGTAAGCGACGCCTTTTTCGATGAGCTGGATCGCCGACTCGTGCAGCCGCTCGAAGTAGTCGGACGTGTGCGTCAGCCGATCCGCCCAGTCGAATCCCAGCCAATGCACGTTTTCCTTAATGGCCGCAACGTACTCGGGGCTCTCCTTGCCCGGGTTCGTGTCATCGAGGCGCAAAAATGTACGCCCACCCGTCTCGGCGGCAACGCCGAAGTTCAGGCAGATCGACATAACATGCCCAATGTGAAGGTAGCCGTTCGGCTCCGGTGGAAAACGCGTCACGATTTCAGCGTGCTTCCCGGATGCGAGGTCCTCGTCGATGATCTTGCGGATAAAGTCCCGCGGTTCACTGTCATTCATGGGGGCGGATTGTACGCGATCCGGCGCGGAGGGGTACTGTTCGCTCGGGGTGTCGCGTACAATTGCGCGCTTCTCGACCCTGCAACAAAAAGTTCTGGAAATGCCGACAATCTCCCTGCCCGACGGCTCCGACCGTCAATTCGACAACGCCACCAGTGGCGCCGAAATTGCAGCCAGCATAGGCGAAGGCCTGGCACGCGCTGCCGTGGCCGTTCGCGTGAACGGGGACCTCTGGGACCTCGGCCGTGACATCGACACGGATGCGAGCGTGGAAATCGTGACCCGTGACTCCGATGACGGCATCGAATTGCTGCGCCATGACGCCGCACACGTACTCGCCGAGGCCGTTAAGGAACTGTGGCCCGACACTCAGGTCACTATCGGCCCCGCAATTGAGAACGGCTTCTACTATGACTTTTCGCGCGAGGAGCCCTTCACGGAAGCCGACCTCGAAACCATCGAAGCACGCATGAAGAAAATCGTCGATCGCGACGAGCCCATCGAGCGCGAAGTCTGGGAGCGCGACAAGGCTGCCGAGTTCTTCCGCGGTATCGGCGAGGAGTACAAGGCCGAGATCATCGAGAGCATCCCTTCGGATGAAGACCTGACTCTCTACCGCCAGGGTGAATTTATCGACCTCTGCCGCGGCCCACATCTGCCGTCGACCGGCAAACTGGGCAAGGCGTTCAAGCTGACGCATGTGTCGGGCGCTTACTGGCGCGGTGATTCGAATAACGAGATGCTGCAGCGCATCTACGGCACTGCCTGGTCCAACGACAAGGCACTGCGCAAATACCTGCACATGCTGGAAGAAGCAGAGAAGCGCGACCATCGCCGCCTTGGCCGCGTCATGGACCTTTTCCACTTCCAGGAAGAGGCACCCGGCGCTGTTTTCTGGCACCCGAACGGCTGGTCTGTCTTCCAGTCGCTCATCGGGTACATGCGGCAAGAACAGAACGAAGCCGGTTACCAGGAGATCAACACCCCCGAAATTATGGCGAAAGCGTTATGGGAGAAGTCCGGCCACAACGCGGCTTTTGGCGACAACATGTTTACGTCAGAGACTGTCGACGGTCGCGTTTACGCCATTAAGCCAATGAACTGCCCAGGCCACGTGCAAGTCTTCAAGCAGGGCATCACGAGTTACCGCGACCTGCCCGTACGGCTTGCCGAGTTCGGCAAGTGTCATCGCTACGAACCATCGGGCGCCCTTCACGGCATGATGCGCGTGCGTGCATTCACTCAGGACGATGCGCACATCTTCTGCACGCCGGAGCAGATTACTGATGAGTCGATTGCGGTCTGCAAACTCATTCTTGAAATCTACCGCGCTTTTGGTTTTGACGACGTGCGCATCAAATTCGCCGACCGGCCAGAAGTCCGCGTCGGAGAAGATGCCGTATGGGACCAGGCCGAGCAGGCCTTGCTCAAGGCGCTCGAGGCTGGCGGTCTCGACTACACGCACAACCCGGGTGAGGGTGCCTTCTACGGTCCCAAACTCGAGTTCGTCTTGCGGGATGCCATCGGCCGCGACTGGCAGTGTGGCACGTTACAGGTGGATCTCAACATGCCAGGCCGCCTCGGGGCGTCCTATATCGGCGAGGACGGCAACAAGCACGTACCCGTCATGTTGCACCGCGCAATATTCGGCTCCCTCGAGCGTTTCATGGGCATCCTGATAGAGCACCACGCCGGCAACCTGCCATTATGGCTGGCGCCGGTGCAGGTCAAGGTCCTTACGATTACGTCGGAGGCGGATGCCTACGCCGAAGAGATTGCCAGCGTGCTTCGTGCCGGCGGAATCCGTGCCGAGACCGACCTTCGTAACGAGAAGATCTCCTACAAGGTCCGCGAACACAGCGTCGCGAAGATTCCCGTGCAGTTCGCAGTGGGCCAGAGAGAGCTTGAAAATCGCAGCGTTGCGATGCGCCGCCTGGGCTCGAAACAACAGCAGGTCCTGTCGCTCGATGACGCGATTGCCGCCCTCCAGAACGAGATCGCCAGCCGCGGATTGAGCGGCGAAACGACATAGCCGAACGAGGCTTGGCGCGGCAGAGAATCGGGGGGCCGGCAACGCGGCCAGCCTGCGCCGCCTGTCGCCCTGGGCCCGCCGTCCTGGCAAACGTGACGTGTCCTCCACTTTGCCTGTGCGCCGCGTCACAGATTCGAAAATCTGTCCCCAGTCTGCGACAAATACGTTCTAACTCCCGGATATACTCCTTGGACGCAAGGAACGCGTGGAATTAAACATAAGACATTAGGAGCAGGCGAAGTGCCTCTGGACGAATTCAAAACTCAAGTTTTGCTACTTCATAGCGAGCAAAGCACCCTGGACAATCTCAGTTCCGGGTTCGGCGATGGCTTTACCGTGCATTGTGCAACCAGCGGCAGCGAAGCCCTGAACACACTGGGCGACACGCCGATTAACGTCATTGTTACCGCACAAAAGCTGCCCGGGATGAGCGGTCTCGAGGCGCTTCGTGAGGCAAAGAAACGCTCGCCTGAAACGATCGGCATTTTGCTCGCCGAGGGTGAGGCTGCCGGGTTCGAGGCACTCGTCGGCGATAAGGAAGTTTTTCAGGTCGTGCGCGGCAATGTCACGGGCGACTCCATCTCCAAGCTGGTTGAAAACGCCACGCAACAGATGCGCCTGATGGCGCTGGCAAGCTCGGCCAACGACGCTGCCGCCGATGTCGATGAACCTTCTGCCGAACATATTATTATGGAGACGTCCGAGAACGGCTCGACGATCATCAGCGACGGCACCGGAACCATGCCCATTCTGGATCCAAAAAAGGTCGCGGCCGCCTCTGCTGTCGGCTCACACGCGGTCGATCTCCTGGTACTCACTAAAGACGACGAATTTCTCGAGACAATAAAAGATTCATCACGCGGCACGCATTCGGTTCGCTATGCCAATACGCTGGCGCAGGCTGACGAACTCATTCGCAAGCATAAGGTCGGCGTCGCGGTGGTCGATGCCGCTATGGTTGGTGAAAAACTTGAACAACTAACGGCGCACTTACGCAAAGGCTCACCGCGCCTCGTTTCTATTGTCGCCGGCCGTCGCGATGACGGCGAGATGATGATGGACCTGATTAATCGCGGCAAGGTGTATCGCTTCCTGTTGAAGCCGGTATCCCCGGGCCGGGCACGCCTGGCCGTTGAGGCATCGGTCAAACACCATCTCGAAGCACCGGACGCGGCCTTCAAAATGAAGGGTCCCGCACAGGCTGCGGCGGCGGCACCACACTCGAAACCGAAGCCTGCGCCGGTCGCCGCGCCGAAACCCGAGCCGAAGGCGGAGCCAAAGCCACCCGGCAGCGCCACGAAACCTGCAGCGACGGTATCGAAAGACAAGGTCGACCCGCCGTTTGGATCGGGCAGCCAACCATCGGGCGAATCACCCAACGATGATGCGCTCGCCGAGGCGTTCGGTGGAGGCGACTCGAGTTTTACCGAAACAGTAACCGGTCTTTTTGCGACTGTTAGCAAGAAATTTACACCTGACGGGTCAGCCGAGGACTCGACCAAGGAAAAGCCGCCTGCCAAAAACGAGCCGGCACCGGTCGCTGCCTCGGCGGTTGAGTCAGCACTCCAGGATCCGAAAATGCTGGGCATGGGTGCAGCCGCAATTGTCATTGTCGCCGGCGCCTTATTCTGGCTCTTTAGCGGGTCCGATGAGATTGCCGATCCGGCGAGTCAGGCCACGGAAACGCCGATCGTCACCGAAGCCGAAAATCCACCCGAGCCAGATACCGTGGTGGATAGCAGCAGCATCGAGGCCGAATCCGCTGCCGTCGAAGTACGCATCGACGAAGTGATCACAAACGCTGAAAGTGCGTTGCTCGAATCGCGTATAGACGACGCCAGCGCGGCACTTGAGTTGCTGGGCCGGGAAGATCCCGAAAACGAGCGTCTGCCGTTCCTCACAGCGCAGCTGGCACAGATCCAGTACAGGACCTACCTTATCGATGCTCGTTCAGCCATCCGGGACGGCCGCTATGAAGATGCAAGCAACGCCGTCGCCGCCGCTCGCTCACTGAATCTGCCCGACAGTACTGAAGTCGACGCAGCCGATCTTGAATTGACAGTTGCTCAGGACGCGAAGCAAACGGACGAGGTTCTGGCACTGGCAAGTACTCGTCTGAATGATGGCGATCTTCTGCAACCGCAGAATGACAACGCTCGCTATTTCTATGAACTGGCCCTGTCGCGGGACCCGAATAATGTAGCCGCCCGGCAAGGCCTGAGCGCAATCGCAAGCAAGCTTGCCATGCAGGCACGCACGGCAACAGACAACGGCGACCTCGATGCAGCTGAGGCACTGCTGGTCGAATCGAGTTCACTCGATCCCGACAACAGCGAACTGGATACCGCAATAGCCGCGTTGGCCGATAAACGTGCGGCTATTAGTGCTGAGCGTCGCCAGGCAGAAGCACGTCGCCAGGCAGCTGCAGAAAAACGCGCAGCAGACGCGCGTGCGGAGGCCGAACGCGAGGCCGAGGCGCAGCGCGCCGCAGCAGCAGCTGCAGCAGCCGCGGCTGTAGCCGCCGCGGTCCCGGTCAAGGAAGCAAGCACACTGGCCGAAGAACAGCCGGCCGCGACCAACGACGACAACGCATCCGGTGATGGCGTGGGCGCTAGCGAAGAAACTGCGGCGGTTGCGGCGTCGGCAAATACCGGTAACCCGGCGGCCAATTTGCAGCCGGCAAGTTCTGCGACCGTCAATCAAGGACCGACACCAACGACGGTAAGCGAGCTGAATCGTACGAAGTACGTTGCGCCCAAATACCCGCGAGCCGCGCAACGACGCAACCTGTCGGGTTGGGTCGATATCATTTTCACGGTCGACAGGGCGGGTCTGGTAAAAGACATCTCCGTTCGCGATTCACAACCCGGTGAGACCTTTATCGCCTCTGCAACGCGGGCCGTAGAAAAGTGGGAGTTCGAGCCGGTCATCGAGAACGGCCAGGCGGTGGAGAAGCGGGTCGGTGTGCGAATGATGTTCGCGCTTGAATAGCGAGCAGCCAGCATTCGCGGCACTGCGCCTGTGATAAGACCTTTCCAAACTGGATCACGATTGAGAATCCCGCTAATCTAAGCGGGATTTCTTTTTCGGCGAACATAGTGTCAGCAGAAACTGATCAAAAGGGAAGCGGTCGCAAACAACAGCAGCGCAGTATCGTGACGCAACAGAAACTGCTGGACGCCGCCATCGAGGCATTTTCAGAAAATGGCTTCAAAGGCACATCGACACGTGATATCGCAGAACGCGCGGGCGTTCATCACCCGCTGATCACCTATCACTTCAAGAACAAGGACCGGCTGTGGCGCGCCGCGGCGGACAAGGTTTTTAGCGATGTCCGAAAATCGCTGGCCGAAGCCCTTCAGAATAATGAAGACGATTGCCCCAAGATGAGAATGGCTTCGCTGATTCGCGCGTATGTCTACTACGCGAAGCGGCAACCGGCGATGCACAAGGTACTCATACAGGAGGCGCATTTCCCCAACGACCGCCTCGACTGGCTGATCGAAACGCACCTCAAACCTCTGTTCGAAGCGACCTTCAAAATAATCGAGGATTTGCAGCGCCTGGGAGTAGCACCACCCGGCGATCCAAGACTGCTCTTTAACATGATCCGCCTGTCATCGGGGGGACTCCTGGCGCTCGGCAATGAACTGAAAGCGTCCAGCGGCATCGACGTGGAATCAACCCAGACGCTGGACGATATCGCAGAAATGATCGTGACCGTCTTCCTGCCAGGTGCCGTGCCAGACACTTCCTGACCGCGTTATCCTGGAACCTCTTCAGCCTTGCGGTTGCTTGTGTTTCGACGGCCGTGGAATTTCTCAAAACAACTCTTTGAGTCGGAAGTACAGCATGCCGAGCGCGAGGGCCGGATTCGCGAACCATTTGCCGCCCGGCAGGCGCCAATGGCTGACTCTGGAGAACACGTCGAACTGCTCCGAATCGCCGGCAACGACATCAGCGAGAATCTTGCCAGCAAGATGAGTCGGCGCGACACCATGTCCGGAATACCCCTGGGCGTAGTAAGTGTTGCCTTGAATCCGCCCAAACTGCGGAATGCGGTTGATGCTTATTCCTATGTTGCCGCCCCACTCGTAATCGATGCGAACCTTTGACAGTTGCGGAAAAACTTTCAGCATATTCGGTTTCAGAGAAGCCTCGATGCTCTTCGGAACGCGACCAGAATAGTTGCACATTCCGCCAAACAACAACCTGCGGTCGGCCGACAAGCGAAAATAATCAAGGGCCGCTCGCTGATCACAACAGGCCATGTTCTGTGGCAACAGATCACGGCTGATCGTTTCAGGTAATGGTTCGGTCGCGATGATATAGCTTCCAGCCGGTATCACCGCACCGGCGAGACGAGGTTCTGTTTTGCCCAGGTAGGCATTGCCAGCAAGCAGAATCTTGCGCGCGTGGACCACGCCTGTTTCCGTTTCAACACGTGGCGCAGCACCATTGTGAATGCGAATTACAGGCGATTGCTCAAATATGCGGGCGCCGAGGTTTTCCGCCGCCAGCGCCTCACCGACGCAGAGGTTCAAAGGATGCAGGTGGCCGTTGCCACGATTGATCAGACCGCCAACGTAGCGATCGGAACCGATGAAACGCCGCATATCCTGCGGAGGCACAAGCGCCACTTCATGCGGATAGCCGGCGTCTTGTTTGCTATCGAGCGTGCGCTCAAAATCGCGCATGTCGCGGTCGTTAAGCGCCAGGTCCAGGTAGCCGAACCTGAGGTCGCAGTCGATCGCGTACTTGTTGATGCGGTCGACAACAATATCGCGACATTCGAGGCCCATTTCGTAGGCAATCCTCGCTGCGTCGGCGCCGAATCGCTTTTCGATCCTGTCTTCCTCGACAAACCCGTCAATAAGCTGACCGCCGTTGCGTCCGGACGCACCCCAGCCGATACGGTTGCTTTCAAGCAATGCGACGTCATAACCGCGTTCAGCCAAATGCAGCATCGCGGACACACCTGTGAAGCCCCCGCCGACGACGGCGACATCACAAAGGTGAGCGCCGTCGAGCCGTGCGAAGTCAGGTTTCGTATTCAGTGTCGCCGCGTAATAGGAGCGGGTGTGTTCCTTTGCTGAACTCACTGCCAGGTGTACTAGCGTCCGGGACGGCACGCATACAGGTACAGCATTTCCATCGCAATATGGCTGGCCGCCAGCGCGGTAATTTCACCGATATCGTAAGCAGGCGCAACTTCAACGACGTCCATGCCGACAATATTGATGCCTTTCAGACCACGCAGTATCGACATCGCCTGATGACTCGTCAGCCCTCCACAAACGGGCGTGCCGGTTCCCGGCGCATAGCTTGGATCAAGGCAGTCGATATCAAATGTGACATACACCGGTCGGTCTCCGAGGACTGCCCTGGCGGATTCAACGACGGCATCGATGCCGTGTTCATGGACCCAGGGTGCATCCAGCACATTGAAGCCCATCGTGTCGGGATTGGTTGTTCGCAGGCCAATTTGCACCGATGTCGCCGGATCGACGATGCCGTATTTTGCAGCCCAGTAAAACATCGTGCCGTGGTCGATGCGATCGTTTTCATCAGCCCATGTGTCGCTGTGTGCATCGAAATGCAATAAGGAGAGCGGCCCCCCAAGTTTGCGCGCGTGGGCTTTCAGGATCGGGTAGGCGACGAAATGGTCCCCGCCCAGGCTTAGCAGTGCCGGACCTTCGCCAATGATATTGAAGGCATGTGCCTCGATCTCGTCGGGCACTCTCTCGGGCCGACCGAAATCGAACAGGCAGTCACCGACGTCGACAACCGCGAGTTTGTCGAACGGGTCGAACTCCATACCGTAAGGCTTCTCCCAGGCCATGATCGACGATGCGCTGCGAATTCCACGTGGACCAAAGCGCGCACCTGGCCGGTTGGTCGTCGCCGTGTCCAGCGGTATCCCGGTGACGGCGACGTCGACGCCAGACAGATCTCGTGTGTACTTGCGACGCATAAATGACGTGACGCCGGCATAGGTGGGCTCGGGCGTTGTGCCATACAGGGACTCGCGTGTGATGGCATAGTCGCTCTTTTTCTTATCCAAAGTATTTCTCCCAGCGCGAGATATCAGGCCGATAACGTGTCGCGAGTGCGATCCAGGGCCAGCCACGTTTTGTCGATCAGTTCGTCGGCCTCGCTTCGCGTCAGAATGAACGGCGGCGCGCAAATTATGGTATCGCCAACGGCGCGCATGCACACGCCTTCCTGCATCAGGTGCTCGCGGAACACAACGCCGGCGCCCTGCGCCTCCTCGAATCGCTGCAGCGGATCCTTGCTTTTTACCAGCTCAAATGCGCCCATCAATCCAACCATACGAGTATCGCCAACCAGTTCATGCTCGATCAGTGCGCGCCATTTTTCCTGCAAGTAAGGACCGATATCGTTCTTGATGCGATCTACCAGATTTTCTTCCTGTATCAGCCCGATATTGGCAATCGCAACTGCGCAGGCAACCGGGTGACCGGAGTAGGTATAGCCGTGAAAGAACTCGCCACCTTTTTCGATCAACACGTCGGCTACGCGATCGCTTACAAAAACGCCGCCCAATGGCAAGTAACCGGAAGTCACTCCTTTTGCGAAGGTCATGAAGTCCGGCCGTATTCCAAAGTGATCGGCACCAAACCACTCTCCCAGTCGTCCGAAGCCCGTAATAACCTCGTCCGAAATCAGCAGGATCCCGTACTCGTCACAAATTCGCTGGACTTCCGGCCAGTAGCTGTCAGGCGGAACAATTACGCCGCCGGCACCCTGTATCGGCTCTGCGATGAACGCAGCGACCTTCTCTGCGCCAAGCTCCTTGATCTTGTCCTCTATAGTGCGCGCCGTCGCCAGGCCAAATTCATGCGGTGACATTTTGTGATCACTGCCGAACCAGTACGGTTGATCGACGTGCACGATACCCGGAATCGGCAGCCCGCTTTGTTTATGCATCGGCTTCATGCCACCCAGGCTGGCCGCGGCTACCGTTGAGCCGTGGTAGGCATTGTGCCGACTGATGATCGTATGTCGACCAGGCTGTCCCATCAGGTCCCAGTAGGTCCGCACCATGCGTACTATCGTATCGTTGGATTCGGAACCGGAGCCCGCAAAAAAAACGCGATTGAATTGCGGTGGGCTTATTTTTTGCAGCAAAGCAGCAAGTTCAATGGACGGCGGGTGCGCACATTGAAAGAAGTTGTTGTAGTACGGCAACTCCTTCATTTGGTCGGTCGCAGCATCGATCAATTCCTGCCGGCCGTATCCCGCGTTGACGCACCACAGTCCTGACATGCCATCGAGGATCTTGTTGCCGTCAGCATCATAAATATAAACGCCTTCAGCCCGCGTAATAATGCGCGAACGCTTTTCATGCAGGCTCTTATGATCCGTAAATGGATGCAGGTGATGATCTTTGTCGAGTTCCTGCCAGGCCCCGCGGGACCGTTTCTCAATAGCTGCCATGACTCACCTCAGGCAGGCAAACGCCTGCTGCAATCAAACTCGTAAATTTATAGTAACTGTCCGTTCAATCGTCGTCCGCTCGCGAACCATATGCTGAAACGGCTGCGTGCAATCGCGATATGACGAATCACATAGCCCTTAGACATTGAACATGAGGATTTCCCGCTCCCAAGGCGTGATGATCTCCTGAAATTCCCGGTACTCTTCCTCTTTCAGCGCCGTGTACAATGTAACGAATTCATCGCCGAGCATACTGCGCATTGCGTTGCTGTCACGAAAAGCTTCGATCGCTGAATAGATATGACGGTGCAGGTCGAAATCCATGCCATAGGCGCTGCCCACAATGGCATCGGTCGGCTTCAGCCCCTCGACCATGCCGAGATAGCCGCACGCCAGCGAGGCCGCGATAACAAGGTACGGGTTTACATCACTGCCTGCCAAACGGTTTTCGACACGCCGCGCCTCTGGCGTCGAAGCAGGTACTCGCAGCCCGACCGTTCGATTATCGACCGCCCAGGCCAGGTTCACGGGCGACGAGTCGGGATTCATGAAGCGTCGGTAAGAATTGACATAGGGCGCAAACACGAGCATTGCATCCGGCATATAACGCTGCAGACCGCCGAGAAAACCGTAGAACAGTTCGCTGGCCTCATCATCAGCATTGGAAAAAATGTTCTTTCCCTGTTTGTCGACGATGCTCTGGTGAATATGCAGTGCGCTGCCAGCCTCCTCTGACATCGGCTTGGCAAGAAACGTAGCGTGCATCTCGTGCTCTATCGCCGCCTCGCGAATCGTGCGCTTGAATAGGAATACCTGATCGGCATTGTCGAGTGCGTTGCCGTGCAGGAAGTTGATCTCGAACTGCGCGGGCCCCATCTCTTGCGACAATGTATCGATTCGAATGCCCTGCGCTTCGCAGTACGCATAGACGTCATTGATGAACGGATCAAAGTCGTTCATGGTGTCGATACTGTAGGGTTGCCGGGCGCCTTCGGTCCAACCCAGGCGACCTTCCGGCGGTTCGGCCGCCAGGTTCGGATCCGAGTGCGGACTTAGCAGGTAGAACTCCACTTCCGGGGCAACCACCGGTATCCATCCTCGCGCTTCATACTTCGCCAACACGTTGCGAAGAACATTTCGCGGAGACTGCGCCACCGCGGACCCGTCACGGTGATAACAGTCGACAAAAACGGAAGCGGCGGGATCCGAAGCCCAGGGAACCGGCCGCATGGTTGTAGGGTCGGGCGACAAGAGCATGTCGCGATCTTCGACATTGCACGCATCGGCAATGTAGTCGCCCGATATTGTTTGCGAAAAAATGGCCTCTGGCATTTTCATTTCACCGGCACCAAACTTGTCGGCCGGGACTACCTTGCCGCGTGCGGAGCCAGCCATGTCGGGTACAAATGCCTCGACATCCTCGATTGCCCGTTCTCGAAACCACGATTGAAAAACTTCATCTGCACTCACATTACACCTGTCGCTGGCTTGCGCGCACTCTGCACGCATCGCCAAACGCCTTGAAAATTGCTGTCGAAAATTGGTTTTGCATGACTCGCCATTCGGGGTGCCACTGCACCGCGAGTGCAAATCCGGGAATATCGTCCACGCGAAAAGCCTCGATCAGACCATCGTCCGCGACGGCTTCGACCGTAACCCCTTTTGCGAGCCTTGCGACTCCCTGCGCGTGCAACGAATTCACCATAACTGTATCGGAACCGGCCAGCTCTCGTAGCATGCCGCCGTCCGCAAGGCCAAGCGGATGCGACGGACCGTACTGCTTGTCGAGAGGATCATCCTTGTTCTCAAGATGGTTGTGGTAGCCCTGCACTTCATGGACTTTCTGATGCAGGCTGCCGCCAAGCGCTACGTTGAGCTCCTGGAAACCGCGGCAGACCGCCAGCAACGGCACACCGGTTTGCAGTGCTCTTCTTGCCAGCGGCAGTGTCACGGCATCGCGATGCGGATCATGCAAAGTACCGTCCTCACTCGGCTCACCAGCGTAATGATGTGGCTCCACGTTTGAGTAGCTGCCGGTCAGGAATATCCCGTCGAAACGCGCCAGTAACTCGTCGATGTCAACATCGTCCGGTAATACCGGCATTATCAGTGGCAAAGCATCCGAAGCCTTGATTAATGCGTCGAGGTACTTTTCGCCCACCATCTGAAAGGGATGCGGGTCGATCACCCGCCGGTCTGCAGGTACACCAATGAGAGGTTTCGGATACATACGAAGCGTTACTTCTTAATTGTTCGCTGCGGAGAATTCTAGCATGGCCTAATGCTCCCAATGGCGCGGCTGCAAACGCTCGGCGGCGCTGCACAGAATAATCCCGAGGCTTGCCCGGCGTTCTGCAGAGAGGCGTTGAGTCGGCCCACAAATCGACATCGCGCCGAGCACCTGGCCCATACCACCGCGGACAACAGCCGCCACACCCGAAAAACCGTCCTCAAGTTCGTCGACGGTCTCGGCGAATCCGCGCCGGCGAATTTCCCCGAGCTGCTGTTCCAGCTTACTACGCTCGGTAATCGTCTTCGAAGCGAGTGCGGTGAAGCTCTCGCCCAATCGGTCAAGACCTTGCTCATCAAATGCGATGAGCGCTTTGCCTGTTGAGGTCGCATGAATAGGCCACCGTGTACCAACGTTACCAGCGGCGCCAACGAAATGGCTGCCGCTAACTTCGTCGAGAATCAGCATCGTATCGTCGATCGGCACCTCCAGCGTTGCCGTCTCGCCGGTCTCTTTTGCCATCTGATTCAGTAAGGGCCTCGCGCGCAACCTGAGATCGTTGCTCGACAGCGCCTGCACACCCAGCGCCATGAGCGCTGGCCCAAGCCGATAGGCGCCGCCAGCCGGATTGCGATCCAGCATCGACTCGCTGTGCAGCGCCTGCAGCAAGCGATGTGTTGTCGTCTTGTTGAGACCGGTCAGGGTACTTATTTCGGCAAGCTTGAGTTCCGGCTTTTCCGGCGTAAACAGCTTCAGAAGCCTGAGTGCACGCAGGGCAGCTTGTGCGCCTTGTGGCGGAGCTTTGTCGATCATACGGAATTCCATATTGTGCACTTGGAGTTCACTATATGGTAGCAGGCGGCCTGTTGCGGTGCACCTTAAAATCGTTGATGCTCTCAGAAGTCATTGCTCGTTACGGATCTAGGAATGAAAAAAACAGCGGTAAACCAGCTACTTGGAGAAATGCGCCGGTGTCAGCGGAAGCACGGCAAAGTCGAATCGATGGAGCTGTTGATCCCGGACCTTAACGCCATCCTCAAGGGAAAACGTATCCGCGCAGAGGACTTCGAGAAAGTCAGCAAGGAAGGTTTCTGGTTCTGCGGCGGGACGACGCTGCTGACGGCTCTCGGCGAGACAGTCGCCGGTATTCCCTATGGCGAGGATGACGGCGACCCGGACGTTTTCGCCGAACTGGTACCGGGCAGTATCGCGCCGGTTCCCTGGTCACATCGGCCAATGGGCCAGGCTCTTTTTCGCCTCTATCAGGAAGCCGGCGAGCCATTGTTTTCGGACCCGCGCCATGTACTGGAACGAGCCATGCAGCCGCTCAGGAAGATGGGCCTGACGATGGTCATGGCGACCGAACTCGAGTTCTACCTTCTGGATGCGAAATCCGATCGGCCGACCGTGGCAGGACCGCATGTCCCAGGTGTCGGGCGATTGCAGCCGGGCGCGCAGGTCTACCATCCGGATGATCTATGGGAAATCGAGCACTTCCTTGACGACGTCTACGACTATTGCAAGGCGCAGAATATTCCCGCGGAATCTGCGATTGCCGAATACTCACAGGGCCAGTTCGAGATCAACTTACGGCATATCGACGATCCTGTACTTGCCTGTGATCACGCCGTACTGCTGAAACGCGCGGTCAAGGCGGCAGCGCGCAAGCATGGATTCGTCGCGTGCTTTATGGCGAAGCCGTTTGCAGAGGATGCGGGAAACGGATTGCACATACACATGAGTCTCGTTGATCGCCACGGAAAAAACTATTTCTCACAGGGCAAGGACACGCTGGCGCGCCCACCATTCTCTGCGCGACTGCGGTACGCGGTTGGGGGCCTGCTGAAAACCATGCCTGAATCGACGGCTCTGCTGGCTCCTAACGCAAACTCTTACCGAAGGCTGCGGCCCGATATGTTTGCACCGGTCGAGCCAAACTGGGGCGTCAATCACCGCGTTGTTGCGGTTCGCATACCTCAATCGGACGCAAGCAACCTGCGCTTCGAGTATCGGCCCGCCGGCGCCGATGCGAACCCATACCTGGTTACGGCGGCGATGGTTGCCAGCGTGCATAATGGCCTAAAGAACAAATGCGACCCTGGAACCATGGTCGAACAAGGCGCGAACATAACCCCCAAGCTGAAGATTCCGAATCGCTGGGACGCGGCGATCGACAAATTCGAGCGCAGCAAAATATTGCCGCAGTACCTGGGAAAGGACTATTGCAGGTACTTCGCCATGAACCGGCGCGCCGAAAGCCAGAAGTTTCACGACACAATCAGTTCGCTGGATTTCGACTGGTACCTCAGATCGGTCTGACCACCGCTATGGCAGTATCGTCTTGAAGATGAAGAAGAAGACGATGGCGAGAAATGCACCGGCCGGAATCGTAACTACCCAAGAGACAAAAATCCTCGCAACGACTCGCAGGTCGATGGCCTCGATACCCCGGGCCATGCCCACACCCAACACCGCTCCAACCAGCGTGTGCGTCGTGGAGATGGGAATCCCGGTTCCCGAAGCGATCACGATGGTTGTCGCCGCGGCCAGTTCGGCGGCAAAGCCGCGGCTGGGCGTCAACTGAGTGATCTTCTTGCCGACGGTTGCGATGACATGCCGTCCGAATGTAGCGAGACCGACCACGATCCCGACACCACCGAGCATCAACACCCAGATCGGTAACGCAGACTTGGCGGCAATCGTACCCGTGGTCGCTATTCCGATTACGGCTGCCAAAGGTCCGATCGCGTTGGCCACATCGTTCGAGCCATGCGCAAACGCCATACCACAGGCCGTTACGACCATCAGAATGCCGAAAACGCGCTCTACCGTGTAGAAATGGTCTTTCTTCTCGACTTTCCGGTCAGGCTGAATACGGTTTATGAAGAATGCGCCGACGAGTGCGATGCCCACCGCAATTGCGACTGCCAGTAAGTAGCTGTCCCGGATACTCATTTCCAGACCAACGTGCTTCAGGCCCTTTAGAATCGTAACCAGCGTTATAGTGAAAGCCGCGAAGAAAATGTACACCGGTACGTAACGCTTAGCTTTTTCCAGCGGATCGTCCTGACTCAGAATCAGTCTCTGCACGCTGCGATAGATCAGGTAGGCGATAAAACCCGCCGTCAGCGGTGAAACCACCCAGCTCATTACAATAGTTCCGACCTTGCCCCACTTGACCGCGTCGACACCAATGCCAACCGCCGCGAAACCGACGATTGCGCCCACGATCGAGTGCGTCGTCGATACCGGCCAGCCTTTACTGGAGGCAATCAACAACCAGGTGCCCGCTGCAAGCAGTGACGCAAGCATGCCGTATACAAGGAGTTCGGGTGTACCCGCCAACGCCTCCGCGTCGACAATGCCCTTCCGTATGGTGCCGGTAACAGCGCCGCCAGCCAGAACCGCACCGAGGAATTCGAAAATCGCGGCGACGACTATCGCCTGCTTGATGGTCAGAGCCTTTGAGCCAACCGACGTCGCCATCGCGTTGGCAACGTCATTCGCGCCGATGCCCCAGGCCATGAAGAGGCCAAATAATGCGGCGAGGCCGATATAGATGTATTGAGCTTCCATTATGCGCCTTCGGGGAGAACGACCCTGCCCCTCAATTTATTGTGATTTTTATTTCTAGTTTGCGAGCAGCAACTCGAGGCGGCGGCCTACGCGCTCCGCCATGTCAGCTATTTCACCGGTTAGCGAGATGACTTCATACAGAAACATCGCATCGATCGGGTCCAGTGTCTTTTCGATCTCAAACAACGCTGAACGAAGAACCGTCTGCTGTTCGTCCGTGTGCGTCTCAATCTGATCCAGTTTTTCAATCATGTCGGCGACCAGCGATACCTCGGCGCCCCTGAAACCCGCCGTGAACAGCTCGTCCAGTTCGCGCACGCTCTTGCGTGCCTGTTTCGCCGCGTCGATATTGCGATCGACAAATTCGACGAATTTGTCGGCAATAGCCGCCGGTATTTGCATCCGTCGACCAATTATCACGCCCGACACATCTTTGGCCCGATTGGCGATCTTGTCCTGCACAAGTAGCAGCTCCAGCAAGTCCTCGCGCGGCACCGGCATGAACAGGCTCTTCGGCATATTCAGTCGAATCTCTTTCTTTAGATTATCGGCTTCATGTTCAAGGGCTTCGATTTCGCTCCGGACCTCAAGAGCCTTGTTCCAATCGTCTGCAACAACTGCCTCGAACAGGGGCCTTAACTGTTTGGCGCAGCGAAAAGCAATCTCGATATGTTTTTCGAGCGGCTGGACGGGGGATGAGCCGAAGATATTCGCTAACATGTTGGCCATCTAACTATTTCCTTCAGAAATCGCGCGACGCTGCGCGAGGCGCAATCCTAGCACAGCATAACCGGGCGAAAAATACGCCTCGAAAGTGCTAAACTTCGCAGCCC
>Ga0316201_10000016_pt1 | contig 71451 bp, 57 predicted proteins | sample CS6wburrow_MG_FD_204516 | JGI IMG/M metagenome (GOLD analysis project Ga0316201, IMG submission 204516) | Coastal sediment microbial communities from Delaware Bay, Delaware, United States - CS-6 worm burrow | ecosystem: Environmental > Aquatic > Marine > Coastal > Sediment | place: USA...
TACATACGAAGGGCGCCGACTGACGTCCAGTCGGTAGCCGGAGACTGATTAATGGCAATTACCTGTGGCATCGTCGGACTGCCAAACGTTGGCAAGTCGACACTGTTCAATGCGCTCACTGCCGCCGAGATAGCGGCTGAGAATTATCCATTCTGCACTATCGAACCCAACGTTGGCATCGTGCCGGTGCCAGATCCGCGGCTTCAGGTACTTGCTGACATCGTGAAGCCGCAAAAAATACTGCCGACGACAATGGAGTTCGTTGACATTGCAGGCCTGGTTGCCGGCGCGTCAAAGGGCGAGGGTCTGGGCAATCAGTTTCTGGCCAATATTCGTGAGACCAACGCTATCGCTCACGTCGTGCGTTGCTTTGAAAACGACGATGTCACGCACGTGTCGGGGTCGATCGATCCCCTCGATGACATCGAGACGATCAATACCGAGCTGGCACTCGCCGATCTCGAATCTGTCGAGAAGCAGTATGACAAAGCTGCACGCACCGCGAAGACCGGTCAGAAAGATGCTATCGCTCATCACGACGCGCTACTTGGTATAAAGGAGCACCTGGACAAGGGCTTGCCGGTTCGTACCTTACAAACCAGCGACTTGCAGAAAGAGATACTCAAGAGTGTCCATCTAATTACGGCAAAGCCGGTGATGTACGTGGCCAATGTTGACGAAGACGGATTTATCGACAATCCACTTCTTGAAGTCGTGCGCCAATATGCGGCAAATGAAGATTCGGAGGTTGTCGCAATCTGTGCGGCGATCGAGGCCGAGATTGCCGTGCTCGACGACGACGACAAAGCAGAGTTCCTCGCAGACTTCGGAGCGAAGGAGCCCGGACTCAATCGCGTTATCCGGCATGGCTACTCGCTGCTCGGACTGCAGACCTTTTTTACGGCGGGTGAAAAGGAAGTCCGTGCCTGGACGACAAAAGTCGGTGCCACCGCCCCGCAGGCGGCCGGGGAAATTCATACCGATTTCGAAAAAGGATTTATTCGCGCCGAAGTTATTGCGTACGACGACTTCGTCGCTGGAAAGGGGGAGCAGGGCGCCAAGGAGACTGGCAGGCTGCGACTCGAGGGCAAAGAGTACGTCGTGCAGGAAGGCGACGTCATGCACTTCCGTTTCAACGTCTGAGCTACTTTTTCTTGTGCATGCCGAAGGATGGCAGCGACCAGTCGTAGACGATCGCGAGCGCCCGGATAGAGAACCCCGCAATCACGGCGGCACCGAGCGACAGCGGCTCGGCCATATTCAGACTATCTGCGATTACGTAAACCACTGAGGCGACGAACGCGGCCGTCGCGTAAATCTCGCGTGAGAGAATCAGCGGAATCTCGTTGCAGATGATGTCTCGAATCATGCCGCCGGTGACTGCCGTGGTGACGCCGAGCATAATCGCAACCAGTGGCCCGGTGTTGAGATGCAGGCAGATTTCGGTACCGAGCGCGGCGAACAATGCCAGCCCCAGGGCGTCCATCCATATCAAAATCTGGCGGCGCGAGCCGGGCTTGTAGGAAGTAAAGAAGACTATCAATGCTGCAATGATCGCGACGGCGATGTAGCGGTTGTCGCTTATCCAGAAGACCGGGACCCGATCAATGATGATATCGCGGACCGTGCCGCCGCCCACGGCGGGCATGAGTGCGAGCACGCAGTAGCCGAAGATATCCATATTCTTGCGCGACGCGGCGAGCGCCCCGCTTACCGCGAATGCAGCTGTGCCGGCCATTTCAAGGATATAGACAAAGCTCAGGTCCATGGGCCTGACTGTACCGGAAATAGCGCTTTTCCGTGTCCTGATTACCTTGACAGTCAGGGGCCCCATCCGGAGAATCTGCGGCCCTCGCATTGGCCTTCGGCCGGCGAGCCCAGGTACCGGTGATGTAGCTCAGATGGTTAGAGCGGCGGACTCATAACCCGCAGGTCGGTGGTTCAATTCCACCCATCACCACCAGCAAATGAAAGGGCGCCCTTGTGGCGCCCTTTTTATTTGCCTGTGTGCCGGGGTGAGTTCGAAGTACCGAAGGTGGTTCAACCGAGCGCGGCCTCGCCGTGCGACAGACGCGCGCAGCGCGAGGGCCGAAGGCCCGGTCCATTCCACCCATCACCACCAGCAAATGAAAGGGCGCCCTTGTGGCGCCCTTTTTATTTGCCTGTGTGCCGGGGTGAGTTCGAAGCACCGAAGGTGGTTCATCCGAGCACGGCTTTGCCGTGCGACAGACGCGCGCAGCGCGAGGGCCGAAGGCCCGGTCCATTCCACCCATCACCACCAAACGAAAAGGAGGAAGCTATTAGCTTCCTCCTTGAGATTAGAGTCTTTGCAGAATAGGCAAGTGAAATGAAAGGGCGCCACAAGGGCGCCCTTTTTATTTGCTGTGTGCCGGGGTGAGTTCGAAGTACCGAAGGTGGTTCAACCGAGCGCGGCCTCGCCGTGCGACAGACGCGCGCAGCGCGAGGGCCGAAGGCCCGGTCCATTCCACCCATCACCACCAGCTTCACAGAGCCCCTCTGAATCTAAGTTGAATCAATTGGCTCAGGGGCTTCTTGGTTTCAGTGCTTGGCGAGAGTTGTACACACCTATGGTACACGTTGCGAGGCGCTGTTGGCGTGACGTTGCGCTAGACGACGGTTTCACTTCTGTAGTCGCAGCTCGTCAACTCAGGACTTGGGTCGCGGTTGCCGTCAAGTACCCATTGAATTCCCTTCGGGCTGCCCTAAGTTAAAGACTACAAGCATCAACAGGACGATTAATATGAAAAGCAGTGGTAAAGCACTACTCATCGTTGTTGCTATGGTGTTCGGTGGTTATGCGAGCCAGACACTTGCATCCGAGACTCCTCCAATCACCTCGGATAATCGTGATGATTGTGTCGTAGACGAGCGGAGTGATTGTGCGGAAAGGTGTCTCACAGAGCACAACTGCTGTATCAAGAGCTGCAACTGGGTGGAACCGAAGGCTAAGTCAGTATGCATAAAGCACTGCAAGTCCATTTTGAAGAAGTGCTACCAAAAATGTGATGAAAAACCTGCAGAGGAAAAGGCAACTGACAGGCCCCCGGAGCCTAACCCCCGTTCAGAATCCGTAGATTGAGCCCTGGAATCCGGCAGCTGATGGTTCATCCGAGCACGGCATTGCCGTGCGACAGATGCGCGGAGCGCGAGGGCTGAAGGCACGGTCCATTCCATTCATCACCGGATCCCTGTTCCCGCAGGACCCTAAGTACATCCCCGAATGGCTGGCAGTAGTCGCGTCTTGAGACTATACGGCCATCGGCGCATACCACCGTGCGCCAGAGCTATTCAGGAGGGAAACGGCCATGCGCATGTTGTCACGCACCGTTCTCGCACTAATTCTGTTACTGCTTGCGACCTCCGTGGTCGCCGGTGATTTCAAGAAGGGTTGGAAAGCGTACAGCTCTACTGACTACGCGACGGCCTTGAGCGAATGGCAGGATCTCGCAGACGCTGGAGATGCCGATGCTTGCTACGGTATGGGACTGCTCTACGGAAACGGATTTGGCGTTGACCTGAACGACGACATGGCGCTCAAGTATTACCTGACCTCCGCCCAGCAGGGTCACGCAGAAGCTCAGTACAGCCTGGGAATCATGCACCAGAACGGTTGGGGCGTGCCGATCGACGAGGAAGAGGGTATCAAGTGGTACCTGCTCGCCGCAGACCAGGGCGTTGTGGGCGCACTGCTCGCGCTTGGCCGAGTCCACGCGATGGATTTCTCAGAGAAGTTTGATGCCGTCGAGGCCTATATGTGGTTTGGCCTTGCCGCAAAATTCGGCGACCTTGACGCCAAGTCGAAACTTGATTTTCTGGCATCGCGGATGACGCCCGAGCAGGTTTCCGAGGCCGAAGGCCGTATCAATGACTGGATGAAGGGGCACACGGCGCTCGCGCCAAGCTAGCAAACGCAATTTCAGTTCAAGCAGCGTCCGGTTGAAGTTCGGGCGCTGCTTTTTTGAATGCGGATAGTTCGTTGCAGGCATCAACGATGCGGACGAGTTTCGGAAATGCCTCGATCGGCACCTCGAATCGTCGCGCGTTATACATCTGCGGTACCAACAATGCGTCGGCCAACGTCGGCGCATCGCCAAACACAAACGGACCCTCGCCGGCGAGCTCTTCCGCTGGCGCAAAGCCCTCGTGAACCCAATGGTCGTACCAGTCGCGGGCGGCCTGATCATCGGCGCCCAGCCTGGTCTTGATGTATTGCTGAACGCGGAGGTTGTTCAGTGGGTGAATGTCGCAGGCAATCAGGTTGCAGAATGCGCGCACCTCACTGCGCATGGGCTCGCCATGCGGTAGCAACGGAGTAGCCGGGTAGTTCTCCTCAAGGTATTCGAGAATCGCCATCGACTGCGCGATGCTGATCTTGTCATCCTGCAGAAACGGCACGAGCATCTGTGGATTGATCGTTCGATACGCCTCTGCCCGATGTTCGGCAACGCCAGGTGCCAGCGATACCGAAACAGTTTCGTAAGAGAGGCCCTTGAGATTCAGCGCGATCCGTACGCGATACGCCGCCGACGATCTCCAGTAGCTATAGAGTCGAATTGCCACTCAGTACTTTTCCACGGACTGCTCGATCGCGCCGAAGATCGATCGGCCGTCCGCGTCGTGCATCTCAATGCGAATACGGTCACCAAAGTGCATAAATGAAGTCGACGGTTTGCCGTCGTTGATAGTCTCGATCGTCCGTACCTCGGCGATGCAGGAATAGCCAACGCCGCCGTCCGAAATATGTTTTCCCGGGCCGCCGTCGAGCTTGTTCGATACGGTGCCCGATCCGATCAGCGCTCCGGCACCCAGTGGGCGGGTCTTCGCGGCATGCGCGATGAGTTGGCCGAAGTTAAACGTCATATCTACGCCGGCATGCGGCTTGCCGAAAAGCTCGCCGTTCAACGTCGACAACAGGGGCAGATGTACTTTGGCGTCCTTCCAGGCGTCGCCCAGCTCATCAGGCGTGATCGCGACAGGCGAAAATGCGCTAGATGGTTTTGACTGAAAGAACCCGAAGCCCTTGGCAAGTTCGCCCGGAATGAGATTTCGTAGCGAAACGTCGTTGACGAGCATGATTAATTGAATGTGATTCACGGCATCCGCAGCCGAGACGCCCATGGGCACGTCGTCAGTCACGACAACGACCTCCGCTTCGAAGTCGATACCCCAGGCTTCGTCGGCCATGGGGATCTCGTCCCGTGGTCCGAGAAACGTGTCCGAACCGCCCTGATACATCAGCGGGTCGGTCCAGAATGTCGCGGGCATTTCAGCGCCACGCGCCTTGCGGACAAGTTCGACGTGATTGACATAGGCTGAGCCATCGGCCCACTGATATGCGCGTGGCAATGGAGATGAACAGGCGGATTCGTCAAACGGCGAGCCTTCGCCCGCGTCGAGTTTCGCAGCTATTTTCTTCAGCGCCGGCCGGGCTGACTGCCAGTCATCAAGTGCAGCCTGAAGCGTGCGGGCGACATCGTCCGCAGGCAGAAAACGTTCGAGATCCCGCGATACAACCACGAGGCGGCCGTCACGGCCGTGTTTCATTGATGCCAGTTTCATTGTTCGCCGCCCCTGAACTCCAGTTCATGTAGCCAAGCCGCATGGCGAGGCGCTTTCTTGGTTACGCTCCATTCCTCCAGCATTGCAGGTGCGACACGTTTGAGTTCATCGATTTGCTCCTGCGTTTGCGTGTTCGCGACCAGTTCCAGCCGATGACCGTTTGGGTCGAAAAAATAGATCGACTGAAAGATGCCATGATTGGTTGGCCCGATAACATCGATGCCTTCGCTCTCGATGTGTTGTTTCGCGGCGACCAGCGCGTCGTAATTCTCTACCTCAAACGCGATGTGCTGTACCCACGCCGGTGTATTGCGGTCCCGATCCATTTCGGGTCGCGTCGGTAATTCGAAAAAAGCAATTACGTTGCCCATGCCGCAGTCGAGAAAGACATGCATGTACGGATCCGGTTCCTTGGTCGACGGCACCTGGTCCTCTGCGAAGGCAACGGTGAATTCCATGTTCAGCACACGCTGATAGAACTCCACCGTTTCTTTGGCGTCCTTGCAGCGATAGGCAACATGGTGAATTCGTTTGAGTTTCATTGCTTGCTCCTTTCAAGCGCCTGCGTCGACAACGCCGCGCGCGATTTGATCGCGTTCAATGGATTCGAACAGCGCTTTGAAATTGCCCTCGCCAAATCCTTCGTCCTTCTTTCGCTGGATAAACTCGAAAAATGTTGGACCGATCATGTTCGCCGAAAAAATCTGCAGCAACAAGCGGGCTTCGCCACCTTCGGTCGTACCATCGAGCAGGATGCCTCGCGATTCGAGCTCTTCGATCGGTTCACCGTGTCCCGGCAGGCGTTCTTCAAGCATCTCATAGTAGGTTTCGGGCGGTGCCGTCATAAACTCGATGCCCCGCTTGGCGAGACGATCCCAGCACTCGTAGAGGTTATCGCAGGACAGCGCTATGTGCTGAATGCCTTCGCCGTTAAATGCCATCAGGTATTCCTCGATCTGGCCGGTACCCTGCGAGGCCTCCTCATTTAACGGTATCCGAATCCGGCCATCGGGGGCAGTCATTGCTTTAGAAAGCAAACCCGTGTGCTTACCCTTGATATCGAAGTAGCGGATTTCGCGGAAGTTAAAAATGCGCTCGTAGAAATTCGCCCAGAAGGCCATTCGGCCGCGATAAACATTATGCGTAAGGTGGTCGATCTCGAGAAAGCCGCAACCTTGCGGATGGCGTTCCACGCCCTCAAAAAACTCGAAGTCGATGTCATAGATCGTGGAACCGCGCTTGTAACGGTCAATAAGATACAGCGGTGCCCCCCCGATACCCTTGATTGCGGGTAGACGCAATTCCATGGGCCCGGTCGCTATTTCCAGCGGTTGCGCACCCATTTCGAGCGCGCGTGAGTACGCAACATGGGCATCCTTTACACGAAACGCCATGCCGCAGGCGGACGGGCCATGTTCCTGGGCGAAATAAAATGCCAGGCTGCCGGGTTCGCGATTGATGATGAAGTTAATATCGCCCTGGCGGTAGAGTGTCACATCCTTGGAGCGATGTTTGGCGACCGCCGTGAAGCCCATCAATTCGAAAGCGGTCTCAAGGACACCCGGCTCGGGAGAAGCAAATTCGACGAACTCGAAGCCATCAAGGCCCATGGGGTTTTCGAACAGGTCAGTCATCAGGAATATCCTCGCTTACAGATGGTAAAACATGCTTCGAAATTATGCGCCAAAAAACAGGAAAAAGTGTTCGTAATGCGTCTAAAATATCGCAAAAGTGGAAAAAATGTTTCATAATAGTGACTGAAGTGAACGTAGGGATCCGATGAAGCTGACCCGTTCAGATCGGCGCCTGTTGCATGAGCTACAGCGCGACGCGACACGAAATCAGACGGAGCTGGCGGAGATAGTCGGGATGTCCCGCACTTCTTGCTGGCGCCGGATTCGCGAATTCGAAGATGCCGGGCTCATCGAGCGTCAGGTGGTTCTCGTGAACCCAAAGGCCGTCGGCCTTAATATCCAGGTGCTGCTACTCGTCGCTATGACCGAACATACGGACGATAACCGCCAGAGTTTCGAGCAACACGTTGCCGTTTTGCCGGAGGTGACCGAGTGCTTTTCTGTTTCCGGTGATCGCGACTACGTGCTGCAGGTCGTGGTCGAGGATATGGACAGGTACAACGAATTCCTCAACGGCCAGATCCTCAGTCATGCTGCGGTGCGCTCGGCAAGTTCGACGTTCGTCCTGCGCCGCGTCAAGTATTCAACGGCATTGCCGCTGGCACTCTCGTAAATTGCTAGTTGGCTGCGCGACTTTTCTTCGTCGGTATACGCCTGTGTTGCTGCGGTGTGATCTGCCTCACAGTTCTTAACAAACGTCGGCCCGTTGTGTTTCTGCCACATAAACCACGCTTTTTCGCAAAATTGTTCACACGCGTTGTCGCGAAACCACACGCCGGTCAAAAGCAATTCTTCTTTACATAAATGTGAGGTATCGATCACCAACTCGCCCAACAGCGCTCTGCTAATTCTTTGCTCGTGGCTTGTACGAAATTTTGAGCGGAGCGTGGATGATGAAAGGACTGATCGTATTGTGGGCTGCATTGCTGGTTGGCTGTGCCGAAATAAAGACCCTTGAAGAACTGGAGTTCGCAGCACTCGAGTCCGGTGACTGGTCGGCAGTTGCAGAGCGAGAAAGAAACATTGAGAAACGCAAGCGGCAGCGCAGCTTTAGCTGCGGATCAGATGCCATCGCTATGTGCGACGAGCGCGTGCGTGGCACCGTGTGTAAATGCAGATCGTCGCAGGAAGTTGAGGATCTGCTCAGCAGCTTGTAGGCCGTGATCCTGCCGGACCGGTCAGACCGACGTGAGCAGCGTCACTGAAAGTTCGGGCACCACCATATCTCGACCGTTAATCGTGGCAGCTGCTTTTTCGGCTGTTGTGAACGCAAGGTGCCAGCGGATCGCGTTGCTGGTTGCAGGCAATTGCAGGTTTAGCGCTTCTGCATTTCGATTAATGATTATTGCGACAGCATCGCTGGCAACTACCTGACGGGTTGCCTCGATCAAAACACCAAACGCGCTGCTCGACTCCCATTCATGATCCTGCTTCGCCTCGCCGTGTCGGTTGATCCAGCGGATCTCGATGAGGTCGTTTCCTTGCTTAAGTTTTTCGTGCACGAAGTCATCGATCCTTAGCAACGGGTTCTCGCGTCGCAGCCAGACGAGTTCGCGAACCTGTTCGAGAAATTCCGGATCGTCATCAAGTAAAGACCAGTCCAGCCAGCAGAGCTCGTTATCCTGAGCGTAACCGTTGTTGTTACCTTTCTGCGTGTGCCCGAACTCGTCGCCTGCCAGCAGCATCGGGGTGCCCTGCGAGAACAGCAGGGTGGCTATCATGTTTAATCGCTGGCGTCGTCGCCGCGCGTTGATGGATGCGTCGTCTGTCTCTCCCTCAACGCCGTAGTTGCTACTGTAGTTATGCGAATGCCCATCACGGTTTTCTTCCCCGTTGGCTTCATTGTGCCGATGTTCATAACTGACGGTGTCGCGCAGTGTAAAGCCGTCGTGAGCCGTTATGAGGTTGACGCTTGCGAGCGGGCGCCGCTGGCTCGGTTCGAATAAATCGGCTGAACCACGCAGCCGTCTGGCCAGATCGCCGCTTTTGTTGCCATCGCCGCGCCAGAACTGCCGAACGTCGTCGCGATAACGGTCATTCCACTCTGCCCAGCGCGGTGGGAAATTCCCCAGCTGGTAACCGCCGGGACCCGGGTCCCAGGGCTCGGCAATGAGCTTCTTGTAGCGCAGGCTCGGGTGGTTACTGATGTCGGACAGCACCGGGTGCGTTGGCGAGAAACCGTCCCTTCGCCTGCCGAGTATGGTGGCTAGGTCAAAGCGGAAACCATCGACGCCCATGACAGTCGACCAGTATTCCAGACTATCAAGCATCATTTGCCGGACGCGGATGTGGTCGAAGTCCAGCGTGTTGCCGCAGCCCGTGTCATTGACATAGGCGCTATGGTCGCCGGGTTCGGTTCGATAATAGCTGAGGTTGTCGATGCCCCGAAAACCGAGCGACGGGCCCAGGTGACCGCCTTCGCCTGAGTGATTGTAGGCCACATCCAGAATCACCTCGAAGCCGGCGTCGTGAAGCGCCCGAACCATGTCGCGGAACTCTGTGACGCTGTCACCGCGCGAATAGCGTTGCATCGGTGCGAAAAAGCCGACGGAGTTATAGCCCCAGAAGTTGCGCAGGCCCTGTTCTGCCAGATGATGCTCGTCAACAAAGGTATGAACAGGCATGAGCTCAATCGAGGTAACGCCCAGCGCCTTCAGATACTGCAGAACCTCATGGTGTCGCAGACCTTCGAAAGTGCCGCGGGCAGATTCCTCAATCGACGGATGTCGCATCGTGTATCCACGAACATTGCACTCATAAAAAACGGTTTCGGCCCAGGGGATACGGGGACCCGACGGTGCGGTTTCCGTAAACGAGTCGCGCACCACGCTCTTCGGCACGAATGCCGCGCTGTCATTGGAGTTGATGGCCATCTCGCCATCAACGTTCTTGTAATCGAATACGCTCGGATGCCATTGCAGCTCCCCGGTGATCTCGCGCGCGTAGGGGTCCAGCAGGAGCTTCGCCGCGTTACAGCGCAGTCCGTTGGCAGGATCGTAAGGTCCGAGCACGCGAAAACCATAGCGTTGCCCGGCGCCACAACCTGGCAAATACCCGTGCCAGACACCGTCATCACACTCCGGCAGATTGTGAATCTGTACCTGTTGTCCTTCGGCCGAGAACAGGCACAGCTCGACGTCCTCGGCGATGGCCGAGTAGATGGCAAAGTTGGTTCCGGACGCGTCAGGCGTTGCGCCCAGTAATTCGGGATTCCCAGCTTGCATCAAGTCGCTTTGAGATCAATGGGCTCGAGGTTCCAGATATCCTCGTTGTAATCCCGCATCGTTCGGTCGGTCGAGAACTGCCCGGACGACGCCGTATTCAGGATGCTCATCCGCGTCCAGCGTTCAACATCACTGTAGGCCTCCTCGACGGCCGCTTGAGCATCGACAAAGCTGCGAAAATCGGCGGCTGTCATCCATGCGTCAGCCGGTTCCCGAATCGAACGCAACACGTCGTCAAACACCCCCGGCTCAAAGCGATTGAAATGACCGCTTTCCAGGAGTTTGATGACGCGGGTAAAGTCTTCGTCTGCATCGATGATCGCTTGTGGGTTGTAGCTACTCCGGCGCTCCACTATTTCATCGACAGTAAGGCCAAACAGGAAGAAATTTTCTTCACCGACGGCTTCTCGAATTTCCACGTTTGCGCCGTCGAGGGTGCCAATTGTTACGGCGCCATTCATCATGAACTTCATATTGCCGGTTCCTGATGCTTCCTTGCCAGCCGTTGAAATTTGCTCGGAAAGGTCCGCTGCCGGACAAATTATCTCCATAGCAGAAACGTTGTAGTCAGGATAGAAGATAAGTTGCAGCTTGCCGTCCATGGCCGGATCCGAATTGATAACCCGGGCGACGTTGTTGATGCACTTAATCACATTCTTGGCCATGACATAGCCAGGAGCCGCTTTACCGCCAATGATGATCGTCCGTGGCACTACAACATCGCCGTTGCCGCGGCGTATGACTTCGTATAGGTGCACGGCGTGCAACAGGTTTAGCAGCTGCCGCTTGTATTCATGTATACGTTTTACCTGTACGTCGAACAGTGCGCCGGGATTCACGCTCAGCCCCGTCTTTTCCGCGAGATCTCGTGCCAGGCGCATCTTGTTCTTCAGCTTCTCGGCCCGCCATGCTTTTTGGAAACGCTTCTGTTCGGCGTATTTCGTCAACTTCCTGAGTTCACTAAGGTCCGTGGTCCAGCCGTCGCCGATCTTATCCGTAATGAGTTTGGCAAGCCCTTTGTTACAGGCGGCAAGCCAGCGTCGCTGGGTAACCCCATTGGTCTTGTTGTTGAACTTCTCCGGCCACATTTCGGCGAAGTCACGGAACAGGCCTTCACGCAGTAGTTTCGAATGCAGCGCTGCGACGCCGTTGACCGAGAAGCTGCCGACGATCGCGAGGTAAGCCATACGAATCATCGGGTCGCTGCCCTCAGCGATAAGCGACATGCGCTTGATGCGGTCGTTGTCGCCAGGCCAGCGCTGGCTTACCTCGACAATAAAGCGGGCGTTAATTTCGTAAATGATGTCGAGAAGTCGCGGCAGCAGTCGGCGAAACATGGAAACCGGCCACATCTCGAGCGCTTCAGGCAACAAGGTGTGGTTCGTGTAGGCCATGGTGCTCCGTGTGATCTTCCATGCCTCGTCCCAGCTCAGCTCATAGTCGTCGATGAGCAGGCGCATGAGTTCTGCAATGGCGATCGCCGGGTGTGTGTCATTGAGCTGGAAGCAGTTCTTTTCCGCGTACCGGGAAAAGTCATCGCCATGATTAGCAATCCAGTTGCGCAGCAGATCCTGCAGACTCGCAGAGGCAAGGAAATATTGCTGCTTCAGGCGTAGCTCCTGGCCGTTCTCTGTGGTTGCGTTCGGATACAGGACCATCGTGATGTTTTCGGCCGCGTTCTGCGAGGCAACCGCTTCGGCATAGCTGCCTGCATTGAATTGGTCCAGATTAAACTCGTCCGTTGCCGAAGCCGACCACAGCCTCAGGGTATTGACGACGTCGTTTCGATAGCCGGGAATTGGCACATCGAACGGAATGGCGAGTACGTCCTGGGTGTCTATCCATGCGTAGCGAGTCTTACCGCTGGCATCGGCGTACAGTGCACTGCGGCCGCCAAAATGCACGGTCTGCGCGTATTCGATGCGCTCGATCTCCCATGGAAAACCCTCGCGCAACCAGGAATCGGGTTCTTCGATCTGATGGCCATTTTCGATACGCTGGTGAAACATCCCGTAGTGGTAGCGGATACCGTATCCAATCACGGGCAGAGCGAGCGTCGCGCAGCTGTCAAGGAAACAGGCTGCGAGTCGGCCCAGGCCGCCATTACCAAGTCCCGCATCTTTCTCGCGGTCGTAAACATCTTCCAGTTTGAGTCCGAGTCGGTCCAGTGCTTCCGAAGTCTGGTCTTCAATACCCAGATTGAGCAGTGCATTGCGTAGCAATCTACCCATCAAAAACTCGAGCGAGAGATACGCGACACGGCGCTTGTCATCAACTTGCGTGACCTTGCGCGTCTGCGCCCAGCGTTCCATTAGCCGGTCGCGTGCCGCAAATACGACGGCCTGGTAAAGAAACGGAGATTTCTTGCTGATGGTTTGTCGTCCAAGCATACGGCCGAAGTAATGCGTGAAGTCCTCGAGCATGGCATCGGCCGTCATTGGCAGACTGGGCGCCTGCAACAGCTCGATATCGCCGATTCCGGACGTCTCTTCTTTGTTAGCGGCCATCTGTCAGTCTCCTTACTGTGCCGGCTGAAGAATAAGCGTTGCCAGCGGCGGCAACGTCAGGTCCAAACTGTTCGAACGGCCGTGGCTGCCACTGCCGTTCGCCGATAATTTACCTGGCGCGACGCCGCTGCCGCCGTAATGTTCGTCATCGGTATTTATAAGAATCTTGAATTCGCCGCCAGCCGGTACACCGATCCTGTAGTTATGACGAACGATCGGCGTCAGGTTCACAACGCAGACGACGTAGCCGCCATGTCGGTCACGTCGAATCCAGCTCAATACGCTACTGTCACGGTCACTGTAGTCAATCCACTCGAATCCCGCGCCGTCGAAATCAACTTCGTAAAGCGCCGGCGTGCCCTTGTAGACGAGATTCAGATCGCGGACCAGGCGCTGCACACCGCGGTGAGGTGCGTGTTCGAGCAGGTGCCAGTCGAGCGACTGATCATGGTTCCATTCGCTGCGCTGCGCGATATCGTTACCCATGAACAAAAGCTTCTTGCCGGGATGGGCGAACATCGTGCCGTAGTAGGCACGTAAATTAGCGAATTGCTGCCAGTCGTCTCCGGGCATGCGCCCCAGTATTGAACTTTTGCCGTGTACGACCTCATCATGCGACAGCGGCAACACGAAGTTCTCGGTGAATGCGTATACCAGTCCGAAGGTCATTTTGTCGTGGTGATACTTGCGATGCAGTGGATCTTCGGACATGTACAGTAACGTGTCGTTCATCCAGCCCATGTTCCATTTGTAGGTAAAGCCGAGACCACCGGCGTGAACGGGCTGCGAGACCCCCGGCCAGGCGGTGGACTCCTCGGCGTAGGTCGTCGCACGATGCGCGTGCACTTCGGTGTTCAGCCGACGCAAAAAGGCGACGGCCTCAAGGTTTTCTCTGCCGCCGTGCTCGTTCGGTATCCACTCGCCTTGCTTGCGGGAGTAGTCCAGATACAGCATCGAGGCGACTGCGTCGACGCGCAGGCCATCAATATGGAACTCGTCGATCCAGTACAGGGCACTGCCAATGAGGTAGTTCATCACTTCGCGACGTCCGAAGTTGAAAATCAACGTACCCCAGTCGGCGTGCTCACCCTTGCGCGGATCCGCATGCTCATAAAGTGCGGTGCCGTCGAAACGCCGCAACCCATGCTCGTCGCTTGGAAAGTGCGCAGGCACCCAGTCTATGATCACAGCGATACCATGCGCATGGCATCGATCGACGAAGTATCGAAAATCGTCTGGGTCGCCGAAGCGCTGCGTTGGCGCAAACAGGCCAACGGGTTGGTAACCCCAGGAACCGTCAAACGGATGTTCAGAGACCGGCAACAGCTCGACGTGTGTGTAGCCCATGCTGACAACGTACTCGACGAGCTCATCCGCGAGGTCACGGTAGGTCAGGTAGTTGCCATCGTCCTTTCGACGCCATGAACCGAGATGCACTTCGTAAATGCTGACAGGTTTGCCGAGGTCCGGCTCGGCCGTCAGGCGGCCCATCCATTCGCCATCCTGCCAGTCGTAATCGCTTGCAAACACGATCGACGAGTTACCGGGCGGTGCTTCATGGTAGGCGGCGTACGGATCTGATTTCAGAGGCAGCAATTTGCCGTCCTTGTCATGGATTTCGTACTTGTACAGTGCACCCTTGCCGATCGCCGGGATGAATATTTCCCAGATGCCATTTGCCGGGTGCAGGCGCATGACGTGACGCCGTCCATCCCAATGGTTGAAGTCGCCGACAACGCTCACGCGAGCTGCATTAGGTGCCCAGACGGCGAAACGAGTGCCCGATACCCCGAGCAAACTAAGCGTATGGGCGCCGAGCTTTTGATACACAAGCTGATCGGAGCCTTCGCCCAGCAGGTACAGGTCCATCTCCCCGAGTGCCGCCGGGAATCGATAGGTGTCTTCGACCGTGTTTGAGTCGCCGGACGCGTAACTCACGCGCAGGGCATACCGGCGTATGCGGTCAGGCATCGGGCATTCGAACAGTCCACCGTCATGGATCTTTTGCATGTCGGCGAGCCTGGTGCCACTGCCGTCGACGAGCTCTACCGATACGGCGTCAGGCTGCAGTGTGCGAACCACACGACCGTCGGCGCCAGTGTGCGGACCGAGGACTGCAAAGGGATTGTTGTGACGTCCTGCTACCAGTGCGTCGTATTCGGAATTACTTGTCATTGTCTTCGCCATGGCCGGACATTGTACGGGGCCATGTGGCTCCGTATGTGGCTATCGTGTGAAATGTAAGTGCTGGCCCAGCATGTCCGGTGTCACCAACGTCAGGCCGCTTTTTGTCACACGGAAGCCGCGCTCGCGATCTGCGTCATGATCGATGCCGATCTTGGTGCCCCCGGGAATAATGGCGCCGCGGTCGATAATGGCCCTGTGGATTTCACAGTGCTCGCCGATGTGTACGTCCGGTAGTACGACAGAATCACTCACCGAACTGTAGGACTCGACGACGCAATCCGAAAACAACAGCGAATTCTTAACGCTGGCACCGGAAATCACGCAGCCGCCCGATACCATTGACTGGACGGCGCCACCCTTCCGGTCCGCATCATCGAAAACGAATTTGGCCGGCGGCGCCTGCATCTGGTGTGTCCATATGGGCCAGACCTTGTCGTAGAGGTTGAGCTGTGGCGTTACAGACACGAGCTCCATGTTGGCTTCCCAGAAAGCGTCGAGCGTACCGACGTCGCGCCAGTAGGCCTGTTCGCCTGTTTCGGGGTCTCTTAGCGGAAAGGCGTAGGCGCGGTAGTCGTCGATGATCGAGGGAATGATGTTGCGGCCGAAGTCGTGTTGTGTTCCGGGAGTATCGGAGTCCTTGATGCACTGCTCGTATAGAAAATCAGTATTGAAGACGTAGTTGCCCATCGATGCGAGGCACAAGCCGGGCTTACCCGGGATAGGATTCGGTTTCGCAGGTTTCTCATCGAAGCCGATGATGCGCCCGGTCTCGTCGACCGTAATAACGCCGAAGGCACCTGCGGCTTCTTCCAATGGCACCTCGATGCAGCAGATCGTGATGTCTGCCGTCTGTTCGACGTGATAGGCAAGGAACGGACCGTAGTCCATCTTGTATATGTGATCGCCACCAAGAATCAGCACCAGCTTCGGATCATGCGTGCGAATGATGTCGAGGTTCTGGTAGACGGCATCAGCTGTGCCTCGATACCACTCGCCGCCAACACGCTGGGAGGCCGGCAAAATATCGACGAATTCTCGCTCGCCGGCGCCCGAGTTCAGCCATGACCAGCCATGCAACAGGTGGCGAATCAGTGAATGTGCCTTGTACTGCGTCAACACGCCGATACGGCGTATGCCCGAATTAATGCAGTTCGATAACGCAAAATCGATAATGCGATATTTGCCGCCGAAATGCAGGCCGGGTTTTGCACGCCAGGTGGTCAGCTCATGCAGTCGTGAGCCTTGCCCGCCGGCCAGAATCAGGGCCAGGGTATTGCGGGTCAGCCGGCTGACAAAACGGGCATCTTCCTTGAGGTTTACGTCATTCATCGTGCAACTCTTCCTTCGGGGCTTGGTGTATCACGGCAGATTCCGGATACGCTTCCTGCCAGTGAGTTGCCTCAGTGGGTGAGTTCGCGACCCGATTCTCGCACCATCGTTGCGATATTGTCGCAAACTTCGGGGGTCAATTGTGTGACCAAAACCCGCCAGCGCCAGTTTCCGCCAGGTTTGCCGGGTATATTGAGGCGCGCCTCGGACCCGAGACCCAGGTAATCCTGCATCGGCGCAATGGCGAGCCGCGCTCGGGTCGAAAAGCCGGCCCTGATCATGTCGAGGTGGATTGTCTCAGCCTTGCCGCCGGTAATCTTCAGCGCAGCTTCCTGTGCCGACCGGATTTCCTCGTCACTGCGAATGTCGCCGGGGCTGCCGTGATACCAGCCGATCGTTGTATCGTTGTCGTGCGTGCCCGTATAGCAGACAGCATTGTCGTCGACGTCGGAGAGCGCGAACCCTTCGTCGCAGACATCGAACTGCAAGACCCGCATTCCCGGAATATGATGCCGATCGCGCAGTGCCTCAACCTCCGGCGTAATGACGCCAAGGTCTTCCGCCACGATGGGCAGGTTGCCAAGCTCCCGCTTCATCGCCTCGAAGATGGCATCGCCGGGACCCGGCTCCCAGGCGCCCACGCGCGCGGTTTCGGCGTCAGCCGGCACGGACCAATAGGCTTCAAATCCGCGAAAATGGTCTATACGGACGATGTCGGCCAGCTTTGCCGATGCGCGCAGTCGATCGACCCACCATTGGTAGCCATCCTCCGCGTGTTTGTCCCAGGCATACAGCGGGTTGCCCCAGAGCTGGCCATCCTCACTGAAGTAGTCGGGCGGCACGCCGGCAACATGGTCCGGATGACCTTCTTCGTCCAGACACAGAATATCCCGGTTTGCCCAGGCGTCGGAGCTGTCCAGGGCAATGCATATCGGCATATCGCCGAACAGTGTCACGCCGTTGTCATTCGCATAGTCGCGAAAGCGCTGCCACTGGTGGTGGAAAAGGAACTGGATAACCTTGATTGCCTTGATCTCGGCGCTGGCGGCGGCTTCAATTTTCTCGAGGGCCTGCTGGTCGCGGCGTACGTATTCGGGCTCCCATTCCGGCCAGGGTCGTTCGCCATGGCGAGTCTTCAGAATCCGGAAAACCGCATAGTCATGTAGCCAGGCAGCATCATTAGCCTCAACGAAGGCGTGGTACGAGGACATCAGGTCGTCGTCAGCTTTGTACGGAAATCGCCGTGCCGCGATATTCAGCAAGCGGCTCTTGATCGGGATAAGGGTGCCGTAGTCGACGTAGTTTTCCGGCAGCGTGGTGAGTTCGTCGACCTCAAGCGACTCGAGCAGCCCCAAGTCCAGCAGATCGTCAATCCCGATGAGCATCTCGTTGCCGGCGAATGTCGACAATGGCTGGTACGGAGAATCGCCGTAAGCCGTTGGCCCGGTTGGTAAAAACTGCCAGACGCCAAGCTCCATACGACGCATTGTATCGACGAATTTGCGGGACTCCCTGCCAATATCCCCAATGCCGTAGGGCCCGGGCAGGGACGCGATATGCAGACAGACGCCCGCCTGTCTGCCGGCCGGCAGAGTCTGCGCTTCGGGCTGATTCGTCATTTGTGATGTTTGTGCATGCATTGTAGTCACAGGGCAAACTAATCAGCCCGGATGCTGGCCGCAATGCAATGCATACGTATTCAGATCATGAATACGTATGCATTGCATTGCTCGACATCGGCGCTCTTCTTAAGATGGCCAGCATCGCTGTATCCAAAATCAAAAGACCTACCGGGGGAAACCAAATGGTCCAGAAACGCCGCAAAGCGTCTTCTTTTCAAGACGATTCCAATAACCTGACTTCGAACGTCCGCCGTACGGCGATTTCGCTGGCGGTTGCCGCAGCGCTGCCAAGCGCGATGGCTATGCCGATGGCGGCCTATGCGCAGGACGAGGCAAGTGATGAGGTAATCGAGGAAATCGTTACTTACGGTTCGTTCAGGCAAAGCCTGATCAACTCGATCACGACAAAACGCGATAACTCGAAGATTGTCGAAGCAATCTCCGCTGAAGACATCGGCAAGCTGCCGGACTCCAGTATTGCGGAGACACTGGCTCGTCTGCCGGGTCTGGCCGGTGAGCGGCGCAACGGCCGCACCAGTGGCATCTCGGTACGTGGCTTCCGCGAAGAATACGTCGGAGTGACGATGAATGGCCGTGAGCTGCTCGGCATGGGCGACAACCGCGGCGTTGAATACGACTTGTACCCGTCTGAGATCGTTAGTGGCGTTGTCGTCTACAAGACGCCGGACGCGACGCTGACAACGCAGGGCATCGGCGGCGTTGTCGATCTTCGCACGACGCGACCGCTGGATGCAGCGCCGCACATCGTTGCCAACATCAACCTAGAGCAGAATGACCTGTCATCGGGTAACCCGGACTTTGATGACAACGGCCATCGCCTCGCTCTGAGTTTCTCCAACGTCTTCGCTGATGAAACTATTGGCATCGCGCTTGCCGTTGCGACGACCGAATCACCGAACCAGGAAGAGCACTTCCGCGGCTGGGGCTATCCCAGCGAAACCAATGGCGACGCGATCCTCGGCGGTCACGATTCTTACATTCGTTCGTCCATGCTCGAGAGAGACACCATCTCCGGCGTTCTGCAGTTTGCGCCTTCGGACGATCTCACCATCACGTTCGACGCCTTGTACATCGACTTCGGTGAAGAAGAAGCGAAGCGCGGCATCGAAGAAGGTGGCGCCCAATGGGGAACCAGTAACTACACGGTCACCGGCGCCAACGATGGCTTTGTCACCGACGGATACTTCGACGACTTCCGCTCCGTTATCCGTAACGACGGCCGCCGCCAGGATGCAGACCTCACGACCTTCGGCCTTAATCTCGAGTACCAACTGAACGACGATTGGCTCTTGAGTGCAGACGTTGCCCACAGCCAGGTCGACAAGACCATTACCGATGTCGAGAGTTATGCGGGCGTTGGCCGCCCGGGTACCGGCACGCAGGGTCCGGCGACGGGGCGCTCCTGGACCATGACGCCAACCGGGGCCGTGTACAGCGATCACCCAACTATCGCACCCGTTGACCTGACTGACTTCGACACGATCCGTCTGGCGGGCCCACAGGCATGGGGTGGCGGCCTGTCACAGGTCGCAGCATTTCAGGCCGACCCGCTCGGCGCATTCCCGAACGTTGGGCCGTCAGAAGCGCAGGATGGCTTCGTCAACGAGCCTATTTTCGACGAAGAGCTGACAACGCTGCGTCTCGAGGCCGCTCGTCCGATCGAGCTCGGCATCCTCACGCAGGTTGAATTCGGCATTTACTACTCGGATCGCAGCAAGACCAAGGACAACGACGGTTACTTCCTGACCGCGCCGACCTGGCCGTCCGACGGACTAATTCCTGAGGAATATCGTCTCGGCACAGCAGATCTGAGCTTCCTCGGCATCAACGGCGTGGTTGCCTACGACGGAATCGGCATGTACGACGCTGGTTACTACACCTCGACTGCCGCCGCGTTGTTGCAACCGGATCGGCTGGGCGACACCTACACAATCGACGAGGAGTTAATCTCGGCCTTTGCGAAGGTTGATTTCGATACCGAGATTGGTGACATCGTCGTCAATGGTAACTTCGGACTGCAGATCATCAGCACCGATCAGACGGCTCGCGGTTTTGATTCGTTCATCGGTCCATCACTGTTCGTTGAAGCCGTAGAACGATCGGACGGTGACGATTACACCGATGTCTTGCCGAGCCTGAACGTCAACTTTGAAGTGGCGGACAATCATGTCGTTCGCACCGGACTGTCGACGACAATCAGCCGGCCGCGTATGGATCAGATGAAGACGAACAACCAGGTGTCGTTCAACTTCAACCTGCTGAACATTCAGTCGACCGATCCGCTAAACAGCTCGTGGAGTGGTAGTGCCGGTAATGCGAAGCTCAAGCCGCTCGAGGCCAACCAGTTCGACCTGGCCTACGATTGGTACTACGCCAACGATGGTTTCCTTTCGGCCGCGTTCTTCTACAAGGACCTGACCAACTGGCACAGGAATGGCAACTTCATTGCTGATTTCACGGATCTGTACATCCCCGGCTATCACCAGGTTGTGGATACCGCCGGCACCGTGTTTACGCCAGCAACACAGCTCGGCCTGGTCAGCTTCACCGAGGACGGACTCGAGGGCTTCGTAAGAGGCTATGAGCTCCAGGCGAACTACCCATTCCACATGATGACCGAGGCGCTCGACGGTCTTGGAATCATCGCGTCGGCGGCGTTCAACGACGGCAAGCTGGATGACGGTCAGCCTGTTCCAGGTCTGTCTGAAGAGACCTACCAGATGACCATTTACTACGAACGAGGCGGCTTCCAGGCACGTGTGTCAGGCACCAAGCGTGACAAGTTCTCGACAGAAGTACGCGGCTTGAGTCTCGCGCTGCAGCAGACGTTTGACCAGGGCGCCGAGCTGATCGATGCACAGATCAGCTATGACTTCGGTCTGGGCGGCTTCGATAAGCTTGATGGACTGTCGATTTCGCTGCAGGGCCAGAACCTGACCGACGAGGGCACTATTCAGACCAACGATGATGCTCGTCAGGTAACGCAGTCACAGGCCTTTGGCGCAAACTACTTGCTGGGCATCAACTACAAATTCCAGTAAGCAGGCAAAGTTGAAATGAAAACCCTGCCGGCAGCGCCGGCGGGGTTTTTTTTGGCGTAAAATCAGCGTAACGGTCAAGGCTCGAGGCGACATCCGCATGAACGATACGGTCAAGAAGGTGGTAGTGGTTGGCGGCGGTACCGCCGGCTGGATGTCGGCAGCGTTGCTCAAGCGCGTTTTGGGCGAGCAGGTCGATATCGAACTCGTGGAATCCGAAGACATCGGCGTCATCGGTGTTGGCGAGGCGACGATCCCGCCAATACAGCACGTGAACAGCGTCCTCGGCATTGACGAGGCCGAGTTCCTGCGCGAGACAAAAGCCACCATCAAGCTGGCAATTCGCTTCGAGAACTGGCGCAAGCAGGGTGACAGCTACTTTCACACCTTTGGCGCTCCCGGCCGTAGCCAGGCGTTCTGTCATTTTCACCATTTCTGGACACGTGCAGAACAAGCCGGCTACAAGACGAACCTGTGGGACTACGATCTCAACTACCTCTGTGCGGAGGCAGGCAAGTTCGCGAAGCTTCAGGTCGAAGACCCGGTGTGGGAGCTACCGTATGCCTATCATTTCGACTCTTCCCTGTACGGAAAGTATCTGCGCAAATACAGTGAGAAGCTCGGCGTCAAGCGAACGGAAGGGCTCATCGAGCAGGTCAATTTGCGCCCTGAAGATGGCCACGTTGAATCTCTGGTTCTGCGGAGTGGGGCGACGATCAGCGGCGATTTTTTCGTCGATTGCTCGGGCGGTCGAGGTCTCTTGATCAGCCAGAAACTCGGTACCGGGTATGAGGACTGGGGTCACTGGCTGCCCTGTAATCGCGCGATGGCAGTGCCGTCCAAGCGATTTGATGAAACGTTGCCGTATACGCGCTCGATAGCGCATTCGGCCGGCTGGCAGTGGCGGATACCGCTGCAGCATAGAAACGGCAACGGCCTCGTTTACAGCAGCAACCATTATAGTGACGACGAAGCTGCCGACATTTTGCTCAATAACCTGGACTCGGAGGCTATAGGCGAGCCCAAGATCATCCCATTCAGAACCGGACGTACGCGTAAGCAGTGGAACAGGAACGTCGTGGCAGTAGGACTCTCCAGCGGCTTCCTCGAGCCGCTGGAATCGACCAGCATCTACCTGATTCAATCCGGCATCGTGCGTCTCATTCACCTGTTCCCGCATGCCGGCGTCACGCCGGAGCTGGTCAGTGAATACAACCGCCAGTCGAAGGAAGAATATGAACTCATCAGGGATTTTATCATCCTGCACTACCATCTGAATGAGCGAAAAGACAGTCAGTTTTGGCGAGACGTGGCGACCATGGATATACCTGAGCGCATCACGCAGAAGATAGAGCTGTTCCGTGCGAATGGCAGCTTGTTCAAAGACAACCTTGATATATTCCTCGAACCCTCGTGGCTACAGGTCATGTTGGGGCAGGGTGTTATTCCTCAGGACTATCACCCGCTGGCAGGGACACTCAGCGACGCGCAGCTCAAAGATAAACTCATTAGCACCAAGAAAACCAAGATGCAGCCCATGGAGCAAATTCCCAGTCATGACGAGTTTCTGGAAATGTTCTGTAAGGTTGGCTGATCGGTTGCGGTAACCATCATGCCCAAGAAGATCGTTATATTAGGCGGCGGTACCGCAGGCTGGATGGCCGCCAACCTGTTCGTCAAGAAGTGGACAGCGGAACAAGTCGAAGTCGGGCTGATCGAATCGCCCGACATAGGAATCATCGGCGTCGGCGAGGGCTCGACGCCGACCTTGAAGCGCTTCTTCGAGATGATAGACGTTTCAGAATCCGACTGGATGCCGCGCTGCAACGCGACCTACAAGGTAAACATCCGCTTCGAGGGCTGGAGTCCGGGCTCCGGCCTCCATAGTTACAGCCACCCCTTTGTGTCTCAGGTAGATACCCTGGTGCAGAAGTCGTTCACAGTGAATTGTCTGACGCGTAGGCTTGGTCTCGACGTACGCACGCGTCCGGATGATTTCTTTATCAACGGCGTGCTTGCTGCGCAGCAAAAGGGCCCGCTTGCGAGCGAGAATTTTCCGTTCGTCATGGAATACGGTTATCACTTCGATTCGGGGTTGCTGGGCGACTACCTGTCAGAAGTTGCAGTCGCACGAGGCGTGCAGCACATTCAGGCCAGGGTTGTCGAAGTCGAGAAACATGAAAATGGAGATATAGCAGCGCTGCTTGGCGAAAGCGGTGAGCGATTTGAGGCCGACTTCTTCGTGGATTGCACCGGTTTCGCATCGTTCTTGATGCAAAAGGCGCTGGGTGTTGAGTTCAACAGCTACAAGTCCAACCTATTCAATGATTCCGCTGTTGTTATGCCGACGCCGAGCGGGGATTCGGTTCCGGTCGAAACCGTCTCGTACGCCATGAGCAACGGCTGGTGCTGGAAAATACCGCTGACACATCGCTTTGGCAATGGCTATGTCTACAGCTCCGACTTCATCTCGGACGATGCGGCAGAGATCGAGTTGCGTCGCTTCCTTGGCACCCTCGAAAGCGACGACGAAGCCAGGCATCTGAAAATGCGGGTCGGTCAGCTCAGCAAGCACTGGGAGAAGAACTGCATTGGTCTCGGATTGTCGCAGGGCTTCATCGAGCCGCTTGAAGCGACCGCGTTATTGTTGGTTCAGGTCGCCATTGAATTGTTCGTAAGGAACTTCGAGAAGGGCGACTTCAGCGATAAATACAGAGATGAATTCAACGAGAAGGTTCACGATCGCTTTGAACGGGTTCGCGACTACATCGTTGCGCACTATAAGCTGAATACGCGTGATGACAGTGAGTACTGGAAAGCCAACCGCGAGAATATGGAGCTCAGCGATTCGTTACGACATATTTTGGATGTGTGGTATCGGCGCGGTGATCTGAGCAAGGAAATTCAAAGGCAGAATATCGAATCGCACTTCGGCTCCCTGTCCTGGCACTGCCTGTTGTCCGGCTATGGTGCATATCCACCGTTGGCAAGAGAGCAGCCTGATAAAGGAGACCTTTACGAGGAGAGCGGTGTTCAGCACCTGCTTTCAGGATGCGCGCTGAACTTCTGTTCGCATGAAGAGAATCTGTCCAGTCTGGACAATCCGGTCGCATAACCGCAGGAAGCCTTGCAAGGGACGATAAATGAATCGAACAAATTTCATCACCCTTGCCGTTGCTATAGCGCTGACGCTGAGCGGTTGCGAAATAAAGATCGAAGGTAGCGCAGAGGAGCGGTCTGGCGCCTTCAGTAATCCGATCATCCCCGGATTCGCGCCAGATCCATCGATCGTACGGGTCGATGACGACTTCTACCTGATCAACTCGAGCTTCGAATATTTCCCCGGCATACCCATCTATCACAGTACGGACCTGGTCAACTGGGAATTAATCAGTTACGCGCTGAATAATCCCGAGCAGATCGAACTCGGCCGAATCAAATCGAGTGATGGCATACACGCGTCGACCATTCGTTATTACGACGGCGTGTTCTATATCATTACGACGAACAATGTTGGCGGCGAAATGACGAATTTCATTGTCACCGCTCCGGACCCACGCGGACCCTGGTCAGAACCGAAGATTCTCGATGGTGCACCAGGGATCGACCCGTCGTTGTTCTTCGACGATGACGGACGTGCCTGGTATGTGGGCAATCGCATACCGCCAGATCCGGAATTCCCGGGCCAGGCGGAGATCTGGCTGCAGGAAGTCGATATTGATTCGATGGCCCTGACAGGTGAACGCTACTACCTGTGGCGCGGCTGCTGCGGTGGCGTATGGGCAGAGGGCCCGCACATCTACAAGAAAGGCGGCTACTACTACCTGATGATCTCGGAGGGCGGAACCGCCTACGAGCATGCGCTAAGCGTTGCCATCAGCAAGGAGATCACCGGGCCGTACCAGAACAATCCAAGAAACCCGGTGCTGACTCATCGTCAACTGAGCTATGACTACCCGATTACGGGTGTCGGTCACGCCGATCTCGTCGAACTCGCGGATGGTCGCTGGTACGCCGTCGCGTTGGGCTGGCGACTGGTGGACGGTACTCACGGCATCCTTGGCAGGGAGACATTCCTGCTGCCGGTTACCTGGGAGACTGAGCCCTACCGCTGGAAGGAAGAGCGGTTAACCTTTCCCGTATTCAGTCCTTCGACGGGCAAGGTGGAGCTCACGTATCCGCTGCCATTTGGTGGTACGACAAAACAGGCTGAGGGCGCTTTTTCGGATTCATTCGATGACAATCAGCTGGGACTCGAGTGGAATTTCAGGCGCGCTCCTGATGCAAGATTCTTTGACCTGCAGAAGAATCAGGGAATGTTGCGCCTCATTCTGCAGCCGGGTGCAATTGCAGAGGGCGCGCAATACAGCTTCGCAGGAATTCGACAACGGCACTTCGAGTTCCACGCATCGACAAAGATGCTGTTCGATCCAGCAGCTCGTGACGAAGCCGGGCTGGTTGCAATTCAAAATGACCGCTCTGCGTTTAGCGTGACGATGTCCGCGGGGCCTGACAGCAACCTGATCAATCTGACGCAGTCGCTGCATGGCGAATCGAAGTTGCTCGTTGCTGTGCCATTCGCAGGCGATGTCGTGTTCCTGAGGATCATGGGCAACTATCTGAGCTATGACTTTCAGTATTCAGCCGACGGCGAAACCTGGACTTCGCTTGCCGGGCAGGTCGACGTGACATCACTATCGCCGGCCGTAATCGATGGCTATAACTACACTGGCGTCTATCTCGGGCTTTATGCGACGTCGAACGGTGCGGACACTGGCAACCACGCAGACTTCGAATTTTTCAGCTACGAACCAACGGCGAATACTCGCGATGACTGGTTCCACAGGCAGCTTGGCAATGAAACGAAAAAATAGACTACCGCTGTTTCTTGGCATGGCTCTCTTCGCTGCGGCTAATGCGGCGGGTCAGGATGCAAATATTTACAAGCTCTACTACCTGGGCGGCCAGTCCAATATGGAAGGCTTCGGTTTCACTAACGAACTGGCGAAAGACATGACGGTCGTTTCCGAAGATGTCATGATATTTACGGGACAGATGGCGCTGGACAATACCACTCATGGCGGCGTCGGTATCTGGCAGCCGCTGCAACCCGGTTTTGGCACAGGTTTCAGGACCGATGGTAGAACTATCCAGTTGTCGGATCGCTTCGGTCCGGAGTTGTTATTCGGGCAGACGCTCGTCGCAGCTTTCCCCGGCAGCAAGATTGCGATCATCAAATATGCCCTTGGCGGCTCAGGCTTGGCTAAAGGCGTTGGCTACGGCAACTGGCACCCGGATTTTTCACAAGGCGTCGGGCTTAACCAGTACGACCATGCATTGAAGACTCTGCGCAACGCGTTCGCCGAGGCCGATATCGATGGCGACGGCACGCCCGATCAACTGATCCCATCCGGCATCGTCTGGATGCAAGGGGAGGCAGATGCGTATGACAGCCAGGCGGCCGCCGACGAATACCGCGCGAATATCGAGCGCCTGATGGATCTGCTACGTGCTGCATTACGTGTTGACGATCTGCCGTTGGTTATTGGCAAGATCACGGACTCGGGGATGTCGGACGATGGCACAGTCATGGATTACATCGAAACAGTCCAGAAAGCGCAGCAGGACTTCGTGGCGAATGACGAATGCGCTGCCTACGTCACGGTAACTGACCAGCTGTCGTATCTCGAAGATGGCTGGCACTACGATACGCAGGGTTTCGTACGCCTGGGTATCGCTTTCGCCGAGGCAATGAGAGAACTGGAGGATACATGCGCGCCGGGCAAGCAATGAGACCTTTGCCTGAAGCTGCAGGACTGCCTACATCATGGTTGCTGTATTCGGCGCGCCAACCCTGAATACGGCAGAATCGAGGGGTTTGAGCGAAATGCGGAACACTCCCTCTCCACCATCGACGACGAGCTGCGCGTGATTGCGACGGTATAGCTGTTCGTCGAGCATGTAGCGACCATCAGTCAGGTTCCATTCTGTAATGACGTTTGCCGGGACGTGTATCTCCAGATCGTGTCCGGCCACCGCGTCGAAATTACTCACGACGATCAGGCGCTCATCGTCGTTCCAGCGTGTGAAGGAGAACACTTTGTCGTTGTAGGTGTTACCTTGCCGCTGACGATTGTAGCTGTGGATTTCCCTATAGTCGCCAGTCAGCGCTTGACTTGAAGTGCTGAAATTCAGGAGCCGGACATAGAAATCACGTAGCGCCTTTTCATCGTTACTCAAGCCGCCGCCGTCAAACTCACCATTATTCATCCAGCGCTGGTGCGAAGGCACGCCCCAATAGTCGAAAATCGTAGTGCGCATCGGGTCACCGAAACCGGCATCACCGTCGGCCGGCTCACCGACGTCCTGCGCAAAGTACAGCATGGTTGGCGAGCGACCGATGAGTGTCGATACGACCATGGCCGGCTTACCCTTGAGCGCATCGCCAGCGAAGTCCGCACTCGCTATTCGCTGCTCGTCATGATTCTCAAGGAAATGCAGCATGTGTTCCTCAATGTCGAGCACTCCGGCATGCGCGGGCGCCAGCGTATCTGTCGATGCCTTGCCCTGCATGATCGGCTTTAGCGTGTCGTAGAAACCGACCTTGTCATACAGGTAGTCCATACGGCCGAGCTGCAGGTAACTGCGATACTCCTGCGGGTTGTAAACTTCGGCCAGCAGGAAGGCCTCGTTGTTCTTCATCTTGATCGACGAATTCAGGTAGCTCCAGAACTCGACGGGCACCATCTCAGCCATGTCGTAGCGAAAACCGTCGACGCCCTTTTCGAGCCAGTAGTGAGTGATCTCTCGAAATTTGATCCAGCTGTCCGGTACATCTTTGCCGACCCAGAATGCGGCGTGTTGTTTATTCGACCAGTCTTTCGCTACATCGGGGAGACGATCAAACGCGTAGCTGCCGTCAGGTCGAACACCGTAGTTGACCTTGACGGTTTCGAACCAATCGTCAAATCGGGGCTGCGGCGCGCGCGACCCATTTCCGGTCCACTTGGCGGGCGATTCGCTGAACGTGCCGTCGGCAAGTGGGTGTGGATCGCCACCAAGTGGCTGGTAGTCAGGGGGTGACTCGGGAACCTCGAAATCCTGCCCTGGCACGTAATAGAAGTTATTGTCACGCGCCCATTCGACCGAGGTGTCATCACTGGCGCCAAAATCCTCGACGCCCGGCGGCCTGCTCAGCGACTCATAACCGCGTGCGACATGATTGGGCACAATGTCGATGATCACCTTCATGCCATTGGCATGCGTTCGTGCTATCAGCGCCTCGAACTCGGCCAGGCGTTTCGCCGGGTTCTCCGCCAGGTCCGGATTGACGTTGTAATAGTCCTTGACTGCGTAAGGAGATCCCGCCCGGCCTTTGATCACATCGGGGTCATCGTTGCCGATGCCGAATTCCGTGTAGTCGCGAATGACTCCATGGTGCGGCACGCCGGTGTACCAGATGTGCGTTGTGCCAAGTTCGCGAATTCCCGCAAGTGCTTTGCCATCGAAGTCCGCAAATTTTCCGACACCGTTTTCTTCAACAGTTCCCCAGGGCTTATTGCTTGTCATCTTGTTGCCGAACAAGCGGGTAAATACCTGGTAAACCACGGCCTTCTGCACCGTGCGCTCCTCGTTAATCACGAAACTGACGGGTTCATGATTCCAGTCAGCGCGCACCGTGAGTGTCGCCTTTTTACCGTCGTAGACGGCGGCGTCGCCACTTTTCGGCATCTTGCGTCGCAACGGAATCGGGCTGTTGCCCAGTCTCAATGAATTGATGTCCGAGACCCAGTTATGTATCACCAGCGTCAACGTGCGGCTGTCCGGGCGCCCAGAATAGGTATCACCGGTGCGCTCGAGTCCAATCGAAAGCGAATCCGCAGTTTGCTGCGCAGAGAACCGCAGCAATTCGAAAGCACCGTCCTCGATACTCGTGCGGCTCTCGCCATCGTCTTCATACATCTGGCCGCTTGCGGAGCGTACCGATGCGTCGGCATAGTAGTGCAACGTGAGCTGCTCGCTCGAATAATCCCGCGTCGTCTGAATGTCAGGCGTCATTGGAACAAAGGATCCCGCCCGTACGAGCACCGGTATCGTTTCGAGCGTGACCGGGATATCAACATTCTGCGCCCCGTCGTAACGCGTGTCGTCCCAGAAGTCGAACCAGGTTCCGGCAGGCAGGTCGACATTCAGCGATTTCAGTCCGGGATCCATGACCGGTGCGACGAAGAATGCATCGCCCCATAGATAGCTGTCTTTCTCGTCGATGAGGGACGGGTCGTTTTCGTCCTCGAAAAACAGCGGACGCATCAGTGGCATCCCGGTCGTGCTGTTCTCATAAGCCAGTGTGTAGATGTAAGGCAGCAGGCGATAACGTAACTTGATGTAGTCGCGAATGATGTTGCGCGTGTTTCGGTCGTGAAAGACAGGCTCGGCCGGAATGTGTTCCTGGGCGTGCGGGCGGTAGACCGGCTGGAAGACGCCGTACTGCAGCCAACGAATATACATTTCCTTGTCGAAAGTCTCACCACCTGCGAAGCCGCCGAGATCGGAGTGGTTGTAGGCGAGACCGAACATCGACATCTGCAGGCTAAGTTCTATCTGTGGTTTTAGACCGCCCCAGCTGCGACTGACGTCGCCGGTCCACGGCACCATTCCGAATCGCTGCGAGCCCGCGAAACCGGAGCGCATCAAGATGAGCGGACGCACGTCCGGGTACTTGACAACCTGCCGCTCATACACCATGCGCGCCCATTCATGGCCATATGCATTGTGAATCTCATCGCCGGTCGCTTCGATACCTGAGTCGGAAAGCCAGTGCAACGCGTCGCCCGGATGCACCTCTGGCTCGCCGAGGTCGCCCCAGGTCGCTGCGGTTCCCTGTTCGAACAGCATTTCATACGGTTCCCAGAACCACTTCCGTGCGGACTCATTGAATACGTCAACGAGTCCGGTGTTACCGAAATAGAAATCAAAGCGCCGTGCCTCGCCCACCGGTGTCTGGGCCAGTGCGCTGCCCGCAACTGCATCCTCCCAGAGATTCGACGTAGTCAGTATGAACGGCTCCGTGATCGCTATCGTTTTCACGCCGTCGTCGGCAAAGTCGCTGATCATTTCCTCAGGCGTTGGCCACGCCTCGCGATCCCAGTCGAGATTGCCCATGTGACCCTTGATGTCGGGCCCAAACCAGTAGATATCGAGAATGATCGCATCGAGCGGTATGTCGGCGCGCCGGAAGCGACGAACAACATCACGAGCTTGTTTCTCACTGTGATAGCCGAAGCGTGAAGCGTAGTTGCCAAAAGCCCAGCGCGGCGGCAGCGGTTGCTTGCCGGTGACGTCCGTGTAGTTTTCAATTAGCTCTGGGTAAGTCTCGCCCGCGATGACAATGTAGGCTGTTCTGCCGCCGACTGCCTCAAATGTCAGAACATCGCTTTCCGTGCTACCGATATCGAGCCAGCCACTCGCCGAATTGTCGAATACGATGGTGTACTTGTCTGACGACATGACGGCCGGCACGCTGAAGTACATCTGATCGGCTTCAGTTTCATAGCCATAGGAGGCCTTGTTGTACAGCGGCATACGCTTGCCACGGCGGTCCATGCCCATGACACGCTGACCACCACCCAGTATCTTCTCGTTCTCATCGAGCTTGAAACGAAAGCCGCGTACCGTGTCGTACGCAAAGTAGCCATGCTCCTCGGCAACCAGCGGCTGGCCATCTTTCAAGAAGCCAACGGTCACCGGCGACTTCTCAACAATGGCGGTCAGTCCATCGATCATGAATGCCAGCGTTGCATCCGATTCGCTGACCGCGCTCAAGACTTCCGCCCGCCTGACCGGGTCTATCGCGAAGGAGGGCAGCTGCTTAACGCCTTTTTCCTGGTAGTGCACCTCGAACGCCGCGTCGTCAACGGGGCTAATCCTAAGTTCACCACGGTCACTGACTACGACGAGTGACTGGCCGTCGAGCGAGTGACTCTGATACTGGCCGAAGTCGGCAAGAGCCGGGGCCGCTGCCAGCAGCGCGGCGACGATCAGGAATCTGTATATCAAGTCGAGCTCCAGTTAACGGCTGATTTCGAGCAACTGCACGGAACGCGCTGGCAACTCGAGCGTCTCGTCAATCTCGTAGGATTGCCCGCTTAATACGTCGACAGCGCTGTCTGCCTTGCCAAGGCGTTCGGCGAATCTCGCCGTGTCAATGCTGGTTGCTTCTTCGCCACGATTGAAAACTACCATGACCGTGTCGTTCTCGTCGTAGCGAAAATACGCGTACACATCCTTGATCGGCGTGAACTGCATCAGCTTACCTGAGTGGATGACCGGCTTGCTCTTGCGCCAGGTCAAGAGCTGCTGCACGAATTGCTGCGCATCGCGTTCGGTATCGCTCAGGCCTTCGCCGTTAAAGGCATTCTTGTCACTGTCCTCCCATCCGCCCGGAAATTCTTCGCGGATCGCGCCGTGGCTGTCGGTGCCTGGATGGGACATCAAGACTTCCGTGCCGTAGTACAGTGCTGGCGTTCCACGCATCGTGAGGTAATAGACCATTGCCATGCGAAACAGGTCGTAATCCTCGTCGAGCTGGGTGTAGATGCGGCTCATATCGTGATTGTCGGGAAAGATCACGAGCTTGCCGGGGTCAGTGTAGAGGAAGTCGTTGCCGAGCATTTCGTAGGCCGAAGTCCACGGGCTGTCCCACCAGGGCACTTCTTCGGTCAACGATTTCTTAAGCGCGATCTGCAGCGGGAAGTCGAGCATGCTCGGCATGTATGACACGTAGCCGTCATGATTTGTCTTGCCGCGCTGCCAGTAGGAAACGATCGCGGGGTTGCCGGTCCAGTCTTCGCCCGTGAGGGTCAGGTCCGGATACTCTTCCATGACGCGCCGACTCCATTCAGCCATGTAGCCTTTATCCGGATAAGGATGGGTATCCATGCGTATGCCAGTCAGGCCGAGGTACTCGACCCACCAGATCGTATTCTGGATGAGGTAATCGGCCAGCAGCGGATTGCGCTGATTGAGATCCGGCATGGTATCGGCGAACCAGCCATCGGCATGTGATCGCTTGTCAAATTCGGACGCATAGGGGTCCTGGTTGGTCGTACGCGCGTGGCTCGTTACGCTGCGTGCCTCGGGGAGGTTTAGCCAGTCGGTAGTGGGAAGGTCCTGCATCCACCAATGTCTGCTGCCTATATGGTTAGCGACCATGTCCATAATCAGGCCCATATCCTGCGATCGCATTTGTGCCGCGAGCGCCAGATACTCGTCGTTGCTGCCATAACGCGGGTCGACTTTGTACAGATCGGTAATCGCGTAGCCGTGGTAGGACGATTCAGGCATCGCGTTTTCCAGTATCGGATTCAGCCACACGGCGGTGAATCCCATATCTCTGATGTAATCGAGGCTCTGGCTGATGCCTTTGAGGTCGCCGCCATGACGGCCGTAGTCGTCACTACGATCGAGTTTGTCGTCATACCCTTCCAGCGAGTCGTTGCTCGAGTCGCCGTTGGCGAAACGGTCCGGCGTGATCATGTATATAACGTCCGCACTCGTGAAGCCGGTAACGTGGTCGGGAGCGGCGTCCCTTTCACGGAGCTCGTACGAGTGAATCAGACTGCGGTCCTGTCCGGCAAAAACGATGTCGAATGTGCCGGGTTTAGCCGATGAGCCGATATCGAGATAAACAAACAGGTAATTGGCGCTGTCGCCGCGCTCCACTCTGTCAATGTCGACACCGGGATACTCGACAGAGGGCGTCAGTTCGCTGACGTTGTTGCCGTAAACCAGCAGCTGCAGTTCGTGGCTAGTGAAGCCCTGCCACCAGAACGGTGGCTCCACCCGTTCGATGCCATCGCTCGAGTGCACGGCCTGGTCTTCGGAGCAAGCAAGCAATAACAGGCATGATAGCGCCAGGGTTACGAGTCTCATCTTTTCCTCCCCCAAATAATTGCAGTAAATATAGACATTTAACGGTATTTTCGGGGATGAATACGTTTGCAATTCGGGCGTGCCAAATGCTTCTGTTGATACAATCAGCACGGTGCCAAAAACCAAAAACTATAAGATTGTGGCATCTCTGGTGGTTGCCCTGATGCTCTGGTCGCAGGCAGACGCCGTTGAGGTACAGTCGCCAGACGGGAACATCGTCGTCGACGTCTCGCTCACAGTGGATGGAAAGCCGCAGTACAGCATTCGCTATCGCGATGAATCCATTATTCCGAAATCGGGGCTCGGAATGCGCTTTCAGCGGCAGGCCGCGATTGAGACGTCGCTGCGCCAGGTCGGGATCGAACGACGCTCATCGGACACGACCTGGGAGCAGCCCTGGGGAGAGCGTCGCGTTGTGCGCGACAACTACAACGAGTTATTCGTCTCGTTTGCGTCAATCGACGGTCCGGCACGTGAGTTTGGCCTGCGAGTTCGCGCGCACAATGATGGCGTCGGTTTTCGTTACGAGTTTCCTCTGCAGGATTACTACCGGGAGCTCAGCATTGTCGACGAGCTCACCGAATTTCGGCTGCCCGAGGATACGATTGCGTATTGGATACGCGGCCGTGGCTGGAATCGCTACGAGCACCTTTATCAAACGACGCCTGTCGAAGACGTCTACCTGGCACACACACCGGCAACGTTTCGCCTCGCCAGCGGTACGCACGTTACCCTTCATGAGGCGGCGCTGCTCGATTACTCCGCATATACACTCGACCAGCGACGACCCGGTGTCTTTCAGACCAATCTCGCGCCGCGCTCCGACGGCGTCAGAGTCAGGACGAAAACGCCGTTCATAACGCCATGGCGTACGGTCCAGGTTGCACCGGACGGCATCGGCCTGCTGAACTCGAACCTGATCCTGAACCTCAACGAGCCGAATCGCCTTGGCGATGTGTCCTGGGTTGAGCCCGGCAAGTACATTGGCATCTGGTGGGCGATGCACCTCAACGAAAAGACATGGGGCTCGGGTGCGAAGCACGGAGCGACCAGCGAAAACGCCATGCGGCATATCGACTTTGCTGCCCAACACGGGTTCGACGGGGTGCTGGTCGAAGGATGGAATATTGGTTGGGACGGAGACTGGTTTAACAACGGCAGCATCTTCAGCTTTACGACGGCGTATGACGATTTCGATCTGCAGGCAGTTGCGGCCTATGCGAATAAGAAAGGCGTCCGGCTCGTCGGGCATCATGAAACGTCCGGACACATCAGCAACTACGAAGCACAAATGTCAGCCGCTTATGATTTGTATGAATCTCTTGGTGTGCGGCAGATCAAGACAGGCTACGTTGCCGACGGCGGCCAGATGCAGCGTGTCGATGAAGACGGCGTTACGCATTTCGAATGGCACGACGGCCAGATCGGCGTGAATCACTTCGAACGCGTGCTGACGGAAGCCGCCAAAAGAAAAATCAGTATCAACACGCACGAACCCGTCAAAGATACGGGCCTGCGGCGCACCTATCCGAACTGGATCAGTCGCGAAGGTGCGCGCGGCCAGGAATACAACGCTGGCTGGGCCACCCCGAATCCGCCTGAGCATAACGTCTTGCTGCCTTTCACGCGCCTGATGGCCGGACCAATGGATTTCACACCCGGGATCTTTGATCTTTTGCACCACGGGCCTGATTCCGAATTTCGCGTGCAAAGCACACTGATGCAGCAGCTTGCACTCTACGTTGTGATTTACAGCCCCATTCAGATGGCTGCCGACTTGCCGGAGAATTACGAGCGATACTCCGATGCTTTCCAGTTTATTATCGATGTCCCGACAGACTGGGAGGAGAGCATCGCGGTTGCCGGCGAGGTTGGTGACTATGTCGTGATCGCTCGCAGGGAGCGTGGCGGCGATGACTGGTATCTGGGCGCCATTACCAACGAACAAGCGCGTTCCCTGGAAATAGCGTTGTCGTTTCTCGAGCACGGCAGGGACTACGTTGCAGAGATCTACCGAGACGCTGAAGATGCGCATTGGGAGCAACATCCGTATGGATACGACATAGAAAAGAAGATCGTGAACACTGATTCCAAGCTTGAATTGCGGCTTGCCGCGGGGGGCGGAACAGCCATTCGATTCAGGCCCAAATAAGAAGGCAGAACATTCATGAAGCAAAAGCCACGCCTAAGCTTCTGGCAAATCTGGAACATGTGTTTCGGATTTCTCGGCATCCAGATGGGGTTCGCCCTGCAGAATGCCAACGTCAGTCGAATCTTCCAGACGCTCGGTGCGCCCATCGACGATATCCCGATCCTATGGATTGCGGCACCGCTGACGGGCCTGATCGTGCAGCCGATTATCGGCTATATGAGCGACCGTACCTGGAATTCACTGGGTCGACGCCGTCCGTATTTCCTGGTTGGCGCGATCCTTGCGTCGCTCGCCTTGTTCATCATGCCGAATTCGCCCTATCTGTGGATAGCCGCCGGCATGCTTTGGATAATGGATGCGAGCATCAACATCTCCATGGAACCATTCCGCGCTTTCGTTGGCGACAATCTGCCCGAAAAACAGCGCACCAATGGCTTTGCCATGCAGACATTTTTTATCGGTATAGGTGCTGTTGTCGCATCGGCCTTGCCGTGGATGATGGCGAACTGGTTCGGCATCAGCAACGAAGCTCCAGTCGGTGAGATTCCGGTCTCGGTCAAATATTCATTTTACATTGGTGGTGCGGCCTTCCTGCTGGCCGTGTCCTGGACCGTGTTTCGCTCCAGCGAATACTCTCCGGAGCAGCTCGCTGAATTCGATGCGGCCCGACCCCCTGAACACGTCGCCGAAGACACAACGATACGGCCGGCGTCAAAGTATCGTAGTGGCGGTATCGTCAGCGCAGTGATTGGCGTCGGCCTGTGGTTCTGGATTCTGAGCGCCGGGCTCGACAAGGAGTTGTACGTCCTGGCTGGCGGTCTGACGGTCTTTGGCGTATTTCAGCTGATCATGGCCTCACTGCAGCAGGCGGGCAAAGTTGAGAGCGGCTTCGCCGAGATCATGCACGACCTGTTTCACATGCCGCGAGTGATGAAACAACTTGCAGTCGTACAGTTCTTCTCATGGTTTGCACTGTTTGCGATGTGGATTTACGGTACCGCCGCAGTAACGGCGCATCACTACGGTGCGACAGAGGCAGCGGGTGCCAGTTATAACGACGGTGCCGACTGGATAGGTGTGTTGTTCGCGGCGTACAACGGCTTTGCGGCGCTCGCCGCCATTGCCATTCCTTTTGTCGCCAATCGCCTCGGTTGCCGCATGTGCCACCTGATCAACCTGTCGCTCGGTGGCATCGGACTAATCAGTTTCTATTTCATCAGCGACCCTAAACTTCTGCTGGTTTCGATGATCGGCGTCGGCTTTGCCTGGGCCTCGATTCTGTCATTGCCGTATGCGCTGCTGTCCAACAATCTGCCGTCGCACAAGATGGGCGTCTACATGGGTATCTTCAACTTCTTTATCGTCATTCCGCAGCTGGTGGCTGCGAGCCTGCTTGGCCTGATACTGCGTGAGTTCTTCGACCTCCAGGCCATATACGCGTTGGTCGTCGGCGGATGCATGATGATTGTTGCCGGCCTGGCGACGCTGCTCGTCGACAAATCCGCGGAGCCGCAATGAACAAGAGAGTTATCGCCGCAGCGGCCCTTGCGGCTTCGATGCTGGCAGGCTGCGGAACTGTTCCGGAAGTCGATAATGTCGTTGACGCTCCCGTCGAGTATTTCGGCACGCTTGAGCCATTCGCGTCCGAGGCTGTGTATTTTATCGTGACGGATCGATTCGTTGACGGTGATCGGGCGAACAATTATCCGAACCAGGGTGGTGTCGAGCTTGGCACCTTCGATCGGCCGATACGCGTGGCCGACTCTGCACCGGCCAATATCGGCTACCTCGGCGGGGACTTCCGAGGTGTGCTCGATAACGCGGACTACATTGCCGACATGGGTTTTACAGCTATCTGGCTGACGCCGATCGTCGACAACCCGGATGAGGCTTTCACCGGTGGCAAGGCGCCGGGCGGGGGCGGCTCAAATGATTACGGCAAGACCGGTTATCACGGGTACTGGGGCGTCAATTTCTTCGAGCTCGACGAACACCTGCCGTCCGATGACCTGAATTATGCCGACCTCACGCGGCAACTGCGTGAGGGTCGTGGCCTCAAGACTGTGCTTGATGTCGTCTGCAATCACGGCTCTCCTTCATTTTCGATGCCCCAGGACCAGCCGAAGTACGGCGAAATCTATGACGCGGCTGGCGAGCTCATTGCCGATCACGAAAACCTGTACCCGGACAAACTGGATACCGACAATCCTCTGCATGCTTTTTACCGCAAGGAACGGGACCTCGCGGAGCTGTCCGATATGGACTACGACAATCCGGATGTTCTCGACTACTTCGTTGCCGCGCATTCAAAATGGATCGCTCAGGGTGCGTCAGCAATTCGCATTGATACGATCAAGCACATGCCGCACGAATTCTGGAAAGCGTTTTCGGACAGGATTCGTGCAGAGCACCCCGACTTGTTCATGTTCGCCGAGGCCTGGTCGTTTGATCCGGAGCTTCTGGCGCAGTACACCTACCCCGAGAACGGCGGCATCAGCGTGCTGGACTTCCCCGGCCGTGAAGCCATGGTGAGCGTTTTCGGAGAGCAGGATGGGCCATACAGCAATTTGCTCGACTACCTGCAGCTCCAGTCTGGTATCTATCAGAGCCCTTATGAATTGATGACGTTCTATGACAACCATGACATGACGCGTATCGACGCGGACCAGAATGGCTTCATTGATGCCAACAACTGGTTGTTCACAAGTCGCGGTATTCCGGTCGTGTACTATGGATCCGAGATCGGATTTCGCGCGGGTGCGGATCAGCACGCGGGCAATCGGGACTATTTCGGCCAACAGAATATCGAGCTCGCGAAATCACACGCCATCCACGCGGCACTATCGCGCATAGCGGCAATCCGCAAGAATTCGATAGCGCTGCAACGCGGGATTCAGTTCAACCTGGACTTCTCACAGAACACGGCAGCATTCTATCGCGTGTATCAAAAGGGTGGGCTAAATCAAACTGCGCTTGTGCTACTAAACAAGGGTGATGCGACTGCGACATTCGAGGTGACGAATGGGCTGAGCAACGGTCTTTGGCGCGACGCGAATAACGGCGAGGTCTTCGCGATTGACGCTGAGTTACCAAAAATGGTTGTGGCGGTTCCCGCGCATGGTGTCCGGGTCATGCTGTTTGATGCGCCCATCAACAATGCGGTATTCATCGGTGAGATGTCGCGACTGCAAATGGGATCGGCGCGGCGGTAGATCGTTTGCCGCATAGTCTGCGAGGTACTCGGGATCCTGGCGCTCGTGATGGGCTAGCCGCCGCAGGAATCGCGGATAATCAGGTCGGGCAGCATCGACGAAGACTCGACCGGGTGACCTTCGATCAGGCCAACAATACTCGCGACAAGGCCCTCACCCGCCTCGCGCATGTCCTGCCTCACCGTGGTCAGCGCGGGAGTCACATGGGCAGCCAGCGGGAAATCGTCGAAACCAACTACCGCAACGTCGCGCGGAACATCGAGACCGTGGGCCTGGAGCGCGCGCATCGCGCCAATCGCCATGATGTCAGTTGCTGTGAAAACGGCATCGAACTCGTGACCCTGCGCGAGAAGCTCCTCGATCGCCTGGTAGCCATGGGATTCCTGGTTGTTCGCGTTAATTCTCAGATCGTCAGAGGGTGTCATGCCTGCATCAAGGTGAGCCCGGCAGTAGCCCTGGTAACGATCGGCGAACTCAGGGCAGCGACGAGACGTGATGCCGAGAAATGCGATCTTCCGCCGCCCTAATTCAAGCAGGTGCTTTGTAGCCTTGTAGCCACCAATTTCGTTGTCGCAGCCAAAACAGTGGCCGGGTTGATCCTTGATGGTAGGTCCCCAGATCATGAAGCGTGTATTTGCTTCGGCGAGCGCCGCCAGCTTTTCCCTGTATGTCAGGTAATCGCCGTAGCCGAGCAAAATAAGTCCGTCAGCACGCTTGCTCGCCTGGTACTCGATGTGCCAATCGTCGGTAAGCTGTTGCAGAGATATCAGTACGTCGTACCCGAAGCTTGCCGCCGCGCGTGTGATGTAGCCCAGCATCGAAAGGAAAAATGGATTGATCTGCGCATCGGCGCCGTCGGTTTCATCGAACAACAGTAACGCGATCGTATGACTCTGGTGCGTGCGCAGGCCGGCGGCATTGCGGTTGACGAAGTAGTTGAGATCGCGCGCGATCTGTTGAATTCGCTTGCGGGTTTCCTCTCGAACCAGCGGGGAGTTTCTGAGCGCGCGCGAGACCGTCGCCTGCGATACGCCAGCAAGGTCCGCTATGTCGCGTGAAGTAGGGTTTTCGACTTTCATCATGCCGATTGAGATCTACGCTCCCCTGAGTGTGACCGTTGTACCACAATCGGCCAACGACTGAATGAGGGGAAACCAATAGTGACAATTATGACAAGCGAGCCCTGTGTTGAGTTCGAGTGCGCAAATTTGCGAAATTCTAACTCGTAAGAGCCGGAAAGATCAGGAGAAATTGCCTCCCAGCGCGTTCTTGCTGCGGCGTAAGTTTTCGCTGGCGACCTCGCCTTGCGCGAGCGCCAGGGCGACCTGGATAGCATCGAGAAGGGCGAGTTGCGCAAGTCGCGAACTCATCGGCGTATAGACGCTGGTATCTTCAATCAGGCGGCACGGGAACAACAGCCCGGCCTCATCGGCTACTATGGAATTCGGGTTGGTAATCGCAATGACTGTCGCGCCGCGATCGCGAGCGAGTCGCGCAGCCGTCACAAATTCCCGCCATCGGCCGGTGTGCGACAGCAGCACAATGACGTCGTCCGGTTGCGTGATGGATGCGAACTGCAGAATCATCGTGGTATCACGAAGCGATGTGCAGGGTATGCCCAGCCGGAAGAATTTGTGGCTGGCGTCCCTCGCGACATGACCCGACGCGCCGAGGCCGGCAAACGCGATCTGGCGCGCAGATTTCATTGCCAGAACGGCTTCGTCGATCGGCATCGATGAAAGTTGTGAGCGCATCTCGATCAGTGACTGAATGGAAGCGTCCATGACCTTGATCACGGCGTCGGCGGTTGAGTCGTCTGGTGCAACATCGCGATGCACGAATGTTGACGGGTTACTCAATGCCTCTGTCAGCCGGATCGCAAGCTCGCGGAAGCCGCCGAGACCGACGTGTCGGCAGAAGCGCACGACCGTAGGCTCGCTGGTCTGGCACTCGCCGGCAAGGCGTGCAAGCGTGATACGGGCCGCTTCCCTCGGGTGATCGAGAATCCACTGGCCGACGCGCCGTTCAGACGGGCTCAGGCGCGGCAGGGCAATCGTGATGGTAGAGAGCATGTAGTGAAATTACAGAGTAAATGACCAAAAATCATTAAAAAATGCCTGATAAGGCTAAAAACGTAGTAAAATTACGGAAATCTTGGAGGAGGCCCTTATGGCTCAGCTCGTTCCGGTCGAGACTTTTGACCTGATAATTTTTGGCGGTACCGGCGACCTGGCGATGCGCAAATTGCTGCCTGCCTTGTATCACCGCGACCGTGACGGTCAGGTGACCAGCGATAGCCGCATCATTGCGGCCAGCCGCGGCGCTGTCTCACGCGACGAATACGTGGCGACCGTCGAAGCGTCGCTGCGAGAGAATCTCCGCGAAGGCGACTTCGACGAGGCGCACTGGCAGGCGTTCAGCCAACGCATTCACTATGTCCAGGCCGATGCCTTCGAGCACGGCGAATGGGGCGGTCTCGTGGAGATACTCGCTGGATTCGAGGAGCACATACGGGTTGCGTATCTTGCGACCGCGCCGAGCCTGTTCGGATCAATTGCCCAGGGTCTGAAAAGCAATGGCCTGATAAACCCGAGAAGCCGTATCGTGCTCGAGAAACCGCTGGGGCGAGACTATGTATCCGCCTGCGAGATCAACAACGCGGTTGGTCAGTGCTTCGAAGAAAACCAGATCTATCGTATTGATCACTACCTCGGTAAGGAGACGGTACAGAATCTGCTCGCACTGCGTTTCGCCAACTCGCTGTTCGAACCGCTGTGGCGACGCAGCGCTATCGATCATGTGCAGATTACCGTCGCCGAGGATCTCGGTGTCGGCGGACGTATCGAATTCTACGACCGCGTCGGCGCGCTGCGCGACATGGTGCAAAACCACATTCTGCAGCTGGTGTGCCTGTTTGCCATGGAGCCGCCTTCGAGCCTGCATCACGACGCCGTTCGTGACGAGAAGATCAAGGTCCTGCGCTCGCTGAAGCCGATATCTGCGGACGAGGTTCGCGCCAATACCGTGCGTGGACACTATGCAGCGGGCGCCATCAATAAGACACCGGTACCCGGCTATCTCGACGAACTCGGCGGTGAGGACAGCAGCACGGAGACTTTTGTTGCGCTCAAACTGGAGATCGAGAACTGGCGCTGGTCGAACGTGCCTTTCTATCTGCGCACCGGTAAACGTCTGCCCGGCAAGCATTCAGAGATCGTCGTCCAGTTTCAGGACGTCCCGCACTCGATCTTTCCGGAGCAGAAATACAAGGTGTCGCCGAATCTGTTGCGTATTCGTCTGCAACCGGACGAGGGCGTGCAGCTTTCCGTCATGGCGAAAGAACCTGGCCCCGGCGGGTTCAATCTGCGACCGGTTGGACTGGATCTCAGTTTCGCCGAGACATTCGGTATCGGCTACCCCGATGCATACGAGCGCCTGCTGATGGAAGTACTGCGCGGCAATCCGGCGCTATTCATGCGCAGGGACGAAGTTGAGGCAGCCTGGCACTGGATCGACGGCATTATTGATGGATGGACGACGACCGAGCAGAAAGTGGAATCTTACGTTGCAGGATCCTGGGGGCCGACCGCGTCCTCACTCCTGCTTGATCGCGACGGTCGCGCCTGGTACCCGGACGAATAACTATGACTGAGCATTTTTTTGAAACGAGGCTGCAAGCCTCGGAGGCGGCGGCCAAACGCATCGTAGAGCTACTCGTCACTCGACTGGAAAGCCAGGCAGAGGCGGCGATTGTCGTCAGTGGCGGAACAACGCCGCGGCAATGTATGTCCGCGTTGGCGAAAACGCCATTGGAGTGGCAGCGGGTACAGGTCGCGTTAAGCGACGAACGCTGGGTTGCCGCCGATCACGAGGACAGCAACGAAAGACTCGTCCGGGAGGCGCTGTTGGTGGATGAAGCGGCGGCGGCGAATTTGTTGCCCGTGTTTGCTGACGACGTGACGCCTGAAGAGCGCTGTGAGGCCTTGCAGAATCCACTGCCGGTGCTGCCGTTCGCCTGCTCCTTGATTGGCATGGGGGCCGACGGTCATTTCGCGTCGTTGTTCCCTGACGCAGATCAGCTAGCGCAGGGCCTGGACGTCGAAGGCGGCCGTCTCTACATACCGGTTACGACGGCGGCAAGCCCACATCCCCGAATCAGCATGACGCTGGCCGGGATTTCCCGCAGCGACGAGATCGCATTGCTGTTTTTTGGTGAAGAAAAACTCGCCGTATACAGGCAAGCGCTCGAGTTAGCGAACGGCTATCCGGTGTCGCGACTGCTACGACAAAAACGCGCGCCGGTACGGCTTTTCTGGGCGCCATGATGGAGGTCAACAGGCTGTGAATTCAACGATCAAGCGCGTTACCGATCGCATCATAAAACGCAGCGCGGCGACCCGGGGTGACTACCTTGGGCGCATGCACGCTGCGGCGAGTGAGGGTCCCGTACGTGGAGGGCTGGCATGCAGCAACCTTGCGCACGGCTTCGCTGCGTGTGGTACTGCCGATAAGCAGGCGCTAAAAGGTCATGTCGTTCCGAATATCGGTATCGTCTCGGCTTACAACGACATGCTCAGCGCGCACCAGCCGTTCGAAACCTATCCGGGCGTTATCAGGGCGGCTGCCGCTGACAACGGTGCCGTTGCGCAGTTCGCCGGCGGTGTGCCTGCGATGTGTGATGGTGTAACGCAGGGAACCGACGGAATGGATTTGTCGCTGTTCAGTCGTGACGTTATCGCTTTGTCGACGGCGGTTGCGCTGTCGCACAATATGTTTGATGGAATACTGTGTCTCGGCATCTGTGACAAGATCGTTCCGGGCTTGTTGATTGGGGCACTGTCATTTGGCCAGCTGCCCGTTGTCTTTGTTCCAGCCGGGCCGATGGTATCGGGCCTGGGCAACAAGGAAAAGGCGCGCATTCGTGAGGAATACGCGGCTGGAAAAATTGGCCGGGACGAGCTCCTGGAAGCCGAATCCGCGGCTTACCATGCGCCCGGTACCTGCACGTTCTATGGCACCGCAAACAGCAACCAGATGCTGATGGAATTCATGGGTCTGCAGCTTCCCGGCGGTTCGTTCGTCAACCCAGGCACCCAGCTTCGCGATCTGCTGACGCGCGATTCGGTAAAAACCGTTTTGCAGGGCACTCACCTGGGCGACACCTACCGACCACTGGCCGAGGTTCTGGATGAGAAGGCGATCGTCAACGGCATCGTCGGTCTGCTTTCAACCGGCGGTTCGACCAACCACACGATCCATCTTGTCGCTATCGCCGCGGCTGCCGGTATTCAAATCGACTGGCAGGATTTTTCAGAGCTCTCCGGCGTAGTACCGCAATTGTCACGCGTGTATCCGAATGGCACCGCAGACGTAAATCACTTTCATGCCGCCGGTGGCCTGGGCTTCATTATTGCCGATATGCTCGGCAACGGTCTGCTGCATGAAGATGTCAATACGATTCTTGGTGCGGGTCTCAGCCATTTTTGCCGGGAACCACGCGTCGCCAATGATGCCCTTGAGTGGGCTGATGCACCGAGCGAGTCACTCGACCTGGATATTCTGCGGCCATGCGCGAATCCGTTCAGCGCGGAGGGCGGCCTGACACTTGTGAGCGGCAATGTTGGCAGGGCGATCGTTAAGGTATCGGCTGTCGATGTCGATCATCATTCGATTACCGCGCCTGCTCTGGTGTTTCGATCGCAACAGGCGTTTGTCGATGCCTTCAACAACGGCGAACTGGAACGCGATTTTGTTGCCGTCGTCACGCACCAGGGGCCATGCGCCAACGGCATGCCGGAGCTCCACAAACTAACGCCTTATCTGGGTGTGCTGCAGAATCGCGGTTTCAAGGTGGCGCTACTTACCGACGGACGGATGTCCGGCGCTTCGGGCAAAATATTGGCGGCGATACAGGTAACGCCGGAAGCGATTGACGGCGGGCCGATTGCGCGGATCCGCGATGGTGACATGATCACTATTGATGCCGAGAACGGTGTACTGGAGCTGTCCGGCGACATCGAGTTTGACGTGCGCGAAACGCCGGCAGTCGTTTCCGACGTGCAGACCGGTATGGGCCGGGAGCTGTTTGCTGCATTTCGCGAACGCGCGACCGGCGCGGAGCAGGGTGCGAGCCTGTTCGGAACTCGCGACGGCTAAAGCCCGGGCTGCGCGTGGCGCCTGCTTGTGAGAGCATATCGGGATTGCGCGACGTTGTGGGGCACCAGCGAGGATGAAGTCAGTTTCGAAGGGTGACAGCCGATGAGTGATCGCTGTCTTTTAATTGGTGACATTGGTGGGACCAATGCGCGATTTGCGCTGGCAACGCCTGATCGGCCTGGGTACCACAGCGTACTCGAGCTCCGCTGCGAGGATTTTGCGACGGCCGATGACGCGATCAGCCACTACCTGACCACGGCCAAAGCAGACTCTCCTGATGCGGTTTGTCTGGCTGCGGCCGGTCCCGTCATCGACGGTACGGTAAAGATCACAAACAACCATTGGGATATTTCGGCAGCCGAGACGCGCGACGATTTTGGTATCGAGAACGTCTGTTTACTGAATGACTTTACGGCGATCGCCTATTCAATCCCGCTGCTGACGGAAACCGAGGTTCGCTCAATAGGCCGACATGATCACGACTGGCTGCCGAAAGCCAATTTCAGCGTCGCCATACTGGGTCCGGGGACGGGCCTTGGCGTAGCCGGGCTCTGCCGTCGCGGCGATACGGTAGTGCCGATCACAGGCGAGGGCGGGCACGTCGGCTTTTCGCCGGAGACTGAGCAACAACTCGAGATCCTCAAAGTCCTGCGCAGCCAGTTCGATCGTGTCTCGGCTGAGAGACTGATTGCCGGGTCCGGTCTTGAGAATATTTATCTCGCGCTGAGGACGATACGGCGCGAACCGGGGCCGCAACTGTCCGCCGCGCAAATTTTTGCGGAGCGTGAACCCGGAAACCTGGCGGCCGAAGCGGTTGAGGTATTTTTCGAACTGCTGGGGCAGGTAGCTGGCGATGTTGCTTTGACGCTTGGCGCCGTCGACGGTGTTTACATCGCAGGTGGTATCGCGAAACGCTATCCTGATTTACTCGAAAAAAGCCGATTCCGCAGTGCCTTCGAAAACAAGGGCAGGCGTCGCGCGCTGATGGAGCGCATTCCGACACGGCTCATTACCTACGATCAGCCAGGCCTGCTCGGCGCTGCCTACGCGGTGCTGAATTTTGACAGCTAGGCTGGAGTCTCTGTTTCTGGCCGCGGCGTCGACGTAATTCCTTCTGCATGCCGCGGGAACGGCTCGGCGTCTATCGTTTCGAGATAGCCGTGCCAGGCCGCATAGCCGATCACCGGTACGATCGCTACGAGTCCGATAAACGCCGTCGCAACTCCGACAAGTAACGACACCACGATAATCGTTAACCAGATAATCATTGCACGTTTGTTGCGTAGCACGGCATTGATCGAAGTGACGATAGCGGTAATGCTGTCGACATCCCGATGCATGATCATCGGCAATGAAAATGCGCTGGCCGAGAAAGTAACGGCCGCGAAGACGGCGCCGATCATCGAGCCAAAGCCCAGATAGGTCGCCAGTTCCGAAGCGGTGGCTTGTCCGTCTGTCGGGAAGAACACGGTAATCATCACCGCCGAGCGCGCCCACAGCAGGAAGATTACGAGCAGCGCAAGTGCAAAGATCATCTCGTTGCCGAAATGTCGTTTGAAAGCCGCACGTAGACTGCGTGCCATGAGCGGTTCCTGACCGCGTTCGAGCTGCGCGCTAATTGCATAAAGGCCGATACAGGTGAGTGGCGCAAGGAATACGAAGCCGCCGAGCATCGCGAACATGAACCATTGACTGCCCTGGAACCAGGCCAGCAGACAGACTATGCCAATTAGAAGAGCTACCACGAGGCCATAAGCCAGGCTTTGCTGAGGCGCGTGCATCAGGTCCGCTATTCCGAGCTTCATCCATCGGAACGGCGCCCACGGCGACAGCTTCCTGCATCCAGCGACGAAAGGCATTTCGTCGCGATTGATTCCCGATTGATCGATGTCTGTCATCGCAGGTTCCCCCGTTTCTGCTTACTGCATAAGCATAATCGTGTATTTGCAGGGGCCTCGCAACTGCCTTTCAGTCGGGGTCTGAAACCAGCTCCTGGTATAGCGCAACTGTCTTGCGAACCGTATCTTCGTTGCGAAAATCGGTCGCAATACGTTCTCGCGCCGCCTCACCCATACGCTTTCTGAGCAGCGGATCCCTGTACAGGGTTTCGATGGCATTGGCGATTGCTTGCGCGTCTCGTGGCGGTACGACGAAACCGGAAATGCCGTCGACAACCAGTTCCGGGCTGCCACCGCTGTCGGTTACCACCGGCGGTACGCGATAGGCCATTGCTTCGATAACTGAGCGTGCCAGTCCCTCGCGCTTCGTCGAGGGCATGCAGAAAACGTCGCAGGCAGCGCTGAGTGCCGGCGCGTCGGTGCGAAAGCCAACGCGATGTATACGCTTGCCTATCGGGCTTCTGGCAATTCGACGACTGAGCTTCGCGGCGTCCATATGACCGACAAGCAGCAGATGAGCCGGCACGTCCTCAGGCAGCGCCTCGATAGCGTCGATGAGAAAGTCGATACCTTTTCGTGGCCGGTAGTTGGCCGTGCAACCGACGACAAACGCATCCCCGGCAATGCCGAATTGACTCAGGTCGGCAGGGGTCGCGTCATACCACTCCAGCTTGTGCCCTTTGTGGATGGTGACCGGCCGCGTTTCCGGCATGCGCAGAAACGCCGGCTGCATCTCGAGAAAATGCCGCCTTATCGCGTCCGCTACGCAGACGATTCGATCGATGCGAGGGTTCAGGTAGCGCATCCAGGACATCGGATCGAGGAAACCGACGGCGCCAACGATGCCGCGGTAGCAGATGATCTTGACCGGCAGGCCTTTGCAGGCGCGGAGTCCATTGCTGACCGCCTTGTTATTAAAGGTGTGCATGATGTGATATCGGCCGCGGATCAGTTCTGCCCGCAGAGCGGCGATACCGGCCTTGTCGAAGTTTTTCGGCAGCCGTATGTCTACGGTTGGTACGCCCGCATCAACGAGTGTCTGGTTGTTCGGATGGTCCGCAGGGCAGACGACGGTAATCTCGATGCCGGCATTGTGCAGGCCGATAAAACTCGCCACCGTGGGACGGTCCGCGCTTTCCGTAACACATAGTGAACGAATTGCCATGCGGCATGCCTACCCGGAGTAGGCAGGATTCTCAAGAATGCGAACGGCTACCTGTTGGCCGGTAACGGAGAAAGCAATGTACTCGTAGCGAACGCTCGTCCGCTCTACGAATTCCCGGAACGCACGAAACTCATGTTGCTGCCAGCGATGAAAATTGTAGTACTCATCAAACAGCACGATAGCTCCCGGTTGTAGCCTGCTGCCAAGGGCGTCGAAGATGGTAACCGTTGATGAATACAGGTCACAGTCCACGTGCAGGAAGGCGATCGGATCAGCGTGCTTTTCGAGGAACCCGGGAAGCGTGGCATCGAAATAGCCGACGTGGAACTCCACGTTGTCGGGAACTTTCGGCATCTTGTTTTGTGCAAAAGCGCCGATGGGGTTGCCGTTCCAGTGCTCCTGTATCCCCTCGAACGAGTCAAAGCCGTGCACCGCGCCCTGCACGGTCGGGGCAATCCAGCGCATCGACTTGCCGCGGCCCACGCCGAATTCGAGTGTGAGGCCGTTCTTGTCGACACAGCTCAGGGCGTATTTCACCAGTGCCGGGTGTTTCTCGAAGTATGGCGCATCGACCATGTTGGCCTTGATGTATTCGAGCGTGCTTTTCTTCGCTTCCAGGTTCATGTCGACCAGCAGGTTGGAGGCGTAGTGTTTGAGCATGAAGCGACGAAATATAAACTCGCTCAGCGTTCGTTTGAATAGTGGCATCGAAAGACCCGTAGGGGCTCAAAGGGGACGCCGGCTAAAGTACCACAAGCGCACGGCTTTCGTCCTTCGCAATGGCAGCGATTGCCGCCGACCAGGTCAAAAAAAACACGCGCAGCCTTGGGCTGCGCGTGTTCCTTTGTAGCGGCGATCGGCAAGCCGACCGCATGCCTGAGCTCTCGCCTAGCGCTCGATAATACGCAGTACAACGCGGCGATTCTGTGCCTTGCCGTCACGGGTACCGTTGTCGGCAATAGGCTCGGCTTCGCCGTAGCCACGTGACGTCATGCGATCTTCCGCAATGCCTTTGGAGGCCAGGTAGTCGCGAACCGTCGTCGCGCGACGGGCGGAGAGTCCTTCGTTGTATTCCGCAGCACCATCGCTATCGGTGTGGCCGGCAACTTCAAAAGTTATCGTCGGATTCTTCTTCAGAGTTGCAACTGCGTCATTCAAAACGCTGGTCGCACCCGGCAGCAGCCGGTCCGAATTGCTCTCGAAATTCACGCCCGGCAAACGAATCACGCCCTTGATCTCGCAGCCCTTGATGTCAACCTGTACGCCAGGGGCGCTGTTCGGGCATTCGTCAAGACGATCGACGACGCCATCCTTGTCGCCATCCAGCTCACAACCGTTAGGACCAACCTTGGCTCCCTTGACTGTGTTCGGGCACTTGTCCTTGTCATCGCTGACGCCGTCGCCGTCACTGTCCATCGGGCAGCCACTGGCATTGACGGCTACACCGCGAGGCGTGCCTGGACATTTGTCCATGGAATCTTTCACACCGTCGCCATCGCTATCGACTTCGCAGCCGTACGCATCTACACGGGTGCCGGAAGGCGTGTTCGGGCAACGATCGGAGCCATCCGCAACGCCGTCGCCATCAGAGTCGATGAATTTCGGTGTCGCGCGGCCAAACGGAACCTGGAAGCCGAGGCTCAGGATGTTGTCATTGAAGTTAATGTCTGTGACAGAGTCCAGGCGGTGCCGGTATTCGCCACGCAGAGCTATGTTGGAGTCGAACATGTCCAGCAGGAAGCCTGCGCCAAGCGAGTACATGGTGCCATCCTCGGCTTTTGCTCCCGCCGGGTCGACCGTCATATAGCCGACACCTGCGTGCAGGTAAGGACTGAAGCGCTCCGCACGCCGAAACACGCGCTGTATGTCGATGCCAATACCCAGCTGCTCCTGGTCAGGGTTGCCGTCACCGTCGGCCCAGCCGGCTGACAGCATGCCCTCGATATTCAGGGTGTCGCTCAACGCGTAACCAAAGCCGAACTGGCCGGTAGTAATATCGTCCTCGACGCCCCGCTCGGAGTCATCGTCAACATACGACCCCATAGCGAAGAAATAGCCTTGACCGGGTTCGGCCTCGGCGAGTGCGTTGCCTGTGCCCAGAATAGCGATAAAAGTCGCCGTGACAACGCAGGTTAGAATTCTCATAACATTTAGCTCCATAGGTTTAATCCCTGACCCCGCAATGCTCAACGAGGTGTAGGGTTTCAGCAATATTTGCCTTTTTTGAGTCAGCACGAGCGTGCCAAAGACACTGCCCCCGCACTGTGCCGGCGATTCTAGCACCTGTACGGCGGATATGCGCAATCATCCACGAAATTGCCCGGCTGGGGCACGCCGTCGCGTGGGCCCCGGCTCGTCACAGGCGGGCCTCTATTGCAGGCTCCGACCGCCAGAAAAGCGCCGCTCGACGGGGGCGGTCGCCACAGTTGCATGGGTTGGCGAATTCGGGTCGTAATTGTCGGTGAGTTGCCGCCTGAAGAGTGATATAAACACTCCCACGTTTTATAAGAGGAGAACCAAAAAATGAGTGTTGCCAAAACATCCGAGATTACAGCGTCGTCGTCAAAGAGCTTTGAAGACGCAATTAGCAACGGCATCAGCAAAATGGCCGAAACCGTCAAAAATATTGAAGGTGCCTGGATCAAGGAACAAAAAGTCGTCGTTGATAAGGGCGAGGTAAAGGCCTATCGCGTGACGATGAAAGTCACGTTTATCGTCAAGTAATTTTAAGCACTTGCTCAATAATAGTTTTACAACAATCCGGAGGAAATAAGGATGCCAGGAAAATTTGAAGTTTATAAAGATAAGGCCGGTGAATTCCGTTTCCGCCTTAAGGCTGCGAACGGACAGAATATTCTGAGCAGCGAAGGCTACAAGGCGAAGTCGGCCTGCATGAACGGGGTCGAATCCGTCAAAAAGAATTCACAGAATGCGGATCGATTTGCCAAAAAGAAGACGCCGTCTGGAAAATTCCGCTTCAATCTGACGGCATCGAATGGCCAGGTTGTTGGCACCAGCCAGAGCTACGCATCCGATTCCGGCTGCAGTAACGGCATGAAGAGCGTCGCAGAGTGCGCGCCCGGCGCGAGCACGGACGACCAGACTTAGCGATTGCAAGGGGCTGGCGGCGAGCGTCTCGCTGCCTATGTTGAGAGCGCCGCCAGACCCCCTTATTGAGCCAGCCAGGTTCGCACAGACCATTTCTTGGTTTGACAATAATCGCCACCAATTAATCTCCCCGGTCAACGGATTCCGAGACGGACCGTTTTAGGTACTGAAACGGTACTAACTGTATGGACACTGGGAGATTTACCATGGATTCAAAGACACCGATTATTTCGATCATTGCTTCACTGCTATTGTGTGGCACCGCATTCGCAGACGCGGGTGACCGGATCGAGAACCGTCTCGACAAGCGTGGCGACAGGATCGAGACCCGACTGGACAACAAAGGCGACCGTATCGATCGGCGTCGCGACAATAAAGGCGACAGGATCGATGCTCGCCTCGACAACAAAGGCGATCGCATAGACGCGCGTCTTGATCGCAAGTCCGATCGCGCAGAAGCGGCCGGCCGGGATCGATTGTCCAAACGCCTCGACCGAAAGGGCGATCGGATTGATACCAGGCTGGATCGCAAAGGCGACCGTATTGACCACAAGCTGGATCGCAGTGGCGACCGGGCCAATCGGCGTCTCGATAAAAAGGGCAATCGAATCGATCATCGTCTCGATCGCCGCGGCCAGAACATCAACAATCGTTCTGAGCGACGCCAAAACCGGCGCAGTGGCAAGTAACTAACACGCCAGGAAAGCGGCCGACGGCTGGTATGGCCGTCGGCTTTTTTGCGTGTGGAGGGCAGCTCCGTTAGGCTCCGGGCAACGCAAAAGGCTAGCAGGTCAAAGTTCTATGTCGAAGCGCAGTTGGTCCATCGACTCCCTGGTTCTCATCTTCTCTTTCATCATCGTGGCACAGCTGCTGTCCTACGCGATCCCGCACGGCAGTTTCGAACGCGTTCCGGTACCTGACGAACCCGGCCGCAGCGTCGTGGTCGACGGAACCTATGCAACCCTCGAGGGAGCCGAGAGCGTTGTCCTGCCACCGTGGCATTTTCTGTTGGCGATTACGCAAGGCCTCGAATCCGCGCAAGGCATAATCTTCCTTATTTTTCTGGTTGGCGGCGTAATCGGTGTGTTGCGCCATACCGGGGCCATAGATGCTGCCTTGCACGGTGCGGTTGACCGTCTTGGCAAGACGCCCTGGCTGCTGATCGGCGGATGCCTGCTGCTATTCAGTTTGGGATCCTTCACCATCGGCATGGGCGAGGAGTACGTACCGCTGGTGCCCATTATCGTAACAATGAGCCTTGCGATGCGCATGGACGCAATCGTTGCGATGGGTATGGTCTGGATACCTTATGGTATCGGTTGGGGCTGCGCGGGCATCAACCCGTTTGGCGTCCTGATCGCCCAGAATATTGCCAACGTCCCGTTGACGTCCGGTTGGGGCTTTCGTCTGGCAATCATGTTCGTGTTCCTTGCCGTCGCATTTCACCATATTTATCGCTACGCGATACGCGTGCAAAAAGATCCGTCGACCAGTCTCGTTGCACACATAGACTATAGCGTCGGTTTTCAGGCGCCTGCCGATCTCGGAATGACCGGCCGACGCATCGCTGTCCTGGTCGTCTTTCTTCTTGGTCTGGGCGGTTTTGTCTATGGGGTTTCGAAATTCCACTGGTACATTGCGGAACTGAACGCGATCTTCCTTGCGATCGGTATCGTCGCGGCGATCATTGCCCGCATGCCAGCGGGTGAAACCAGCCGTATCTTCATTGAGGGTGCGGCCGCGATGACGCCGGCGGCTTTGCTGGTTGGATTTGCTCGCTCCATCGAGGTGGTGCTGACAGACGGTCAGATCATTGACACTATCGTTTTCTCGATTGCCGGTTTGCTGCAGGGCCTGCCTGCAGAAGCGTCGGCGCTGGGAATGCTCTTGGTGCAGACGGTTTGCAACTTCTTCATACCTTCAGGCAGCGGACAGGCCTTTGTGACGATGCCGATCATGTCGCCTCTGGCAACGCTCACCGACGTACCCCAGCAGACAGCGGTGCTTGCGTATCAGTTCGGCGATGGCTTCACCAATATGATTGTTCCAACGAGCGCGCTGGTTATGGGCGCGCTGGCGCTCGGCAAGGTGCCCTATGCCGCCTGGTTCAAGTTTGTTGCGCCCCTGCTCTTGAAGATGTTCGCCCTGGCCGCGCTGTTTCTTGTGCTGTCGATGCACCTCGGACCGATGATCGGGTTCTAGAACGGCTCCGGGCTAGCTGCGTCGATACCAGGTAACGTGATTGGCGTCGGTCTCCGCCAGGATATCGCCGCGGTTGCAAAGGTAATTGAGGTGAGAGATAGCCTCACCTGTCGCCATGATGCGATTGTTGTCATCGATCGTCGTCCGGTAAAGGGATGAAAACAGGTCAACTACGCGTTGCGGCCTGGCGCAACTGTCAAGAAGACCGTCCAGGCGATCCTCGTGGTCTTTGGCCAGCGCCTGTAGACGTTCGTGAGCACCGCGGAATGGTTTGCCATGCGCTGGAAACACGAGCACGTCTGCTGGCAGGCGATCGTGGAGTTTTTGCAGCGATTCGAACCAGTCCTTGAGTGGATTGGCAAGCGGCTCCGTCGGCCAGACGCTGACGTTCGACGAAATCGTCGGCAGCAATTGATCGCCTGCAATCAGGATGTTCCTGTCCTCGTCGTAGAGACAGGCATGTTCTGGTGAATGGCCGCAACCAACGATGATTTCCCAGTGCGCGCCGCCAAACTCAACCACGTCGCCATCCGACAGGCGCTTGTACGCTTCCGGCAGCGGATGAACGAATTTGCCGAACATTCCGAAGCGACTCTTGTATGCCTCAACATGTTCGGGCGTGAATCCGGCGCCTGAGTAAAAACGTACGCCTTCCTCGGGTGCGGGGCGGCCCGTGTCCGCCGCGAGGATTCGGCACAACATGTATTCGTCGCGTGTCATCCACAGGTCGACATCGAAGTGTTGCACGAGCCAGCCGGCGCAGCCGGCATGATCGGGATGCAGGTGCGTCGCGACTACATGACTGGCTGGATCACCGAGCATCGCGCCAGTAAACGTGTGCTGCCAGACGGCGCGGCTGGTCCGGGTATCGACACCTGTGTCGACGATGACCCAGCTGGAATCATCACGCAACAACCACAGGTTGATATGTTTGAGTGAGAACGGCAGCGGCATGCGCAGCCAGACGATACCGTCGGCTACGGCCATGCACTCGCCTTCGTCAGGCCGGGTGGCGAATTCGTAGTGGATGTCGTCCATAGAATGAATCCTAGACTGTATTGTCCTGACAGTGTTGGCGATCTGATTTCCCCCGGGACTTTCTCATGCCTGTCCAGGGGACTCGTCAGGCGGCTTCGCGGCTCTCCGCGCGCAGTTGCTGCACCGCGCTGGCAATCGCGGAGCGAACGACATGTACCGACTCTTCTTTCACAGGACCGAAACCGCGTATATCCATGTAGAGCCGGATGATTTCGCTCACGGCGTCGCGATTATTCGCATTCACGACGCTCAGAAGCTCATCAAGTTGTTGCTCGAATTCAGCAATCAATTCGCGCTCCATGCGCCGCTCAGCGGTTCGGCCAAAGATATCGAACACGGTGCCGCGAAGACCGCGAAATTTCGCGAGCAGCCGGAATGCCGGCAGCATCCACTGACCAAACTTTTTCTTGCGTGGCCGGCCCCGCGCGTCCTTACCGGTATTCAGGAATGGCGGCGCCAGGTGAAAGCCAAGCGTTGCCTTGTTGCCGTAGTTCCTGCGGATGGATTTAAGAAAATCGTCACTTGTGTGCAGCCGCGCGACTTCATACTCGTCCTTGTAGCTAAGCAGCTTGAAAAAACTTTTTGCAACGGCCTCCGTCAACTCCGTGTCGTCTGCAAGAGAGGTTTCGACGGAGCGTGTCTTGTCGATCAGCGCCATGTAGCGGTCGCCAAGCGCCTCATTCTGGTAGTCGACAAGAAACGCACGGCGCCGCTCAACCAGCGACGCCAGCGACTCGGCTCGCGATGTTTCAGAACCATTGAGCAGTGACTCGATGGCATCGGGATTCGCCGCCGCAATTCGGCCCCAGGCAAACGCCGCCTGATTTTCTTCAATCTTTACGCCGTTTAACTCGATCGCCCGCTGCAGCGCCTTCATCGACACCGGTACAAGGCCAGACTGCCAGGCAGCGCCGACCATCAATACATTTGCGTAAATGGTATCGCCCACCAGGCTTGCTGCAAGAGCATTGGCATCGATCGTTCTGAGATTGTCGGCGCCAATCGCCTGGCTAATGGCCGCGATTCGATCCTCGCCGCGCAGGTTGGCGTCGCGATATTTGATGAAGTCTCCCGTCATCACCTCTGCGGTATTTACCAGGGCGCGGGTTTTGTCTCGTTGGTAGGTTATCGATGCTTTCGGCGACGAACTCACGACCAGATCGCAGCCAATCAGCGCGTCCGCTTGCGCGGGCTCGATTCTCACCTGGTTGATATTCGCGGGTTCGCTGGCGATGCGAAGGTAGCTCAGCACCGGACCGAACTTCTGTGCGAAGCCCATGAAGTCCAGCTCCGATGCGCCTTTGCCCTCCAGGTGCGCAGCCATGGTGATCAGGGCGCCCACGGTAATGACGCCGGTACCGCCCACGCCGGTTACCAGCAGGTCGTAGCAAGCGCTGATAGCAGGAAGTTCAGGTTCCGGAAGCGCTGCCGCGAGCGCATCTACATTCCTGTCAACTACGGCCTCGGCCGGCTGGCGCGTCAGGTTTCCCTCGACTGTGACGAAGCTTGGGCAAAAGCCGTTCAGGCACGAGTAGTCTTTGTTGCAGCTGTTCTGGTCGATCTGCCGCTTGCGACCGAACGGCGTTTCCTTCGGCACCACGGACAGGCAGTTGGACTCAACCGAGCAGTCACCGCAGCCTTCGCAGACCAGATCATTGATCACCACCAACTTTTTGGCCTCTGCCAGCTTGCCGCGTTTCCGCCGACGTCTTTTCTCGGTGGCGCAGGTCTGCGCATAGATCAGCACGGTGACGCCCGGGATATCGCGCAGCTCACGCTGTACGGCGTCCATTTCCGAGCGATGTGAGATGGTTACGCCGGCGGGAAAGTCCCCGGCATCGAATAACTCGGGCTCATCGGAGACCAATGCGATTCGTTGTACACCCTCAGTCCGTACCGAATGGGCGATTGACTGTACGGAGATTGGCCCGTCAACAGGTTGGCCACCTGTCATTGCAACGGCGTCGTTGTAGAGGATTTTATAGGTAATGTTTGTGGTGGCGGCGACAGCCTGTCGAATTGCCAGCGATCCCGAGTGGTAGAAAGTGCCATCGCCCAGGTTTTGAAATACGTGCTTGCCGCCATTGAACTTTGAGCGTGGAATCCAGTTGACGCCTTCACCGCCCATCTGGATTAGCCCGTCCGTGTCGCGGTCCATCCAGCTCGCCATAAAATGACAGCCAATGCCTGCCAGTGCGCGCGAGCCTTCCGGTACTTTAGTCGACGTATTGTGTGGACACCCCGAACAGAAGTAGGGCATCCGCTTGGCGCCAGCGACTTCAATAACGCTGCCGTGTTGACGCTGCAATTGCCGGGCACGTTCGGTGAAGCGCTGACCACCGAACTCGTGGTCAAGCCGTTGCGCGACAATTGGCGCAAGCATTAGCGGTGACAGTTCGCCAACCCACGGCACGAGTCGTTCGCCCTTCTCGTCCGCTTTTCCCACCATGCGCTGCGGCTTGCGCCCTGGGTAGTCGTAGAAGTATTCCTTGAACTGGCTTTCTATGATGCCGCGCTTTTCCTCGACAACCAGGACTTCGTGTTTCTTCTGTACGAAATCAAGCGCGCCTTGCGGCTCCAACGGCCAGACCATCCCGACTTTGTAGACGTCGATCCCGACACGGCGTGCTTCAGCGGCGTCGACACCCAGCAGGCGCAGTGCCTCCATCAAATCGAGATGGCCCTTGCCCGTCGTCACGATGCCGAAGCGCGCGTCCTTGACGTCGAATATCTTGCGGTCGATCGGATTGGCCGCAGCAAATGCCAGCGTTGCTGCTTTCTTGGCTTCCAGTCGCTCTTCGATTTGTGGGCCGGGAAAGTCCGGCCATCGATAATGCAGACCTGTCGCGGGTGGCTTGAAATCCTCAGGCGTCCTGAACTGCCGGTACGGCGGCAGCTCTATCGACATGGCCGACTCAACGGTCTCCGAAATCGCCTTGAATCCGACCCACATGCCGGAGAAACGTGACAGCGCGATGCCGTACAGGCCGAACTCCAGATATTCCGCTACGCTGGCCGGATTCAGGTGCGGCATCATGAACGTCAGAAAGGCGACGTCGGATTGGTGCGGCATCGACGACGATATACAGCCGTGATCGTCACCCGCGACAACCAGCACGCCGCCGTGCGGTGAGCTGCCGTAAGCATTGCCATGTTTGAGCGCGTCTCCGGCACGATCGACACCAGGACCTTTGCCATACCAGATACCAAACACACCATCGACGGTTCGATTCGGGTCGGTTTCAACTTGCTGTGAACCGAGTATCGCCGTCGCAGCAAGGTCCTCGTTGACTGCCGGCAAGAATTCGATGTTGTTTTCCACGAGAAACTGCTTCGCGCGCCACAATTCCTGGTCGACCATGCCCAGCGGCGAACCGCGGTAACCGCTGATGAAGCCGGCCGTGTTCAGCTCGCGCGCCTTGTCGAGCGTCCGTTGCATCAACGGGATGCGTACCAGTGCCTGGGTACCGCTTAGCAGCACTCTCCCGGATTCGCGCCGATAGCGATCGGCGAGTTCATAGTTGTCGAGCGGGAAGTGTGGGTTCTTCAGTGCGGCGTCCGACATAGCGATCCAGGCAAACAGGTCAGACCGTGAAGTGTCGCAGATTTAGCCTGTGAGGTGATACCAATCATGCCGGTATTTGAGGCTATTTCGAAAAACCATGTCAAAAAACAAAGAAAAACGGTAAGCTTTGCCAATATTAGACGAAAAAGAGAGAGTCCATGCTCGAGCGCAAAGATCAGCAAATACTCGATGAACTGCAGCGTGACAGTCGTCTGACCATGCAGGAGCTGGGCGAGCGCGTCGGTATGTCGAGTTCTGCCTGCTGGCGACGAGTGAAGAGCCTGGAGGAGACCGGGGTTATTGATCGCTACGCGGCAATCGTCAATACGCGCAAGGCGGGCTTCGGTCTGTCCTCAGTTGTGCACGTGTCTCTGGCGCGGCATGAACGCGAAAACGTCGATCGCTTCATTCGCGAAGTTCGGCGACACCCGGAAATCCTGGAGTGTTTCGCAACGAGTGGGGAATCCGATTTTCACCTGCGCGTCGTTGTCGAAGACATTGATGCCTACAACACGTTCCTCGACGAGTTCATCTTTAGACTGCCGGGCGTCTCGCAGGTGCGTTCGAATATTGTATTGAAGGAAATAAAAGCCGACACGGCGTTGCCGTTTCGGCTTTGATTCCTCAGATCGAATCGATAATAGCGTTCAGCGTGGCGCTGGGCCGCATTGCGGTGGCCATGAGCGTTTCACTCGGGTTGTAGTAACCGCCAATATCGACCGGTTTTCCCTGGGCGGCGTCCAGTTCCGCGAGGATCTTTGTTTCATTTTCAGCTAACGCGCGTGCAGCAATCTCGAAACGCTCGGCCAGATCAATGTCGCTTGAATTGGCAGCGACCGCATCGGCCCAGTAGCGCGCGACATAGTAGTGGCTGCCGCGATTATCGATCTCGCCAACCTTGCGGGACGGGGCCTTGTTTTCCTCGAGATATTTGCCATTCGCGATGTTCAATGCGTAGGCAATAATGCGCGCTCTGCCACTATCGGTCTTGTCGGCCAGATCCTCTATGGACACTGCCAGCGCAAGAAACCCGCCAAGCGAATCCCAGCGTAGATGCCCTTCTTTGAGGAACCGCTGCACATGCTTCGGCGCAGAGCCACCGGCACCGGTTTCATACAAGCCGCCTCCGGCGAGCAACGGCACGATCGAAAGCATCTTGGCGCAGGTGCCGAGTTCGAGAATCGGGAAAAGATCAGTGAGGTAGTCGCGCAGGACATTGCCCGTTACGGAGATCGTATCCTTGCCTTGCTTGACGCGCTGCAGCGTCTCTCTCATCGCTGACCTTCTGTTCGGCGTTCAGCTTGTCCGGAAAATTCGCGAGGATTCTCGCCGCCAGCGACATATCACGCGTCTCGACGTCGAACCCTGCGGCCTCGGTAAAAGCGTTGACCACAGGAAGGAACGAATACGTTGCCAATGCAGGCGCTTCGTCGGTTTTGGTGTAGATGATTTTGGCTGTGCTCATGCGAGTCCCTTGATGGCCGCAGCGCAGCGTCTTCTTGTTGGGTATTGTCGGGCGAGCCGCGCATCATAAAGCGCTCGCCTGAAAATAATGTCATCTACAACAATGACTTGCGGGTGCTACTGCACGGAGGCCCAGTGCTCGTTGGTAGCGACCAGGGTGAGGACATCGTACTGCGCGACCACTTCGCCGTTCTGGTTGGTAACCTCTGTATCCCAGCGAACCTCGCCGTAGCCACTGCCAGCACGCAGTGTCTTCTGCTTGCACGTCAGGCATACCTTCAGAGTGTCGCCAAAATTGACGGGCTGAGCAAAACGCAGGTCGTCGAGCCCATAGTTGGCTAGAACCGGACCGAAGTCCGGGTCGACGAACAGGCCGGCGGCGAACGACACGATCAGGTAGCCGTGCGCGACGCGGCCTTCAAAGAACGGGTTCTTTGCGGCCGCTTCCTCATCCGTGTGCGCATAAAAGTTATCGCCGGTAAATTCTGCGAAGTGCTGAATATCGTCGAGTGTTACCTCGCGAGAATCGGTGATCAGCGTATCCCCCAGGCGCAAAGCTTCGAAGGTTTTGCGAAACGGATGCAGGTCCGATTCGTGCTGCTCGGCTCCCTTGATCCAGCGATTGCCAACGACGGTCAACGTCTCTGGCGAGCCCTGGATGGCCGTGCGTTGCATGTAATGCAAAACGCCACGTATGCCGCCCATCTCCTCGCCGCCACCGGCCCGTCCCGGCCCGCCGTGGATAAGGTGGGGTAACGGCGAACCGTGCCCCGTCGATTCAGCCGCACAGTGACTATTAATGACGAGCATGCGGCCGTGGTAGGCGGCCGTCCCCAAGATCAGTTCGCGAGCGACGGTATTGTCGTTGGTAACCACAGAGCTCACCAGGCTGCCCGCGCCGAGGCGTGACAATTCGATGGCCTCGTGCAGGTCGTCGTAAGGGAGCACGGTGCTGACCGGGCCGAACGCTTCAACCGAGTGTACAGCGGTGGCTGACAACGGTTTCTCGCAGTGCAACAGTGTCGGCATGAAGAACGCGCCCTTGCTGGCGTCTGCCTCGATAAGTTCAAAGTCATCGTCGCCGCCATAGACGATTGCCGCTTCGCGTGACAGTGTCTTAACCCGGTCCCGAACCTCGTCGCGCTGACCATGGCTCGCCAACGCGCCCATGTCGATGTCCTTAATTGCGGGGTTACCGATGCGGATCTCTCCGAGGGATTTGGCAAGTGCCGTCACAAGCTCGCCGTTGATGGCGGATGGCGCAATGATGCGACGTATTGCCGTGCACTTTTGACCGGCCTTGCTGGTCATTTCGCGCGTAACTTCTTTGACGTACAGCTCGAATTCGGGCGTACCAGGAACGGCATCGGGGCCGAGGATCGAACAGTTAAGCGAATCAGTTTCGGCCGTAAAGGCCACGGACTCCGAAACGACGCGCGGGTGCTGTTGCAGAAATTCCGCCGTCACCTTCGATCCGGTAAACGCAATCGTATCCTGGCAATCGAGATGATCGAACAGGTCACCCACGGACCCACAGATCAGCTGCAATGCACCCTGCGGCAGAATGCCGGACGCGAGAATCTGCCGTACCATCAGTTCCGTCAGGTAGGCAGTACTGGAGGCTGGCTTGACGATAGCTGGTACGCCTGCCAGCAGGGCGGGAGCCAGCTTTTCGAGCATGCCCCAGCACGGGAAATTGAAAGCATTGATGTGCACGGCGACACCCAGCTTCGGTGTGCAAATATGCTGACCGACAAAAGTGCCGGATTGGGACAGGGGCTCGGGCGCGCCATCGAGATACACATAATCATTGGGCATTTCCCGTCGCCCCTTGCTGGAGAAAACGAACAGGGTTGAAATACCGCCGTCGATATCGACCCAGCTATCGGCTTTCGTAGCGCCGGTCTCCGAGGACAATTTATAGAGTTCGGCTTTGTGCTCCATCAGGTATTTCGCCAGCGCTTTGAGCATCTCGGCACGTTCGTGAAACGTGTAACGTCGAAGATTGCTACCGCCTGTGGAACGCGCGTGTCGCAGCATGTCCGCGAAATCGAGGCCCTTGCTCGTTATGCTCGCGACCGGATTACCGCTGACCGCGCTGAGTAGAATGGTGCCGTCGCCGTCACCATCGACCCAAGCGTCTTGCACCAGGTTGCCGAGCTTCATCCTGACTCTCCTTAGCTTCCGGAAGGATACATCTAAAATAAGTATTTGAATTATTTCGTATCAGATTGTACGGTCAGGCGGTCCGAAAGCAAGTGAAGTCCAATGAGTGCCGAAGCCGCCTGCCAGAGTCTCGTCGATGAATTCCGCTCCCGCCCGACACTTCGAGCAGGGTCGCTGATAACGACGGTTTTCGGTGACGCAATCGCACCACGTGGCGGCACCGTCTGGCTCGGCAGTCTTATCCGCGTGATGGGAAACTTCGGTATTAGCGAAAGGCTCGTTCGGACCTCTGTGTTCAGACTCGCGAAAGACGGCTGGCTCAGATCGGACCAGATAGGACGCCGTTCCTACTACAGCCTGACCGAGCAGGGGGTTGAACGATTCGAGCAGGCCACAAATCGTATTTATGGAACACCGAGTCGACAGTGGGACGGAGAGTGGTGCTTGTTGCTGCTTTCGGCACTCGATACCGAACGCAAAGAACGGGTGCGCAAGGAATGCGGCTGGCTGGGATTCGGGCCGATGTCGGCTAATGTGCTGGCGCATCCGGCGCCCGATTTTGCAGAACTCGAGCTAAGCCTGAGACGCCTGGGCGTTGCCGATAGCGTGGTTGTCATGCGTGGCAGAACAATCAAGAGTGAATCTGCGATGCGAGAACTCACGCGCAGCTGCTGGAGCCTTGACGATATCGATGCGCGCTACAGCGCCTTCACAATGCGCTTTCGGCCGCTAATGAAAGCGCTGGGCGGGAAGTCACAACTGTCGGAAAAATCCTCATTTATCGTTCGAACCCTACTCATCCAGGAGTATCGCAAGGTTTTGCTGCGCGACCCGCAGCTGCCTGCTGAGCTATTGCCCGCAAACTGGAATGGCGATACCGCCTACCAGCTGTGTCGAAATCTCTATCGCATCGTTCACGAGCACGCTGACGCTTATCTCGATAAGCGGCTCGAGTCCGAGGATGGACCGCTACCACCACCAAGGACGTCATTCATGCGACGATTCGGTGGCCTCGCCGCCTCACCCAGCCAGGAAGCAAGCAATCCATGAGCAAACTTAAAACCGCGAAGCAGTGTGCAAAGACCATGTGGGCGGGCGACAAGGCCTCGAAGGCGCTGGGTATCAGCATCGAGATCCGTGAAGTCGGCGTGGCAACAGCGCGTATGCAGGTGCGTGCAGACATGCTTAACGGTTTCGACGTTTGCCACGGTGGCCTGCTGTTCGCGCTCGCGGACACGGCCTTTGCGTTCGCCTGCAACGCTTATGATCGCGTGACAATGGCCGCGTCTGCCAATATCGAGTTCCTGCGCCCCGCGCGGCTGGGGGATGAACTTCATGCGATCGCACGCGAAGAGTACCGCGGCAGTCGCAGTGGTTACTACGCCGTCAACGTGGAGAACCAGGACGGTATGCTCGTCGCACTGTTTCGCGGTCGCGCCGTTAGCCGCGACGAGCCTGTTATCGCCGTCGGTAACGATACAGATGACATTGAAAAATAGAAAAAACCGTGTCACATTATCAGGTTGAATCCAGGAGTAACGTCGATGTACACGCAGGGTCTGGACCAGGCGGGCAATAACGAAGCGAAAGCGGCAGGTCCGGAAACGGCCGAGCAACTCGATGCGTTTCAGGCCCGTATTGACGCCGAAGAGAAGATTGAAGCAAAGGACTGGATGCCGGAGGCGTATCGGCGGACGCTGATACGACAAATATCGCAGCATGCGCACTCCGAGATTATCGGCATGCAACCCGAGGGTAACTGGCTTACGCGAGCGCCATCGCTGAAGCGCAAGGCGATCCTGCTGGCTAAAGTGCAGGATGAGGCTGGCCACGGATTGTATTTGTATAGCGCTGCAGAGACACTCGGCGTATCGCGCGATCAGATGGTCGCGGACCTGCTGTCAGGAAAGGCGAAGTACTCCAGTATTTTCAACTATCCGACGCTGAGCTGGGCGGATATCGGCGCAGTTGGCTGGCTTGTCGATGGCGCCGCAATCATGAATCAGATTCCGCTTTGCCGGTGTTCGTATGGCCCTTATGCGCGCGCAATGATCCGCGTCTGCAAAGAAGAGAGTTTTCACCAGCGCCAGGGCTTTGAGATCATGTTGACGCTTTGCCGGGGGACGGACGAGCAGAAGGCGATGGCCCAGGATGCACTGAATCGATTCTGGTGGCCGTCCCTGATGATGTTCGGTCCCAACGATTCTCAGTCAAAGCACTCTGCGCAGTCCATGGCCTGGAAGATCAAGCGCTTCAGTAACGATGAGCTGCGTCAGAAGTTTGTCGACATTACCGTGCAGCAGGCTGATTTTCTCGGTTTGAAAGTGCCAGACCGAAACCTCAAGCTAGATGCAAAGAGTGGCCATTACCGTTTTTCCGAGATCGACTGGCAGGAATTCTTCGATGTGCTCGCCGGCAACGGGCCGTGTAATCGCGAGCGTATGCAAAAGCGTCGCAAAGCGCAGGACGATGGTGCGTGGGTTCGCGAAGCCGCAAGAGCGTACGCAGAAAAAATGGCGGCCAAAGCCGCCGCCTGAGGACTACGAAATGTCGCAACAGGAATGGCCGCTGTACGAAGTTTTCATCCGCACACGTGGTGGGCTTAGTCACCGGCATGCGGGAAGCCTGCATGCTGCCGATGACCAGATGGCTCTGGATCACGCGCGCGACACCTATACCCGGCGAAGCGAAGGCGTCAGCCTGTGGGTCGTACGTTCGGACCGTATCGTTGCTTCCGATCCGTCGGAGACTGCCTCGTTCTTCTCGCCAGCCGAAGACAAGATCTACCGTCACCCGACGTTCTACGAAGTGCCGGACGGAGTCGAGAATCTGTGACCAGCGAACAGGCACTAACCGCGTATGTTTTGAGGCTGGGTGACAATGCGCTGATCCTGGGTCAGCGCATGCTCGAACTTGTCGCCGCGTCTCCCGAACTTGAGGAGGAGCTTGCGAATGCAAATTTTGCACTCGACTACATTGGCCAGGCTCGCATGTTTTACAGCTACGCGGCTGAACGTGAGGGCAAGGGTCGCAGCGAGGACGACATGGCGTTCCTGCGTACCGAGAACGAGTTCAAAAACCTACTGTTGGTCGAGCAGCCGAGCGCACATTTTGGGGATGCCGTCGTTCGTCAGCTGTTGTTTGACGTGTACTACCTCGCCCTTCTCGAAGCGCTTGCGCACTGCAGTGACGAGCGCCTCGCGGAGATCGCGGTGCGGGCGGAGAAAGAGGTGCGCTACCACCTTCGTCACGCCTCCCAATGGCTAATCCGGCTCGGTGATGGCACTGAGGTAAGCCACGCGAGGGTGCAGCAGTCACTGCTGGATTTTTGGCGCTATACCGGCGAGATGTTCGATGCCGATGATCTCGACGAATCCATGACAAGCTCGTTCAATGGACCTGACCTGACCGCCATCGCTATAGAGTGGCGCGAAAAGCTGGCGGAAATTCTCGCCGAGGCGACGCTGACAATACCGGAAGCAGGCGTAATGGCATCGGGTGGCAAACAAGGCAGACACACCGAGCATTTCGGTTACCTCATTGCGCAGATGCAGATCCTGCCGCGTACCCATCCCGGTGCAACGTGGTAGCTGGCACCGCAAACCGCGAACAGATTCTTGAGTGGCTGGCGGACGTTCCTGACCCGGAGATCCCGGTTCTGAGTATCACCGACCTTGGCATAGTGCGTGACGTTAGTTGCGAGAGCGGTGTCGTTGTCTCGTTGGCACCGACGTACTCCGGTTGCCCCGCAACCGAGGTCATCGAAGCCAGCGTAATCGCTGCGCTAGAGGATCGGGGCGTTGCTAATGTCACTATCAGGCGCGTTCTTTCACCACCGTGGACGACTGAATGGATCAGTGATGTCGGCTTGGAGAAGCTTAAGGCTTACGGCATCGCCCCGCCCGAAAAAGGTGGCAGTAAGCGCGCTTTGCTGGGCGGCACGCCGCATGTCGTTTGCCCGCAGTGTGACTCGGAGCACGTCGAACTGGTGAGTGAATTTGGCTCGACCGCCTGCAAGGCCTCGTACCGTTGTGGCGACTGTCGGGAACCGTTCGAGTATTTCAAATGCCTGTGAGCAAATTCCTGTGAGTGCCTGCCAATGAAGCAGTTTCATTCCCTGACAGTGGATGCGAAGCGCCCGGAAACGCCGGATTCGATTCGTATCGCTTTGCGGGTTCCGAAGGAGCTGCAGCCCGACTTTACATTTCTGCCGGGCCAGCACCTGCCGATTCAGGTGGAACTTAACGGCAAGCGCCTGCGTCGCACCTATAGCATCTGCTCGGAACCGGGGCAGTGGCCTTTGGAAATTGGTGTACGCGTACAACCGGGCGGGCAGTTTTCCGAGTTCGCAAGCAAGGTACTGTCCGAGGGCGATTCGATTTCAGTGATGCCGCCCACCGGTGGCTTTCACGCCCGCTGCGATTCGACTGCGAGTAAATTTTACCTGGGATTTGCGGCCGGCAGCGGCATTACGCCGATCCTCTCGATCGCGACCTCGGTATTGAACAGCGAACCTCAAAGCCGCTTCGCGCTGTTTTACGGCAATCGTCGGCAGGATTCCACGATGTTCATCGAAGATCTTTACGCTCTGAAGAATCGCTATCCCGAACGGCTGCAGCTGCACTTTGTTTTTAGTCAGGAAGAGCAGGAATTTGCGATCAATGCCGGGCGCATCGATGCGGATAAAGTGGCCGAGCTGTACCAGTGCTTTTGTAGCGGCGACAAACCTGACGAAGCATTCATCTGTGGTCCGGATACCATGATCACGACCGTTGCCGAGACGCTCCAGGAACTCGGCATGGCAGACGAGGTAATCCACGTCGAGCGCTTCGGGGTGCCACGCCGCGGTACCGCCGCCGCAAAACGCGATCTACCGGCTGATACGGCGGCCTCGCCAGATGATGCTACTGTGACTGTTATCATGGATGGCCACAAGAAGTCCTTTGCGATGCCGCGAGACGATGCAAACATTGTAGACGCCGCAGCTGAGAGCGGCATCGAACTGCCGTACTCTTGCAAGGGTGGCGTTTGTGCGACCTGCCGAACCCACGTTCGTCAGGGCGAGGTAAGAATGGAGACCAATTACGGGCTCGAGCCCTGGGAAGTAGAGGCCGGCTTCGTGCTTGCCTGCCAGTCACGGCCGATCAGCGACGAACTGCTGCTCGACTACGATAAATCCTAGGCCCAGCCGGCCGGGCGTGGCCGCCGAATGGCGCAATTTCAAAAGCCACGCAATCCCGGCAGGGGTAAAATTCGGAGTTGGCAAGAGTCCGGGCCGGACGCCCGGGTATTTAATAAAAAAAACGCCGGAGGGCGCATGACTGACAGTAAGACCGCCACAGATCTGCCGGCCCGCCAGGATTCTTACGACTACGAGGAGCTCCTTGCCAGCGGTCACGGCGAGCTGTTCGGCCCGACCAACGGCCGACTTCCCTTACCCAACATGCTGATGATTGACCGCATCACACGCGTAAGTGAGGAAGGCGGCAAGTACGGCAAGGGCGAAATAAGGGCGGAGCTCGATATCAAGCCGGACCTATGGTTCTTTCAGTGTCACTTTGAAGGCGATCCCGTGATGCCGGGCTGTCTTGGCCTCGATGCCATGTGGCAGCTGGTCGGCTTCCACCTTGTCTGGCAGGGCCTGCAGGGCAGGGGCCGGGCGCTTGGGGTTGGTAAAGTCAAATTCACGGGGCAAATACTGCCGACGGCAAAGCTGGTCCAATTCCAGATCGATATCAAGCGGGTAATCTCGCGCCGACTCAACATGGCGATTGCTGATGGTTCGTTGTCCGTCGACGGTCGGGAAATCTATACGGCCGAGGACTTGCGGGTCGGCCTGTTCACCTCCACCGAAGACTTTTAGGAATTATTCATGCGGCGTGTAGTAATCACCGGCCTCGGGGCGGTTTCGTGTATCGGCAATAACAAGGACGAAATCCTTGATTCCCTGCGGCAAGGTCGTTCCGGAATCGTAGCGAACGAGAGCTACAAGGAGATGGGGCTGCGTAGCCAAATCTCCGGTAGCTGTCATATTGATACGAAAGAACACATCGATCGCAAGGTTCTGCGTTTCATGGGCGATGCCGCCGCGTATGCGTATATCGCCATGCAACAGGCGATCGACGACGCCGGTCTTGACGAGGCTGACGTATCCAACGTTCGCTCCGGCCTCATCGCTGCTTCCGGTGGCGCGTCAAGCAACAATATCGTCGAGAGCGCGGATATCCTGCGCGCCCGCGGCGTTCGCAAAGTGGGCCCGTATCGAGTGCCACGTACGATGGGCAGTTCGGTATCCGCTTGTCTCGCGACGCCGTTCAAGATCAAAGGCGTCAACTACTCAATCACATCGGCGTGCGCGACCAGTGCCCACTGTATAGGCGCTGCCGCAGAGCAGATTCAGCTCGGCAAGCAGGATATCGTGTTTGCCGGCGGCGGCGAGGAAGAACACTGGTCTTTGGCGTGCCTGTTCGATGCCATGGGCGCGCTGTCGTCCAAGTACAATGACGTTCCTGCGAGCGCTTCGCGCCCGTACGACGCGACGCGTGATGGTTTTGTCATAGCGGCAGGGTCCGGCATGCTGGTCGTCGAAGAGTTGGAGCACGCCAAAGCCCGCGGCGCGAAGATCTACGCCGAACTGGTGGGCTATGGCGCGACCTCCGACGGCTACGACATGGTTGCACCGTCGGGCGAAGGCGCGCAGCGTTGCATGGGCCTGGCGCGCGCCACAGTTGAGGGGCAGATCGACTACATCAATACCCATGGCACCAGCACTCCGGTAGGCGATGTCAAAGAAGTCGAGGCGATGCAGTCGATGTTTGGCGACGAGATGCCGCGATTCGGATCAACCAAGTCGATGTGCGGGCACTCTCTGGGAGCAACCGGTGCGCAGGAAGCGATTCACTGTCTGCTAATGCTGGACAACGATTTCATCGCGCCGTCGATCAATGTCGTCGATCCGGATGCCGTCGTTGCCGGAACCCCCCTGGTGACCGAGCGCATCGACGATGCAGGGATAAAAACGACCATGTCGAACAGTTTCGGTTTCGGCGGCACAAACGCGACGCTGGTATTCCAGAAACGTTAGGCCATAATTCGTCTCCATGACTATTGAGACTATCAGCGAGACGAGCTGTTTTGGTGGCCGCATTGGTTTTTATCGCCATGCGTCCGAGTGCAACCAATGTGACATGCAGTTCTCGGTTTTCGTGCCGCCGCAGGCCGCCGACGGCAAGGTCCCGGTTGTTACGTTCCTTTCCGGCCTGACGTGCACCGAAGAAAACTTCATGGTGAAAAGCGGGGCGCAGCGCGTCGCGGCGAAGCTTGGCCTGATGCTGGTTTCGCCCGACACGAGCCCGCGCGGCGATGGCGTCGCCGATGATCCGGGTGGCGACTACGATTTTGGCCTGGCCGCAGGTTTCTACCTGAACGCGACGCAGCAACCCTGGGCGCGGCACTATCATATGTACGACTACATAACGAAGGAATTGCCCGAGGTCATATTCAATAACTTTCCAGGCGATCCTGGACGCCAGGGCCTGACCGGTCACTCGATGGGCGGGCACGGTGCGTTAACCATCGGTCTCAGAAACCCCGGTCGTTACCGGTCACTGTCGGCGTTCGCGCCTATATGCACGACGCTTGACAGTCCCTGGGGAAACAAAGCTCTCGGCTACTATCTCGGCAGCGACCGCTCGACCTGGCATCAGTATGACGCTTGCGAAGTTGCGCGAAACGTCGCCGATGCCAAAGCATTTGGAAAAATACTCATCGACCAGGGTGCGGACGACCCGTATCTGGCAGAGCAGCTCAAGCCGGCATTGTTCGAGGCTGCTGCGGCCGAAAGTGGACTCAACGTCGAACTGCGCGTACGCGCCGGCTACGACCACGGCTACTATTTTATTTCGACGTTTATCGAAGATCACCTGAATCACCACGCCGCGGCGCTCGCTGAATAGCGGACGCTGAGCTCGAATGGACGTCTGGCTAATACTCGTTGTCACCATGCTGGCGACGGGCTGTGTCGCCGGGGTACTGGCCGGGCTGTTTGGGATTGGCGGCGGCATCGTTATCGTCCCGGTCCTGGAAGCGGCACTGGGTTTCCTCGGTGTTGATCCGGCGATACGGATGCACGTCGCGGTTGGAACCTCTTTGGCGACCATCATCCCGACGTCGATATCATCGGCGGCTGCGCATCACCGGCGAGACTCTGTCGACTTCGAAATCGTCAAACGATGGGCGGTATATGTCCTGCTGGGCGCGCTGTTGGGTGCATGGGTCGCCGCGCTCGTTCACAGTCGGGTTCTGGCTATGGTCTTCGCAACGCTGGCCCTGCTGGTGGCTGTGAAGATGGTATTGCTACCGGAAACGCGCAACCTGACAGAATCGGTTCCACGTGGCCCCCTGGTGCCGATCATTCCCACCGCAATAGGCTGCTTCTCGAGCATGATGGGTATCGGTGGCGGAACCTTTTCCGTCATGACGCTGACGCTTTTTAATCAGCCCATACACAGAGCCGTAGGAACAGCGGCACTATTCGGTTTGGTCATCAGTCTGCCGGCGACCGTCGGTTTCATGATTTCCGGCTGGGGAGATCCGCGCTTGCCGGTCGGCACGATAGGCTACGTGAGCCTGGTCGGCTTTGCGCTGATCGCTCCGACGACTGTGTTGATGGCGCCGATCGGTGCGCGGATCGCACACGGCCTCTCGAAAAAGCAACTTAGCGTACTCTTCGGAGTGTTCCTGCTGGTTGTTTCTTTACGACTTTTTTACAGGGCGATGATATGAACGTTTTGAGATACGGCCTGCTTGGCGCGTTGCTGCTTACTGCCTGTGGACAGCGGGTTCTGGAACCGGACGAGCCAATCGTTTGTGACAATTGCGACGGCTGGAACGAAGTGCAGAAACCGTTTCGTATCCATGGCAATACCTGGTATGTCGGTACAAAAGGGCTGTCGTCACTGCTAATCGAAACCGACAACGGTCTGATCCTGCTGGACGGCGGGCTGCCTCAATCATCGGCGTTGATCGATGCCAATATTCAGAATCTCGGTTTCGATACTCGCGACATCAAAGCGATACTGGTATCGCATGCGCACTACGACCATGCCGGCGGCGTTGCGGCGCTGCAGAGACTCACTGGCGCGACGGTATTTGCAAATCAGGCAAGCCGTGAGACGCTAAGCACCGGACGGCTTCAGGCAAATGACCCGCAATACGTGGCGGGCTCCGACGAGGGTAGCTTCCCGGCGGTGCAACAGCTGGTTGCTGTTGGCGATGGTGAGGTCGTCACGGTCGGCTCGGTTGACGTCAAGGCTGTTCATACGCCAGGCCATACACCGGGCGGTACGACGTGGACCTGGCAATCCTGTGCCATGAACGTTTGCTATGACGTCGTCTATGCAGACAGCCTGACCGCAGTGTCGGCGCAGGGATTCAAGTTCAGCGAGACCGGCGCGGGAGACGAGCTCGTCGCCAGTGCGGGAAAAATTGCGGACCTGGACTGCGATATCCTGTTGTCACCCCATCCGTTTTTCTTTGGCATGGAGGACAAACTTGAACAGCTCGATGAGGGAAACCCCTTTATCAACAACGTCGGCTGCCTGATGTATTCCGAATCGTTATTGCGCTGGATTGAACGGCGTCTGGAGGCGGAGCGAGCGAATTAAGGCTCACATCGTGTGACCGCTGTGTGTCCCTTTGTCAGCGCTGCCAGCGAATTTCATAACCGGCATCGCGATCGTCGCAACACCGATTAGTACGATAAGCAGGCCTGCGCCCAGTCGCTTGCGACTCATGAACTGCGAAAGTTTAAAGGCGCTGATGCCGGTCATGATCATGGCAGGCATGGTGCCGATGCCGAAGGCGATCATGACGAGGCCACCGTTGACCGCATTCGCTGTCGTCGCGGCCAGCAGCAGTACGCTGTAAACCAGCCCGCAGGGCAGCCAACCCCACAATAATCCCAGGCCAAGCGCTTTGGGAACGCTTGTGACCGGCAATAGACTCTTTGCCGCCGGAGCAATGCGATTCCAGATTTTGGCACCGGCTTGCTCTAACGGCGCCAGGAATCGCCAGCCGAATGCCACCTGCAGTCCGACGATGATGATGAGCAATCCGCTGGCAAAGCGCACGGGCGCGGCGATGTTTGGAATCGTAGTGACAACCGCCTGTCCCACCGTTGCGACCAGGATTCCGAGAAATGCATAGCTCAGTATGCGGCCCAGGTTATAGGTAATAGCCATCGGTAACTGCG
>Ga0316201_10000017_pt1 | contig 70849 bp, 110 predicted proteins | sample CS6wburrow_MG_FD_204516 | JGI IMG/M metagenome (GOLD analysis project Ga0316201, IMG submission 204516) | Coastal sediment microbial communities from Delaware Bay, Delaware, United States - CS-6 worm burrow | ecosystem: Environmental > Aquatic > Marine > Coastal > Sediment | place: USA...
GGGCTTTGTGCCCCTCTGTTCCTAGAGAGAGTTGAGCGGGGCTCACGCCCCGCTGTTTCTGCTTCATCGGGCCCCCAACGGGGTAACCTCCACAGACTGCTATACCGTGGTCTCCACGGCAAGCGAATTTACCTGAAGTCCACAAGGCTCTCTGGGGGCAGCACTTCTGGTCACCAAGCTATTTAGCGGTTTCTTGCGGCGGGGCTCCTCTGGAAACGATCAAGAAATACGTTCAGAGTCAAAAGGGCGATTCCGCCCCGCCCTGAAGGACGGAGCCACCTCGCCCTCTTTCGGTGTATAGTCCCATAAGATCGGATGGTGGCTCCTTGAGGCGGCATGAAAGGAAAACGAATGAATCCTGAGATGATCTTCCACTTGAAGTCGATGACTCGTTTCATCTACTACGTCACGGAAGAAGAAGACGTCTTCTTGGCGAAGTTGGACAAGGGGCTCAAGCAGTACAAGGATCACACTTTCGTTTTCAATTACGCCTTTGGACTTGTCCCCTTAGAACGTCTCGTAGCTGATTGGAAGAATCATGCTCATCAGGAGAGTGATGCCGAGAGTCGGGATATCCAGAGTGCTCTTGTTCAGGTGTACCGGGCAGAGCCCAGGGAAAAACAGAACTTCTACATCTTCACGGACCCTGATCGGATGTTGGCTGATCCTATGGTTCAGCGCCGCTTCCTGAATATTGCCCACCAACTCCATCAGGACGATAAAATAGTCAAGATCATCATCTTTGTTGGACCTAGGCCGGTCATCCCCCCTAAACTTCAGCGCTATATCCAGGTCATAAAAGATACGGGCTTAGAAGAAAAGGCTGTGATCAACCTCATAAAGAAGTTCTGCTGTGAGTTGAAAGATATAACGGTGCCAGAAAATCCAAAGGCACTAGCTGAACATTTTCGAGGTCTGACTCATTTCGAAGCAACATCAGTGCTGTCTCAGAGCATCATTCAGACCAAAGGGGACAAGAACAATCCCTGTAGGATTGATCCTCGTATCATTTCGGAGTTTAAACAGTCGCAGCTCGCCAAGACGGACTTACTCAGCTTCGTCGACACTAAAGATACGACCTTTAAAGACGTCGGAGGCAACAACCGTTTCAAACAATGGGCTCTTAAGACGAGAGCCGCATGGACGCCAGAGGGTCGAAAATTTGGGTTATTCCCTCCTAAGGGGGTGCTGCTTATGGGGGTCTGGGGATGCGGGAAATCACTCAGCGTCAAGGCCATGGCCAGCGAGTGGCGTCTTCCTGTCGTATTGCTCGAAATGGGTAAACTTCGTAGTTCTGCCGTAGGTCAGACCGAGGCCAACGTGTATCGTGCCATTAACCTGATCGAGTCCATAGGTAGCTGCATGGTGTGGGTGGATGAAGCCGAAAAGAGCTTATCTGGCGGCCAGTCCAGTGCCATGAGCGACGCAGGAACAACTAGTAGGACGATCGGAATTTTATCCAACTGGCTCCAGGAGACAAAATCTCCCGTGTGTCTTGCCATGACGGCCAACAGTCTCAGTACGATGCCGATCGAATTTATCAATCGGATGGATGAACGGTTCTTTTTCGACTTACCGTCTGAAGATGAGAGGATCGCAATTCTCAAGATCCATCTTGCGAAACGAGGCCGCAACCCTGACGACTACCAGCTCGCTGTCCTCGCTGAGCACGCCAAAAATATGGTGGGTCGAGAAATCGAACAGGCCATAGGGGCGGCTCTCGTAGACTCATTCATCGAAGGCAAGAACGACCTTGATGGAGAAATCCTTGTCAAACAATTGAAGACAAAACCTCGCATCTTTAAGACAATGGCAGAGGAATTAGCCGAGGTTCTGGAGTGGGTGGGGTACGATGAAGACGTTGATGACGGTATTCGTGCCCGGTTCGCCTCCGCGTCTCATAGCCAGAATTTCACTAATTTCCACAAAACATCCGAGGAATAGCGTATGGCCGGCAAGCTAGTTAAGCCACCTTCACCTCCCATTGGGGAACGCAGACTGGCTCCTGTGGTCAAGACCAAAGCCAATACATCAGCCGAGGACTTGGTCTTGGCGAGGACAGTTATCTCCCGACATGACAGTTTACAAAAAATCTTTTTAGAGGCCAAGAAACAAGGTAAGTCTTCTGAAGAAATCGCTGATGTAGTGGGTTCCGCCCTTGCTAACTTCTGGGAAGGAGAAGATAAGGCAACCAGGGCGTATGGCGCCGCCCTGTACTTAGCGGACGAGCATGCCCAGCTCGATCCCGGGATGTTCCTTGTCTCACAGGAGACGGGCGAGGTTATCGCTATTTTGAAGCCGGAAGACATCGAGACTCCAGCTCCTGTAGCTCGGGAAGGGTCAAACAAGCTTGCCCAACCGCTCCCCCGCATTCGACCCGACATTGAAGCGTTCATTACTTCCTGGCATTTTGACCAAGAAAGGGAAAAAAAGGCTTGTGAGGCTTTGGCTGCAAAGGGGCACCAAACAGCCTTCCTGAAAGAAATCGACGACCCTCGCCTCCTCATAGTGACAAAAAGGGGTCGCCGGGAGCTTGCTAGACAATACGCTTGCCACAATACACCTAGGAAGCTGCTAGAAGGCCTGAAAGGCTCTTCAAGAGACTTTCTCAGTTATTTGGGCATAAAGGACTTCGACGGGAACGATAAGGACATCGACGTAGCCAAAATGGCGGTGGCCAACGTTATTACTTCCGTTCAAGATATTCAAGCCTATAATCTAGGGTTTAACTTTTCCATGGTTATACGTCAGAGCCTGTCCAATGGCTGGGTTCAAGAGATTGCTCGAACGGTAATTCATGCAGCCCAAAAGATGTACAAAGATGTCGAACCTGTGAAGTCCAGTGAGCTAGGTCCGAAGCATTTCGAGGATGCGTGTTTCTGGATCACGCCAGCCGAACTTGTTCGTAATGTCCTCGAATGTAAACCAAAGGCTTCAATTTTCTTGGTCGAGAATGCTCCTTTGGTTGGCTTCAAGGAATCAAACATAGGGGACCTCTTGATTCCAAAAGAGTTCCTTGTAGAAAGCCACGAATTGTTCGACAAGTGGGCGATCAAGTCCCGCCTGTCGTACGCTCTCCGACTAAAATGGCAGAACATTAAGTACGTTCCGGTAAGTGATGTTTCATATGACGGGCACCTTGTCAATTAGTGCCTCCGCAAGGACAAGCATGGGTTTCTATTCTTTCCAGGTTTTCACCAAAGACATTATTCTCATCGACAGACCTATCGTGCAGCTAGGTCCCGGCATTAACGTCTTCTGCGCATCTGTCGACGATGTTGAGGTGTTCAAGCAGGTATTGGCCGAGAGAGGCGCTGAGGTTCGCAAAGTAACACAGCTAGACGCCCATGAGCCCGTTGGGGAAGATAGCTTTTTACTACCAGAGGAACGGGCCTTGCTATTGGGGAACCATGAAAAAGATACGAAAATTGTCGAAGGCGGAAGCGAAGGCGAGGATTCTTAGTTTCGCGAGTAAAAAGCGTCGTGCCTTATGTGTTGGGGAGGTGAGCGTGGAGCTTGGTCTATGCTGGTCCCTCTCCGAAGCGGAAAGCCTTCTGGATGAGATGGTTGACGATGGACTACTAAGAGTCGTGGAGAAAAAGGAACGACGAGAGTTTGTGCGCAGTTAGCAAAGTCGTTGCCTGGCTCTGGAATGCCGCCTGGTGTATGAAATGCCACAGGTCATTCAAATTCGGCTTTGTGGCCGACGAATCAACACAGAAGAGAGTAAACGAAAATGACTGTGCCTGTAGTTTTGTTAGACGTAGACGACGTCTTGGTCGACTTTGAGACAGAGGCGGAAAAGCTTATTTCCGACATTCTAGGGCGAGAGTGGTCCTTGGCAGAAGGACCACAAAAATGGGACATCTTTACAGCTCTCACTGACCGCCAACGTCACGTGGCGATAGATATCATTCATCGACCCGAGTGGAGTCTTCGATTAAAGCCTTTCCCGGAAGCTGTTACAGCCGTTTTCGCTTTGCACGAGATCGCGGAAGTATTCGCTGTAACATCTGCGATAAGCTGGGCTTCAGAAAGATCGGTTCACTTAAAGAATACTTTTGACATCGACAAAGAACACCAGGTATACACAAAGGCTAAATTCTTGGTCAATGGTGACTTTTTCGTCGATGACTGCCCACAGAATGTTCTTGACTGGAAATCGTTCCACCCCAACGGTGATGGCATGGTGTGGGACACTCGTGGTAACCAAGGAATTACAAACTACGAGGATGTTCGAGTCTCCTCGTGGGACCAAGTTATCGGCAAGGTGAGGAGGGCGGTATGAAGGTCATTCTCGCGGGGCACAATGGTGATATTGAAGCTCAACAAACAGAGGAGTTCTCTCCTGAAACACTGTCCGCTGCTTACGCTCGCATCAGCAGATCATCTGACCCTGTCCCCACTCTCCGGAAAAAGGCCAGAGTACAGGTAGAATCAGCCAGGAGGTCGAACCAGACCATCGTATTCGGCCTCGGACATCACTCAGTTGCCGAACATGCTGTCTTCAACTTCGACATTCTTGGAATATCCAGACTCGCAATCGAGGCCCTTGAGTGGCATCGCCTGTGTTCTTACACAGAGAAGTCCCAGAGGTACATCACCCTTGACGATGACTGGGTCATGCCACCAGAATTCGATGCGCACGAAAGGAACCTCCTGAAAAGCATCATCGAGGTCCAAAACGCCTGCTACCACAGTCTCCTTCCCAAGTTAATCGACGCTCAACGAGAAGCTAATCCTGACCTTCTCAAGCGCAAACAAGACATAGCAAAAGTCGAAGGTTGGGCAAAGGAGGATGCCCGTTATGTGGTGTCGTTAGCCACCGAAGGTCAACTAGGGTTTACGGCCAATGCGAGGAATTTGGAGTTAATCGTACGCCGGTTTCGGACATCGCCCTTAGAAGAAGTGCGGGAGTTGGGTCGCATGCTCTTTGAGCACGCAAAAAAAGTTGCCCCGTCTCTTATTATTCTGGCCGACAAGGAGGGTTTCGAAAAAGCTCACGGCACCTCTTTAGAGGATACCTACTTCCAGCTTGCAGCCAGCGATCTCCATGCCGCTGCGAAGTTGGTCCCTATGTCGTATGATCTGGTCCCTCTTGAGAGTGGAGACGTCAAGCTTATTCAGTACACGCCTAACCCAGATGCGGCGGTCATCTCCGCACTACTATTTGCCGATGGCCGGGGGTCACTTTCTTCCTGCCAATATGCTGCGGAGAGTACGGGCATCTCAGCGAGGGAACGGTTCATAGCAAGGACGTTGGAGAACATATCGAAGTTTGATTCCCCTCCTCGGGCTTTCGAAGAGGCTGTCTTCCGGTTCGAAGTCATAGCCGATGCAAGCGCATTTGCACAAATTAAACGACATCGTATGTCTACTCAACAATGGGGCCCATATGACCCAGGTCTTGGGGTAACTGTCCCACCAATGATTGAGGAAATTGGAGAAAAACCGACATTTATGTCAATCATGGACCAAGCAGCTGAAGCGTGGTGGAGCCTGAAAGGGTCACTCGTTAGCCGTGGTGAGTCAAACCGAGCTGCTGACTACGTTCTTACCAACGCCCATTGTCGTCGTGTATCGATAACGATGAACTTGAGGGAAATATACCATTTCTCTCGGATGCGGGAAGATATCCACGCTCAGTGGGCCATTCGAAAGATTGCGAACGATGTGACTAAACTGGTCCGTCTAGTCGCACCCGGGGCGTCTATCCTACTGGCGGGGAAACATGATTTTGACAAGGTCGCCCAAAAAATTAAATCCAGAGCTTGATCGAAAGGAAGCAAATGGCGGAGATATATGCAGCATTGCAAAGCCAAAAAGGTGAGCGGCCACATGAGACTGTCTGGGCCCTCATGCGTGCGTCACTTAACCAAGGAATCTTTTTTAAGACGTTGGAAGTTCTAGGTACACTGGAAATTGGAAATATGACTTTCGTTCGGTTTCGAACAGGTCACCCTGAGCTGGCAAATGCCTTTAGTGACCCCTCTTTGGAGGACAGGGCTGTTATAGCTTCCAACGGCCAAGGCTACAGCCTGGCCCTCCCTGGGGGCCGGCAAGGTAATATACCCACGGCCAAGATGCTCATGGTGGCGGATCCCAATGAACGTCGCTTGTACAGAGGCCCTGCCGTCAAGTTATGGGAGAGACAGTTTCTAGATATTTAGTCTTTTGATGCTTCTCCTACGTTACAACATGAGAACCCTGAAGCACATTTACCTGGACATTCAGGACACAGCTAAGAAAATAGCATCTCTTGGGGACTTTGAGACAGCGGCAAGAGCCATGCAGGTCACGGAGGCTTTAGGTGCTCAAACGATAGTAGACAAAAAGGCTTCGACGATCGGGGGTCTTGAACCAATTGGAGTATCTGGATGGTGGTCAAAGCCACACAACCTGGTCCTTGCGTCGTCGAAGATGGGGTGGAGTCTGTGGACTTTCACTATACTGCCTTATTTCCCAGCGAAGAGGGCTGCACGCTTGGACTTAAATGGAATCGTTATTCGGCCCGTGTGGAGGCTGTCACGGTTCGGTCCTAGCAGTTTGACGCCACAACAAATCGAAAACACGGTAGCTACCATCAAAGAGTTTCCATCCATTGCATCTATAGTCTCCAAGGAACTGGACTGGGTCGAACGAGAATTTGAACTCGAAGTCCCAAAGGGAATCCGAGATACCCTCGTAGGAGCGAGCCCTCGTCAGGCGGTGGCACGTTGGGGGTCGCCACATTGGGAGACCATCGACAGACTTATCCCTCTCGACGGTGCCATGCCCAGAGACTTACCATGAGGATTGCCGCTGTACAATTCCGGCCTGAATTTAGTGGACCGGGCGATAGTTTCTCACCCAACAGCAAGAATCGAGAGAGGAACATTCAAACACTCGTCGAGCTTGGTACTGAGGCGGCCAGAGGCGGGGCTGAGCTAATTGTCTTCCCAGAGCTTGCCACTACCGGTTACAGCTTCATGTCGGTAGCAGAGGCCGAGTCTCAGGCGGAGATTGTCCAAGCGAGGCGCGGGAGCGTTGGAGCGATGCTTGCCTTGGCTAAGCGGTTAGGTGTTGGATTTGTTTGGGGACTCGTTGAAAAGTCACCCATCGTCGGCAAGCTCCATAATTCTCAGGTTATGGCATTACCTGATGGGACCTTGGTTTCCTATGCCAAGGTGAACAGGTGGGGCCAGGACCTGATATGGGCCGACGAAGGTGTAGACAGTCCACCTATAGTAGCCTTCAGGGGATTTAACGTCGGTCTGCTCATATGTCGTGATATCAAGGACAGTGGGTCTGGTCTGGATGATTTTTACGAACCAGGAGATGCAGACATTGTGGCTTTTTCGACCAACTGGGGGAACGGAGCTTTTCCGTCAAATCGATGGGTTAATTTTGCGAAGTCAAATAACACCTGGCTTGTAGTCGCCAACAGGTACGGTAAAGAAGCAAACAACGACTTCGGTGAGGGCGGGAGCTGTGTTGTTAGCCCGAACGGCAAGGTCCACTGTGAAGGTCTTCGATGGTCTTCGCCTTGCATCGTCTACGCTGACATCTAGACGCGCGCTAATAGGCTCTTAGTTAGCCGCAGTAGAGATAGCCCAGCCAGTTCAGGGTCGTCGACGCCTATGGACTCACTTACTACTTTTGTCCACTCCGGCCGCCCTTTCAGATCGTACGGAACCCAGCCCATATTGAGGATCACTTTCCCATTCTTCAGCCCAATTCGTAGTGAGATTCCATCTACAGGGTGACGGGTGGAGAAGAAGTAGTACACGTCGGTACCTCGCTGGCTGACGTTCAGGTAGTACTTGTCCATGAATTTTTGCCGTAGGAGTTTGAGCAGACGAGGCATCAGTATGTTCACAGACTCCTTAGCCAACTGGATAGCTTCTTGGTCCTCTTTCGATGCAACAGCAATGGAGGAACCAAGCTTCGCGAACACCCACTCTGGAATAGGCGGGTTCCAGCCTTCCATCGACGTTTGAATGGCCCAGCGAGCTACGACTCTACGAATTATACGTTCCATATCTCTCCGAAGCCATCAATAGATCTCAAATCGGTGTAACTTAACCAGGTGAAACGAGTCAAACAGACGAAGTTTGGGTCGCCTGACGGCAATTGCTTTGAGGCATGCTTGGCGGCCATCCTTGAAATCCAATTAGACACGATCCCACACTTTCGAGAAGACGACTGGTTTCAGCAGATTAATCGATGGCTCAAATGGCACCATGGAATGCAAATGCTCATGATCGAGCAGGACCTGACCGACATACTGTCGCCTGTCACCTATTCCATAGCGTCAGGGCCAGGCCCTCGTGGATTGCTGCATAGCGTAGTTTACCGTGGAACTGAACTTGCCCACGATCCCCATCCTGATAACAAAGGCCTTCAATCAGTGGACTTTTGGATCATTTTCGTTGCCCTAAATCCCTCGAAGATGCCTCGACGTAAGCCGCGCCGGTGTAGGAGTTAACCATGCCGACCAAACGACGGTGCAGCTTTTGCAGAAAAGCCGAAAATGAAGTCAAGTCTCTCGTAGGTGTCGACACCAAGGGCCCGTTCATTTGCAACAAATGCAGTACTTCGGTGAACGAGGCGCTGAACCAAGACACGAAGGAGCGTATCCACGAGAACGCCGAGAAGCCTCTTCTGCCCCCGAAGGCCATCAAGGCCCACCTGGACGAACACGTTATCGGGCAAGAAAAGCTTAAGCGAGACCTCGCGGTAGGCGTTTACCGCCACTACCTGCGACGGGAGTACACTCGACAGGGTAGAGCTGACGATGTCCGGATCGACAAAAGCAACATGCTCATTTTAGGGCCGTCCGGCAGTGGCAAGACTGAATGTGTCCGAGCCTTCACTGACCTGCTTGGAGTCCCGATGCACGTTGCGGATGCAAATAAGCTCACTCAGACGGGCTATGTCGGCGACGACGTGGAATCCATCCTCCAAGGACTATTAGCCGCGGCCGGAGGTGATCTCGAAAAAGCCCAATGGGGTGTATGCGTCATTGACGAAATCGATAAAATTGCCAGCAAATCCGGAAGGGGAGCTACGGGCTTTCGCGACGTCACCGGTGAGGGTGTTCAACAAGCGTTGCTCAAATTAACCGAAGGTTGCAAGATCAACCTACCCCTTGGGACCTCTCGTATGATCTCCCTTGATCAGCCGACCACAATGTTCGACACAACGAACGTTTTATTCATATGTCTTGGCTCCTTTGAGGGTGGTCTAGGTGAAATCGTCCAACGTCGGGTGAACAAGGGCAATAGACTAGGTTTTGGTGCGTCCCAGTCGAAGAGGGAGCTTACAAAAAAGGACATATACGAATTAGCTGAAGAAGACGATATTCTTGAGTTCGGCATCATCCCTGAACTGAAAGGTCGTCTACCTATCATGACCACGACCCTTCCTCTCACGGAGGAACAGCTTGTCCGTATCCTGACAGAACCAAAGCACGCCCTCATCAAGCAATTGGTCACTCTATTTTCTCTGGACAGCATCCAGCTCATATTCGAGGACGCCGCACTTCGGGCCATTGCCCGTAAGGTGCGGAGTAAGCCCACTGGAGCCAGGGCTTTGAGAAGTGTGGTAGAAGATATCACTATTCCCCTCACATATGAATACTCGGGCAGAGATTCTGATGTCGAGATCATAACCGTAACAGAGGCTGTGGTCACAGAAGGCCGCCCCCCGATTATCAGACCTAGATCCAGCAGAGTCGTTAAGCAAGGCTGAGGAAGTCTGATACCAGAGTCGCCCTCCTTCGGTGTAAGGTCGACCTATGAGTCGAATTCGCAGTGGAAGATCTGAAGGGCTACCTTACTCTCTCTCCAGGTGGACTGATTTACCCGCATCCAAGTGGCGTTGGTTTCAGGCTCAGCTACGTCAGGGGTGGATGGTTGCTTTCGATCCTCGTACCGCGGTTCCCAGCAAGTGGTCACTTGCTCCAGAAGACGTCCTCGGCCTTGTTTTTTGGACCCGTAAACCCACAACCCTGATCAAAAACTCTGGATCGCTCAAACCTTTTCCCTTAGTCATTCACATGACTATCACTGGCTGGGAAGAGGTTGAGATTGGTGCTCCCGATATGCACCGGAGCCTAGATCTTATGGCAAAGGCTGTGGATGTGTTCGGAGCCGAAAATGTCACGTGGAGGTTCAGTCCTATTCCGGCAGTCGAAGACATGGTCGAGAGGTTCGATAGGATTGCTCGTTCGGTCGAATCTTTGGGGATTAGGAGCGTCTATGTAGCTTTCCTCCAGAACAATGACCTGATACCGGAACAAAGGTCACTGGTAACCCGCCAGGAGCTTCTACTTCAAATGTCAAGACAAGCTAAGGGGATGCAAGTACTTGTATGTAATGAAGATCGCGTGTTAGACGACCTTGCCTGTCCCGACAATTTAGGGTACGGTGTCTGTGAGGATGGCCGTAGGTTCAAAAGGCAAGGTATGTCGCATGAGGCGTGCGGTTGCGCTCATTCGGTAGACCCGTTCACCATAACCGAAGCTTGTTCGATTGGTTGCCAATACTGTTACGCAGCAGACAAGTCATTGGCCGCAACCAAGAAAAATACGACCAAGGGACTGTGGATACTTCCATGAATAATGTACTGGCAATGCTTGAGAACATAGAGGATTCAGAGGACTTTACCGAACAGGAGGCCGAGGAAGCCGTCCTAACCACTAGCTCCAATGATTTCGTCCAGAAGGTTGTGCGCTATGTACGGGCGGGTAATGTCGTGAGGGGATACGAGGTTCGTCGCTTCGTGAATCATCTTTACGTCCGTGTTAGTTTAACGGAAACAAAGTTGGTATTCAGAACCGATTGGATAGGGTCATGACGACTTGCGACAACGAAGAAACTGCGGAAGAAACTCGGACCACGTATTGCGACCGGAATCGAGTTGACAACGTGTGGGTTGAGGGTGCTGATGAGAACGGGGACGGTGGGATATGCCTCCTCGACACGTTGACGGAGGATCAAGTGGTCTACTCGGTCCAACGTAGTGAGAGGGCACGTGTGGACTTATGTAAGGTCACTAGCGACCCCGGCCTACTGAACATCGCGGCCAAGACTCCTAGGCTCCCGACCGGGCAAAAGGGAGATAAACTCCAAACTGAGATTAACCGTAACGCGGACAGCATTCCGTACTACTCTCAATTTAAAGGCAAACCACCGTGGAGCGGATGAATCGTCACACACGAAGGGCTTTGAAGAAGAAGCAAAAAAAGAGCGGACTAACCAAGCTCACTGACGCTGATCAGAAGCTAAGTGCGGCCCTTCAGGCATTGCAACAAATCCAAGGCCTGGAAGGGGTGGCCAAGACACTGGAAGCCATCCAAGAGGACCTTCAAGGAGCGCATGCGTTGATGACGGCTCTTGTGTGCGACATGGAGGGGCTCAACTCAGAAATGGCGGAGCTTCGCTTGAGACAGCAACAACAATATGACCACCTCCATCGCTTGCTTCTACAGGTTATGCCAGGTGCTGAAATGTTAACTGAGTCGAGTAAGGGCAATGGAGGGACCTAAGTATGACAAGGACAAGGTTGGCGGTACAGAAGCAAACCGCCAAGGGGCGAACAGCGAAGACTCCAGTGGATTGGCACAAATTAGCCGAAAAAGTGTTGGCTCGGGCCAAGAATCGAGGAGATGTGAAGCTCGTCCGAGCAGTCGAAGCAGCGATCAAGAGCAACCAGGTGGCACGATACCTCAAGAAGCGGAGCATCGTATCCGAAGTCGATCTGGACCGAGAGTTACCACCCTAGAAGACATCGACGACTTGGACACACAATTGACCCAAGCCTTTCGTGTTTCCGACCCTGCTAAAATTTGGACCTTGGTACGAGACTTGCTGAAATTGACACGGTCCTTGGTTCAGGAGGCAGCCGAGACCAGATTCCAGGTAAATTTTGGTTCCGAAAGGTGTGGTTCCTGCGATGGGTTAAAGGCCGGTCCTGGTGTGGTTGCTACCTGTTTTCAGCTACGAAAGTGTTTCTACCGCAATATAAGGTCGGATGACACCTCGAAGAAACAGAAGGCTGTCCTTGATTCTTTCCGAACTATATCAAAGGGGCGATCGTAGTAGAGGCATATATTAGTACTTGCACGGAAACCTAGAAGAGCTACTCTGTAAACCTACCCAGCATACATGGAGATGAAAAATGACTGAAACACTATCATTCCAAGAAGCACTGGAAAAGCGCGACTCTCTGAAGGAAGAAGCCGAAGAGGCCCGTAAATTGGCCGATCGCATCCTAAAGGACGCGATCGAGAAGGAAGCAGCGGTTGCCGCCATTGAAGAAGCACTGAGAGAAATCAGGGTCAGTATTTCTCTTCCGACAAGGGCAGGAAAGGCTGAAGAAAAGGCTGAAGAAAAGGCCGAAGAGAAAGCCGAAGAGAAAGCCGAAGAGAAAGCCGAAGAGAAAGCCGAAGAGAAAGCCGAGGCTAGCGACAAATCGGAAGTTCTGGAAGAAAAAGCAGCTCCGAAGGCTAAACCGTCAAGGAAGGGGGGCAAAAAGACCTTCGTGCAGAAGATTGCCCAGGTGATGGGCCAAGATTCCCTCAGAGCCGTTGAGGTCGCAGAACGGATCGAAGCTGCAGGGTTTACTCCAAATAGCAAGAATGTGGCGAGATATGTTGGAATGGTGCTTTGGCAAAATGAAGGAACTGTGTTTCAACGTGTAGCCACAGGGTTGTACCGTGTGGTCCAAGACGGGCCAAAGGGGACCGAGCCCTCGAAGACCAAGAAGACTGAGGCTGCTCCAAAAAGTCCCGCTACGGAAAGTCCTGCTACGGAGAGGGTTGTCAACGATAAGGGTCGTGTAGAAACGGCCAGTGAGAAAAGACCACCTCTTCGTATCGCGCTGATCAAGGTGATGGGCAGGGGGACTTACACAGCAGAAGAAGCCCTTAGTCTCCTGGATGAGAGGAAATGGGCCCCGTGCGGGTCTGACCCTCGCAAATACGTTTCAAGCGTACTGTCCTCCTCACCTTCTGCTTTCGAGAGGGCGCCAGGTCGCGGCCAATACAGAGTAGTGAAAAGTGTCCTGGAGTCGTCTGGCGTGGAAGAAGCCACGGAAGAAACTGTGAAAGAGAACGAGGCGGAGCCTGACCCCGGTACCAACGAGAAGATTGAAGACATCTGGGGACTCTCTCCTGAGAACCGAGACTTGGATCCTGATGTGAAAAGTAATCCTTTCGTTGAAGACACTGCCGGCGCGTAGCTGGTGTATGCTGGTAATATGAAGCTGGGTGATATTGTCCGAACACAAGATGAGTTGTGGAAAGTCACGCTCCACAGCTCTGAACATCGAACCTTCACTTTAGTGAACTGGTCAGGGACCAAGACGGAAGTCCCGGATACCCCGACCCCTGAGGTGCAGGTCGTACGCTCCCCCCAAGACTGGCCCTTCATAGCCCTTCCTATGCGACATGCAAAAGGCCGCATTCTGAGTATATCTCGAATGGGGAAGCAACTGACCCCTCTAAGAGATTGGGTGCCCAGTGGAATGCTCAGTTCCGGTGGCTCGGTCTTTTTCAGCCCTTCCTTGCGTCTTCGGATAGGAGAGACCCTAATCCTCCACCACAAACAAGGCACGAGTAAAGCAAACATCAAGCCCTCTTTCATGAGTGTCAAGAATAGGATTCAGCTCGCGAATAAGCCTTTCAGACCACGCCGCCCGAAGACGACCTTCGATCGTCTTGTCGACAATAACTTTGACGACCTCTTTGATCTGGAGGACTAAACATGGACGAAGTTCTGGCTCAGGCTGTCCGACAGCTCCGGGCCGCTAGGGCCAAGATCACAGTAGATTTCCGCCTCAAAGTTTTAAAAGAGGGCAGAGTCAGCTGTAGAAAAGGCTGTAGTAATTGTTGCCATTATCCGGTGTACGTCTCTCTGTTGGAAGGAATCCTCATTTACCAAGGGTTACACGATGATCGTCTCTGGACAAACAAGCTAAAGGCAAAGTTCCAAGAGGCCGCAAGAAATACCTGGGGACAGAGTATAGCTGTGTGGATGTTGAGCAACCGTCCTTGTCCTCTTCTTGGGGACGACGGGTTATGTCGTTCTTACGATAATCGGCCCGTTCATTGCAGGGTCACCTTTTCCAGAGGGAGTCCCCATGACTGCCACCCGCACCGCTTTCAGGCGAACACGCTTGTTCCCCGACCAGAGACATCAGAGGTCTCAGTCGTTGAAAGAAGACTCCTAAAGCAGCTCGGGGCGTCCAACGTTTTACTGCCGTTAGCCGCTGCCGTCCTTTTAGGAGAAAGGGTATCGGACGGAGTCCATGTGAAGGACTTAGTTCAGGAGTTGCCGTGGTAATGTGCTGTGTGTGCCATCGGGATTTTGACATAAACACTGGCCGTGAGGTGATACTCACAGCGAAAGAGAAGCAGGTCATAGCGAGTCAAGGGCAGGAGCCACCTGAGAAGCTCTTGTATTGTACTCCTTGCTGGAAGACTATCTCGGACCCTATTGCTGGGCCAGCCCTCTTTCGTGGGATTTTTGAGGGGGGACTCCGTAGACTCGGTGTACTTGATGCTGAAGAGCGAGCTAACAAGTATCATGCATGGTTGTCCAAAAAGGCCAGCAAACCGAGGTCCTGATGAAAAATGATGTTTTGGGAGCGGTCAAAGAACTTCTCAAGATCAAACGAGAGAGAGGCAAGGAGGGGGAAGAGGAATACATCCAAGCCGTCCAAGAGGTCGCCCAGCGGTTTATGGGGTCACCAGAAGGAGAAGCTGCCTTACGTACATTACTCCCAGACTTTGACTTCGATGCGATAAAGGGGAGTGGTAAAGCGGACACTCCGCCCATGCCTGAGTTCGGTCAGACTTCACAAGAGCGTATAATGCTCCAAATGCTCGGCCAGCAGATACCCAACATGAAGACGCAAGCACAATTGACTGTCTTCATGGCGGCGTTTGATGCTCTCCGCCTCACTCTTAATGGATACTTCGGGAACAGCTTTGTTGCGGCTGAGCAGGCTCGTATCGCCCTCGATCAGGCTCTAGATATGAGCAAACAAACAACAGGCATCACTTCAAAAATCCGGGAGGTTGAGAACAAGAGCGACACAGCGAAGAACTTCGAGGTAGAGACTCTGCCGCCCAGTAACGTCCATGAGTACGACAACGTCAAGGCTCTCATGGCAGGGCTAGGAGCGATCTCTAGTCTCAACGATCTCAACAAGTGGTATGCACAGAATCGCTCTGCCTTAGACAAAATCGTCGATTCAAAACTCCGTGACCAAGTGTTTGACGCAGTGCGGACAAAAAAACAACAGTTGGAGGTAAGCTAGTGGCACTCTCTCTGAGTAACATCAAAAATCTCAAACACATCGTGACCCACGCCTATTGTCCTGACGGTACTGCCAGCGCCTTGCTGCTCAAACAATGCCTGCCTTGGGCAGACGTGACTTTCGTACAATACAATACAGAGGAACATAAGACCCTTCCCGTGCGAGAGGGGACCATCTTTGCAGACTTTTCACCACATGATGATCAAGTCGAAGACTTCGTGAGAGTTGGTGCAGTCGTACTTGACCACCACATAACGAAAAAAGAAGTGGTCGAGAAATTTGGTAAAAATGGAGTCTTTGGTGACGAAAAAACAGAACCTGGAATAAGTGGAGCTTCCCTCGTCTTCCGTGAGGTATACAAACCGTTGATGGAGAGCCACAGAGTTAGCTCACAAGATATACGCAAAGTCCAAGATTTCGCTTATCTTGTTGGCATCAGGGACACATGGCAAAACAAACATAAAAGGTGGAACGAAGCCTGTGCTGTATCAGAAGCACTGAACTTCTGGCCCTGGAACACCTACAAGTCCCTCAAGGACTTAGAGAGCAAGTTGGAAATTGGTCCAATTCTATTGGAACGCAAGCTCAATGCTGCCAAAAAGGCGGGAGACGACGCTTGGAGATTCACTACTTCAAGGAAGACGAAGGTCGCAGTCATTGAGGGCGTCAGAATGTCCAGTGACACGGCTGAATACCTGGATGACGAAGTTGACCTCGTCATAGGATTCAACGTACGCGCAATAGACGGCAAATCGACCCTGATTTTTTCAAATCGTAGCCATACCTTCTTCGACTGTGCAGCTTTTGCCACCAAACATGGTGGCGGTGGTCATACACGTGCTGCCGGGTTTGCTTGGCAGCTCGGCCCCAACGATCCTCAGCCCCACACACTAATTCGAAGAATCGTCGAACATTACGAACTCACCGGCGAAAGATACAACAGTAAGGTCCCGCTATGGGACCGGCTCCGCTACCTCAAGTGGCTTCACCTTCAGAGTACCTAAGAGACCTCGTTTCCCATAAGACGTCTAGACTAGACATCTCCGCTCGAATGAACTGGAGTGTCACTTTAGCTCGCTCAATCCCGTTCTGAATAAGAGTCTCCCGTACATCCAGTCCTGGTTGGCCCACAGAAGCAACTGAGACTCGACTGTAGGCATCATTGGGTAAGTAGTACCAGGCGAGCTGCCGGGCCGTTCTAGGCCCCTTTCTGAGCCCGTATCGGTCAACTACGTACTGTTTAAATTCCTCAGGTATCTTTATCCAGTCGTCCGACAAGAGAACAGGTACAGCTTCCCCTCCTACAGTGTAGTAGGGAGCGGGTTCAGGTAATCTGCCTGCAGAAAAATTACGTCGCCTTCGCCCGACCTGGAGGGCCATCCACCGAATGGTGGAAAGCAGGTACTCCCATTCAGATCCGCCTTCCAATTCACTCTCGAAGCCGATCTGACAGCGACGCGTAAGTAGACAGACAAGGTTATCGTCGGAGGAGTCAGTGAAGTCGGACCAGGGACGAAAGGCTTCGTCCAAGAAGGTCTCCATCTTGGACTTCATACGCTGACCTCTGACGGATATTAAAGCTGTTTGGGTCATATTTTGGTAAATATTAACATTTCTTGACAGGAGATGCACGACGATAATTGTACTATATGACGGGGATAGTGAAATGGTACAAGCTGCAGCAATGATCATTCAGAGAAGCGGGTCTGTCCTCATGTTGAAACGAGGCTCAACAGCCTCATGGATGCCCGGAAAATGGAATTTTCCCACAGGCCGTGTTGAGGATGACGAGTCCGTTGTTGAAGCCGCAATTCGGGAAACAGCGGAAGAGTCTGGAATAAGTGCGAATTTCCCTCAAAAGGTCATCACTTTGAATTTTCCTGAGGCAACCGTCACGTACTTCCACACCTTTGATAGCAGTGACACCGAACCAGTTCTCAACTTCGAATCTTCTGAGTATAGGTGGGTTCCTGTTCCCGAGGTGGTGAAACTGGACACCATTCCTGGTGTGGACCAGGCTCTCAAGGCGTTGAGTGGGGTGACGAGGGTTGTGGCAAAGCAACAAGCCCTCGCCGTATCGGGGCTCTATGGTAGGCCTGTTGGCCGATTCGCGTCGTCTTTCAACCTGACTGAATTCAATGCGTTGGCCAGGGATATGCCAACCCTTGATGAGTGGTTTCATGGAGCTTCCACATATCTTGAGGACAGAGGGGCCAAGCTCCTAGGCTTTGGTATGGGTCGAAGTGTTTACGCTCTTCCTGGGGACAGAGTTATCAAACTAGCTAAAAGTCAGTTTGGAAGGGAACAGAACCAACAAGAAGAGTTCTCCTACGACTCATTTCAAAGCCTGAAAATTTTGTTACCTGTCTTGGACGCAGCTGACGACGGAAGGTGGTTGATCTCACCCCTGGCAAAGTTAGCTAGTAGTAGGGACCTGGTTGCGTGGTCCGGAGTACCACGTGAAGTACTTCACGGTTTATTGGAGGGGGATGAATCGCTACCCACATCAGATCTAACTCAGAAAGGCAAGAATCTGATCCGCTTTGCTCAAAAAGAAGACATGGTTGCAGCAGACCTGGTCAAGCTGGACTCGTGGGGCAAGTGGAGGGGTGAGCTTTGGTTGTTGGACTACGGGTTGAGCAAAGACGTAGCCCGACGCATGAAGAGAACCCTATACAGAGCCGCAGCCACTCAACGAGTGGTGGCTCTGTACAAGAACAAGAAACAGGTCAAGAAACAAGACGGCAAAGGAACGACGACCGTCTACGAGTACAGTAAGAGGCAAGTCCAGCATCGAAATAGGGAAAAGGCCAAAAGAATCGAAAAACTCCGCCAAAGTATTTCGAATCTCCGTGCCCAGGTTGGAAAAGATCTCAAGTCATCGGACCCTGACAAGTTCCTCACAGCACTTGCTGTGGGCCTCATAGACGAGACGTATGAGAGGGTCGGTAACGATGTGTCTGCGAAGGGCGGGCACTTCGGCGTCACTGGGTGGCGAAAGAATCATGTGAGTTTCAACCGAAATAAGGCGATTGTGAGCTACGTCGGCAAGTCGGGAGTAAAGCAGAAAAAGATGGTAAGCAACGCTCCCCTGGTGCGTGCCTTACGGGACGCTTGTGAGGCCGTTGAGGGAGAAGATTGCCTGTTCTGCCATGACACAGGTAAAGTCGATGCCAACAAGATCAACGCCTACCTCCGGAAGTTCGACGTCACAGCAAAAGACATCCGTGGCTTGCACGCCAACGAAGAGATGAAGCAGCGGCTGAGAGCTGTCCGTAAAGGCAAGTTGCCTGAGGATCCGAAAGAGCGGAAAGCAGTTCTCAAGGATGAGTTTAAAAAGGCCCTGGAAGAAACAGCCAAGATTGTTGGGCACGAGGCGTCAACACTCAAGGGCCAGTACCTGGTTCCTGGCCTCGAAGACGAGTACGTCTCTAGTGGAGAAATCGTGCAAAAGTTGGACAAGTCGGCAGCCGTCGTAACACGTTATCTTGAGGCTGCCAAGGTCGTCCGGATTGATGGGCCTTGGGTTGACAAGATGCGCAAAGACTTCTTGATGCTCATGAAGAACATCCCGAGAGCCAAGGACTACGATGCGGCGATCCAACTCAAGGAAGGGTTTGACCGGTGGCGACGGCAATCAGCGGAGTTTTTCTTCAAGAGATTCCTGGACAATTCTCTCAAATACGACGATCGGATCGTGGAAAAAGTTCGGAAAGAGATAGAACGTAACCTCCGCAAACCTGCCAAAGACTTCTTCGACGAAGCCTACCTTCCCATTGAGCGAGCCAGCGACTATACTCCAGCCTCAGTCCAATTCGAACGGTACCTTGAAGACGTAAAGAAGTGGGAGAAAAAGACTCGACGTAAGGCTCAGGTGTTCTGGAAGGCGTTGAAGGAAGCTCTCTCGATATATGAGAAGGGTTGGTACAAAGGGCCGGACGCACCGTCCACCCTACAAGCCGAGGTTCCCGTCTACGAAAAAACGGTCATCGAGGGCTTCCAAATTGAAGTTCGCGGCTACGAGCAGAGTGACGATATTGACAGAGAAGCGATGCCAATGATCCGAGAGGCTCTCAAGAGGTATAGGGAGAGGGCGGCTAAGCGTATACCTTGGGTGCTGAAAAACCAACTCCCGTTAGTACTGGAATTTGAAGCTACTCTGGACGTAGCAGGACGGTACAACCACGACGGGACAATCACGATTTTTGCATCGGCAGCAATCAACAGCACTCCCGACGCATTGACCAAGACGATGGCTCATGAGATGGGGCACCACTTATGGAGGTTGTTGAGCGGGGACGCTAGAGAATACTGGTCCACGGCCATTAGCGGAGACTATGGCAAGATTGACGTTCGAGAGCTGCTATCCGGATGGCCTGAAGGCATGTGGGCTTATGAATATGCTGACTACTTGGCGGACAAGGACCCGATTCTATCCCTTCAGCTAGAAACTGTATGGCCTGGGTATGGTGGACGGCAGGAGATGGTCGAGAAGCAGGACTTCGAGGATCGCTTGGAGGAAGGCTACACAACACTATCTGTTCCAAAGAACCCAATCTCTGGCTATGCAAGCAAGAACCCCGAAGAGGCATTCTGTGAGGCCGTTGGGATGACAGTAGCTTACGGGAATCGAGCGGTGCTCCCACAGGTCCGCAAATGGCTCAACACTGTAATCCCAGGCCAGGTCAAGATAGCAAACATCGTTAGTCGTTATCTTTCGACCCAAGAAGGACTCTGAGCGGCAGAAGCCTAGGCGGGGGCCTCCGACCTCCCTTGAGCCCTTGTCGGTGCCTTCTAGTCGCCTCTTTGGTCTCTCTGCCAATCTTCCGGAAGAAAACCTCCACTTTCGATCCACTGGTCAAGAGCGTCGAACAACATAACCAAGCGATGAGCCGTCTCTTGGTCAGGGGTATCGTTTGTAGCGACGATTCTCCGTATTTCTTTGAGGCATTCGTTTGGATCCATAGCTCCTCCTACACCGAAAGAGGGCGGCCCTTTAGGGACGGATAGTTTACCAGAATTTATCTATTCAGCCGCCCTCACGTGACTGACGAACTCGACATCCGATGGCAACGAAACTTCGAGGCAACCCAGCGGAGGCTTGAGGCCAAAGAAAGGGCCATTGCCTACCTTGGAGGTAAATGTCGTATCTGCGGCTACGACAAGTGCCCCGCTGCCATGGCTTTCCACCACCTGGACCCGAGGGAGAAGGACTTTGAGGTCAGCTCTCGCCTCTCTTGGGGAGCGGTTAAGCCTGAGTTGGATAAATGTGTGTTATTGTGTTCCAACTGCCATCAAGAGGTGCATGCTGGATGGCATCCAGAGTATTTGAGCGACGAGGAGCTTGGTGTGCGGGGCGACGACACCTGACGCTTGTTGACCGGCTAGTCTTCTTGTTTGGACCATTCAATTTCTGGCACATCTCTCTCTCGCCGTCCAATAATGACAAGTTCCTTGACCGGCCCTCTCTTGTCGCCCCTAGAGTTGATGCACCGCCTTGCCGCAACCTCATGAGTCTCAAAGCCGTTGTACAAGTCGCGGATATGGGCCGTATTGGAGTTTGAGAGCACGACCTTCACCCCTCGGTCGACCAGGGTCCGGAAAGTTTCGGCTAACCTCTTTTGGTCCTCGTAAGTGAACCCGTCTTTGGTGTAACTGGTGAAGTTCGAAGTGGCGTTAAGGGGAGCATAAGGCGGATCAAAGTAGACGAGATCGTCTTCAACGGCAGGAGCTACCACCTTGGCGAAGTCGTCACAGTAGAGGGCAGCGTACTGATTAAGAGCCTCAGAGCATTTGAGAAGGTTGGGAGCATCGAGCGTCTTTGGTGTCTTGGCCCACCTGCCGTAAGAGACGTTGAACTTTCCCTTTTTGTTGACGCGGTAGAGTCCGTTGAAACACAGCTTGTTGAGATAGATCGTTCGAGCGGCACGTCGGGCTGGGCTTATGTCGTTAGGGTCCAACTCCCTGAGTTGCATGAACGTTTCCCTGTTAACCTCCCAACACTTCAGCTGATCAATGAGGTCGTTGGGAAAACTACGGACCGCGCGGTAGCAGTCGATCAGTTCTTGGTTGGCATCGTTGAGGATCGCTCTACCAAAGTGAAAGTTCTTGCGAGAAGCCATGCCAAAAAAGGCCGCCCCTCCCCCAACAAAGGGCTCATAATAAGTGCCACATTGTTTGGGGAAGATGTCTAAGAGGAGGGGCAGAATCCCACGTTTGCCTCCAGCCCATTTGAGGAAGGGGCGTACCACTGTCATTGGGATTTCCTCTCCTTAGCCCTATCGTACATCTTCTTCTTAGCCCTATCGTACATCGCCACTGAAACTTCCCTCGTACCATCAGGCGTCACGAGGTAGTACGTGTTAGCTAAATCGAGCCTCCGAGAGGAATGAGCCTCTGGACACTTCTCTGTGTTAGAGTTCACCCAAGTGCGAGCAATAACATTTCCCTCATCAGGAAATTTGAAAACATAAGTTCTGCGAAAACCCCATTCCAAGAAACCTAGGCATAGGGGGTGCCCGCTTGTGATTTCCTGTTCGTCGACCTTACCCATGATATCCAAGTAACCAAAAGCTCGACTTATTCTAGGAATCCTAGAGAACTTAGTGTTGCACCGGTACATCAGGAGGCAAGGAGTGAGTCGACCGTTTAGCCGGAGCTTGACGACCTCGGGCCGAGAAGGGAATGCGGATATATCATACTCCTTCATGCCAGGGTACGTGAAGTTTATGTAGGCGAGCACGGCTTCCAGCTCGCCCATAGTGAGCCCTTTTTGTTTGAAGAAGGACTCCACTGGAGGAAGGCACTCATCGTACGGGACTCCCTCCAGTGCTTCGACCACGATGGATTTCACTGGCTCTTTCAGCTGTGAGAACCAAGAGACGCAGAGGTTTGGTTCAATAATGGCTCTTTCGTCGGGTGCCGGCCATTTCCTCTTAGGCACTGTGATAGACTCGATTTGGCCTAAAATGTCAGATTCCGTAGTCCGATCCCAACCCAAGGACCAGCTCCTGCTCCCACAATCCCGCGCGAACCTAACCAGCCGCGTCCGAATGTTGCCTTTATCCTCACAGTCCGGAACCTTGAGGTGCCACAGCTCCAAATGCAGCCGGAGGAGGTCCCTGTACCATGGAGGGGAGTGGTTCTGGAACCACACCACCCATTCGTCAGGGCAGTCCCCCCGAACTTTTGACTCCCTCGGATCCATTTCGTAGCTCCGGCCTCCTATTTCGACTTTTCCGTCTTTCTCCGAAGGATCTTCGAGAATGAAGAGTATGTTCGTCAGCGTCTGAGTCATCTTCTCTTTCTGAGCGGCCAACATGAAGTCGCACAGAGTTTGCCAGTCTTGTCTGGGAGCGTGATCCCTGAATAGATCGACGGCCCTACGAATGGGCCTTGTGTCGTTTCTGCCAGGTAGCATGACGACGGGGAACTTGTAGTCCTTGGGTGTCTTAAATTCCACGGATAGCCTCCAGGGTCATGGCGAGTAGGGCTTGTTTATTCGTCTGGCAGCTCCCACGACCTTTTTGGAAATTGAGCTTCGGCGAGAATCTTTCGGATTGGGCCAAAACTTCTACGATGGATCTCACATACACCAAATTTCTCAAGAGCCTGTCGATGTTTTTTGCTTCCTCCGTAACCCGCGTTGTTTTTGAAGTCGTACTCCGGGTACTTCTTGTCGAACTCCGCCATGAACCTGAGCTGAGTCGCTTTAGCGAAGACGGAGGCAAGGGACACGGCTGGAATAAGAGCATCCGCCTTAGGGACAAGCATAAGCCTCTCTATGGCGTTTTCTCTAACGGTAGGAGGTACGATGCCATCAACCACCACAAACAGCTTCTGGCCGCTAAAGAGGGCCTCAACGGCCTTACCTTGAGCGAGTGCCTGGGCAGTGTTGAGCCCTATACGATCGATTTCGTCAGCATGCACGACACCGATGCTGTGCTTCACGTGTTGATTCTCACGAAAGAGCTTCTGTATCGTCTTGCGGGTGAGCTTCTTGGAGTCGTCCAATGAAGGCGGGGGCTTCCAGTCAGGAGGTACAGCGACCGCAGCGGCGACAATTGGCCCTGCCCATGGTCCGCGTCCAGCTTCGTCCACGCCAACAATGACGGCGGGAGCGTTTTCCTGGACATACTCTTCGACTTGCTCTTTTGAGTTGATCTTCATATTGTACCAATTTTTCGAAAACGGTCCCGATCAAGCGAGGGCCATTTGCCGTCTTTCCACTATCGTGGCCCCTTGGACGGTTCCTTTACATCCCAACACATAGTAAACCGCATCTTGGGTGTGATGGTGACAGGATCAAGCATTTGAACCGTCCATCCGAGTTCAAGAGAGGACATGGCCGCTCTAGAAACCCAGATGGTCCTAGAGGGCTGGACTGTGATCTCTAACTTACTGCCCCACCAGAGCTTGGCAGGCAGGGGCTTAGTGACAGGAGCGCCCCCACTGTAGAGAATGAATTGAGCCTCTCCTTGCCCCCGAAATGCAACACCGTCGAGAGGCTGTGCTGTTACACATAACACTGTAAGAGTTGCCCGTCTCATGTGTTCAACTCGCTTACTTGAGTGAGGTACATGGTAACATTTTACACCAAAGAAGGTTACCAAGATGGTGTATTCTTGTTCCATGCCTGCTGACAAAAAAGACGATACGATGAAAATGTTCTGGGATGATGCTAGCGTGTCTCCCCACAGGCGTTTCATCACGAACGAAATGAGCATGTCCGACAAGGTACAGCCTGGAGACATGGTCATCGGGACCTCGAAAAATCGCATCCTTGTGGTCATACACGCAGATGGGACCTTGGAGTACGGCCCAGAGTACCGACCCAACGAAGCCGCCATAGTTTTTTGGGAGGAAATGGGGCGCCGTCGACTTCAGATGGAAGACCGATTACTGACCATCCACCACATGGATGCTGTGTTAACTCGTCTTGGAGATGCAGATCTTCGGGCTGAGAGCGCTCGTCGTATTGCAGCCAACAACCCAACGGACATGGAGATGGAACGCCAAGCTATCGAAGCTGTGAATAGGGTGGAAATGGTAGCAGGTGAAGCCATCGAGCTTGGAAGGGCCCTAGTTCGTCGTCCTGGTATACCAATGCCGGCCTTCCCTGATGAAATACCAACCTCAGTACAAGAACAAGAACACAGTGAGTACAGAGGCAAGGAGGGGGTTGGGGCGGACATCGACGAACCACTACCAGAAGATGACGACGACAACGAAGGAGGAGACGTTGGCCTCAACTGAATTTGTCCTACTGGTCTGCTGCGTTCTTCTTGCAGGGCTTGCTATTACAGCATTCTTTCTTCCAAGGAGGGCGTGCGCCCATACTTGGAGCATTATGTGGGTTTTGAAGAAAAACAGGTATCAGCTAGGCGTCGTGTGTTCTAAATGCTCGGAAGTGGGCTATATAACACACAGCCCCTTCCGAATGGACGAACCTGTCTCTAACGAGCCTAGCACCGCACCTATCATGTACCAGATGCGTGTCAGAGGTTCAGTACCCACTGCTGAACCCCCCGTGAAATCTGAAGTGGTTCTGTCTAAGACATTCAGAAACACAGACAGACTCGGCTAAAACTTGGTTGCAGGAAGTCGTCAATACGGTTAGACGCACTGTAGGTCGCCCACTACGAGTAGACCGGTCACAATGTTGTTTGTATGGAGATGTACCCGCCAGTAAGGTCAGAAGGCTTTTGGACTACAAACCCCACAGAATCTGCATTAGGGGCACGAGGGTCACCGGACAGAGCCCACTCGTCTTCCGAAGTGAAGTACCCTCGGAGCGACCAATACAGCTTATCGGCTGGGCTGTAGTTAATCTCCACGAGAGGGCCAGCAATGCGGCTAGCGTAGGTGTATCTCTCAAAGGTCGTAGTAGACATGATGCAGGACCCTGCCATGAGGGTTGCAAAACCGTAGGCTACTTGTTGACCGGTGATAGCTGTGAACAGGTCAGAGGGTTCATCGCTCCCCCATAGGACGAAGCCGGCCCCTCTCCCGCCGTCGGCAATCCCGACCATGAGTTCACTACCGGAAGAGTCAACCCAAGAGACACCTTGGCCCCCCAGCCACCCTTGGGAGCGCATATTTTCGTCTACAGCAATAGTCATCGTCGGACCTTTCGTAAAAAGTACGACGTCCCGAGTTCTTATAATTTCTGGCATGTCACTGCTTCCATGGGATCTATTTCAAAAGAATCATCGAGAAAAAACTGGAGTTTTTTGTCGTCAGAAGTACGCACGGTGACTTGGACACGACTCCCTACTCTGCGAATCGTGAAATCTTTGGCAATACCGGCTCGCCGACTGTACTCCACCGATAACAAGGCGTGTATACCTGAGGCTCCGGTGAAGGCTGATTTCGCGGCATTGTTGAGAAAGGACAAGGGCAGGGATCGGACGAAGCCCCGCATCTCAGAAGGGCTCAGGTTTTGTTCGTCTATGATGACCTCTATGAGGCCAGCCCTGTCTTGGGCTCGTAGTGCCTTGAACCACTCATCAATGAAAACTTGAACACTCCGCCCGATGGAGTCTACAAGGGCTTCTACAGTTAGGGCTCTATCTGTGAATTCCCCACGAAGTTTTTCGACAGCGACCTCGTTCGCCTCATTGAGGATCCGTTCAAGAAATGTTTCGCGAGTTTCCGCCTCGAATTCCGGCCGGAGAGTTTGCCAGTCGGGCTCAAGATCAAACTTGTCGTCGTTTTCAGACGAGCGTTGTTTCATCGACAAGTCCTTTGGAAAGCCAAGGAGGGAGGAGCCCGCTGCGCTCTACGCCAAAAGCTGCCCAATAGTCAGGTTCTTTTTGGGCTTGGATAAAGCGATGGTCGAGAGAGATTTGACTGAAGGCGTCCTTGAGAACCTGCAGACCATCTCTATTCCCTTTCCGGCAACGAACAGCGTACCGGAAAATCTCTTGGATCCGTTGGACAACCCATGGCCGCATTTGTTTAGGGGTGAACAAAGACACTTGTCGGGACTTCTGGTGGTCTGTTTGAGCCAGAGCTATAACAAGCGTTGCGAGAAATAGTTCAGGGTCCGACTGTTTTTGGGAAATCCCTTTTGAGTTGCAGCTATAGATCTGTTTTTGGCGAGGAGTGACGCGAAAACCTATCGGTGTACGCTGGGGGTCCCGACCCAGTAGACCTTGATGCAAGGAAAGAGGATGCATGTCTACACCATACACCAAAAACTTGAAATAGTGTAGATTTTACTTATACATAACTGCTGGTAAATAGATAGGAGACTCACATGAAAAAGTTCACAACCGCTGAACTCAAAGCTCTCAAGGATCGTTGCATTAGGGCCATGCGGAAGAACTTTCGAATCGCCCATGTGGACGTTCTGATCAATATGCTCGGAGCGGAAACAAATGTCCTTGACGTCCCTCCCAACACCTGTAAAGGATCCACGAAGCACCTCTATTTCCTGGTAGAAGAGGCTCTCGCCCAAAAAGCGGGAAAGGCAAAGCCTGCCAACCCAGCTAAGACAGCCATCGTGAATGTCATAGAAATTGAGCTTCCTGGGGGTCCCGTCGATGAAATTCCATACGATGAGTGGGAGGTCAAGGAACTGTATTCAGAAGCAAGGGCTCGGAACATTTACGGTCGATCTAATATGGGCAAGGATGAATTAATTAAGGCGTTGTACAAGTACGACGAGGAACTTAATTAAAGTTTTTGGTGTATGCTGGAGGCATGAACACCTCCATACGCATCGCATTTACCGGAGCCAGCGGCACTGGTAAGACTACAGTCGCTAAACAAATCTCAACTATCCTCGGGATCCCCTTCAATCCAATAGGAAGCCGATCCGTTGCTCAAAGTATGGGCTTTGGTAACCCATATGATGTTGATAAGGCAGGTAAACGAGCCGAATTCCAGCGAAGGCTCGTAACCGAGAAGCAGGCATGGGAAGACAGCCACGAAGACTTCGTGTCTGATCGCACTACTGTAGACAACTTGTGCTACACGGCCCTACACGACGTCTCTGCTGTGGACAAGAATCTACTTGACCAAGTAGAGACAGGAATGAGACGATACACACACGTCGTACTTTTCCCCGTAAAGGGTTTCTGTAAGTTGAGCGGGGACGCAGCCCGTGTCCAGGATATGGTATATCAAAGGTTGTTTGAGTCGGCATTGACGGGATTCCTGGGCACCTATGGGGCCGGTTATCGCGTTTTACCTTTGGATTGTGTGGGTGTGAATGTCAGAGTACAAGCTATTTTGGAGATGGTGAGAAAATAGCCCACGTTTCTTCATATACAAATCCCATCTCGCCACGCCATCACCATCGCCTCCCTCGTCTTTGGCCCTATCAAACCATCGGCTTTGAGCCCAACATTCCCTTGAAAGACTAAAAGGGCTTCTTTCGTCTTGCGGCCCATGGCCCCATCTACACCAGTTGGCCCGAGATCGTAGCCCATATCGCTCAGGAGTTGTTGGACTTCTTTCACGGTCGTGAATGTTGGTTCCCCTGAAGGTTCCTCGCTCATAACCTCGTCGTCGTGGACGTTATCCAGACCCTGAACACCCTTCCACATCTTCAACTCTCCAGCCATGTCGGGAAGGTCCACTCCGTAGAGCTTCTCCACGACGGGGCGAATTGAGTTATACCGGTGAGGGTAGATGGTGATGCCTGGTCCAAAGGTGAGGCGACGGGCGATATGGATGCACCACTCCTTACTCCACTTGGCTGCCCCTGTCTCCTCTAGGGCGGCCTTTAGTTGCTTCGATGCAACTGCGGGCAGGTTGGCAGCGAAGGACAGGTAGATGGCTCGTGTAGCCCCCACCCAGCCAGTGGAAGGGACGTTGTCGAAAAGGTTTGTGCGAGCAAACTCCGTGGCAAACATTCGAACGCGTGCTGCCGTGTAATTCGTCTGAATCTCTATGGCCTTATCTTGAGCAAGGACATTGGCGATAGACGCTGCCCACAGTTTGGCGTGGGCCTTCGATTCGTCGTCCCAACTCCCCTGATGTCCTGAGGAATTCAACATGAAGAGTTTTTTCTGCTCATTTGCACCATTGACCTGATCTTTAGAATGGCGCCAGAAAAACCTCCACTTGCCGGGACTCTTTTCAAGGAAGTCTGCATCGGAAGCATCAAGGGCCGGTTGGAGAGGAGCGAGAAGGGACTGGTCTTTGCTCGCGATGGCTCCGAGAAGCTTTGAGGTGAGAAAGTATGGGATTTCACACCATTGAAGTAAACCCGCGCTTATTCCGCACCTGTCATAACCATTATATGCGTCGAAAGAGCCTCCTTCAGTGCTCGTAATGACCGCCAAGAGGCGATGTTCTTCGGAGGGTTTGGCGGGAAGCTGGAACTTACGGCTCCCTCGGAAGTAAACTCCTTCGTACCATTTGTACTTACCCCAGCCCATATCTTCAGGTTTTACCATTTGCTGTTCCTTCTAGTACATGTCGGACAACTGGTGCGAAGCCGGTAGAGTCCTCACCAACACCAGTACTTTGTTTTAGCGACGTGTTAGTTTACACCGCACCTTTTGGCACATCACCAGAAATAATGACCTCAGGTAGGACAAAAGGCGCACATCTCTCAAGAGGTTTTTCTTCTGGCACACCAGCTTGCCGGAGATACGTTAGTGGCTTGCCATCATGTGTGAGCAGGGGACAGAGCCGATCATTTTGTAGGATATCCAGCACATCTACATTCTCCTCGTAGCCACCGGGGTGTATAAGGACGGCATGTCTGCCCATGAGTCGAACCGTCTGAGAAGGATCCAAGTGCAGCTTGTTGTGCCGGTACCCGGGCCGCTGCCAGCACTGGGTACCGAAGGTGAGCCCTGGTCCGCTAGCTCTTTTGGCAAACCACCCATAGTTACAAGCGGCGTAATCTCCATGAACCCTGCCCTTGTGGGCTAACTGTTCGATGAGACACCAATACTTACCGACACAGGAAACGATCCCAGTTCCATTGTCACCTCCGGCCTCTTGGATGGCCTTTTGAATGGCTGTGTGAACGTCATGGATGTTGCTTGTGGCGACAATCTGCCCTTTTATGTTGACGACAGAATCAAACTTGACGCGGGCGTTGAGCCACACGAGATCGATAACCTTTGGGGTCAGAAAAACACAGTTGAGCAAGTCCGCAATCTGTTGCATCTCATGAGCTGTGGCAGGAAGACGAACACCGTCAAAGGTGCGGCTATCCCCTCGGAGAGGGATTCTTTTAAAGTTCATGGCAGGGACACCATCAAACTTCAAAGCATCGCGCATGACGTTGACGTGTAACTGAAAGCCTTGGTGGTCGCTGGTCAATGTGACCCATTCAAAGAACCCCTGACCTTCTCTAACCATTTGCACTATATCGATCATACTCAACGAGGTCTAGCAATGAAATACTACTCCGTAAGACAACGTAAAGATCTCCGATGGGAGTCCACGTGCAAAGAAGGCGGCCGCAGTTATCCTGTGGGGTATTGTGCGGGGAAAGAGGCACAGGGGCACACAAATCATGCCGATAAGTACCATGTTGACGGACATGAGACGGCAGAAGAAGCCTTCGAGTGCTGTCGTCAATATCAGCTCGACCATTTTCTAGGATTTCATGACGGAGAAGGGGAGAGGACTCTCAGAGTGTGTGACCACTCCGACTGCGACGAATTCACGAGCGGCAGAGCGACCATCCAGTGTAAGGTCATCGCACACCTGTGCCCTAAACATCGGACCAGAGAGATCGTCGAAGAGATCTACCTCAATCTGGCCAACTCCTGTCCTTCTCTGTCTCCTCTACCTTTCCTCAGACTTCGAGTTTAATCTCGATAGGAACGGAAGCAGGCCAAAATACCGCCAGAGTCACTGACAAAACTATACGTAGACCTTTGGCTATGCGGATCAAGATCAATTGCTCAAATCTGTGGTTCTTGTAGAGGGAGTGGCTAATCTTCTTGATTTCCGACTCATATGTGGACAAAGAAATCGACAAGTGGTTGCGTACCGGAGGCCTCAAAGGCGAACCTGTAGAAATCGCGCAAGAGCTTCCTGATGGAAGCGTGACCGTCCGAAAGAAGTCGGGAAAGGTAGTACATATCCCAAAACTTTTCCTGGACCTTGCCAAGGCCCGAAATCGGGGGAAAGATTAAGTGTTATGGGAAAGTACGATCATATCGACTTTAGGCCTCCTGAGAATGTCGCTAAGGCCGCGGAGAAGGGGCTAGAGTACAGAAGGCGGCAAGGGAAGGATAAGGCCGGCCTGACCCCCGAAGAAGCGTCAAAAGAGGGGATCGGCAGCGGTGTGCAAAGGGCGGTAAATTTAAAGAATCGGACGAACATTAGCCCTAAGGTCATCAAGCAAATGGTGGCATTTTTCTCAAGGCACGAGAAGAATGCCAAAATCGACCAGAAGCACAAGAATGAACCTTGGAAAGACAAGGGCTACGTGGCTTGGTTAATCTGGGGTGGTGACCCTGGCAGGACGTGGGCCGGGAAAGTTTTGCGGCAAATGGAAGACGCTGACAAGAAAAAGGACGCCTCCGACCGATACATCAAGATCCTTCGCTCCGGTGGGGTGGTTTCGACGACGGAAACCACCGACCCTACCATGAAAGGGTTGGAGTCAAAAGGACTTGCTCACAGAGCAGGAACCTCTGGAGGGTACCATCTCTGGGTAGGTGGTGTCAGGCTCCAAGACACAAGGTCGGTCACTCACAAAGGTAGACTCGCTACTCGTCTCAAGGACCATCTCACTGCAAGACTGGACCACCTACTGAACAGCCTCCAGGGATGGAGGACAGGAGCCCTCAAAGGGGACTTGAAGATTGTCCTTGTCGGCTCCCAGGAAGCCCCAGACGCTGTTTACCAAGAGTCCGACGACACTCTCTACATTAAGGCGTCCGCTCGGCTCCTAGGGGCCAACAGATACGGTTCTGCTGCCTATCACGTGCTTCGAGAGCTAGGACGCAGGTACGCCGCATTACACAATTGTAGGGCTGACTTCAGTGATTCCAAGTGGGAGGTGACTAAGTATGCCGCTAACCACGACCCGAAAAGCGTGTTTGCGGAATTGTTCGCCCTCAGCCACCTAGACCAAGAAGGGAGCTGGGATACCGCCATCGTGGGCGCTTTTGAGGCGATGATGGTGTCCGGTGGGAAGGACGCGAGTACCGGTCTTGATCCGGCCTCTTTACGGGATATCCTCCAAAACCTGACTAAACAGAAAATAAAGGACTTTCCAGTCAAACTTGGGAAGTATCGAGCAAAGGCAGGGCGAAACGAGACATGGGACGCCGAGGCATGGATTGAATATGGCTTCCCAAAGACCATCCCTATCCAAAGGGGCAAGGAACCAACCCTGCCCTCTCTACAACTGGTTTTCAAGTACAATCCTGCGAAGGGGCTGAGCCTTACAGCTTACGCTAAAAGTCCGGCCATGGGTATCAAGCGAAAAATCTACGAGAACCACAAGATCGCGGGTAATTACGAGCGCACCCTCCAAACGATGCTTCTAGGATACCAGCCCGAGATTGCGTGGAAGTGAAAGAATTTGGTAATTGACGGAAGGTTTGCCGCGTCGATTTTTTCCAGTGATACAGGATATCGTCCGCAACTATCCGTAAAGGACAATCATGAAGCACTTAAAGAGGCAAAGGAATTCAAGGCAAAAGTCCAGGCGTCGAAGAATCTTGTTGGGGATGTGGACGATCTCCGTCGTATGGTTCCTTCGATCTCTGATCCCTTCTACTGGATTCGACGGTTATTGGATGATTTGAAAAAGGCCGGCGGCTGAGGTCTTATCTTCACTCGCCGTAAATTACCCTCTCGCAAAATTTGCACGTGACTTCTTCCATCCTTCTCGTTACGAGCGGGTAAGTACTGCGAACGAGGCGAGACCCTGTGCACAAGATCTGGCCATCACAATCTTGGTAGTGTACCTTTTTCCAGGATTTCCTCTTCCCTTTTATTCGAGCCGAGGCTATTCGCATACATATTATGCAGTTAACCTCTTCGAGGTTTTTTGTGGTGATTCTCTTCTCGTCCCTTGCCCCTGGCTCTAGACCACACCCTCCTTCGAAGTGAACCTTCCTAGGAGTCATAACAGGGTCTTCGAAGAGAGGTATGTCGTAGCGAGGCGTGAGCAGAACTTTGGAGGGCTTTTTCCCCTGTGTCTTAAAGTGGGTTAGCGCGAGCTGTCTTTTTCCCTCCAGTATTGCTTCCTTCGGATTGTCGATGGCGAAAGTCGTATCGAAGATCCAGGCGGGGATGTCTGCCCGTAAGACAATGGCTGCGCAGATGGGACACCGACGGAATATGATTTGAGACCATCGATGATTTTGGTACAATGCGTGACCGCACTCTAACAGGTCGAAGACTCTTCCTCTGTCGTCGTACAGCCTTTGCTCTATTTTTCGCATAGGGCCACGTATGCGTTGTCTAGGTGGCATGCTAACCTTCCATGCTTATGTTGGGAGACGTTGTTTGGAGTCTCCTCGTAAGGAGCCGTCGTTATGTTTTTTGTACTCCACCCCCCTCTGGTTTTTCTTGGCTTCTTCGGCACAACAAGAGCACAGGGGGAGGGTTCCGTTGGAGTTGGCTGCAAGTTGTGACCCGCAACCGAAGCATAATTGTCCGTTCTCTGTCATATTCATAGATCTCTACAAGAAGATGGAGGGATCTTCACACAGTTTGGAGAGTCGTTCTACTTTCTGAGGATCCACTTTATCCGCGACCGGAAGGGGTGGCATCAGGAAAGGGCCTTTCGCTCTAGCGACATTGACTTCTTGAACAGCATCGCCCTTATCCGAGGGAGGGAATACCAGGGTGTTTTTTAATCCTGATGCTTCCATCATATGTTGGAGGTGCTCCTCGTCCATGGGGCTACCTGTGGGCCAACCATCGTCTTTGGGCCATACCCGGCCATCCCACCCATATCTTCCTAGAGCGGCCACAGTGTTCTCCAGTGTTTCATCGAAGACGGGCATTTCAACCTGCAGAGTGCCCGCAGGCCGAGACGAGAGCTTACTCTGAGGCAAGAGCAGGAGCGTAACCATCACAAGAGGCGTCTCAGTCTTTTCTCGAATACCTACCCAACTGAAGAGGGGGAGGGAAAGAAACTTGCCCTTGATTGGGTCCGACAGAACTTTTCCCACCGGCAACATCCGATGATCGATTTTTTTAGCGCCGTCGGGTCTACTGTTTTTGCTCTTTCGTTTGTCTTTGATCCGCATGGTTGTATTTACACCAATCATTCAAAGTCGAAGCCATCTTTACCGTTGCTGGCAAATCTTTGACATTATGTCATCGGTCTCTCCGCCTTCGACTGAACAAGCCACTGTTCTCGTCGAAACAGTGATGAGGTACACGGAATCTTTTAACCGAGTTTGTGAGGCCGGATGGGACGCCGAAAGAATCAACGGTCACCAAGCTATTTAGCGGTTTCTTGCGGCGGGGCTCCTCTGGAAACGACCAAGAAGTACGTTCAGAGTCAGAGGGGCGATTCCACCCCGCCCTCCTTTGGTGTAAGCCTAAAGCATGATCGTACGTAAGATCAGTGTATCCTTGTATTGCCGTCATGAACAAGCCGTTCTCATCGTACGTGGCTGCGACCCTGATCTGTGGGAGCCTGTAGGAGGGGAAGCTTTTGACAATGAGACTCCTCTCGAAGCTGCGAGGAGGATTATCGTCGAGGACTATGGCTGTGTCAGTGCGTCCTTTCCCTTCATCCATAAGGTCACAGGTGCCCCTCCTGGGCTCTTGTTGTACGAAGAGCACGTGGTGAAAAATACCCTTCGTCTTAACTTCGCTTTTATTGTCGACATCCCTAGTAAAATTCTTTCGTTTAAGAGAGGATTGACAGGAATGCTGTGGTTGACTAGTGTCTCAGAACTTCCTACTGAAAAAGTACCTATTTATGTCCAAGAAGCAATCCCATACGCCCTGCGGGCAGGAATCCACTGACGTCGGTGTAAGTAGAACCATGTGTATTGATTGCGTTTTCAGTGGGCATGTGTGCCGGCGAGGCCTGTGTGAGGGAGCGGCTCAATCATTTTTTCGCAGTGCCAAAGGCACTGTCTGGCCTCTATGTTCTGCCTGTGCCGAGCAGCACAAGCGAGTGAGTGTGAGGCTTGCCAAAAAGGGCAAACTGGCTGTAATGCCCCTCGCTGGTGCGATGTTTGACATTCCTTTAGATGACCTTGAGACCTTAGCTACTTGGCGGGACCAAGATCCCGAAACAGTTTCAAGCATCGTCCAGGCTGTGGACGACTCGGTGAAAGATTAGCCGTGAATAGCCGCAGCTGCCATCTTGAGCAGCGTCTTGTTTTCGGCCGCCTCTCGGTCGACTTCCTCTACTTTGTCACGAAGAGCCCGGCCGGCCTTACCAATGGTAGCTAGCTCATTTCCTGCCATCCCTCGGCTCCTGCCACGAAGAGCTTTGTTGGCCGCCTTCTTTGCGGCATAGGCCTTGCGGAGAGCCCCTAGCTCATTCTTCGCCTTAGCAAGCTCTTTGGCTCCAACGGTTGTCCCCCAGCAATGGGGGCAAAGGACCATTCCGATTTTCCCGTTGTTGCAATGTCCGCATGTATTACGCATGATGCCCGTACTACGATCGCCACAGACAACAGTTCGGAAAAAATTTCAAAATAGACCTGGTTGCAGGCTCCCGCATGGTACGGGCGGAGAGATGGCGGCCGTGCTGGTGGTGATATCAGCTAACTCGGGATAGAGCCCGGTAAGAAATCGATCCAAGATATTCCCGCTTTTCTAAATAAAGTCGTGACGTGCGAACAATGACCGCACCCCTACCCCTGTCTCTAGTTTGATTTCCCGCACACCACCCTCTTCACGGTCTACGACGACACATATCCCGACAACTTTGTGGCCCGCCTCTTGAAGGGCTCTGACGGCTCGAATAGTGGAGCCTCCTGTTGTAACGACATCCTCTACGAGTACGACGTTCGCAGGTTTTTTGCCGTTATGGTGAGGGAAAGACGCCTCCACCAATTTGCTCGTGCCGTGGTTTTTTGGCTTCTTTCTTACATATATAGCAGATAGCGGCGGAGGTGTTTTTTTCTTCCCACTCACAGGTGCTAGCACCCTTTCAAGGTACGACGCGTACGCCACCGCACTGGCGAGAGGGCAGCCCCCAAGTTCGACACCTGCTACAGCATCGACACCATCGAATTCATGGACTGCCTCAAAGAGCAATTGGCCTAGCTTCCAGTGACCTTCTGCTGACAGTGCCACAGGCCGAACATCGATGTAGAAATCGCTTGTTTTGCCCGAGGCGAGCTGGAACTCACCCTTTTTAAAACTCCATCGTTTGAACAACGACAGAAGATCCTTTTTCATGTCTTTTGTCATTTCATCTCCTTGTATTGCCCGAGAGAGCGGGTAGATCGAAGAAAGGTACCAACTTTTCAAGTTCTTAGAGTCGGTTCGGTCGATCTTCCGTCTCGATGACCAAAGGAACCGGCAGATCATCAATTATCGTGGGAAACTCACTGTCATTCATGGCACCTCACCTCGAAGGGAAGAGTTGTTCCTGGTATGCATGGAAGGTTGCCAAGACTTCGTCGAGAGTGAAGTTCTCGTCGACTTCGAAACTCACAGACTTGGTGGCGACAACCACAGCGTATCCCTTCCCCACCCATACCCCAGGGGATGCTTCAGAGCCTAATCGGTCACGATGAAGTTCTTGAGCTGTGAACCCCGTGTAGTACAGCTCTAGTTCGAACCTCACGCGAAACGCATGGTATTCTTGGATCCACTCGACCAGAGGTAGGCGATCCGAAATGGGTACAGTAGCCATTATTTCGTTGGTCATATTCCATCTTGTCCATGGTGAAGCCCCTGTCGTCGGATGTCTTGGGCAGCGATCCATTCTTTGCGAGACTGCACTACGTGTCCTTCCACGCCTCGGTTATTGTCTCCTGTGTCCAGGACCTGGCGTAAAACGGGTCCCGGTCCTCTTCTAACATGCCGTGAGAGGCTACTTGCGAGAGAGAAAGAGAGCTACAGCCCGTTCGACGATCGACGCCTTCTTCGGCTTCCCTCCTTCTGTCTTGAACTCGTAGTCTGGCCTCATACGTTTGTAGATCCCCATGACATAGTCCCACTCTTCGGCGTGGCCTTGCTCCTTGGCGATCTCTTTTGCCTTGTCCCACTTATGCTCGTCTCGTTTCGTTTTCGTCGGCATACTACCAAGAGTGAAAAGGAAACTAAAACGAGTCTTTCAAGGCGATCTTGGCAATCTCAGCCTTTGCCCGGCCAGGGTCTGCCCCGATGATAACGGTCGCCAAACACACATGGCGGCCGTACTCATCTACGTCATCCTGTAACTTCGGAGGCATGAGAGTGCATACAGGCAACACTTCCATGAGGTGGGCTCCTAGGTTATTTGCCAGCTTCAAAGCTGCTTCCTCGGTGGGCCCTGCGACTTTTATGTGCGCACGATGAAAGGCCGTCTGGTAACTAACACCGACGATAGTCCGCATGTTTCCGTTCCCCGAGGTGGTAAGAATCAGTAAGATGCCTCACCTCGTGAGGGGGCGCCATTTGACTTAAACTAGGATTTCTAAGTCGTCTGCTCTCTAACCAGAACTTTTTGGGGGACTGACCATCTCGACGGTTCATGGTTGCAGGGACTCCTACGCCCTCTTCTCTTCTTCTCGGCATCGACTGCCTTCGATAGGGCTTTCAAGTCCTGTGACGACAGTTTGCTGAAATCTAGCTTCAAGTTTCTCTCTCCTATGTTGGGCCCAGGTGGGGTTACTCACTATTTCTACTCAAGTGGTAAAAATAGATTCAGTAAAATACAACGTTTCCGTGAGGAATCAAGTTCATTTTGTAAGTCAGTGCGTATTTAAAGCCAAAGCACAATCAAGAGCCTCCTCGACCTCCCTGTCAGTAAGAATTTTGGCTACCTCGAAATGCATTCCGTCCAACCGGTCGTATCTGGGGGGCCATCCATGACCTCCCCAATAAAAACCAAATTTGTTCGCGAGGGGGACAAGTTCTCTCACACAGTTCGCCTCGCCCACGAGAGCCGGTTGTCTTCCTAAGTAGTTGCCTGCGACATTTATGTCAAAAGCTGTTCCCCAAGAATGGTTGGACAGAATCGTTCTCGAACCTCGTACGAAACGAGGGACCCAACTACCAGCCCAGCTATTAATTTGGCAGATGTGCCCCGCGTCATCCCACGCTTGGAATAACCCCAATAACTGCGCTTTAGCTTTCTTGTTCCATAAAATGCGACAACTTTTTGGAAGCCCTGCAACACCCATCCCCTTAAGTTGCGGGATCACCATGTCTGTCAGGTTGGCTTTTTTCCATTTAGAAGGTATGATGACCCTTTCGGGGTTGTTCTTCGTGGGGGCGGGAGTGTATGGTATCTCTCCGAACAAGGTCACCCTCCGTCTCCAGTTAGCAGGTTTGAGATCCTTGGGATAAGGAGGCCACCCAGGGCCTTCTATGTTTTCTCGGTCCGGCTCAATGACCTCAAACCCCCCTTCCATTGCGACGCCCCATGTGCGGTTACCTACTACACCGTCATCATTCAAGTAGGACGCACGTTGGTATTTTTTGGTCGCCTCTTCCGTTGCTGGGCCAAAAGAACCGTCGACTTCCCCAATATAGTGGCCGGCCCCCAACAAGAAATTCTGCCACTTGCGAACCAGAGGCCCTCTGGACCCTTTTCTGAGATATGTCAGCATTATTGATGCCACCTTTCTGTGCGTCGTCTGGTGAACCAGCCCTCCCTAAAGGGGGGCTTGTGTCTCTCTGGTGTACTTATCGATCATACACCACGAGGAGCCACATGATAGAAAACAAGACCTCAAAATTGGTGATATCCAAAACCTTGCTGAGACTACGGCAAGGACTGAAAGCTGCCAGCACCAAAAAAGAAAAAGTAGGTATGATGTTATCCATTGCGACTCAATTCAATCGAGAGCATGACATCTTCAACGGAGACTTCAACGAAGGATACCATGCCCACTTCGAGGAATTCGAGCAAGCACGTATAGTTTTCCAGCAAGCGGCTATGCGTCTCGCTCGTCTGGCTGTAAGCGTCATCGATGACGAGTTTTCGGAACCGCTCGAAACGGACAACTCTCCACCTGAACAGGCCCCAAACTAGATCACCGAAAATTCTCCCCAACTGAGAGGGAGCTGTTAGGGCAAAGTCCGACATGTAAAGAAGATCGCGAATTTTGTTCTCACTCTAATTCTTCTTTCAAACATTGAACCACTCCTTCTAATCTTCGACGCTGGATGTCCGAGATCCTCACTAGCACATCTCCTTTGCCGCCACGGAATCCTAGCGCCCTGTGGCTTTCGACGACATAGATATGCGTGGGCACCCCAATGCCCAGAAGGACCTCACAGACCTCTTTCCACTGGATACGGCCCGTTCTGAATTTCAGCACGCGAGCTTCGTCCGGGCACAGGGCCAGAATCCCGAGGGATTCCAGTCCCATCGTATGAGCATGCTCCTTGACAAGAGGACCGATATCGCCCACTGATGCCATGAGGCCGTGAAAGATTTCTAGGGAGGATACGAAGGCTTGCTTAACCTTCTGCCTTTCTGGGTTCATCTTATCTCCAGGGCGGGGAGGAGGTCCCGCGTCGTGAGGCACAGAACTCGGTCTGATCGAGATCTTGACTCCTACAAAGCCTCGGCCTTCAGGTCGAGGTAGTTGACTCACAAGGTAGACTACACCGATCAAACGCCCTGCTGTTCTTTGATGTTGCTGAGCCAGTGAGCTGCGAACACGGCCTGTTCACGCTGGGCTCTCGGATAGTAGCCTTCTACCGCTCCGCCTTGACCAAAGTCGATAGCTCGCTGGTAGTAGCCAGTATTCATCTGAATCGCGACGGGATAGAACTTCCCGTCGGGGCCGCGCCAGAATTCCATATCAGGATCGGGAACAAGGTCGCCGCACTGACTGTAATAATGGGCCATCGAGAACCGGTCCTCACTGAGACGCTCAACGCTCAAAGGCATATATACATCACTGTTGGCAATCTTCCTGCTGGTGCCAGGTGCCATGCCTTCAATGAGCTTGGTGAGAATCTTGGTGGCTTTTTTGTTGATAGCACGCATTGTGCTGGTACTACGAGGGAAGAGACGACGAGTTCGGAAAAAGATCAAACTTTTTTCGTCAGAACAGATGTCGAACCAAGGATAGCCTTGATGCTCATAGGTGGCAGCTATGACCACGACAGGAAGAGGCTGCTCGCCCGTGACAGTAGGCCCTGCCATCGAATTGACGATATGTACAAAGCAACAACGAACTCCATCCGACTTACAGAAGACTTCCCAAATCGACATGGCGGGCGAACTATTCTGCAGAAGTTCCGAATATCTCAGCCAGTTCTTCATCGGTCACCTCTACTGGCTTTTTGTCGGTCACCTGTTCAGGTAGAGGGCGCTTCGGACTCAGCGGAGTAACAAGAGCCCATTTCTCTTCTTCAACCACACACTGTTTAGGATTGCTTTTCTGTCCACTCGGGATCTAGTTGCCCGCTCAGGACATCAGCCATTTGCCTAGCCCTCTTACGAGCTACAGCTAGATTCATGTAGACTTCCGGCCCAAGCCTGACACCTGGAATGACAACCTCACCTTGGGGGCGGTCTTCCGATAGCATGACAGCTTCGACCACAAAGTCTTTGTAGCTCTCGTGCTGCTGTTCCTTCACTGTAATCTCCCAAGTCTCGCCGAATCTATAGGAGCTGTCACCAAGCCCACCGGAAAAACCTGGAGGGCGCTTAATCATTATGGATGTTCGGACCATGCTCGTACTACGGATCGAAGACGCACAAGTTCGGTGAAAAATCATCTTATGCTCAGCACAGATTATGAGCCTATCTGAACTTGTTAAAAGGGACCCTAAGAGAGCCTTTGGCCTTATTTTACAAGAAAAGATTGCAGGTGGTATTGACGTGTCGGAACCCGTCCAGCCCCTGTTGCCAGGTATGTCGGGCATGTTGGGCTCCATGTCCTCGTGGGATATAGCACATGGAGCCTACGCCTTTGACTATATCGCGGGTTATGACAAGGATCCACGAGTCAAGAAGTTTGCAAACGACCTCGCCACAGAATACGCTCGTCGGTTTGCTGACTGGCTTGGCTATGTCTTCCTGAACCGAGCAAACATGACGAAGCACAGCAAGCCTATGAAGGCGTTGCAGGCGTCGCTCGGTGACTGGGTCGAGGCTATTCCTGAAATGCTCATGCAAGGCAAGCCCAAGGTCCTCAGTGAGTTCGTTCCAAGCGACGCTCGCAAGTTTCTAGACATGAAGGTCGTCGATGCCATTGGCCGAAAAATCTTAAAAGTCGTACAACAAGACTGGGCCAAATCCTCCCGGACCGCACGGGGAGGGCTCAGGGACCTACCCATTACTTACAATCCTAGGTACAAGCGGTACGAAATCCCCAAGTCCAAGTTAACATATCCTCATCGGAACAAGCTCCGCGACCTCGGTTTCGACACAAATCGTAATCTCGACGTATGGTGGACGGAGATACTAGAATCCGCCGCCATTCGAGCCCTGCCACAAGCAGCAGACATAAAAAGACAGAGCGAGCCAGCTCCAGCTCCAAAAGGGGACCCCTCCGACTGGTTCTTTGATGACTGGCTTCCTGGTAACATCCAACGCTTCTCGAAGGTGTTCAATGCCTTCGGGCGAGGCGCGGGCATCCCGTACGAGTTCGACTTCACCGTCTCGGGCAAAGATGTTGAGGTGAGCTTCAGGCGAAACGTCAAGACGATAAAGGACGCTGTGGCCGAACTGACGGCTCGGTACGGGGGAGCAAACGACCGAGACGGTTGGATGACGGCCATTGCGGCATGGAAACAGCTCATGTCAGCCTCGGGCAAGGCAGCTATACATGCGGTAGACATGGCTAACAATCTCGAACACACCCACGGTGCAATGATGGAGCACTTCCCTCCAGGTGTGCGCCGATGGTACCCTAGTTTCCTCGACTACAAATACACTGCAAGTGCCATCCAGATGATCAAGCGAATCAAAGACGAGGACCTTCGAGTTGTAGCAATGGAACTTCTGCCTCTACGTGACCGTAAAGAAAGACTCGTCATTGAAGATAAGAGCCACAGGACGCCAAAAGGACTTGCTTTGGAGATTAGTTCGCAGGCAGGCAAAGCGAACAAGAAAAAAATGCTCAGGGGCGTAAAGGACCGTTATCCTGACATGTACGATGACGTGGTAAAGAACCTGGAGGAGAAGGGGTTGTTCCTGACGGCGTCCCTCACTCCCCGACGCATTGTGTCAAGGTACCTGCACGAGGCCAAGCTGTCTCCACAGCAACGCGGCTAAGAAAGTAGACAGGAGAGGGGCGGGCAGGCGAGGAACAGTATTCCGCCCGAGTTTCAGCGTGCCGAACAAGGCTTCTCCGCTTCGAGAAACATAAGAATAGAAGTGAGCCTCTGCTTACCGTGACAACTCCCCTACCTGTCTCAGACGGCTAGGAAGGGGCTTCTCAGATCGTCGGCGAGCCTGACGGCTGCACCTCCCTGAAGGCGCTGCCCGCGCCAGGAAGTAAAGACAACGGAGCTGGAGGAGCACGCGGCGGAGTAATAAATTTCACCTATGACGTATTTACCACCAAATGTACGGTAGTTACCTACAAGGAGGGTGTCGACCTATTTTGGCCCACGGGCTTGGGCTGTATAATAGTCTCCCAGTGTCGTATTCCCGGATGGCTTGAAGTACTTCACACACTGCGTCCCAGGTAGCCCTTCGAAGGTTAACATTTTCTGGGATCCGCGCACTAGTGACAATGTATCTGATGGTAACTTCAGTAGGTGCGGTGATTGAGGTAGTCATGTCTTTGCAAAAACCGTTACTGATGGCTACAACTTAGCATTTTTTGGGGGGACGAACAGTCTCGGCGTCGGAGGGAGCAATGCCTGTACTAGAAGTGCCTTCGTCATACTTAGCTTGTAGTTCTTTTTCTGCCAAAATAGCGGAAAAAGGCATTCGGGGCGGAAGGGGGAGTTTGTTGATGTGGGTTTCGTTTGCCATAGTCGTACTACGTATACACCAATTAAGAGTTCGGACAAAAAGATTGGTGGTGTACCATTTTGTGGTAACCGGTATCTGAGCACAAGACCGTTCGAACCTCCTGACACCGACATCCCTCTCTGTCGCGAATGCCGCAAGAGTTAGAGCAGTACCAGCCTGGGAGGACGGTGCGAGTTTCTCCTGGGGCGGCTTGGGCCTACAAGGGATTTTAGTTCAATTTAGCCAATTAGTCCTTCTTGACTCTCTCGTGCCAAGAAGTGTCTAGCTGTGAAGATTGAGAGACGGGGCGTAGATCCATGCTATGCTTGAATATCCGTTGGCAGGTCAATGGGAAACATTCATTGAACCATTGCCCGCAGCTAGCACATTGGAAATTCGTGGCGAGGCCTCCACTCGGGCCCTTGAATAATCTCGTGTGGCCACAGTCGGGGCAAATTCCGCTAGAAAGCAAAGAACCTTCCTGCTGACTCAAGTCCTCACAAATCTTCCCATCGGATTTCACGGTCTTATCGGGTCGAGGAGCCACATCACTCTCCGTGTCAACCCAATTGAGAGCCATAGCACCTCCCTCTAACGTGTGTATGAGATCCAGAAAAGTCTCGTGGAAGCTCACTGAATTTTTGCTTCGGAGGGCGACGCTCCCGTCAGTAAAAACAATTCCCTCAGCAACCGTCTCCCACGTGTCTTTGAGCCGACCAAGACGAAACCGTCGCATTCTATGTCGTTCCATAATAGGATCCTACACCAGAAATTTCGCTCGCAGTCGCCATTCGAACCATTCCCTCAGGGCCTTCCCATAGGACCACCGTATTGGGTAAATCGGTGACGGCGGGAGCTTCTTGTAGCCTGACAATCATAAACTCGTGGCCTTCAGCTTCGCATGTATATGCAGCCCCGATCAGAGTCATACCTTCCAACCGTTCTAGGAATTCTGGCTTCATTTTTTCTCCATACACCAAAGGAGGTGCATAAAAATACCGAACTCCTGTTGACTGCAGCCGTAGTAACAACACGACCAAAAAGGAGAGCCATGAACCCCAACGACGATGCATATTTTCGAAGCAGACGCCCACCAGAACCTCTTAAAGCTCAGGTAGGCGATGAGGTTGCCTACACACGTTATTTCCTCAAATGTATCGGGGTCGTTGCCACGGATCCCATGTGGAGAAAACGAGGCATCGTGACCGAGATCAGTGGGAGGATCGCATACATCCAATGGGACGATGACGGCGAGGACGAGGTTACGCCTGTCCAGCTCACCAACCTCGCCCACCCTGGGCCTAACCTAGCCTTTAATGAGTAGATCCGATGTAGGTGCTGCCACAGAACAGCACTTTGTTCGTTAGGATCTAGGTCGATCGGCTTTATTTAGAGAAGCGGAGGTATCTCCGGCCTTGTGCCGGAGGATGGGCCCGACCGATCGTCTCAACAACAATCTTCCAAGTCCCCTGAAAAGTTAGCTGGGAGAGCAACACACATTCACTGTGTGAAACAGTCTTACCATGATCGTCGAGGTATTGGCGTGTTTTCAAACACTTCTGGTAGGTCGCTTTTTTGACCATACCAGGAAGCTTCTCGATTTCAAACAAGGATGTCCGGTTATCGAGAGCAGTATGGTATCCTGCATCAAAAGACGCCATGGAGGTAGACTTAAGCCTGTTCTGGCTTTCGTGCCGCCCTTCTTTCTCTAACTCTGTGTCTAAAAATGACGGTACGGGACAAGAGGGGCAGTACTCACGAACCAAGAGGGTGCATGCTCCGTCCGATGATGCTGACACAGCATTTCGAAACAGGGTGTGGGCATCCCTCACACCAGAGACGAAACCATTATTAAAATCCCTGGACCGTGTCCTTACCAAGTTAGACGGGACCTGTTCGAGGAACTTCTTCAGACCGTTCCTGTATATAGGACTCTGAGTTGAGAGAAGCTCCGGTTTGGTCGTGTCTACCTTAAGAGGGCACGCACGAGGCGGGGCTTTTTCAACAGGAGCCTGGCAACAGAAGGTGAGGGGGAGGACAAGGGCGATAGCTTTCATTGTTATCTGCCTACACCGAAAATGGTGGCAGGTTGCCAAAGGGACGAAAGATTTTCCGAACTTCTGTAACCTCGTCACGTAGTACGGGCATGACGACCAAGACCAAAGTCAAAAACTTCATGAAGAAGAACAACATCCCCGGAACCGTTTCCGGTCGCGGGCGGGACTGGGAAGTCGAACTCCCGAACGACGAGGCCCATGATCGGTGGAACGAACTCACAACATTCCCGAACGGCGGCTACCGCAGCGGGTATGGATCCTGGGTCCTGTCGCCCTCATATAAGAGCAAGGGCGACTTCAACAACCGTTCGAGCGCTTGGCACTACTAGGAGGCCATCAAAGGCGATTTTTGAGGAAACAAGGTCAGGGCGCAAGCCCGCCTCACAGCCTATTGGATGGCCGAATCCCTGAGAGGAAAAATGAACAAATTCAGCACCACCGAAGCATACCGCGAAGCGAAAGAACTACACAAGCAGGCGGAAGAGACCTTCAACAAAGCGAAAGACGCCTTGAAGGCGGCCCAGGATATCCTAGAAGACGCTAAAACGGTCCGTGATGCAGCACACTCCGTTCAAGACATCGAGGACTACGAAGAGGCGTTATCGACGCTCTACGACCTTCTTGATTACTACGGCCTCGCTAAAGCCATTCTTGCCCACGATCGTGGTAAACTACCCCTCCCTAAAGGGAGGGGCTTTGTGCCCCTCTGGTCCTAGAGAGAGTTGAGCGGGGCTCACGCCCCGCTGTTTCTGCTTCATCGGGCCCCCAACGGGGTAACCTCCACAGACTGCTATACCGTGGTCTCCACGGCTGAGAATCACCTTGGCAGCATTGACGTCGGCGTTATCTGCATGGCCACAGGCCGTGCAGATAAACTCTGACTGTGAGATCCGTGACGCTGCGTCCACGGTCTCACAGCAACTACAGGTTTGCGATGTATAGTGCGGAGGTACCTTGATCAAGGTACCTCCCGCCCAATCCAGCTTGTACTGGATCATCCACGCAAGAAGGCCCCATCCCGAGTTCAAGATACTGCGGTTGAGGCCAGCTTTCTGTCTTACATTCCGGCCAGGTAATTCAGATGTGCCGGACGCGGACTTCGTCATGTTCTTCACCTGGAGATCCTCGATCACCACTGTGCCGTGGCTTTTAGCGTAGTGGAGAGCGATCTGATGCAGCAGATGATTGCGTTGTCGCCGCACCTTTCGATGCAAGCGAGCTACTCTAAGTTGAGCCTTTCTGTGATTGTTTGAGCCTTTCTTTTTCTTTGACAGGGCTCGCTGAGCCCTGGTTAGTCTTTGCGTCGACGTCCTCATTCCCTCTGGACCGTCAAATACGTTCCTGTCTGAATCTGCAACGAGATGTTTGACTCCACGATCCAAACCTACTCTGCCGGGTTTGCGGAGCCGTTCCTCTATCTCGACTTCGCAGGAGATTGAAACGAACCATTGGTCTGCTTCGCGCACCAATGCACACGTTTTACCTTTACCTTCTAGTGGGCGGTGCATCTTGGTTTTTAGCACACCAAGTTTAGGGAATCTCACATCTCCTTCTTCTGTGACCCGCCAGTACCTAGGGTGTGGCTCAATCAAAGAGACATTGTCTCTCCCCTTGCGCTTAAAGTGTGGAGGCTTTGAAATTTTCTTAAAACCCCGCTCCCAAGCCTTAGCGAGTTCCTTCAGAAGTTGATCGAGGACATTTCGAGGAACATCTGCAAGCCACTCAAACTCAGGGTCCTTGAGAACTTCGGTCAGTTCCTTCATTTGGTCGAAGGCCGACAGGTACTCCTTAGGGACACGACTTAGGCCAGACCGTCTGTGCTCATGAGCACAGTTCCACAGAAATCGTAAGGATCCTTCCCATCGAGCAAGCCGCTCGGCTTGCTCGGGCGTTGGGTAGACGCGGTAGCGAAAAGACTTGCGGACGATTCTCATCTCACCTATAGTTGGTATATGACACAAAATGATTCATACCGCAAGGGGAGACATGTGGTTTTTGAGTTACACGTTCACTTGGTCTTCGTGCCAAAGTACCGTAGGGGCGTAATCACTCAGCGAGTCTACGACATCCTCCATGGGGCTTGGCAGAAAGTCTGTAAAGACTTCGAGGTTGTCTTGGAAGAGGCAAACTTCGAAGACGACCATGTTCACCTCTTGGTCAACTATCCTCCAAAGGTCTCATTGTCGAAGCTTGTTAATTCGCTCAAGGGGGTGTCCGCTCGCCGAGTACGGCAAGCGAATTTACCTGAAGTCCGCAAGGCTCTCTGGGGGCAGCACTTCTGGTCACCAAGCTATTTAGCGGTTTCTTGCGGCGGGGCTCCTCTGGAAACGATCAAGAAGTACGTTCAGAGTCAAAAGGGCGAGGTGGCCCCGCCCTGAAGGACGGAGCCACCTCGCCCTCTTTCGGTGTAGAGTGAGAGCATGGAAAAAGTTATCCTAAAAAGGCACAGCGTCCTCTTGGAAAGGTTCGAGCACGAAAGCAAGAAGGTGGCTGGGTACCTTCTTGCTTACGCTGACACAAAGGGGACGGTATCTGAAAAAGCGATGAAACTCCATGTCCAAAACCAACTCGGCTCCCTCTACGCCACCCTCACGGAATGGGAAAACCTCATGGCTTTCTGCGAGGCCCATGATCTTCCTTTCAAGTGTGAAGAAGCCGTCCAAGAATGCCGTCGTTACACCAATAGGCTCAAGAGGAGCTTTAAAAAGCTTCCCCAACCCACTTACTGAGAAGCCTCGTTGAGACAGGGCAGTCCATTCTCTTCCGAACATACCCACACGAGGAATCGTAACACGAACATGACAAGTCCGATCAAAGCCTGGCACTTCATCTGTGACGATTCAACGATCAAAACGTCCTCAATGAAAAGACCCTTAAAGGTTCATCAAGGGCAGATCTTAAGGCATCGAGGCCCTCTAGAACTTTGCAAAAAAGGACTTCACGCAAGTGTGAAGCCCCTTGACGCTCTCAATTATGCCCCAGGATCTGTGGTTTGTCGAGTTGAGTGTAGCGGTGAGGTGATCCGTGGTGACGGCAAACTGGTCTGCTCCAGGAGGAAGGTTCTTTGGGCCAAAGATGCTTCAAGGGTTCTTCATGAATTTGCCATTTGGTGCGCAGAGAGAGCTTTAGAAAAAGTTGAAAATCCCGATCCGAGAAGTCTAGAAGCTCTCAAGGTCAAAAAGTTGTGGCTCGATGGGAAGGTCACTAATGAAGAACTAGAGGCTGCTAGGGAGGCTGCCAGGAATGCTGCCAGGGATGCTGCCAGGGAGGCTGCCGATGAGGCTGCCGATGAGGCTATCAGGGATGCCCAAAACGAAGAACTCGAAAGAAGACTCTTAGCTCTGCAGCCTCATTGAAACCAGGTACCCAATTTGTTCCGAACCTTCTCACACGAGGAATCACAGCACAATGACAAATCCAATCAAGGCGTGGCACTTCATCTGTGATGATTCCACAATCTTCACGGATTCAATGAAAAGACCCCTCAAGGTCCACAGGGGGCAGATCTTGAGACATCGAGGCCCTTTGAAACTCTGCAAGAAAGGTCTTCATGCAAGTGTGAGGCCTCTTGACGCCCTCGGTTATGCTCCAGGAACTATGATCTGTAGGGTAGAGTGTAGCGGCGAGGTAGTCCATGGTGGCGACAAACTGGTGTGTTCTAGAAGGAGAGTTCTTTGGGCCAAAGATGCTTCAAGGGTTCTTCATGAATTTGCCATTTGGTGCGCCGAAGAAGCATTGGAAAAGGTCAAGGACCCTGACCCGAAAAGTTTGAGGGCCATCGAGATCAAAAAGTTGTGGCTCGATGGAAAGGCCACTGATGAGGAGCTAAAGGCTGCTAGGATCGCTGCCGGGGACGATGCCTGGGGTGCTGCCAAGCACACGGCCAGGGAGGCTGCCTGGCACGCTGCCTGGTACGCTGCCAGTGAGGCTGCCATGAAGGTTACCAGGGAGAGTCAAAATGAAGAACTCGAAAGAAGACTCCTAGCCTTACATCCTCTCTGAAACCAGGTACCCAATTTGTTCCGAACATACCCACACGAGGAATCGTAACACGAACATGACAAGTCCGATCAAAGCCTGGCACTTCATCTGTGACGATTCAACGATCAAAACGTCCTCAATGAAAAGACCTCTCAAGGTCCACAAAGGGCAAACATTGAGGCATCGAGGCCCTTTGAAACTTTGCAGAAAAGGCCTTCATGCAAGCATAAAATCTCTTGATGCCCTCAAGTATGCCCCAGGATCTGTGGTTTGTAGGGTAGAATGTAGCGGCGATGTGATCCACGGAGAAGACAAATTAGTGTGTTCCAGGAGGAGAGTTCTTTGGACTAAAAACGTTGGAAGATCTCTTCATGAATTCGCTATTTGGTGCGCTGAAGAAGCATTGGGAAAAGCCAGAAACCCTGACCCGAGAAGCCTAAAGGCTGTCGAAATCAAAAAACTTTGGCTCGAAGGGAAAGCCACTGATGAGGGGCTAAAGGTTGCCAGGGACGCGGCCAGGGACGCGGCCAGGGAGGCTGCCAGTGAGGTTGCCAGTGCCGCCAACGAGGCTGCCAGGGAGGCTGCCAGTGAGGTTGCCTGGGATGCTGCCAGGGAGGCTGCCTGGTACGCTACCTGGGATGCTGCCGGGTACGCTGCCTGGGATGCTGTCGACGAGGCTATCAGGGAGAGTCAAAATGAAGAACTTGAGAGAAGACTCCTAGCCCTATGTCCTCTCTGAGAGGCTTCATTAAGACCAAGTACCCAATTTGTTCCGAACATACCCACACGAGGAATCGTAGTACGATGGCAAATACAACCAAGGCGTGGCACTTCGTCTGTGATGATTCCACAATCTTCACGGATTCGATGAGAAGACCCCTCAAGGTCCACAAAGGGCAGATCTTGAGACATCGAGGTCCTTTGAAGCTTTGCAAAAAAGGCCTTCATGCAAGCATAAAATCTCTTGATGCCCTCAAGTATGCCCCAGGATCTGTGGTTTGTAGGGTAGAATGTAGCGGCGATGTGATCCACGGGGAAGACAAACTGGTCTGTTCCAGGAGGAAGGTCCTTTGGATGGCTGATGCTTCAAGAACCCTTCATGAATTTACGATTTGGTGCACCGAAACTGCCTTGAGCGAAATCAAAAACCCGGATCCAAGAAGCCTAAAAGCCATTGAGGTCAAAAAATTGTGGATCGACGAGAAGGCCACTGATGAGAAACTAAAGGCTGCTGAGATTGCTGCCTGGGACGCTGCCATAGTGGCTGCCAGGGACACGACCCGGAGTGTTTCCAGGGACGCTGCTTGGAATGCTGCCAGGTGCGCTGCCAGGGACGCTGCCTGGTACGCGGCCCGGGAGATCGCCAGGGCAGCGTGCCGATTCGCGGCCCAGGACATTGTCAGGGAGAGTCGAAACGAAGAACTCGAAAAAAGGCTCCTAGCCTTACATCCTCATTGAAACCAGGTACCCAATTTGTTCCGAACATGTCCACACAAGAAATCACAGCACAATGACAAATCCAGTCAAAGCATGGCACTTCATCCGTGATGATTCAACGATCAAAACGTCCTCAATGAAAAGACCCCTCAAGGTCCATCAAGGACAAATTCTGAGGCATCGAGGTCCTCTGGAACTTTGCAGAAAGGGTCTTCACGCAAGCATAAAACCTCTTGATGCTCTCGAATATGCTCCAGGAACTATGATCTGTAGGGTAGAATGTAGCGGTGATGTGATCTACGGGGAAGACAAACTGGTCTGTTCCAGGAGGAAGGTTCTTTGGGCCAAAGATGCTTCAAGACCCCTTCATGAATTTGCCATTTGGTGCGCTGAAACTATCTTATCGCAGATCAGAGACCCTGACCCCCAAAACCTAAAGGCCATCGAGACTAAGAAGCTCTGGCTCGATGGAAAAGCCACTGATGAGGAACTAAAAGAGGCCAGGAAGGTTGTCTGGGGTGCTGCCATGGAGGCTGCTTGGAATGCTGCCAGGGACGCGGCCAGGGACGCGGCCAGGGAGGCTGCCTGGGTCGCTGCCTGGGTCGCTGCCAGTGAGGTCGCCAAGGATGCTGCCAGTGGGGTTGCCAGTGAGGCTGCCTGGCACGCTGCCTGGCACGCTGCCTGGGGTGCTACTAGGGAGACCCAAAACAAAGAACTCGAAAGAAGACTCCTAGACTTACAACCTCTCTGAGAGGCCTCATTGAAACCAGATACCAAGTCTCTTCCGAACCTCACGAGAGCTAGTAGTACGAACGTGGCGCGAAGACCAAGAAAACCACAAGCCCAGATCGTAACCGATTCAGGAACCATTTTCATCGATCACCAAGACGGACAAGCTTGGATTGGTCTGTCCTCGTCGTTCACAAAGAAGTATAAAAGGGCTGAGAAAATAATTCCTCGACTCTTTCGACAGGAAAACTGTCCAGCGCGATCTGATGACTCAAACGAGAATCGCTGGACCGTCTCAATACTTGTGAGAGAAATGACTTAATGGAGTCGATCCGGCTCCGGCACTCGTTCAACCAACAGGGCTGGTCTATAGTTTCCAGTGGGAACGTGACCGCAAACAGGCGGCCAGAGTCAACTCCTAGGTGGACGTAACATCCTGATCTGGAGAAAGGCGTCGTGGCCTCGGAGTCGGCGTACATGTACCGGACTTCTCCACGTACTCGCCCGTGACAGTCAAGTACCACGGCCCACTTTCGGGGCACATCCGACGGAATAAGCAGAGGAGGGCGATCTAAGACGATCTTGTGGTTGATTTTACGCCTCATCACAATCCTAAAATCTTTTGGGCTCTGGCCGGAGATTCCTCGGTATCAGCCTATTGTCCTGGAAGCTCTGGCTTAGATCGCGAGATCCAAGTGGACTCACCTTAAGGAAGTAAGGTACCTTGCGGCAACGCGAAGGGCGAGCCTCATTACAGGCTTGCTACCAAATCCTGAGATCCAAAAAGTCCGCTTCACACCTAAAGCGTCCTACAAATATACAACTATGCGTATTCAGGACCTTGAGAAAGCTAACCGGTGTAGAACCTAAATAGTGAAACCGATCCAGTCAACCAGAGCCTTTTGTGTAACCTTCTTTTAGATCAGCTTAGGTAAACCACACACTGTGTGGAGCAGCACCAATTGACCACCTCCCGCAAGCAAGAATCTCCCCACACATACATCGTTGGAAAGATTTGGCCCACTCGCTGGCTGCCAGTAAGTGGACCGTTTTGCACACTAAGGTGGTCCCCAACCCGAGGGTGCCGATGAAGAAAAATTACGTTCTCGACACAAACGTTCTACTACACGACCCTTACGCGATATTCAAGTTCAAAGACAATAACGTAATTCTCCCTATTTTCGTAATAGAGGAGATCGACACTTTTAAAAAGGACGGGAACGGAAAAGGTCGAAGTGCTCGACTACTTTCAAGGACACTGGATAAACTGAGAGAAGAGAAAGGTTCTCTCTCCAAAAAAGTTCCGCTTGAAGGTGGCGGGACTCTTCGGGTAATTGTGCCAAAAAAGGGAGTAGACTTCGACATCACTACCTCGGACGTGGATGGACTCATTTTGCAGACGGCTATAGAGGTGAGGGACGCCGAACCCGACCTCCAAACCATCTTGGTCACAATGGACACGAACCTTCGGATCCGAGCAGACGTTCTCGGCATCCGTCCGGAAACATACGAAAGCCAAAGGATTTCGTCCAATAAGCTTGATACCAATATCCACGAGATCCAAATAACCGATGCAGAGGTCGACTCTTTTTATAGCGAGAAACAACTCCCTGCCCCCGAAGGGGTCCACCTGAACCCAAATGCATGCGTAAGGTTTTACGGTCCCGCCGACAACAGCGGATCAGGAGTGGGTAGGTACGACTCCAACCACGGAGCCATCCTCCCGCTATATTCACCCGAAGAGGTTATGGGTATCCGCCCTCGCAACTTAGAACAACGTTTTGCCATTGACTTGTTGATGGATGATCGAATTAAGTTGGTTACCCTGGTCGGCAAAGCAGGTACGGGCAAGACTCTTCTGGCCTTAGCCGCCGCCCTCGCTTGTACAATGGATGGAGGGGTCTACACTCGAACACTCGTTAGTCGCCCCATCATGCCCTTAGGCAGGGACATTGGGTACCTTCCAGGTACCGTAGAAGAGAAGCTCAATCCTTGGCTCCAACCCATCTTCGATAACCTAGAACTTCTGGTAGGCTCAAAAAAGGGGCTCAGTGCCCAAAAGCTTGTCAGTGACGGCCTGATCCAAGTTGAGCCCCTCACGTACATTCGAGGTCGAAGCATCCCTCACCAATACCTTATCATCGATGAGGCCCAAAACCTCACCCCCCACGAAGTCAAAACCATCGTCACACGCTCGGGAGAGGGCACGAAGATCGTCCTCACAGGCGACCCACACCAGATCGATAACCCGTACGTCGACAGCGCGTCCAATGGGTTGGCTATTGCGACCGACCGGTTCAAGGGCGAACGCATAGCCGGCCACATAGTCCTCTCAAAGGGCGAGCGAAGCGAACTAGCGGAACTGGCTAGCAACCTGCTATAGTTTTTATATAGCGGGGTGTGTATGAAGAAGATCGCATCCCCTCAAGAGTTGCAGGCTGAGCTTCTCTCGGTTATGGCCTTTATTCACGAACACGGTCATGGCGGCCAGCCCGACCGCCATGTCATAACAGCGAAGCTACGTGACCTCGCTGACAGAGTCGCCGCTGGTAAACTAAAGGTAGAAATCATCAAAACTGGTCCTAGTGCAGTCAGCGTTAAGGTGACGGGTAAGGTTGGAAGAATTGATATATCAGGCAAGCTCCGTAGTCTCCATCTCTGGGATGACAGGAGACCTCGCCTGGAACATATTGACGATATGACGATCAATCGAGCTGGCGGCGGTAAGCCGGTATCGTCCACAACAAAGAGGAAGGTACTGGACGCTGCTCTGGTCGAGATAGTTAAGTACTGGGAGAAGGAGATACAAGGGACACGCAAGCTTAATTGGTAAAGCTCTCGGTGTATATCTAAATCATGCACCAAAACACCAAAAAAGACCTCTGGGCGTGGAGCCTGCCGCCAGTCCAACGTGACGAGGACCTTTGGAGCGTGAACAGCTCCCGCTTTCTGTTGTTTCCGGTTTTTGTTTCTGCTGGACTCTTGGGAATTTCATTGATTCTGGCCACACGCGAGACGTGGCTAGAAGCGGCGCTTATCTTTGGGTGTGCCGACGTGTTGTCGATCGTTACTTTTCTGCACTGGGCTAAGGAGAGGCAGGAGTGAGGTAAACGAGTTCGATCCCGCAAGCCTCAGCTTCGTCCTTTGGGGGAGGGATCCGATACTCCTCCGTGTACACAATGCGAATGACACCAGCATTCGCCATTGTCTTGAAGCACCAATAACAGGGAGACATGGTGGTGTAGGCAGTGCAGCCTTCCGTGCTAACGCCATGAAGTGCCGCTTGGGCTACCGCATTCATTTCCGAGTGTACGGTTCGTACACATCCGCCTGTTTTTTCGTCTATCCTGCACCCCACGTCGGTGCAGTGGGGCTGCCCGCGGATACTCCCTGCATAGCCTGTGGAGATGATCTGGCAGTCCTTGACCAGAACACATCCGACTTGCTTTCGGTTGCATGTTGATCTCGTAGCCACAACTTTGGCTATTTCAGAGAAGTATTCGTCCCAGTCAGGTCTCATGTAAACAATCCCCGCCCTAAAGGACGGGGCTTTGTAGGTTAGCTCCATGGCTCACAACCATTTCAACACTACCCACGTATGGCCGGTTTACATCGGCCCGGCGTGCTATTACGCACGCCGCGTTGACATCGGCATCCACGGAAATGCCGCACGAAAGACAAACGAATTGGTCTCGCGTCCGACGGTTTTTCTTCTCCGTGTGTCCGCACGAGCGGCATTCGCGGGAAGTGTTCCGAGGATCGACGTGGCGGACTGGAACGCCTGCACGCTTGGCCTTGTAGACGATCTTCGCCTGGAGGTCTGCAAAGGCCCACGAGTGCAAGCTTCGACGCTGTCGCCTGGTAGCTCTTATCCGGCTGCGGATGCCTTGGAGGTTTTCCAGAGCAATTCCACGACCGGTGCGTTCGGCGGCAGCAACGATCCGCTTGGAAATCACATGGTTGATGTGCTTCGAAAAGTTAGCCTCTTTGCGGCGACGTTTTTTCAAAAGTTGTTTGGCACTTTTCGTCCCTTTTCGTTGAAGCTTTGCACGAAGCTTGTTGGCCCGTCGGCGAAGGCTGTTGGTATGCGAGCCAGAGAACTTCGTTCCGTCGCTGGTCGTTGCTATGTTGACGATTCCGACGTCCACACCCAACCAATCGAGAACTTTTCGTTCCTCCGTGTCGGGCACGTTTACGGTCACGAAGAGGTAAAACTTCTCCTTACGAAGAACGAGATCAGTCTCTCCTCGGTCAAATTGAAGAAGTTCGCGCTGATGATCGCCGCAGACGAAGGGGATGTGCTGCCTGCCGCCCACCGTCCATATACTCACCGTCTCACCTTTCTTCCACGAGAGAATGCGAGCATCGTATGCGATAGACCCAAGGGGGCGAAATATCCGCTTCGATTCCCTGTCGAGCTTGTAAGCGTCGGCCACCTTGGCAATGGCGCGCACCACTACCTGAGCCGAGAGGACTGGAAATACAGCGCGGCACTTGGTGTAGGCGGCCTTTTGCAGCGCGTACTGCCCCCACGTCTTCGTCGTCCAGGCTTGCTCGGAAAGCCAGTCGCACGCGGCATTGGTGTGCCGAAGGGTTGCCTTCAGCATCGCCGCCTGTTCAGCGGATGGCAGAAGTTTGACTTGGGCGACCAACTTCATTGGTTCAAGTATAGATCTGGTTCTCAAAAATGCAACCCCAAAGGGGAGGCGCTTCCTCCCCGCCCTGAAGGGCGAGGCTTCCGCGCCAAGAGAACGGTGAACCAACCACCAACCATCCGGGGACTCGAAGCCCACACAGAGTGCACTTTTTTGTTACGGGGCCTCAACCTGCCTTTCCCATGTTTACAAGTCTGTTCTTGAACAGCTTCCAGATAAGCACTGAAACTCTTACATTTAACCATACTTTTCCCCATTCACTGGTGTACACCACTCCTGTCCAAAAAGGAGCGCACCGTGAGGATAAATGCTGACATTGAACTGGTTGACGGGTTTGTGGCGAAAGGCGTACATATCCACGAGAAGGTCCCCACGAGGGCGGTGCTTATCGAATTCGAAGGGGATCCGCCCATGATGCTGAGACTAGATTTGGACAAGGCTGCCTTCTTAGACGAATATGTAGGTGTTCCTCCGGATGCCTTGAGGAAGTTCGCGTATGAGGTACACGACCTTGTGGAGAATTTTCGTGCGAACATCTTACAGAATTTTGACGCAGAGCACTCGACCTAGCCGGTGTACGCTTTAGATATGACATACGAATCAAACAACTCCGTTTACAAGTTTTGGGTCCACGACCCGTCTCGGGTCCAAAGCAAAGGGCACCCAAGGACGTTGGTCGCCTTTCGGATCAATGGAAGAATAATCACCTATGCCCACACGACCTGGAATCCGACCGACCCAGAGCCCTTTGACCGCGCCCACGCAATCAAAAGGGTCGAGGGCCGCCTGAGGTGCCCAAAACGTCAGCACATGACCCCTCTCGGCCTGGGGGACCCTCGCAAAGAGGTCCTTAAGGCAATCATAGAAGACGACAAAATGAGTGGACGTGACAACACGGCTCGCTTTTCTGCTTGCTATGACGCTTTAGCCGAGATAGAGGCCAAAGATCAACGACTCGCCTCATAAAAACTACCCCTAGCTTACCTCCGCGCCTTTCACCGAAACGACGGTTCTTTGCGAGGAGATTTACTCCGAGACGGCAAGATTACTTGCTGAGAATGTGCTGGAAAGTGACAAACGACGATGACCTCACAAATTAACTTGATCATTCAGGCTAAAAATGGTGACAACAAAGCCATCGAAAAGCTCCTCCTTTCGGTCCGTGGCAGAATATACGCCTATGCCAAAAGATGGGGAAAGTGCGAGGTCGAGGACTTGGTTCAAGAAGGGTTGATAGGTGCCTTCCATGCGATCAAGAAGTTCGATGTCGACTCCGACACGTGCTTCAAGGCTTATGCCTCTTTTTGGTGGAAACAGTACATCCGTCTTGCAGCATGGGAACAAGTAGCTCGCGGCCGTAGCGGTAACTTGGACTTCAGGGCGAGCAATAGTTCAAAAATAACTCGGATACTCGAATCCGTCCCCGAAGGTGAGGACAAAGCTCTCGCTTTGGAAAAAGGCCTTAAAGTTGGACCAAGTGTTGCTAACGGGATTTTAGCCATGCTCGAACCCACTTTCTCCGTCGACGCTATGGAGTTTCAAGACGGTGTCCTCAGGGACGACAGCCACAACCCCGATGACTATGTCTGCGCCAACGAAATTGAGAAAAAGGTGCGGTGCGCATACAACAGCCTGTCCCCCAAACTCCGCTCAGTGATCGAACTCAGGTACCTGGGTAAACAAGAGTTGACTCTAGAAGCAGTGGGGGAGCGCTCTGGGATCTCCAAACAAGCCGCCCACCGGCAAGAGGCCGAAGCCTTCAAGTTACTCAAAAGGCGTCTCAAGGAATTCGACTTGGTGTGATCCCGCCCTGAAAGACGGGGCTTCCGCCCCGGGCATGTAACGAAAAGCCGCAAAAAAGTATCTACATTGATCGCGAAGGATCAGGGTCTTCGAACTACTTCGTGAAAAGTTGGCCGTCGACTAACGACCAACGAATGCCGTGGGCATCTTTTCCGACATCCTCACATAGACAGTTGCCAATCTCACCACAAGAGGAACGGTGACGGCAATCAAGGTGGCCGCAAAAATGACAGCTATGCCTATTGAGGTTCTCCAATTCACGGTTTTTTCCACATATCGTCCCCAAGCTCCTGCCACACGGACTCAACTCTCTCGCGCACGGCCTCGACATCCGGCGGCAACGGCTCAACAGGGAAATCAAGAGGGAATCTAGGGAGTTCCCCGAGAAAACGATCTCTCGCAGCCGCCGCAGCCCTGGTAAGATTCATTTTTCGAACATCCTCTGCAGTTTCCTCTGAAACACGTGTCTTAGGATCTTCTGTGACTTTGGAATCAGCCTGGTTCGACATGATTGGAACTCTTTTCCTTTTCACGACATGATCTTTTCGAGGTCGATGACGATAGGAGTGTTGGTCGGACTATATCTGGCGGTACAGGTGGATGCGTTGACGTAAATGGTTCCGTGTTTTTCAGTGACACCATAACCTTCGTGATTGTGCCCAAAAATATGGACTTTTGGTTGCACTCGTTTGATGGCTTCGGCTAAATCTTGGCACCCCATCCTTACTCCCATTGAGTTGAGATCCCCTTGGTCAGCCGGGGGTCCATGAGTAATCAGGATATCGGTATCGTCCGGAATACGGCTCCACTTTTCCTTAAGGAGAGGCCCTCCCCGATCGAGATTGAAGGCCCAGTCACAAAAACGTGGCTGCCATGGAGACCCGTAAAACTTGACCCCTCCGATGGTATACGCCTCGTCTTGAAGATAAATAGCCGCCTTGACACTAAGTCTAGACATTTTTGGCCTTTTTTGAAAGCACCAGTCGTGGTTCCCGGCTATCAAAATCTTATAAGGGTGCGGAAGCTCTTCAAACCATTCGTCCAAGTCGATGAGATCACTCCCACTGTCGACAGAAGTGAAGTCTCCCGCGTGCACAAGAATATCTCCCTCGGGAATATTCAGTTTTCGATGACGTCCGTGTGTGTCTGAGATACATACGATTTTCATTTTACTAGAAATACACCGTCCGCCCCCTTTGGTGTAGCATTAGGACCAATATGAGTGAAGAACCATACGAAGTGTACGACCAGGGCATAGTGATCAACAAAATGGTGGAAGAAGGTGTCTACAAAGCCCTGGTGGTGGGAATCGACGAAAACGACAGAATATGTTACAAGTGGATACGTACAGACGAACTGGCAAGAGCAAAACCCGCCTTCTCGCGGTTGGGTGAATTTGACCCCTCGGATTTTCAGGACAGGTGAAGTCACCATGGATAAACCAGAAGTTTACTTTTCCGTCGATATCGAAACAGACGGGCCTATCCCAGGCCCTAACTCCATGCTCTCCTTGGCCTCTGTGGCTTTCAGCGAGGACGGTCAAGAACTAGATTCCTTCACTGTAAATTTTGAAACATTACCTGAAGCGTCGAGTGACCCTGACACAATGGTGTGGTGGAAGACACAGCCAGAGGCGTGGGCCGCTGCTCGTGTTGATCCCAAGGATCCGAAACAAGCGATGGAGTCCTTCATCACCTGGGTAGAACACACAACACAGAAAACCAGTCTACCTGTGTTCGTAGCTTACCCTGCAGGTTTTGACTTCCTGTTCGTTTACTGGTACCTTATTCGATTTGTGGGCCACAGCCCGTTCTCCTTCTCGGCCATCGACATTAAGACATACGTCATGGCTTTTTTGGGAAAGAACTACAGGCAATCCACGAAACGGAACATGCCCAAAAGGTGGTTCAAAGGACAACCAAAACACACACATGTCGCCTTGGATGATGCCCGCGGGCAAGGAATGCTTTTCATGAAGATTCTCAAAGAAAGACGACAGTGAAGACTCGTATCACCCACCATGTGGATTGTAGGTTTGTGCGCAACCATGAGTACGTGTATAGGCTTCTTAAGGGAATGGAGGTCGAAACAGACGGGGTCGTAGTGGATGGAGACTTGGCTGCCATCCACGGTTCCGTTCAAGTCTTTGTTCCCCGTGGCGCTTACTCACTCAAGCCCGAAAACATAACACCAGGAGCACGGATCATCCGCAACGTGAACTGTGTTTATGTAGACGACCCTAGCCTTCAAATGGCACTCTACCAGGGATGGGTCGTTGCGGCAGGACACGAAGAGGGGCAAGACAAACACCTGTTGGCGACTTACTCAGGTGCTCGCCTCCTTGTTCCTCATGGTGCTTACGTTCTGCTCGAAGAACGCCTGGCCCCTCAATATGCCCGCACCATTCACCCTTCCTTTTGTTACTCGGGACGAATCGATGCAGGCTCTCTCGTCGAAGTGACACAGACCACGGACGACACCGTATGTATACGTTTCGGAAATAGGATCCATTCCATAAACTACGAACATTTCCGATCACACTCTGTGGAGATCCCTGCAGTCGTTCCATACTCGTCCTTCACCAAAGAGCTTCACAGTATATCACAACCGGCTCCCAATGAGGACTCAACCTTCGCCTACCCCATTGACGGAGAGAGGTCCTTTTATCTTTCCAAGGACTACCCACGAGGTAGCTTCCCGCCCCTTGTGGCTGGCGTGGTGCGGCTCCTGGCGTACCATCCAGGCAACAACGTCGGTCTCATACAGGACGAGCAAGGCCAACGAGGTTGGGCCCATTTGGAAATCCTTGAAGAAGTGACAGACGACCGGCTACCTTCGGCCTTTTCACGACTCAACGAAGGTTGCGCTTTGGAGGAGTTCTAAGACCATGCCTACTTTCGAAAATGAATTCGAGGCTGCGGTGGGCGCACCTTCACGGATCCATGAAATGACCGACACGATCGAGGTGTCCCTACACCAAAACACACCAGGGGACGAAGCGGAGCATGAAGTGTCTTATCTTGGTTACTCAAGAACACTTCTCCCAAGATCCGATGACTTCTGGATCGTTAACGGTGCAACGGTGAGTGCTCGCTTTCCCGTCGAGTTCGCTGGCCCGATCAGAGGCGATCCTGTGAGTGTCAGGTACTTTCTACTAAGAAGTGGTCCGATAGTGTTGGATTGGGGGAGAATCTCTCGTGATATACTCCTAAATGCCGGTGACAGGTTGTCTCTGAACATCTCGGTAGAGACTCTTTCCACAGAAGCCTCTCGGTTTTTGGTATACCCACAGGAGACCATTAAGTGCTCTGGTGGAGTGACCGATATGAAAATAGGCCGTAAACCGCCTGAAACAGAACCCCCGAAACTGGCCTGCTCCTTCTCTCGTTTAGGTGAACTGGACTTTGACTTCTAGTAACTACCTAAGCGCTTGAGGTGGGAAGGAGTGAGGCATACAGGGTAACCGTCCCACGACTGGTCCGAATGGAAGGCCCTGACGTAGTACCGAGGTCGCGAAGAGTTCGGACTGACCAACATATCGCCCTTAATCTTGTAGTCCCCCGAAGGGAGAAGCTCAATGATAGCGGCTCCTCCGTTTTTCTTGATGAGCCTCAAGAGAGTCTTGGGCAAAGGCCCGTCAGCGTCGTCCTTGGTAGGAAAGACACGCACAGTCCGGAAAGTGTCTTCCCCAACAACAGAGACCCCGTACTCAGCCTCGAACTTGCAAAGCTTGCCTTTGGCAGCGGCCAGTTCTTCAGTCCATAGCCCGGGTTGCAAAATTTCCCTCTTAGTGTAGGATTCGACCGCCTGCTGCAGCTCAGTAAAACGCTTTTTCATCTCACAAAAGCTACAAGTGGTGTTCAATTTCGTCTGGTATTGGCACTTAGGGCAACTCATGCTCGTACTACGACCAAGGCTCAAAAAAGTTCGGTGTATATTCGAAGAACGGACACCTTAAATATACTCTCTCCGTGAAACTACCCAAAATACACGTATCCAATGAAAGACACATGATGGCCAAAACCTACATGGACGCCCAACAAGAACTAGAACTGATCCGCCGTGCCCAAAATGGAGACAGTTGGGCAGAAAATCAGTTGGTCTGCGCACTGCTCCCTATAATGCGCTCATATGTAAGTAGGTGGTCAAACAAAGAACATTCTCTTCACGAAGACATGCTACAAGAAGGCTTGATCGGCATAATGAGTGCCATCAGGAGATTCAATGAGGCCAAGAATTCGAGATTAAAGACCTATGCCGAACACTTGTGGTGCCGCAGGATACAAAGATTCGTCGAACTAGAAAGGGTCAAAGGACTCGGTGGCACGAAAGGGCTGTCGACAAGGGGGCAGAGAAGGGTGAAACGCGTTTATAACGAGATGGACAAAAGCGGTGACGTCGCCGCGAATTTGGCAAAGAAGACCGGAGTCAAAAGATGTACCGCAGAAGGATTCATCCGCCTGCAACAACCCGGCTTCATGGTCTCCTTGGATAAGACCGACGGTACAGGGGAACCATGGGGCGCTTCCTTCCCTGGAAAATTCAAAAGTGCTCCAGAAATCCTCGACTCAAAACACTTCCGTGAATTCATAGAAGAATCCCTTGAAAACACTCCCAAAGAAAAATGGCGCGCCGTGTTAAAGTGGAGGTACCTGAATCGTGTAAGGTACTCCCATGAGGAAATTGGGCAACAGTTAGGAGTCAGCAGAGAACGTGTACGACAAATAGAAGGGGAGATCCTGCACTTCTTGGCCAAGAGATATCGCTCCAAGTGCGGTCCCTTCGACATCAAACCACCCAAATATTTGCCGGCTAGTGGGCACATATGAAAAAAAATAAACCCCCCGATCTAGTCCGGCTGCCCGTCGAACTAGGAGGCCAGTTGACCAAGGTCAAAGGACGCTTCTTCAGTCCCTGCCCTCAATGCAAAACCACTTCCGAACATCTAAAGCTCGAAGGTGGGAGGTTTGTCGCCGAATGTGTCTACTGTGGTTACGTGTGGTACAAAAAGATGGTTTGAAGTAAGCAAGATTTGCAATGCTTGTGGCGAGGCTAGTGTCGTGTGGGACAGCCGGTGTTTTGGTTATGGTGGGGCTGGAAAACTGGAACTCTCGTCGTTTGAACGGTCCGAGAGCGTTGACAGTGATAGTGCCAAGGAGTTGATTCCTACGAAGAGGGGTTCTGCTTGAGTCAGCCCAGAATCATTTCTTCGTCTGTTGGTTCTCCGAGCTTCTCGATCGCTTGTTCATAGACAGAGATCTTCTCCCGCAAGTTTTCGATTTTACTCACCATCTGCTTCTTTGCCTCCATGTCGGCATCCCTCTTTTCTCTAAATGCGTTCCTCTTGTCGACATAGGTGGTATAACCGATAGCTTTGTGGCTGCCGTATACATAGTATCTAGTTTTCGTCTCTTTTTTGAGAGGGATCTTAAAAACAGTTTGAAGGTCTGTGCCCCAGGGAACGAAAATGTCGCCAAAATAAATAACGTAGATTACTTTTTGCACCAACTCACCTTTTATTTAGACACGAAGGAGTAGTACCCACCTTTTGGCTCAACCTGATTTAAGTTGGCAAGCTGTGCTTCCAACTCAGCCATCTGTTTAGCGCACTTGGCAACCTCCGCCCACTGCTCATTCATCAGGACAATACGCAACTCTTCTCGGGTCTCTTTCTGCCTAGCCTGGATAACGTCTTTCGTTGCCATGTCTGTACTACGCCCTTTGCCCACAAGTGTTCGGAACTTAATCTCTCATGTGGAAACTTTTGCAGCTCCTCTACGTTCTCCGAAGTAGTGTGAATCAACACGCTTGCTTCAGTGTGTCCGACCGTAGACACACCAAACCACACAATCGTCCACCTCTCCCCTTATTGCATCTTCTCTTTAATCCCGTACGTCTCTCGAAGATACTCCTCGTGGTTGTCCTTCTGAGGGCCTCGCTCAGGCCAAGCCCCCTTCCGGTAACCGTCAGCTCCCAAAGAGTTCTTCGCCAAAGCAATGTACAAAGATCCGTCCGGTCCCCGGATAAACTCTATGCCTCGCCAAAAAGCTACGTGGCCCTTACTTCTTTCAACCATGAAACCTCAACGCGTGTCCTGAACCACAACCATCAAATAGATGCTCACACATCACCACCTTGTTGCCTCAAAACGTAAAAGGTTTCCGTCGTCACAGTAAACTGCCGTAATATAACCCCATCCCTTCCGAGGACCTGACGGGATGGCACCGACAAGCCCATTGATCACGCCCAACATCCCTAGACCTTCATCACCGACCTGCACCGTAGGATGATCCGACATCGCCTCGTTACAGCCGACGCGGTACTCCACCAACGCCTCAATCGCATCACGGTCAGTCGCCAACATCTCGTTCAGTCCATTCACGATCGACCTAATAACTTGACTCGTAAAATCAACCTTCGCCATCAATCCTCCTATCGGAAATCGCCGGGAATCGGCTCCCTGTCAATACCTTCACCAAGCTCGTGGGCAAGACGACTCCCCATAAACTCAAAAGTACCTACACAGTAAGATATGTTGTTCGTCTCCAAGAACATACACCGAAGGTCCCTGAAATATATCACATCGGCCCATATTCCCCCAAATGCTTGATGTAGGCAGACTCAGATCAAAGCCATTTTAGCAAAAAAGCCAAAAACAGTAACTCTGGAACCTCAGCAGGTTACTTGAGAAAAAGTTCTGCGAATTTACCGCAGACCAGTGTACGGTTGAGACATGAGCATATACGACGGTCCAGGAGAAGGCACATGGTCGGTGCAGTGTTGTATACTCACCGAAAAGCTGGAAAAAACACAAGAGACCGTAGATCGGTTAGAGAAGGAGCTTGAGATAGCGAAGCGTTTTCACGAGGTAGCTGTGAAGGAGCGAGACTACGAGCGTGCGATGACTTCTGCGCGGCCTTTTGGGCTATGCGGCGGATGTTACCACGCAGAGCCTGCTCACAAGGGCGGGCTGTACTGCTACGTGGTCAGTCGGCATATCAAGGAGCACGATTTCTGCTGCTGGTGGAAAACCAAGAGTAAATCATGACGTGGGAAAGGTTGGGCGAAAATGGGCCACGATAGCAGCGAGGATACGACGGAGACTAAGATCGTTGCGGGTACCGGTACGGTGTTCGTTGGTTACAAGGATGGCGAAGCCTGGATCGGCCTGTCCGAGGAAAGTGATCCGCAGGGAGGGCCGGCCCTCCGCATATGCCTTACGGATATGCAAATTGCAGCACTTGCAACCGAGCTGTCTTACTTGAGGTGACGACAATGGAGCAGAAAAAAGAACCCATCGAAGTCTTCATCGGTCTCTCGCGCGGAGACCCCGTCCTTCAGGGCGGGGAGGAAGCGCGTCCTTTCTATTGACAATCGTTCTAACCTTGGTACTATATGACCTGTGTTGACGCTCACTCTCCGCCTTCGCCTCCGACCTTCGACTGAACAAGCCACTGTTCTCGTCGAAACAGTGATGAGGTACACGGAATCTTTTAACCGAGTTTGTGAGGCCGGGTGGGACGCCGAAAGAATCAACGGCGTCGAGCTGCACCACGCAACCTACTACGCGGAACGAGAAGAAACTGGACTGCCAGCACAACTCGTTTGCTCGGCTCGCGTGAAAGCAACCGAAGCTCTCGTGTCCACAAAAGCTCTGCGTGCGAAGGGCAAGAGTGTCAGGTGCCCTCACTCGAAGAATCAGGCAATCCGCTATGATGCTCGCTCGGCTATGATTGATCTTCGAAGAGGCAAGGTGAGCCTTGCGAGCTTGCAGGGCCGTCAGCACCTGACCTTTTTGGTTCCTCGACACCATCTTGACCGAATCGACTGGAAGGTGTGCTCTACTGACTTGATTGTTGATCGCAAAGGTCGATTTTGGATCCATGTGGTCGTTGAGACCGCTACACCGAATGTTAAACCCACAGGAGATGTTGTTGGCGTAGACCTTGGGGTTCGCCGTCCCGCTGTTACCAGTTCGGCCATGTTTCTTGGTGAGCGTCGATGGAGAGAGGTTGACCAGAGAACTTTTCGACTTCGGCGCGCCTTGCAGGCGAAAGGCACGCGCTCGGCAAGACGACATCTCAAGAAGTTGTCTCGTCGGCAGACACGTTTCCGCCTCGATTGCGACCATGTGCTCTCCAAGCAGTTGGTCGCTTCCGTTAGCCAAGGATGCACCATCGCATTGGAAGACCTGACCGACATTCGTTTGAGGATCAAAGCAAGGAAAAAGCAGCGTAGGAGGCTTCACTCGTGGAGTTTTGCTCGTCTCCAGTTCTTTCTTGGTTACAAGGCTTTGGCGGCTGGTGTGTTTGTGGCCTACGTTGATCCTAGGTACACGTCCCAGAAGTGCTCTCAATGTGGACACACGTCCAAGGCGAACCGCAAAAACCAAAGCAGATTCCAATGCAAATCGTGCGGGTTTGCCCTCAATGCAGACCTGAACGCTGCTCGAAACATTCGAGCAAATCACCTTGCTTCGCAGGCCATGGGCCAGCGAAGCGGGCCGTCTGTCAACCGGCCTATCGTAGCGATCCAAACCTTGGGAAACCGCGATCAAGTGGATACCTCAAGCTGATTTGTTACAAGCCTCGCCCTTTAGGGCGAGGTAGTTGACGTGTGGACAAGACGTCTGCAAATCGGGAAAGATGCACGAATGGGGAAAAGAGTTCGTGGAGATCGACGATCGCACCATATCCATTGTGTGCGAAAAATGCGGAATGCCCAAAATAGACTACGATATGTGGGGCCGACCTAACGCATCAGGTACAGCTCGATGACCACGTTCAAAACCATTACAGACACAGGACCTCCGGAAGAAAAGGAGGCCACCTATCCACCTATCGTGTACGCGACCTTCGTTGTGTACGACATCATGGAAAGACCGGAACTCTTGGACCTTTTGCCCGACGAGCACGTAGGATGGACCGACTGCGAAGATCACACTTGGGAGGACTTGCTTAACGCCCCAAAGATGTCTCATGACACGAACTGGGTCAGGTGGATGCTGGAACAAGGCATCGCACCAGGACAAGAGTTCACCGTACGCATCGAGCAACCTGAACATACACAGGACTATTGGGGCGAGTGCGACGTGATCTACGGGAAAGCTGTAGTCACGAGCCGTGAGACCCTAAGCGAATTAAAGGCAAGCCTGCTCTGGATGGGCGCGTGGGCCGACAGCAGACCATCTGCTCTTGTTTCCGTGTCTATGGAAAATGGCCTGACATCAGCAAGACAACGCCCCCAACCTCCCGGTGTATCTAAACCACCATGGGCGTCGAAATAGAAAGAAAGTTCCTCATAGACCTCCAACTGCTCCCTTCTTTACCCAACGGAATCCAAATCCACCAAGGATACCTGGGAGCCGGCGTCCGCGTCAGGCTAGCCAAGCACCCAGACGGCTCCGAAAGAGCTGAACTAACCGTGAAGGGGGAAGGTGTTCTCGTCCGACCAGAGTATAACTACACTATTCCGCCAAAAGATGCCGCCGAAATCCTAAAGCTGTCCTACTCAAGCCTCCGGAAAATCCGAACCCTTGTCGACGTAGAAAAACACACATGGGAAATCGACCAATACCTTGGACCTCTCAAAGGTCTGTGGACCGCGGAGGTTGAACTGGATTCCATGGATGATGTAGTGAAAATACCCAAATGGGCCACAAAAGAAGTCACCTATGACCGAAAGTACGCTAACTCGAACCTAGCAAGGTATGGCCTTCCAAAGTCAACCTGACCGTACTCAAGAAGTTGCTCAAACCTACTCGCACAGGTGTATATAGTCACCAAAGAAGGAGAAAGACAAATGCGACTCCATGTCCTAGAATTCGATTCTGGAGAGACTACCTGTGCCAAGTTCGAACAAGACAAGGACCCTGTCATGTGCCCTCTGGCAGGATCCACTCGCTTTGGAACTTGCTTTGTCTGCCGGAGGTTCCCTTCAGATGATAGATCCTTCACTTTACTGGAAGAGAAAGATGGCTGCCTGCAAAGATGCCCCGCTTGCCTCGAAGCAGAAAAACCCAACCTCGAATAACCAGTAGGAACATCAAGTATGGTACTCGCCAAGGTATACATCCGGTACAAAGATGATCTCCCGGAATCCGAAATGATGTTTTCTGCCCTCGAAGGCTTCCAGCTGAGAGGGACCGAGACAGCTCCCTTCTATGAATTCGGAGACATCGAAGACCTGGGCCCTGAAGTTGGCATCGTAGGGTATATCGGGGACGTGTGGAGAGCTTTGCGCAAGCTCGGGATCCCTCGACCCGAACCACTAGACTATCCGGAGGACCTCCGGTACATGATGGGAAGGTGGGCGGAAAAGGCAGTCCTGTCAGACGTTCGCAACAGAACCAACCCTGGCGTATTCATCGGTCTCTCGCGCTCGTCCTTTAGGGCGAGGTAGTTGACCAAGTCAGTCAACCACAAGGTATTCTCAGGATTTGTGATGACTGGCTCCTATGACGACGCAATTAGGCTCGCAACTTACCCGCCCGACGAAGAGGTGTGGTTGTCCCAAGCCATTCACTTCGTTTCAGAATATCGCTGCTACGTCCTCAAAGGGGAGATTCTAGGCGTCCACTTCTACAAGGGAGACTGGTCTAAAGCCCCAAGCCGAAAAGCCGTAGAAGGTGCCGTCAGGGCATGGGAATCACAACCCGTAGCTTGGACTCTCGATGTCGGAGTGACCCCTGAAGGCGAAACCCTCTTGGTTGAAGTAAATGACGGGTACTCGTTCGGCAATTACGGCATGATGTCGACGAAGTACGCTCAGATGATGGAAGCTTGGTGGGAAACCGCAGTGCCAGCTAGGAATCATAGAGAGTGAAGCCAATGTACAGCCACTTCTACAAGTTCGAGCACGGAAGCTTCACGTTCTATTCAGGGGCCTTCAAACCCCAGATCCAATTCACAACACCTCAGGTCTCCGTGCTGTACGACCAGGAGACTGGTGCCCTCGTGAAGCACGGACGCGAAGAAGATGTCAATCGATGGCTCCTCAAGTACAGTAAAGGAGGCTTCCGTGGCCTGGTGGTTGTTAGATTTCCACCAGACTACCCAGTGGAAGAGATCAATGCAATGATTCACACCACCGGAAGCGTCCCGTTCCACGTCGATCGCGCCTCGAAAGGCCGACATGTCTCGCATCCTTAGAAAAAAGTCCCGCCCCATTCACGTTGAGAATGTAACATATCGTTGGTTAATCAAGAATGCTCGTTGGAAAAACCCTCAAACTCGTGGTCCAAATAGACAATGACCACCCGGGGGACCCCCTAGTGGTAACCCTGACCTCGAAAAATTGGTCCCAAGGCAACGAGGAAGACTGGGACTTCACACATCGAGTGGCCCTCACCCCCAGTGACGTGACCTCGGTTATTCTAGCTGCTCGAAAGCAAGGATGGAATCCGAGCAAAAACACAGGACATTCTTTCGAACCAGTAGAACTCGACCTCTCGGAACTCTCTAGTCCTCCAGCCTCAACTCACTCCAAAGCCAAGGCCGTCGCTGAGCTTTTCTCTGAACAAGTGAAGCTTAGCCCATTCTCTGAACAAGTGAAGCTTAGCCCATGAATGACAGAGACCTTGTAGCAGCAATGTCCTTCGCTGTCCAAATGCATCAAGTATTCTTGGATGGTCGAAACCCCCCAAGCGAGGACACCATCCACAACATTTTCTGCGAAGCCAAAGCCGTCGCTGAGCTTTTCTCTGAACAAGTGAAGGCGGAAGAGAAAAAGGAATGGGAACTAGAAGAGAAGAAGCGACGAGAACAAGAAGAAAAATTCGAAAAAGTGCCCTATAAGAAATAATCACAAAATCAGGTGACACCAGTGACTAGACCTCCAAGCCATTGTGAACACGCACACGAATGCCCGTCCGTGTGCCCCTGCCCCGACGACTGTTACTGCAAAGCCCATACATGTAAGTCGAAAAAGAACGTCAGACCCCGGCAGGAGAAGACCGAAGAGACCGTCACAGTCCAAATAACGCTCCGAAAAGAAACAGTCGACCGAATCGCTGAACTCCAAAAACTTCTACCAGGAGTTACGAATCGAGCAGATGTGATCGCCGCCGCAACGAATATCTCCCTCCAAACCATAAAGGAAAAGGGCGCGGTGGAGGACTGGGGAAGCGAGTATATGAAACAATGAAGGCAAAGTCTACTTATATTTTACTCAAACCATAGACGCAGCCCTCGCAGAAAAGGAACCTAACTATGGACAAGATCGCTTCTCCCAAAGAACTCCAGGCCGAGCTTCGCTCCGTCATGGCTTTTATTCAAGGTCACGGCCCCAATGGCAAGCCCGACCGGCAGGTCATCGCAGCGAAGCTGCGGGACGTGGCTTGTAGGGTCGCCGCAGAGAATCTTTTTGCAAACGACGGGTTCGTCGTGGAGGCCGGGGGAGGGTCTGTGGCGGAAGCGACCTTCAAGAAGCTCCGTGACGGGAGCTGGGGCCTCCTCGTCAACAACAGCTCTGTTCGACCTGGGGACAAGGTTCTGACGATCACCAAGGCGGGGAAACGAAGCTACAAGATCGTCGGTAAAGTCGTGTGGTCGGGCAACGGGGTGGCCATATGCACTATATCAGAGAGCGGCAACGACAAACCACCCTCATCTGGAAAAGCTTCTCCTCGTCAAGTAGACTATGCCATGAACCTCCTGAATCGCATAGGGCCTGAGGGATGGCTTGACTCGGATTGGGGTCAAGGGACGAACATGCCCCGAAGAAGTGACATCGAGAAGTGGCCTGCAAGGGATGTCAGTGCCCTGATCGATTCCCTCAGACGCGAATTCTAGAAAAAGGTACCACGGACAAGATCGCTTCCCCCAAAGAACTCCAGACTGAGCTTCGCTCCCTGATGGCTTTCATCCAAGGAGACGGCCGTCCTGACCGGCAGGTCGTGGCTTCCAAGATCCATGACCCGGCCAACCGGGTTGCTGCCATGAAGCTGCCCAAGAATACGATCATTAAAGATGTCTTTGGGAAGACTCTCTTCTTGGGACAGCTACTACGCGTTGGTGACTACGTCGAACGAGTACCACACCGGGGACTTCGATCCGGAAAAGATGACTCGTAAGTTTGTGGTGAGGCCTATATTGGACCTGCACACAAACCGTCCTCTCTCCGCTGAGTCCAGGTTTTTAGGGGCGATCCCACCTCGCCCTCCTTTGGTGTATCAAACACCCATGAAGAAGTTCACGTCCAAAGATGGATCATACCTTGTCATTGACGACCGCCTTCATGATGGATTCCACCGAATAGCTTGGTTCCTACCCGAAGATGACGACTTAGGCGCCTATGTGGGAGACCGAGACCTTGGGCCCAACATCCCAGAAGATGACTCAGATCCGGCGATTGTCTGGGAGATGAAAACCGCCGAGAAATGATCGGTCGCTCTCATCCTCCGGCACAAGGCCGGAGGTATTCCCGCTCCTATAATAAACCTGTCGCTACCAAAAATATTACCCTCAATCTCGAAAAACTCTGAAGACTCTACACACCTACTCCAATACTCGTCCATTCTTCAATACAGTACTACCTGTATCCTGCCCCAAAAAGACCCCTAGAAGACATTGATGGGAATAAGGCACCCTCTGGGTAGGGTAAGGACCCAAAAGGGCACCTGGGCCCAAAGAGGAGCAGCAGGGACCCGAAACAAAGACAACGGCCCAAGCAGGCGAAGAACCAGGTAACCAGGGTAGGGCCGCCTCCACAAAAAAGAGGGCAAGGGCAGGGAGCCAAGGCAAGGGCCCTCAAAGGGCCATCTAGGGCAGGGCCCTCAAAGGGCCGTCTAGGGCAGGGCCCTCAAAGGGCCATCTAGGGCAGGGCCCTCAAAGGGCCGTCTAGGGCAGGGCCCTCAAAGGGCCGTCTAGGGCAGGGCCCTCAAAGGG
>Ga0316201_10000018_pt1 | contig 67771 bp, 65 predicted proteins | sample CS6wburrow_MG_FD_204516 | JGI IMG/M metagenome (GOLD analysis project Ga0316201, IMG submission 204516) | Coastal sediment microbial communities from Delaware Bay, Delaware, United States - CS-6 worm burrow | ecosystem: Environmental > Aquatic > Marine > Coastal > Sediment | place: USA...
CAGGAGCCCGGGCCGGAAACGACCCGGGCTTTTTCGTGTCCAAACCACGCCGATGTATATGTAATAATCCCGCCCCATTTACCGCAAGCCATGACGAAAGGCTGACGAGAAGTTCGTTGAGCAAAGCACTCCTATTACGCACGCCCACTGCGGTACCGGGCCCGGGCGCGCCGGCCGCATGGGGCCGGCTGATCGGCGCTAGCGCCCCGCTGGCCGCTGCAGAACTTGCGGCGGCGATTGAGCGTCCTGTGCTTATACTGGCCAAAGATCCGCGGCACGCCGATCAGCTGGAAGCCGAGATCGGTTTCTTTGCCCCCGAAGGACTGGCCGTTGAGCACTTCGTGGAGTGGGAAACGCTACCGTGGGACAGTTTCTCTCCGCACCAGGACATCGTTTCCCAGCGTCTGCGGGTGCTTGCAAATCTACCGACGATGCGAAATGGCATCATCATCGCAGCGGCCAGTGTCTTACAGCAGCGACTACCACCCGTTGACTATGTCGCTGCACGTTCACTGTCACTGTCCGAGGGGCAGACGCTGGACCGCGGCGAATTCACGGACGCGCTGATCGCAGCTGGCTACCTTCGTGTGCCGCAGGTATCGGAGCACGGCGAGTATGCGGTGCGGGGTTCGCTGATCGATATCTTCCCAATGGGGACCGAAACGCCGATCCGCATCGACTTTTTCGACGACGAGATCGAATCCCTGCGCTACTTTTCAGCAGAGACCCAATTGTCGGGTGACAGAATCTCGAACGTCAATGTCTTGCCAGCGCGTGAAGTACCGCTCGACGCCGATGCTATTCGTGATTTTCGGCATCGCTATCGCGAGCGCTTCGAGGGCCAGCCTGGCAAGTCGCGCGTCTACCGGGATATCTCGGATGGTATCGCACACGGTGGTATCGAATACTTCCTGCCGCTGTTCTTTGAGGAAAGCGCAACCCTCCTCGACTATGTCCCCGACAATTGCGTAGTCCTGGCGCCGACTGAGCTCGGCTCGCTACAGGAGCAATTCCGGACGGAAGCCGCTGAGCGCTACGAGTTGTGCAGCCTGGATCCGGAAAGGCCCATCCTGAGTCCTGACGAGACTTTCGCGGCGCCCGATGCGGTGCGTAAGCGCCTCAAGGGATTCGCCACTATTCACTATTCCTCCCAGTCGCTGGCTGAAGACGCGGGTTCTGTGAATTTCGACACTCGCCTGCCTCCGGCAATGAAGATAGAGGCGCGCTACGAAGATGCGGCGGCTTCGCTCATGCAATTCCTGAATTCCTTCGAGGGAAAGGTGCTGTTCTCGACCGATTCGCGCGGACGTCGTGAGCAGTTATACGAACTGCTATCCGGTCGAGGCCTCGATCTTGCACGCGTAGAAAGCTGGCACGATTTCGTGGCTCTCGAAAAGCAGATTGGTGTCGCCGTCGCACCCGTCGATAGCGGCGTATTACTGCCCGGCGCAAAAGTCGCCGTCATCAGCGAGCAGCAACTTTTCGGCGAACGTCGCAAAGCACGCGGGCGCAAGCGTAAAAAGGATCGCGATCCGGAAACCATCATCCGTCAGCTCAACGATCTCGAGCCCGGATCACCGGTGGTGCATGAGGAATACGGCGTTGGCCGTTATCTCGGGCTGACGACACTAGAAGTTGGCGACATCACCGCCGAATTTCTGCATCTCGAATACGCGGACAACGATAAACTCTATGTGCCGGTGCACGCGCTCGACGTAATTTCACGCTATACGGGCGCCTCGCCTGAAAATGCTCCGCTACACCGGCTCGGCAGCGATCAGTGGGACAAGGCGAAGCGCCGTGCTATCAAGAAGATCCGTGACGTTGCCGCCGAGCTTCTGGACGTTTACGCACGACGAGCCGCTCGTCCGGGATTCAGCTTTCACTGGCCGGAGCGAGAATACCGCAGTTTTGAATCGGGCTTCCCGTTTGAGCTGACCGAAGACCAGGCGGACACCATCGACGATGTTCTCAAAGACCTTGCTTCAGACCAGGCCATGGACCGCATTGTCTGTGGTGATGTCGGTTTTGGTAAGACAGAGGTCGCACTCAGGGCAACATTCGCTGCGATACACGGCGGCAAACAGGTAGCCGTACTGGTCCCTACGACCCTGCTCGCGCAGCAACACGGCAATAATTTCCGCGACCGCTTCGCGGACTGGCCGATCCGTGTCGAGGTCTTGTCGCGTTTTCAGTCTGCGAAGCAGGTCAAGGAGATTGTCGCGGGACTGCGTTCCGGAAACGTCGACGTCGTGATCGGCACACACCGGCTGTTACAACACACGAAGGACTTTCACGATATCGGCCTGGTTATCGTGGATGAGGAGCACCGCTTTGGCGTACGCCAGAAAGAAGTGATCAAGTCTTTGCGAAGCGAAATCGATATTCTGACGCTGACCGCGACGCCAATACCACGGACGCTGAACATGGCACTCGGGGGGCTGCGCGAAATGTCGCTGATCGCGACACCGCCCGCCGGGCGGCTTGCCGTCAAGACCTTCGTTTCTGAATGGAACGACGTGATTATTCGCGAAGCATGCTTGCGTGAAATCAAACGTGGCGGCCAGGTGTACTTCATCCACAATCGCGTCGAAGATATCGGACGAATCGAACAACAGCTACAGAAGCTGGTGCCGGAGGCGGATATTCGCATCGGTCACGGACAAATGCCGGAACGCGAGCTGGAGCAAGTCATGCTCGACTTCTATCACCGACGTTTCAACGTACTGCTGTGTACGACCATCGTCGAGAGTGGTATCGACGTACCGACGGCAAATACCATCATCATCAATCGCGCGGATCGCTTCGGCCTCGCACAGCTGCACCAGCTGCGAGGACGCGTCGGTCGGTCGCATCACCGCGCGTATGCCTACCTCATGGCACCCCCGAAAGCCGTGATGACGGCAGATGCAATCAAGCGACTTGAAGCCATCGACTCACTCGAAGACCTCGGATCGGGCTTCACGCTGGCAACCCATGACCTCGAGATTCGCGGTGCGGGCGAACTGCTGGGCGACACGCAGAGCGGACAGATCCAGGAAATCGGATTTTCGTTGTATACGGAGCTACTCGGTCGCGCAGTCGAGTCACTGCGTTCAGGTGAAGAGCCGGATCTTGAGGCGCCGCTGCACGCTGGCGTCGATATAAACCTGCATATTGCGGCCCTGTTGCCCGAAGACTACGTTCCAGACGTTCACCTTCGCCTGATTCTCTACAAGCGAATATCGGCAACGCAAACGGCTGCCGAGCTGCGCGAGCTGCAGGTCGAATTGATCGACCGGTTTGGCCTGCTCCCCGAGAGTGCCAGGAACCTGATGCGTATCGCCGCGATCAAGAAGTCGGCGGCCGCGCTCGGTATCGAGAAGATTGACGCCTCTGATGCCGGTGGTTACCTGATCTTCGGCTCGGACAGCCACATTGACCCTGTCGCGCTGGTTCAATTAGTGCAAAATGACAGTCGAAAGTACCGCCTGCAGGGTTCACACCGGCTGCAAATTCGCGACGACCTGTCAGACCTGGAGTCGCGTTTTGCTACTATCGAAAGCCTGCTGAAGACACTGGCGATAAACGACTAGGGATTGCTGAGAATGATGGTTTTGCTGCGTATTTGGACGATTCTGGCCCTCGTGATGCTGCCGACTGTGGCGGCGCAGGCGCAGGATGATCTCGCCGATGAATCGCTGGAAACACGGCGTTACACCGTTGAGATGATCATCTTCAGATATGCTCAGGCGGTATCAACCGGCAGCGAAATATTTGTTGCCGAGAGGCCGGCCGTCGACAAATCGATTATCGACGATGAGCCGTTGCTGATCGACGGCGAGGTGCTCGAGGAAATTCCACGGGTCTATCGCGACATGCAGTTCACTCTGCTCCCCAGAGATCAGTACACGATGGGCGATGTCATGGATCGGCTAAGACGTCTCGACGTCTACGAGCCTTTGATGCACTTTGCCTGGACCCAGGCGACATGGCCGGATAGAGACACGCTGCCGATAGATCTCAGCCTGATGGGGCGCCCGCCGGCCGGTTTGGACGGCACGTTGCGGCTGTATCTTAGCCGCTACCTGCACCTCGTTGTCGACCTGCAGCTGGACGCACCGGTTGAAAACCTGTCTCCCGATGATCGGTCAGCTGCGGCACAGAATTATGGCGACCGGCGGCCGCGGAACGAAGCCACATTGGCAAATGAACCGTACAATTTCAGCTTGCCTGATCCGGTGCGCTACCGTATCGAGGAAAATCGTATTCTTCGATCCGATGAGCTGCGCTATTTCGATCACCCGAAGTTCGGTGTGCTGGCGAAAGTCATTCGTGTAGAGGATGAGCCCGTAGCAGCACCTGATGCGGCTGAATCGGAACTACTGGGATACCCCGAGTAGTTCATCCAGAAACTTGCTCGCTGAACGCTTCTCGTTGCCTGCATCCGCCACGGCCACATCAAAATCCACGGTTACAAACTTCGCCGTCTTCGACCGGGGGTGGTGCAGGCCCAGCTCGCGGACGGCTGTCGAAATGCGTTCGGCGAACTCACGAATACCAGACTCATCGGACGCATGCGAGAGAACCACAAATTTGGCGCCGCCCGGACGCGCAACAACATCGCTGGCGCGGCGCAGGCAGCGCTTGATCGTCTGACCGGCACGCCGCAGACATGAATCAGCCGCGTGTCTGCCGAACACCTCGATGTAAGCATCGAATTCGTTAAGCGTAAACATCACCAGCGAAAGCTGACTTTTTTCCCTGGCAGCGACCGCCCAGTCGTGCTCGAACACGTCGGCGAACGCCCGTCCGTTCAGTACGCCCGTCACCGGATCATCGCGGGATAAATCGCGTATTCGACGCTTGGCTTTGAGCAACGCATGGTGCATCTCTGCACTCTCGGCGGGCCCTGCTCCGGCCCCGCTGCGCCAATAGGCGGCGTAAAAACGCGGTGCGTCTTCATCAGGCGGCAGCAGGGGTTTCAGAACCAACAGAAATTCTCGGCCATTAGACTCGACCGGAAAACTCGTTTCCTGCTTTGAACGCACCGATTCGCTCACTTCAATGGCAATTTCACGCCCGGCGAGCTCTTCAATGACATCGGCGAACGGCCGCCCGCGCACCTCTTTGCTTCCCAGGCTCTCGAACGCGGGATTCGCTAACGCGACCGGCCAGTCGGATTGATCGATCGCTGCAACCAGCAATGGCTCGGTCGTCGCCGCAATAACCTGCTGCAAAATATTTCGATTCAGCGCCTTCATAAACGTCTGCTCACAGGGCTGCGAAAAAGGCTCGCAGCACAGCCATCGTATCTGTGCGTGCCGCGAGTGTGCTCGATTCGACATCCTGATGGATCGGCGTGTCGCCCCGACCGGCCGCACGATTCACGATCATCGCCAGGCAGGCATATTCCAGGCCCAGCTCTCTCGCCAGCGCGGCCTCCGGCATCGCCGTCATGCCAACGTAGTCAGCACCGTCTCTCTCGAGGCGATCAATTTCAGCAGCCGTTTCCAGGCGAGGACCCTGGGTTGCCGCGTAGACGCCGCCATCGTAGCAATCGACCCCGGCGCTCGTTGCTGCGGCAAGCAAGCCGTTTCGGAGCTGCACTGAAAACGGCTCGGTAACGTCTGCGTGCTCGACCATGCCATCAGAGCCATCAAATATGGTGTGCTCACGGCCCCAGGTGTAATCCAGGATCTGCTCGGGAACCGCGATCTGGCCGGAATTGCGAACAGCCGACACGACGCCCACTGTATTCAGGGCGATCACGCTAGTAGCGCCGAGCTCTTTTAAAGCGACGAGATTTGCACGGTAATTAATCGCATGCGGGGGGATGGAATGTTCGTCGCCGTGACGGCGCAGCGACAACAGCGAGTACTGCTCAAGCGTTATCGTGTGGATGGCCGCGGAAGGCTTGCCGAATCGCGTCTGTACCAAGCGACCTTCACCCTCGCCGGCCAGTGCAGGGAAGCCGCTGCCTATGATCACCGCATGTTTCATGAGTGCTGTCATTCAGACCTTGCGTCAGGCGTCCAGATGCAATTCAGGCCGTTCGCTCCAGCGCGCAAACTGCTGGTTGACCGATGCCCATTCGTCACTTGCGAGCAATGATTCACGCAGCGGATGGCCAGTCCCATGCAATCGCGCCAGGCGTACCAGCGACAGCGGATCCGAATAGTCGGCCAGGCCTTCGACAGCTTGCCGTGCAGCATCTCGATCATTACAGATGAGAATCATGTCACAACCTGCGTCGAGTGCCAGGCGCGCCCGTGTAGCCATCGAGCCATAGTCGCGTGTCGCCTTCATACTGAGATCATCACAGAATACCGCACCGCCAAAACCAAGCCGGGAACGCAGTTCACGTTGTATCCAATACTCCGAGAATCCAGCCGGCATTGTGTCCATTTGCGTGTAAATGATATGCGCAAGCATGACGCCCGCCAGGGCGCTGTTGCCTATAAGTCGCTCGTAGGGCCGCATATCGTCGAGAACCACGCCGTAGTCACGCCGATCCGTAGGCAACCTCAGATGAGAATCAGCAACAACGGCGCCATGACCCGGAAAGTGCTTGCCGACAGCCGCCATGCCAGCACTGCGCAGGCCGCGCGCAAATGCGCCCGCCAGTTCGGCGACCTGTTCAGGCTTCGTATGGAATGCGCGATTGCCAATGATTTCGCTGACGCCCCAATCCAGATCGAGGCAGGGGGCGAAACACAGGTCGATACCGACCGAACGTAGTTCTGAGGCAATCATCCAGCCTGCCTCGCGCGCCGCGCGCAGACCGGATTCATTATCCCGATCGTACTCGCGGCCAATTCGACGCATCGGTGGAATGGCGGTAAATCCGTCGCGAAAGCGCTGTACCCGGCCGCCCTCATGATCGACTGCAATCAGCAACGGTGGGCTGCGCAAAGCACGAATATCCTGGACCAGGTCCGCAACCTGGTCTGCGGATTCGAAATTGCGGGAGAACAGAATAACTCCGCCCACGGCCGGTTCCCTGAGCAAATCGCGGTCCGCCGGACTCAAATGGAGTCCGTCTATGTCCAGCATCACGGGCCCTAATGACATCCGCTGTGCCTCTGAGTTCGCTGTCACGACCGGGTGAAGATACCGACAGATTCTACATGTGCCGTGTGCGGGAACATATCGATGATGCCGGCCGCCGCCAGTCGGTAACCTTGCTCATGTACCAGGGTCCCGGCATCCCTGGCGAGCGTGCCAGGGTGACAGGATACGTACACGATACGCTGCGGGCCAAACAAGTGCATGCGGCTGACGACATCAGCGGCCCCGCTGCGCGCCGGGTCCAGCAACACACGGTCCCACCCGGACCGCACCCAGGCTTCCGAGCCGTCAATCTTGCTCAGGTCCGCAACACGAAACTCGGCGTTGGTGAGCTTGTTGCGTTTGGCGTTTTCGCCAGCCCGGGCAACCAGACTGGCCTCCCCCTCTACGCCCAGTACGGTGCCCGCCTGTCGTGCCAGCGGCAGTGAAAAATTTCCAATACCGCAATACAGGTCCAGTACGCGGTCATCCGGCCCCACCTGCAATTGTTCTATGGCGAAGCTCACCATACGCTCATTGATATCCTTGTTAACCTGAACGAAGTCTACGGGTTCGAAAGCAATGCTGATATCAAAGGCCGCAAGCGAGTAATGAAGTGGCTCCAACTGCGATTCCGGATACAGCAGGGCCACCGAGTCCAGTCCGGCGGGCTGCAAATAAATACGCACACCTTTCGCTTCGCCAAATGCAATGAACTCTGCCTTATCAGCATCAGTCGGTGGATCAAGTACCCGAAACACCAGGGCAATGTCGTTGTCGGCAACCGCTACCTCAATTTGTGGCAGCCGCGCGCGTATCGACAGGCGACCGACCAAGTCACTCAGAGAGTCGATCATGTCGTCGACGGGTTTCTCGAGCACCTCACATCGATGCATATCCGTTACGTACGGCGCGTGCCGCTCACGAAAGCCGACGAGCGTGCGGCCTTTTGCCGGGACGTGTTTTACGGCAAGCCGTGCACGACGACGATAATTCCACTCCGGTCCTGTCATTGCCGGTAGCCAGCTATCCGGTTCAACCTTGCCGATACGTTCAAGGTTATCGCGCAGTGTCTGGTCTTTTATGGCCCGTTGCTGTTCCGCCGTCACGTGTTGCAGCGAACAGCCGCCGCAGCGCCCGAAGGCCTCACAGCGAGCCTCGATGCGATCCGGGGATGCGTCGATGACCTCGAGGAGCTCACACTCGTCGTAGTTTCGGCGCGACTTGCGGCGAATAAACTGCACGGTCTCGCCTGCCATCGCGTCCGCCACAAATGCTTTCTTGCCGTCGACGCTGGCAATACCTTTGCCGTCGTGCGTAACCGCATCAATCTTTGCCGTCTCCGGCTCTCGTCGTCGCCTGGCCATTGGAGGTCTTATTCCTTCCAGGCCGAAAGGAATTCGTTCAGATGCGGCTGATCCATCTTGGTCAACGTCGAGCGCACCAGCGAGTACTCGCGCTCCAGGCCTTTCTCATCCAGGTTGCCGCGCATGAACTCGAATCTAAGGTAGACCAACCAGGTGTTCAGAACATCTGTTTCGCAGTAATCGCGAATCTTCTTGATATGGCCCTCGCGATAGGTCTCCCAGACCTTGTCGCCGCTCATGCCAAGTTTCCCGGGAAAGCCTAGCATTACGGCCATCTGGTCAAGGCTTGCACGGCCTCTCGGTTGAAAACCGGCGATGACATCCATCAGGTCGACATGGCGCCAGTGGAAGCGACTCAGGTAATTGTTCCACTTGAAGTCACGGTCACCTTCGCCCATTTCCCAGTAGCGCGGTGCCTGAATACCGTTTTTCAGTGCGCGATAGTGCAGCACAGGCAGGTCGAAACCGCCGCCGTTCCAGGACACAAGATCCGGCGTGTAGCGCTCAATGCCGTCGAAGAAGCGCTGCACGATCTCGGCCTCATCCGCATCCTCATTGCCCAGGGTCCAGACCTTGAAAGTATCCGCTGTGCGAAAGGTCACGGAAATCGCAACGATGCGATGTTGGTGCAGCGGCAGGAAATCGCTGCCCGTCGCCTGCTGTCGCTTGAACAACATCGCGGTTGCGACGTCGTCATCAGACAGCCCGTCGAGATCCCAGAATCGACGCCCAAACTCAACGTCGGGGACGGTCTCAATATCGAATGAGAAACAATGCATGTAGGGCAACAACCTCGTTTATGGCAAACAACAGAATTATGTGGACGACCGGGTTTCGACAACGGCAAAAGCGACCACCAGCCCCGCATCGTCGGTCAGGCTGACGTGACCGGCGCCAACGCCCAGCCGATCGCAAACACGCCGACCGCGCTCTGACCAGGCGACGATCGGACGGCCCCAGTCGTTATTCAGAATACCTACATCGCGCAGCCAGACGCCGTGTGCAAAGCCGGTACCCATCGCCTTGACCGTTGCTTCCTTGCCGGCAAAGCGCATAGCCAGAAAACGCACCGGTTGTTTGCTGCGGCGGAACAACTCGATTTCTTCGTCCATCAGAATTCTGCTAACGAAATGTTCGCCGAATCGATCGTAAGTCGCCTGTATCCGGGCCAGTTCGACGATGTCAGTACCAACACCGAAAATCATCTGGCCATCACCGGCCGCGTGCCTCGAGCATCAGGCGCTTCATTTCGGAGACTGCCGTTCCGAGACCATCGAAAATCGCACGAGCAATAATCGCGTGGCCGATATTCAGTTCCACTATATCCTCAATACGCGCTATTGCAGCGACATTCTGGTAATGCAGCCCATGCCCCGCATTGATCACAAGTCCGAGGCTATGGCCATATCGAGCCGCCTCTTCGATGCGTCGCAGCTCTGCCTGTTGCTGCTCTCCCTCGGTCTCCGCGTAGCGCCCGGTATGCAATTCAACGACCGGCGCGCCGACGGCTACCGCTGCATCGAGCTGCGCCTGCTCGGGATCGATGAATAGTGAAACACGTATGTCGGCCCTCGCGAGCTCCGTGCAGGCCTCACTGATCTTTTCCTGTTGTGCGGCAACATCGAGGCCGCCCTCGGTTGTCAGCTCCTGGCGTTTCTCCGGCACCAGGCAGCAATCAGATGGCCGTACCGCCGCAGCGATCCGGAGCATTTCATCGGTAACGGCCATTTCGAGGTTCATATGCGTGGTCATCACCGCCTTGATCGCATCGAGGTCAGCGTCCTGAATATGGCGACGGTCTTCACGAAGATGCACGGTAATACTGTCAGCACCGGCTCTCTCGACCACACAGGCGGCCTCGGCAGGGCGTGGATAAGGGGTACCGCGGACCTCACGCAGCGTCGCTACGTGGTCAATGTTGACACCTAGAAAAACCGGTTTGGATTCAGTCACTTTCAGTTTCCCGCTGATTTACTGCGGCAATTCTACCGCGATGCAACTCCATGAGCACCTTGCGACTCTTGAGCTCCTTACCGCCAAGATGATGGTTGATTACATGGCGCAATAATCGACTGGCGGCACGCACGACATCCGCGCTTTCGAACGCCTGTGCCTCGATAGATCGTAGCTCGGCGCCTCGAAAAATCATCGGGCCCTGGGTGCGTTCAACCGGCACAGGACCCTGCTCTAGCCGATAGTCATAGTATCGCTCGGGATCCAGCTCCTCATCAGCGGCGCCACCCTGCCGAAAACTTAACGCATATCCCAACCGACTCAATAGCTCAAGTTCAAAGGAGCGCAACGACACCGCAACGTCAGCGCTTGAGCCAAGCCGCGCGATAACGTCAGCATAAAGTTTGAAAATTTCGGGCTGCGGGTCGTGGCGATGCAGGAAATTCAGCAAGAGTTCGTTGACGTAAAAAGCCGACAGCACCGCATCACCGTGGATCCCCAGAGGCGGACCCGCCACCTCTGCACCGGTCAGAGTGCCAAGGTCGCTGCGCGCTACCCAGGAGACGCTCAACGCCAGGAACGGCCGCAAGATGCCGGCCAGGCGTGATTTCGAACTGCGGCTGCCGCGCGCCACCAGCGCGACTTTCCCGTGGTCGCGTGTGACCACGTCGAGAATGAGGCTGCTATCGCGAAACGGCCGATGGTGGAGAATATAGGCCGGTTGTTGCTGAATTCGCCTGGGAGCAATCACAACTTGCAGCGATACCTAAGGCACATCGTAGCCAAGACTGAGCAGGTCTTTTTCGTTGTCTGCCCAATTGGCTTTAACCTTGACCCATAGCTCCAGGTGTACCGGGCGACCGAGTTGCTCGGCAATCTCCAATCGCGCAGCCCGCCCGACCTTCTTGAGTACAGCGCCGTTCTTGCCGACGACAATACCCTTTTGGCTGTCTCGTTCCACCCAAATAATCGCATTGATCGTGACGCCGCGCTCCTCGCTCTGATAGCGCTCAACCTGCACGGACAAACCGTAGGGAAGCTCTTGATGCAACAACAATGTCAGTTTCTCGCGTATGACTTCGGCTGCATGGAAATCGACACTACGATCCGTGAGCATGTCCGGCGGAAATAGCGGCGGCGATTCGGGCAGGTAGTCAGGAATCAATGCCAAAACCTGCTGCAGGTTATCGCCCTTCTTGGCCGAGATCGGCACGATTGCAGCAAATTCGTGTCGATCCGCTGTGGCAGCCAGCGTCTCCAGGAGTTTTTCCTTGGGCTGTACCTTGTCCACCTTGTTGAGTATTGCGATGACGGGAGCGTTGCAGCTCCGCATCCGCTTGAGCACGTCTTCATCCTCAGGGGTCCAGCGAGTTGCATCGCTAACGAACAACACCAGGTCCGCGTCAGCGAGCGCATTGGCCGCTGTACGATTCATGACACGATTCATCGCTTTTCCGGCATTGCGATGCAGGCCGGGCGTATCGATAAACACAATTTGTGCGTCGGCTGAAGTATGAACAGCCAGGATACGATGCCGGGTAGTCTGTGGCTTCGCGGTCACAATACTGACCTTCCGCTTCATTATCGCGTTGATCAATGTGGACTTGCCGACATTCGGGCGACCGATAACGGCGACCATGCCGCAGCGATGCGTATTCATGTCGATTCCTCCTGAAGAATTGCCAGCATCGCGCGCGCTGCCTTTTGCTCTGCCTGCCGGCGCGTGCTCGATTCACCGCCAGTTACGCGGCTGGCGCTCTCGACTGAGCATGTGATCTCAAACCGCTGCTTATGCGCCTCGCCGCTAACACGGGCCAGTTCATAGTTCGGCAGCGCCATGCCGCGGGACTGCAACCATTCCTGCAGCCGAGTCTTCGGATCTCGAAGCTCGGCGGCGTCGGGAAGCTCCTCCAGGCGTGTCGCGAATACCTTCTCGACAACAGCTTGGGCGGAGCCGATGCCAGTGTCCAGAAACACTGCGCCGAACAAAGCCTCCAGTGCATCCGCCAGGATGGACTGGCGGCGATGACCGCCAGTTTTCATCTCGCCGCTACCCAGTATCAGATGCTCGCCGATTCCAAGGTCGGCTGCGAGTGACGCCAGACTGGAGTCTTTCACCAGGGATGAGCGCAGTTTGCTGAGGTCGCCTTCGGACGCATCCGGGCGGGCTTTGTAAACAGCCTCTGACACCACAAAATCAAGAACGGCATCACCAAGAAATTCGAGGCGCTCATTGTTGACACCCGCTGCACTTCGATGCGTCAGCGCCTGGCTGAAAAGACTGACGTCCTCAAAGCGGTATTGCAGTGTTTTGTAGAGCCAGCGCTCGGCCGTGTCCAAAGTTATCGCTCATGTGGCCGGCCAGTCCGCCGACCGCGGGTATAGGCTACTTGCGGATTATCGCCGTCTCGTTGAAATCAACGACGAACGAAACGTTGCCGATGAAGTCGGCTTTGTGAGCATACTGCGCCGAAACCTCGTATCCACCGCTGACGGCCTTGATCTCCACATCCTTCGCCTTCAGGACTGCGATACTTTCGATGTCGAAGCGACGAGATAGCGAAGTTCGTATCGCTGCCTTGGAAGCACCGGTACCATCGAACTCCTCCTCGACACCGGAAATGACGCTCGCAACTTTCATGTAGTTCAGGTAGACCGGCGTCAGCCGCATGGCCGCGAAGACGAACAGGCCAACGAATGCGACAAGAATAATCAATCCCAGCGTTGTCATCCCCGCCTGACGATGCATGGCTCGGTGCTTTTCCAGCGACTTGATGGTCATACCAAACTCTCCGTTCTAAATCCGCGGCAACGCAGGACAATAACTCGATTAATTATCACCGTATTATCGGCGAAATCAGTGATTGGCACCACATTATTGAATTTTCATGCCGATACGGCCCCACTCGGGCAAATTCCAGGGCACGAAGTGCATCCAGATCCGTACAGCCTCACCGACCAGGTACTGCTCAGGTATTGCTCCGATAAAGCGACTGTCACGGCTGCGGTCACGGTTGTCACCCATGACAAAATAGTGGCCCTCCGGCACGCGGTAGGTCCCATCGCGTGTCGAGAACTGCGGATTCGTAATCAGAATATCGTGCCTCCGGCCATCCAGATCTTCAACAAATACCGGCACGTCAAACGAGGCCTCCGGACCGCGCTGCAGAGCCACTGTTTCTCCATTGATCGTCAGCCGTTGACGCTCGTAGACGACTTCGTCGCCCGGCAGTCCTATGACGCGCTTGATGTAGTTGATGCTTGGATCCGAAGGCAGGCGGAATACGATGACATCGCCCCGCTTTGGCTCACCCGTCTCGATCACCTTTGTTTCGGTAACCGGCAGTCGCAAGCCATAAGCAAATTTCTGCACGAAAATAAAGTCGCCCTCCTTCAGCGTCGGCATCATCGATCCGGACGGAATGCGAAACGGCTCGAAGATAAAAGAGCGAATGACCAGCACAAATACGAGCACCGGAAAAAACGAGCGAGCATACTCGACCAGGATCGCCAGAGCTCCGGGCGCATCACGACTATCGCCCTCTGTTGTCTTCCAGAACGCCTTATCAAGCGCAATGACGATACCCGAAAACAAGGTCAGCGCCGTCAGGATCAATGCAAGATTAATAATCAAATTGTCCACTCACTTTTCAACTCGTAACACGGCAAGAAAAGCCTCCTGCGGGATCTCAACAGAACCCACCTGCTTCATTCTTTTCTTGCCCGCCTTCTGCTTTTCGAGCAGTTTGCGCTTTCGCGAAATGTCGCCACCATAGCATTTTGCCGTCACGTTTTTCCGCAGAGCCTTCACGTTGCTGCGAGCAATGATCTGGCTACCGATCGACGCTTGAATGGCAACATCAAACATCTGCCGTGGTATCAATTCGCGCATTTTTTCGACAAGATCCCGTCCGCGGGTCTTCACTTTGTCCCGATGCACAATCACGGACAACGCATCCACGCGCTCCCGGTTGATCATCAAGTCAAGGCGCACCAGCTGTGCTGGCTCGAAACGCTCAAAATGGTAATCGAATGATGCAAATCCGCGACTGGCCGATTTCAGCCGATCGAAGAAATCGAGCACGACCTCGGAGAGCGGTATCTGGTATTCCAGGGACACCTGTCCACCGAGGTAGCGCATCTGCTTCTGTACGCCCCGCTTGTCGATACAGAGCTTGATAACGGCACCTACAAATTTTTCAGGAACCAGGATATTCGCCGTAATGATGGGCTCACGAAGTTCCTCTATCTCATTGGCGGGAGGCAACTTCGCAGGATTGTCCACCATCAGCGTCTCACCACCTGTGGTAAGCACTTCGAAGATCACCGTCGGAGCAGTCGTAATCAGCTCCAGGTTATATTCACGCTCCAGTCGTTCCTGCACAATTTCCATATGCAGCATGCCGAGAAAGCCACAGCGAAAACCGAAGCCGAGAGCCGCCGAGGTTTCCGGTTCGAAATGAAGTGCCGCATCATTCAGGCGCAGTTTCTGCAAGGCCTCACGAAATGCTTCGTAATCCTCGGTGCTGATCGGAAAGAGACCCGCAAATACCCGCGGCTGAACCTGCATGAATCCCGGCAGTGCTTCGGAACAAGGTCTTTTTGTCGCGGTCAGTGTGTCACCAACCGGCGCCCCGTAGATATCCTTGATTCCTGCGATCACGAAGCCGACCTCTCCGGTCTTCAGCTCCTTGCGATCCAGCATCTTCGGCGTAAACACTCCAACCCGATCCGCGTTATGCGACGCACCGGTTGACATCACCGTAATCTTGCTACCTTTCGCCAGGGAGCCGTTCATTACCCTTACCAACGAAACGACGCCAACGTAGTTGTCGAACCAGGAGTCGATGATCAATGCCTGGAGTTCACCGTCCGGTTCGCCCTCTGGCGGTGGAATCCGCTTTACGATCTCGTTCAGCAATTCCGATATGCCGACGCCGGTCTTGGCGCTTACGCGTAACGCGTCCTCGGCGCCAATTCCGATGATATCCTCGATTTCGGCAACGACCTTGTCCGGGTCCGCCGCCGGAAGATCGATCTTGTTGAGAACCGGCAAAACCTCGAGTCCCTGATCGATCGCCGTCATGCAGTTTGCGACGCTCTGAGCCTCGACTCCCTGCGCCGCGTCAACAACCAGCAGAGCGCCCTCACAGGCCGCCAGCGAGCGTGATACTTCATAGGAAAAATCGACGTGACCCGGCGTATCGATGAAATTCAGCTGATACTCAATGCCATCCTCAGCGACGAAGGGGAGCGACACACTTTGTGCCTTGATGGTGATGCCGCGTTCGCGCTCGAGATCCATCGTATCCAGAACCTGCGCTGCCATCTCACGCTCTGCCAGGCCGCCGCAAATCTGGATAAAACGGTCCGCCAGCGTCGATTTGCCGTGATCGATATGCGCGATAATGGAAAAGTTGCGAATGTGCTTCATAGGAGACAGGAACCAGGCGCATCTGCCGCGCCACAAGGCCGATTCAGCCGCGCAGTATACCGGGCTTCCGGCCCTTTGTTGCGAGTGATTGGCGCGACAGTCAAGGCAGGGATTCCAGCAATGCGGTGATTGCCGGGCGATCCAGCGGGAACTCGGAAACTACCGCACCCGCATACTCGACCACCGGGACGCGAGTGTCGTACTCGGCCCGCCAATCGGGGCGCGAGTCAATGTCGCAAATCTCGGTAGCAAGCCGCCCCCGTATAATCGGCAAGAGCTCCTCGATCAGCACCTCACACAGGTGGCAGCCCTGTCGGCTGTATATCCGTAGTGGCTGCATCAGGGACTAACCGTCGGGCCTGACGCCGCGATCCGTTCGACAACTGTAGGCGTAAAGCGGCGCAAGCACCCTGCTCTCTGCAAGCGCGCCCGCGCCACCAGGAGACCTGAAGCAAGCCCCAACATTGCTGCGAGGGCCGCGTACAGATCACCAAGCCCTGCCGAATAGGCGACGACGGCCGCGGTGACTGCGCCTGCCAACGGCGTACCGTAAACAATGATTGACGCTTTAAGCACATCGCTTGGCGCGAGCTCGATACGAACCTCATCGCCCTCGCTAACAGCCAGACCGGTCCCGACCAGCGCATCGACCCGGCGGCTACCGGAGGTAGCGCCAAGCAGACCTGCGCCACAGCCTTTACCTTGAGCGCAACGCTCGCACTGAATGACCGAATCAACCTCGACCAGCGCGTGTGGCGAGGCTTCGTCGCTATTAACAGCTATAACCCGGCCGCGAGGATTTTCCATTGCAAGAGTTTACCGTAGTAGTCGGTCAGGCCCCTCACAGGGCAGCCGAGTGCGCCTCAGCGGGCACGCATCGTGGTAGCGATCTGCTGCAGGGTCATTGCCGGAACTTTGCCAACAGCCGTCACATGATGTCCGTCGACAACGGCGCTGTAGGCGTTCGAGCCACTAACGCTGGATTCTCCCTGCGCGATGTCGTCATTAAGAGCGGCGATGAAGACCGAAACATTCGCCAGGCCATCGCTATAAAGAATGTGAACTACGTACTCATCATTGTTCGACATCTTTTCTTCATGCGTGGAAATCGGCCGAAATCCCTGCGGCAGGTTGTCGCTTACCCACGCAGTCTCAACAGCGCGTGTGACGTGCACATCCGTTTGATTGAACCAGCGGAAATTCTCAGTGCTGTGAGATGGTGCAAGCGCGCCGGCATTTATCTCCTTGTTCAAATCGATCTCCGCAAACTTGATCTGTTCAATTGCCACACCGTCGGTGCCAATCAATTTCGTCTGCAGGGGAAAGCCCGTTGCTATGTCCAGCCAGATTCGATAGCCGTAGCGGTATTCATCGTGCGGTCGAATGGCAAGCAGGTTCGCAGGCCGACCGGCGACACGATCCTCCCGGACAATCGACACATCGTATTCACTGCCAAAACGAATATCGCTGGAAGGCAGTGTCGAGAACAATGTCGACTGATCATTCCATTGTTCAACCAGGACCTTCTTCTGGTCCGGCAATATGCAGTGCACCTCGTTGCCGTTACGAATTATCTCCAGGCCGTTACCCTCCTGGGCCACAACTCTTTCCCGGATTACGCCATCGGCAAACGTGTGCACAACCTTGAGAGCTTCGGCCTCGCCATTACGAATTCGCACGACTGTCCCTTCGTAACTACTGGTCTTGACGGCCGCACTCATACGATCCAGCCACACACCAGGTTCGTCGAGGTCGGCCAATGCAGGGGCCGTCAGACAGACTATTCCGAGCAGTAATAAGGGTTGTCTGCAGAAGACTGGCATCAGGGCTGCGTCGGCCGCTCGTCAGCGCTCTCGGCGGATGCGTCGTCGTCTTCTGCATCCGTATCCTGCATCACTTCTTCGCTGATACGCAGCGAAACGAAACGCGAATTGATACCGTTGGCGCCAAACTCCGTAGCCGCCGCACCGTGCAACAGATAATACTGGCGGAGCTGCTCGTCAACCGGCTGAGGTACGGTATAGCCGGCGTCGGCTTCAGCAGCCGCTCCCTCCAGCGTCGCCACACCCGTATCGTCGACGCTGGTTGTCTGCTGCAGTCCAAAAATTGCCACCAGTGCGACAGTTGCAGCCACTGCGAACCCCACAAGCGGTCGAACCGCAGTGGCCGGTGGCTTATCGACTGCCTCAACAATCGCATCTAACGGCTTGTCGTCAATCTCCGCGGAGACTCGTTCGTGAATGCGATCAACTCCCGCCACCGCGACCTCGCCTCTGAGCGCCCTGCCGATCGCCAGATACTCGGCAACCTTTAGTCGAAGCTCGGCATCCTGCCCCATTCGCCGCAGCAGCAGATCCGCCTCATTGTCAGGAAGCTCTCCATCAACAAATGCAGAAATCTGCATTCTTATCGCATCATTCATACTTCACCCGCATGGGCCTTTCGGCCTTCTTCATCGTGTGAGCGATCCGACTTTCTTGCTGATCGCGTCACGTGCTCTAAAAATTCTGGACCGGACCGTACCGACCGGACACTCCATTGTTTGTGCGATTTCCTCGTAGCTCATACCCTCGAGCTCGCGCAGGATAATTGCTGTCCGCAAATCCTCAGGCAACGCCGCAATCGCCTGCTCCAGGGTATCTTTCAACTCGTGGCTGAGCGTGATCGACTCGGGCGTATCCGTCTCTTTCAACTTGGCATGCAAGTCATACTGTTCCGGATCCTGGAAATCGAGTTCTACATTCATAGGCCGTCGACGCTGTGCCGCAAGATGATTCTTGGCCGTGTTGACCGCGATTCGATACATCCATGTATAAAACGCGCTGTCGCCGCGAAATCGGGGCAACGCCCGGTAGGCCTTGATAAAAGCTTCCTGAGTAATATCCAGAGCCAGTTCCGGATCCCGTACATATCGCATGACCAGGTTCACTATCTTGTGCTGGTACTTCAGCACCAGGAGGTCAAATGCGCCTTTGTCGCCACGCTGGACGCGCTTGACCAGTTTCTTGTCTGACGACTGATTGGACATTCAGACTCGTCCGCCCGATCGTCCGAAAAGCCGACTAACTCCGGGATAGACCGGCTTTAGTTGGATTAGTTCTCGCTTGCCTGCCTTATTCATTTTGATTCTGTGACACCGTTCCGTTTACGGTCGGCAGATCGTGTCCTGTGACCGGATTGTTCGTTGTTTTTCCTAGTCTTAGCCATGGTAGCAGCTTCACCCAGTGGCTCCAACGTGCCGCCAGATAACCTGCAGACGACGCCAGTCATTGCCCACTCGGCAATCACCACGTAGCAACTCCGCGGCACGCAGCCCGGCGTCGGTACGATAACGAATCCAGGCCACCCGTTGCAGAACAATGCTGCCCGGCAATAATCGTGCCTCGCGCCACTCGCCCGTGTGATCGAGGTACATTAACAAACCTCCCGCCGCCACTCTCAAACGACCACAATCGTCGAAGCCGCGCGCCAGCATCGAGATTTCCCACCAGCAAAAGACCAGCCATGCGCAGCAGCCGAGCAGCTTGGGGGCCGGATGCAGCGGCAAGGCAACAACCAGGACCACACCGAGCGACCCTAACGCTATCCCGGACACCAGAACGATTACGCGCAGCATGGCGTCGGGATCAAGATCAGCTGAGAATGTGTTTGATGACACGCGCGATGGGCTCCGACGCAGGCGTTTGCCGCTGCAACAAGTAGCCGTTGAGCTCCGGATCGGCAAGCTGCAAAACAGTCTCGAATGCCGCCTTTTCGTGATCATCGGCTTGCGGATACCGCTCACTCAGATATCGCAACAACAGTTCGTCAAGTTCGCGCATGCCGCGACGGCATTGCCAGCGCAGCCGGGATTCCTCGCTCAATACTTCCTTTCCGCGAGCATCTTCTTGGTCTCGGCAATGGCTTGTGCCGGATTCAGACCCTTGGGACAGGTCTGCGTGCAGTTCATGATCGTATGGCAGCGATAAAGTCGAAACGGATCCTCAAGCTCATCGAGACGCTCGCCTGTCGCATCGTCCCGACTGTCGACCAGCCAGCGGTAAGCCGCCAACAATGCCGCGGGCCCCAGGTAGCGATCGCTATTCCACCAGTAGCTCGGGCAGCTCGTGGAGCAGCAAGCACACAGAATGCAGGCGGATGGCTCGTTAATCAGCTCCTGGTCTTCCTTGCTCTGCAAGCGCTCCTGATCCGGAGGCGGCGGCGTACGCGACTGCAACCAGGGCTTGATCGAGGCGTACTGCGCATAAAAATTCGTAAGATCCCCGACCAGATCTTTAACGATCGGCAGATGTGGCAGCGGATAAATCTTGACGTCGCCTTTCACGCTATCGATGGAGCGCGTGCACGCCAGTGTATTGCCACCGTCGATATTCATGGCACAGGAACCGCAGATACCTTCACGGCATGAACGTCGGAAGGTCAGCGTCGGATCAATCTCGTTTTTGATTTTTATTAGTGCGTCAAGAACCATCGGACCACAGCTGTCGAGATCGATTTCGTAAGTATCCAGACGCGGATTGTCCCCCGTGCTCGGATCGAAGCGATACACAGCGAAGCGACGCACATTGGGGGACCCATTGGCGGCCGCGTAGTGCTTGCCCTTTGTGATTCGGGAGTTCTTTGGGAGTCTGAATTCAGCCACGGTCGATCGTCCCTGAAAAATTAGTAGACACGAGCTTTGGGTTCGACATAGTCGACCTCGTCTGTGAGGGTCTGCTGATGAACCGGTCGAAAATCGAAACGAACGTCACCCGCACCGCCAACCCACGCCAGCGTGTGCTTCATCCAGCTCTCATCGTCACGATCCGGGTAATCCTCTCTGGCGTGCGCGCCGCGACTTTCCGTGCGGTTTGCAGCCGATTCGATGGTCGCGGTCGCATTCAGCAGCAGATTCTCGAGCTCCAGCGTTTCTATAAGGTCGGTGTTCCACACGAGTGACCGGTCCGATACTGCAACATCGTCAAAACTGGCAAATGTCTTGCGCAATAGTTCGACGCCTTCGTCAAGAACTTCGCCGGTTCTGAATACCGCGGCATGGTCCTGCATGACCTTTTGCATTTCCAGCCGGATCTCCGATGTGCGCCGACCGCCGTTCGCATTTCGCAGCTGATCGATACGCTGAACGCTATTCTGCCCGGCGTCGGCGGCCAGCGGCTTGTGCCGTTCTCCGGGAGTCATTTCATGCTTGCAGAAATGCGCAGCCGCACGGCCAAAAACAACCAGGTCGAGCAGCGAATTTGAGCCAAGACGATTGGCGCCGTGAACTGACACGCAGGCGGCCTCGCCGACAGCCATCAGGCCATCCACGATGCTCTCCGGGTCGCCGTCTTTAAGCGTTACCACCTGGCCGTTGAAGTTGGCCGGAATACCGCCCATGTTGTAATGCACTGTCGGTAAGACCGGGATCGGTTCCTTGGTGACGTCGACACCGGCAAATATGCGCGCCGATTCCGCAATACCGGGCAGGCGTTCCTCGATAACCTCAGGTCCGAGGTGCTCGAGGTGCAGATGGATGTGATCCTTGTGCTTACCAACGCCGCGACCTTCCCGTATTTCTATGGTCATCGAGCGGCTTACGACATCGCGAGACGCGAGATCCTTTGCGTTCGGCGCATAACGTTCCATGAAGCGCTCGCCATCGGAATTTGTCAGATAGCCGCCCTCGCCTCGAACGCCCTCGGTAATCAGGCAGCCTGCGCCGTAGATACCGGTGGGGTGAAACTGAACGAACTCCATATCCTGTACCGGCAGGCCGGCGCGCAGCACCATGGCGCTGCCGTCACCCGTGCAGGTATGCGCCGAAGTGCAGGAGAAGTACGACCGCCCGTAACCGCCAGTCGCGAGAATGACCTGGTGCGCCCGAAAGCGGTGCAAGCGCCCCGTCGCGAGATCGATAGCGACCACACCACGGCAGACGCCGTCCTCCATGATCAGATCGATAGCGAAATACTCGATATAGAATTCCGCATCATGTTTTAGCGACTGCTGGTACAAAGTATGCAGCATGGCGTGGCCGGTGCGGTCGGCGGCGGCGCAGGTTCGCTGTGCCGTGCCTTCGCCGAAGCGAGTTGTCATGCCGCCAAACGGACGCTGATATATTTTACCGTCTTCCGTGCGGGAGAAAGGAACACCGTAATGCTCCAGCTCGATCACGGCATCCGGTGCTTCCTTGCACATGTACTCGATTGCGTCTTGGTCACCCAGCCAGTCCGAACCTTTGACGGTGTCGTACATATGCCAGCGCCAGTCATCCTCGCCCATGTTGCCCAGTGCTGCGCTGATGCCGCCCTGCGCGGCAACCGTGTGGCTGCGCGTCGGAAATACCTTTGTGATGCACGCCGTATTGAATCCGGCTTCGGCCAGTCCAAACGTTGCGCGGAGTCCGGCGCCACCGGCACCGATCACGACTACGTCATAACTATGATCCACAAATTCGTAGTCGCTCATGCGTTTAGTCCGATCTTCAATATGGCAAATACCGCCGCCGCGGCGAGAGACACGTGCGCGAAGCGGGAGAGAATGAGTGCGACCAGCTTGGTGCCAGGCGCGTGGATATAGTCTTCAATGACGACCTGGACACCGAGGTAAGAGTGATACGCCAGCGTCACCGAGAGCAGCAGCAACAGGACGCTGTTAAGCGGCCGCCCTATTTCCGCGACAACCGCGGCGTGGCCAAAACCCGGTGTGGTCGCCAATGACCAGGCGAACCAGAGTCCGAGGAACACCAGGGCGATGGCTGAAACGCGCTGGCCCCACCAGTGCGACGTACCGTCTTTGGCGCTTCCCAGTCCCAACACGCGGCCGAGTGGCGTTCGCAAACTCATGACGCGACCCCCCAGAAAATCGCCGTCAGAGCGACAGACAGAATCAATACCAGCCACGAAGATCGATTGGCCTGGCTTATCTCGAAGCCTCGGCCCGTATCCCAGACCAGGTGGCGGACGCCATTGCAAAGGTGATAGAAAAAGGCGAATGACCAACCTATCAGCAGCAGCTTGCCGACGAACGACCCCATAAGCGACTGAAACACCGCATAAGCTTCAGGCCCGGACGCGGCATAGAAGAGCCAGGCGACAAGGACGATGAAACCGACCGACATTGCGATGCCTGTCGCGCGATGGAGAATGGACAGCACCATGGTGATTGGCCAGCGATAGATCGATATGTGGGGTGACAGTGGCCTGCCGTTATTGCTCATGCTGTTGCTTCTTGTGATTGAGTCGGGCCGATTACGGCGCAATGTATTATCCGGAAAGGACCTCTAAAAATCGATACACCGACCGCCTTTTTCCCAATCGCCGTAACGTGTCGGATCCAGCCCGCCTCGTCCGCCAATTTCTTTGGGCGCATCGGCGGCCTCAGTCGCGCTATCATGTTCTTTGTCATTCTCATTGGAAGTGACGTTTTTGGCCTTATCTTTCGGGTCTCGTGAGCTCATGGCGAGAGTATGCCAGACGCTAGGACCGGCTGCAGCAATGGAAACTGCTCAGATACAAATGAAGACACTTGCGACAATCAACGTAACAGGCCCTGATGCTTTTGACTTTCTGCAGGGGCAGCTCTCTAACGACCTTCGTCGCCTGGATGCCGAAGCCGAGATACTCGCAGCCTGGTGCAACCCAAAGGGCCGTGTCATCTGGTTTGGCACCGTCAGGGCCATTGAATCGGGATTTGCGCTATCAGCGCCGGCAAGTACCGCCGCTGATATCGTCAAGCGCCTGACGGTTTTTCGCTTTCGTTCGAAGGTCGCGTTCGACATCATTGATGAAGGCGTCACCGTCGATCCGGCATTCCTGGTTCAACATGGCTACGCCTACATCGACGAGGAGCAATGCGAGCAGTTCACACCGCACATGCTGAATCTCGATCTTCTGGACGCGATCAGTTTCGACAAGGGTTGCTACACCGGCCAGGAAATCGTCGCCCGCACACAATTCAAGGGCGCTACTAAACGGCGCACGTTGCGCTATGAAAGCGAAGCGCCGGTTTCGGTCGGCGACAAGATATCGGACGGAACTCGTGATATCGGTGAGGTGCTCAATGTTGCCGGAACAGACCTGCTGGCGGTTGTGCCGGTCGACAAAGCCGACAACGCGCTAACCGTCAACGACGTCAAGCTCACACACATTCCTTTGCCTTATGATATTTCCCTCGATCCGGCAGCGAAGCGCCGCTCGTAGTTCACTGCCAGAAGCTGCCAGCGGGCGACATGTCCGTCGGCGGACTGCTTCGCCCCCGTCAGACAACCGGTTCTGCTCCGCACAAGCGTAGGTCGCTCGCCTAATGTCTCGCCGCCGGAAATCCGCGGCAGGTTAATTAGTCGAATACTTCCGGTCGCATGTGAGGAAACAGCAGCACGTCTCGAATCGACGGTGAGTCGGTGAACAGCATTACCAGTCGGTCGATGCCTATGCCAATGCCAGCTGTTGGCGGCATGCCGTACTCAAGCGCGCGAATATAATCGTGGTCAAATGCCATAGCCTCGTCGTCACCGGCTTCCCGGTTTTCGACCTGCCCTCGAAACCGTGCCACCTGTTCCTCAGGATCGTTGAGCTCCGAGAAACCGTTGGCAATTTCACGACCTGCGATGAACAGCTCAAAGCGATCCGTGACAAACGAGTCAGCATCGTTCTGCCGCGACAACGGCGACACTTCGGTGGGGTACTGCGTAATGAATGTCGGCTCGCGTAGCTCGCGTTCTCCGGTCGCATCGAAAATCTCTGTCTGCAACTTGCCTGGCCCATCGTTACTCTTGACCACAATGTCCAGCTTCTGGCAAATCTCAGCGAGGTAGTCGCGTTCGCGAATCCGGGACATATCAATATCCGGGTTGTACGCGGCAATCGCCTCCTCGACCGTCATGCGTTTGAACGGCTTGCCGAAATCAAATTCTTCGCCCTGGTACTTGACGATCGTCGTACCGAGAATCGCCTCGGACATGCCGTGCAGCATGGCCTCGGTCATATCCATCCAGTCGTTGTAGTCGGCATACGCCCGATAGGCTTCCATCATCGTGAACTCGGGATTGTGCTGCGTCGACACCCCTTCGTTACGGAAATTGCGATTGATCTCGTAAACGCGCTCGAAGCCGCCGACGACGAGTCGTTTCAGATTCAGTTCTGGCGCGATACGCAGGTACAGATTCATATCGAGTGCATTGTGGTGAGTCGTGAACGGCCTTGCGATCGCACCGCCGGGCGTTGTCTGCATCATCGGCGTCTCGACCTCGAGGAAGTCGGCCGCCTCGAGGAAGGCCCGCATGTAGGTAATGATCTGCGAACGTTTCCGGAACACGTCGCGACTTGGCTCATTGATAATCAGGTCGACGTAACGCTGTCGATAGCGAGTCTCTTGGTCCGCAAGCCCGTGAAACTTCTCAGGGAGCGGCCGTAACGACTTTGTCAGCAGGTTAACGGTGTCCGCCATGACGGTGAGTTCACCGGTCTGCGTGCGGAATAACTCTCCCTCTGCGCCGATGATGTCGCCAACGTCCCATTTCTTGAACGCCTGGTAGACACCCTCCGGCAGTCGATCGCGTTCCAGCCGCAGCTGGATCTGGCCACTGCGATCCTGGACTTTGACAAAGCTCGCCTTGCCCATGACCCGCTTCGCCATCATCCGGCCGGAGACGGATACCTTGATGTGCTCCTCGCGCAGCGCCTCGTCGTCGTGCGAATCGAAAGTCTGATGCAGCTCCTCGGCGATGGAATTGCGACGAAAGTTGTTGGGGTAGGCATTGCCTTGCCCACGCAACGCATCGAGCTTCGAGCGCCTCTCGGCGATGAGCTTGTTCTCGTCCGGCTTGTTGTCGTTTTTTGGCTTGTTATTGCTCATTGTTGGCTCAATTTATAGTCCCTGCTTTAGGCTGGCTTCGATGAAGGCGTCGAGGTTTCCATCAAGCACCGCCTGAGTGTTACCGGTTTCGACTCCAGTACGCAAATCCTTGATACGGCTTTGATCCAGCACGTAAGAACGAATCTGACTGCCCCAGCCAACATCGGCCTTGCTCTCTTCAACCACCGATGCTTCGGCACGTCGCTTCTGCATTTCCAGCTCGTAGAGTTTCGCCTTCAGCTGATTCATCGCCGTTGCCTTGTTCTTGTGTTGTGAACGATCGTTCTGACATTGCACGACTGTATTCGTCGGCAAGTGCGTAATGCGTACTGCGGACTCCGTCCGGTTAACGTGCTGTCCACCCGCGCCACTCGCCCGGTAGACATCGATCCTCAGGTCCGACGGATCGACTTCGATATCGATGTTGTCGTCCACCTCAGGCGAGACGAACACGGATGCAAACGACGTGTGCCGGCGGTTGCCCGAATCGAACGGCGACTTGCGCACGAGACGATGCACACCGGTCTCGGTCCTGAGCCAACCGTAGCCATACTCGCCAACGACGTGCACAGTTGCGCTCTTGATACCGGCAACCTCACCCGCCGAGGCTTCGATGACCTCGGCCTTGAAGCCGTGTGACTCCGCCCAGCGCAAGTACATACGCAGCAGCATTTCTGCCCAGTCCTGTGCTTCGGTGCCGCCCGCGCCGGACTGAATATCGACATAGGCGTTATTGCCGTCCATCTCCCCGGAAAACATGCGACGGAACTCAAGAACAGCAAGCTGCTTTTCGAAAATGGCGAGATCTTTCACGACTTCATCAACGGTCGCGGAATCGCCCTCTTCCTCGGCGAGGGTCAGAAGCTCGGAAGCTTCGATCAGCCCTGTTGTCATGCCGTCCAGGTTGACCACAATCTGCTCGAGTTGCGAACGCTCCTGGCCCAGCGCCTGGGCACGCGCCGGATCGTCCCAGACATTCGGCTGTTCGAGTTCGCGCTGGACTTCCGCTAGACGCTCTTCTTTCGCCTCGTAGTCAAAGATACCTCCTCAGCGCATCGGAGCGCTCCGTGAGGTCGGCAATAGTGAGTCTTATCGGGTTGATTTCCATCGGGTCGGCTTCGCCAGAAAAGGGCGCGATCTTATCATGCGGCGGCGCCTTGCAAAGGAGCAATTTGCTCGACCACAAGCTGCGGGTTCTCTACGCCGCGAAACTCGTTGACGTCGAGCTTGAAAGCCAGTTGCACGATACCGCGATACGCCGGACCGGCCTGGTTGAACGCAATGGCATCAATCACGCTGCCGCCGTCCGCCGGACGCACTCGCATCTTGAGGTGATTCTCGCCAACCGTGCGTTGCTCTACGACCGCGAAGTCACCGCTCCATAAGGGTTCCGGGAAACCCGATCCCCAGGGTCCCGCGTCGCGCAGGGAACGCGCAAAGGCCAGGTTGAATGCGGAACCCGGCAGCGATCCATCGCTTAGAATTGCGCCGCTGAAATCCGCGTTCGGATAGAGCCGGTCCATTTGTTGTTCGGCAAGACGCTTGAAGTCGGGTAACGCCGACTCCGCCATCGACAGACCGGCCGCCATGGCATGTCCGCCAAACTTATCGATCAGACCCGGCTGCGCCGTCGACACGGCCTCGAGAAGGTCGCGAATATGCACGCCTGAAATCGAGCGCGCGGATCCTTTTACCATGTCATCGTTCTCGCGGGCAAAAGCAATCACCGGTCGATGACAGCGCTCACGAACTCTTGCTGCAATCAGGCCAACGATGCCCTGATGCCAGGACTCATCGTATACGCAGACGCAGGAAGGCCAGCGTTCGCTGCCCAGCTTGTCGACAAAACTGAATGCCTGCTCGCGCATACCGGCCTCAATATCACGCCGCTCGCTATTGATGCTATCGAGCAACCGGGAATATTCCGCTGCCGTTTCCGCGTTGTCCGTCAGCAGGCATTCTATGCCGACCGAGATGTCTTCGAGCCTGCCTGCCGCGTTGATTCGCGGCCCCACAGCGAAGCCGAGATCCGTACTCACACAACGCGCAACCTGCCTGCCCGATTGCTGCAACAGCGCTTTGATGCCGGGCACGGCACGACCGGCCCGAATTCGCAGAAGACCCTGGTGCACGAGAATACGGTTGTTGTAATCCAGAGGCACCACGTCGGCAACGGTACCCAGCGCGACAAGATCGAGGTACTTCGCCGGAACCCGCGCGGCGCCCGCATTGCCCTGCTCTTCCAGGACCCGGCCTACTTTCGCCATCAGGTAAAATGCGACCCCGACGCCGGCCAGGTTTCGGCTTGGAAAACGACTGCCCTCGAGATTGGGATTGAGAATTGTCTCCGCCGCAGGCAGCGTGTCACCCGGCAGATGATGGTCGGTTACCAGCACGGGTATGCCGAGAGCATTGGCCTCCGCGACGCCGTCCACGCTGGATACACCGTTGTCGACAGTAATCAGCAGCGCCGGTTTTCGCTCGGCCGCGACGCGAACGATTTCTCTGGACAGGCCGTAGCCATAGTCGAATCGGTTTGGCACCAGGTATTCGACATCAGCAAAGCCGAATTCGCGCAGACAGCGTATTACCAATGCTGTGCTGGTAGCCCCATCAACGTCATAGTCGCCGACAACGATAATGCGTTTATCGCGGTTCGAGATGACAATGGATGCGGCCACGTCGATGTTTTCAAGAGCACTCAACGGAGCCAGTCTGGCCAGGCCGTAGTCCAGTTCGTCGGCAGCTCTGAGCCCTCGCATCGCATAGAGGCGCGCGTGCAGCGGGTCTATATCCCCGAATTGCTCGATCAAATCTCGGCTTGGCAGTTTTCTGCTAACAACAGGTCTTGGTGTGCGCATGCTAATCCAGTAGTGGTGAGTCGCGCCGCCAGAAGCGCAGCCGGTGCGCACGAGTAATGTCCGCGCGACGCCCGTCGCGAAACAGTATGGTTACCCGTTTCAGGCGTCTCCGCTGCAAGGCCGCGCGCAGTTGCAGAAGGCTGTCCTCGAGCAACGCGGCATCGTCCCCGGTTTCAGGCACAACCGCAACAAATCCCGCGCCCTGTTGAGCTTCGATGCAGTCGGCAATGCTTCCGGGCCAGTGCTTCGCGCGCGCGTTTGCGCTGTCCCAATAGCCGAGCAACAAGGGATCATTGCAATAGACCGGCGGCTGCGCCCGCGTCGTGCGTGACGGCGCCATCCCGCCGCCCCATAGCCAAAGCGCGTTCACCGGCGGCTGGCCTGCCGCGGCACGGCGCTGGTTGATCTCGTGGTCGTGCAACGCCATCTCAATTTCGCTTACCAGATTTCGATAAGCCGCCGCCTCGGCACCGTCCGGCAGAAAATCGCCCAGAACCTGTTGATCGACCACGCAAGCCGGGACCTTCGCTGTCGCTATCGGACGTTCCGCCCGTAAATAGCCAAACTGTCCGAGTCGAATAAACCCAAAGCGCTTGTCGGCTGCCAGCGTGTCCTGCAAGTGTTCGATCAATGTTCGAAACTCGCTTGGCGAAACGGCGGCCGCCGACAAGTCATGCAGGCAAAGATGATCAAGTCGCGGCTCCAGGTAAACGGGATCCGCCGCCGCAATCCAGACCGTCGGCCGCTCGCCGGTCTGGCCCCACATGCGCAGCGCTGCGAGACCCTCTTCCGGGTACGGCAAACCCAGAACGCCGGTAACCTGGGTCAGTAACTCTGGCCTGTCTGCCGTTCGCACAAGGTCGGATTGCGCCAGCCAGGTCCGCAGAGAACCATTCGCGAGGCGTCCACCCGCAACGGCGGGCAGTACGACCAGGGCTTCCAATTTATCGTATGATGCGTTCACGATGAGGCGCCGATGTTAAGGGATGCGACGTTGAAATTCTCGAGAGAAATGACCACTACGCTGATGATCCAGCAAGTCACAGAAACGGCGATAACGGTCAACGGTAAACCTTACGCGCAAACCATTGCTTTGACACCTGACGAGGTACTGGCCAGCTGGACCCCAAAGCCAATTGCCGACCTTGTTGAAGCCGATTTCGAATCCTTGCTGGCGAAAGCCCCCGAGATTTTGCTGCTCGGCACCGGCCCGACAAACGTATTTCCGCCGCGCGAGTTGCTGTTCGCATTTGCTCGCCGCGGCATCGGACTGGAAAGCATGGACACCGCAGCCGCCGCGCGAACGTTTAACGTCTTGTCCAGCGAAGCCCGGCAGGTTGCAGCCGTACTTTACCTCTGACCCTGCGCGCGGCCCTAACGTGGCGGTAGCTGTGACCGCGGGTTAATCGGCTGGCCATTGCGCCGAATCTCGAAGTGCAGCCGCGGTTTGCGTTCCGGGCCCTCGCCCATAGTCGCGATGCGCTGGCCCTGCCTGATCTGCTCGCCCTCCTTGACCAGCAGCGCGGCATTGTAGCCATAAGCGCTAAGGTAGGTGTTGTTGTGCTTCAGAATGATCAGCTTGCCGTAGCCGATGAGGCCGTCTCCCGCATAAACCACACGCCCGGGTGCGGCGGCATAAATTGACTGCCCTGCTTTTCCATTGATCAGGACGCCGGTACCCGTTCCCGGTTTCGCGCCGAAATCGACGTTGATGCGGCCGCCGGTCGGCCATGCCCAGGCGGGGCGCGGTTCCGCGGGAATCGTCGGCAGAGATTTCGGCGCGGGACGGCTCGGGGACGGACGGCTGGCGGTCGAGCGAGTACCCGAGCCTGCAGACGGCGTCAGTCGAATGACTTGTCCGGGGTAAATAAGCGAGCCATTGCCGAGCCGGTTCCAACGGGCGACGTCTTTCGGATCCTTACCGTATCGCCAACAAATCGAAAACAGGGTTTCGCCGCGGCGTACGATATGCGTATTGGGGTCATCCTGCCAACGCGTGCCGCCACAAGCCGCAAACAGCAGCATGACTGAAACCAGGGCAAATAAACGCGATGTCATTGTCCCCGCATCATAAGCCAGGCGATCAAACCAACAGATAGCGCAACGACGACCCAGCCGATTCGCTCGATATGCCGGGCCAGTCCGGACTCGAAGCGTTCGCCTCCTGCTCTTACAAGACCGGCTACCAGGAAGAAGCGCGCCGCACGCCCGACCAGCGAGGCCAGCAGGAATCCCGGCACGCTCAGTGCCGCTACGCCAGCGGCAATCGTAAATACCTTGTAGGGGATCGGCGAGAATCCGGCAACAAAGACAACGACGACGCCGTACTCGTCGAACCATCGGCGGCTGGTCTCATAGGCCGACCAGTAGTGCGATTCGCGCAGCCACGGCTCGATTGCCTCGAATGCCGCATAGCCGATCGCGTAGCCCGCCAGTCCGCCGGCCACGGAGGCCAACGTCGCGATCAGCGCATAGCGTACCCAGCGGTCTCGATCGGCGAGGCACATCGGTGCCAACATGACGTCGACCGGAATGGGAAAGAACGAAGACTCCGCGAAACTCATGGCGCCAAGATAGCGCTGGGCATGCGGGTGTCTCGACCACGCCAGAACTCGCTCATACAGCGGTGCGAACAGCGTCATGTCAGGCGCCCCGCCCAAACCAGTTGAAATAATTTACTTTTAAATAGTCTCATAATTCTCTGATAAATATAATATTAACTGCCCTTAACCAGCGGTACGAAGCTGACCAGTCCAAGGGAGACCTGTTCGTAATGGTCGTCTCGATTGGTCACCATCGTAAGTTCCTGCCGGCCTGGCGGGCCAACAGGAATAACCATTCGCCCCCCGGGTGCGAGCTGGTGCAGCAGCTTCTGCGGAATCTCCGTCGCGGCGGCGGTGACAATAACGCCATCGTAAGGCCCGTACTTGGGCCAGCCAGCCCAGCCATCCCCCAGGCGAAACTGCACGTTGTAAATGTCGAGATCGCGCAGGCGCTGCTGGGTCTTTCTCAACAGCTCCCGAATACGCTCCACGGTATAGATCTTCTTCACGAGCGGTGCGAGCACGGCAGTCTGGTACCCGCATCCGGTACCAATCTCCAGCACCGACTCACCCTCGAAACCATCCAGCAGTGCCTCGGTCATGCGCGCAACCACATATGGCTGACTGATCGTCTGCCCCAGACCGATCGGCAGCGCCGTATCTTCATAAGCCCTGCTGGCCAGCGCCTCGTCGACAAACAGATGTCTGGGCACGCTGCAAATCTGCTCGAGCACGGCGTCAGATCGAATTCCCGAATCGCGCAGGCGCGCCGCCAGCCGGTCGCGGGTGCGCTTCGATGTCATGCCGATGCCTAGTCGGGAATCGATCATTGCTGCAGCCATTCCGCGATACCCGGCACCGCCTCGTGACGGGTCAGGTCGACCCGCAGAGGTGTGACCGATGCCGCACCCTGCTCGATCGCCTGAAAATCCGTACCGGCACCAGCATCCTGTCCCTCACCCGCAGGGCCCACCCAGTAAATCGGACGCCCGTAGGGATCCTTGTCTTTAAGGATATGTTCGGACTTGTGTCTGAAACCCAGCCGCGTCGCGCGGATGCCGTTGAGCTCGTCGTAAGGTCGGTCGGGCACGTTGACGTTCAGTACGATGTCCGGCGCCAGTCCGGCGCGCTCGATCTTCTTGACCAGCTCCGCGGCGACCCGTCCGGCCGCATTGAAGTGGCGGAGATTATGTCCCACCAGCGACACTGCGATCGTCGGCAGCCCGAGGAATCGGCCCTCCAGCGCAGCAGCCACGGTGCCGGAATAGATAACATCGTCGCCCAGATTCGCCCCATGGTTGATGCCGGAAACCACCAGATCCGGCTCATGGTCGAGGAATCCCGTCAAAGCCAGGTGCACGCAATCCGACGGCGTGCCGTCCACCCGATAGCGGTTCTTCGAAACTTCGGCGACCCTGAGCGGTCTATCGAGCGTGAGGGAGCTGCTGGCCGCCGAGCGATTGCGATCCGGGGCAACCACGACAACGTCGGCGACGCGCTCGAGGGCTTCTGTGAGGGCGATGATACCGGTGGCGAGATACCCGTCGTCGTTACTTACGAGGATTTTCATGCTTTGTTTTTGACGAGCGCACTCTTTGTATTGGTAGATGGCGACGCGCTCACTATACTCAATGTTAACCGTACACCATAGCCTCGAAGACCAGACCGTGACCGACAAGGACAATGATGAGTTTCGCCGCGCGTTTTCCGACGCGAAACGGCTGGACGTCGAACACCGGGTTCCCGAAGAGAAACCCAAGCCGAAACCGCGAGCCCGTTTTTCGCGCGCCGATGAGCGTGCGGTGTTGCAGGAGAGTCTGCAAGACGATATCGACACGGTCGAACACGGCTACGGCGCGGCACTCAGATTTCACCGGGACTCTGTCGGCAAGCGGACGATGCGCAAACTCGCTCGCGGCGGCTATAGCGTGCAGGCCGAGATTGATCTGCACGGCATGACGCTCGCCGAGGCTAAACCTCGTCTCGCGGATTTCGTCGAGTACAGCCTGATTGAGAACAAACTCTGTGTGCGCATCGTGCACGGCAAAGGACTGGGCTCAGGGGATCGTGGGCCGGTGCTCAAGAACGCGGTGAATCGATGGCTCAGAAAATGGGACAGCGTGCTGGCATTCGTCTCAACTCGCCAGGTTGATGGCGGTACTGGTGCCATCTACGTGCTACTGCAGCGAAGCTAACGCGGCGCGTCCTCGACATCGGCTATTTCCCGCAGCACTGATGTGGCGAATGCGCCGCGCGGCAAGGCGAACTCCAGCAGCAGGCTGTCTTCGGAAATTGTCCAGTCCAGGTCCGCGATGCGCAGCCTGAGGCTTCGGCGAGCCGGTTTTACGCGCGCTCCTTCGAGCGCCGCAAGCCAGTTTTCATGCCCGGTAGCGGAGCTCAGCAGCGGTGATCCATCACCGGACAGTGCGCCGGTCGGGTGTATATCCATCTCATCGCAGCGGCGCAGCAGCTCGGCGTCCGGTTCTGTCACCGTGAATACGCTACCGGAACCGTCGAGATTCGCAATATCACCCGCCAGCAGCTGATTCCAGGTGCTGTCTGCCACACGCTGAGCGAGCTCCTCGTTAAACAGGAAAGAGCGCGCTGCGGAGATAGCGAAGCTGCGCTTGTGGCGCGGCAAGCGCCGGCCCTCTGCCCATTGATCGGCGAGCGCAATATTGGCACCGCCCCGGCCGAAACGCTGTCTGCCGAAGTAGTTGGGTACACCCACAGCTTTGATCATGACCAGCCTTTCTTGCAGGGCAGCCTCAGCCGGGGTCTGACCTTGTAACACGATGCGGAATCGATTCGATTGATGGGCGCCGCGGCGCAGCTTGCGGTTGTGGCGCTGCTGGTCAAGTAGTCGAACACCGTCGATCGCGAGCGCGTTCCAGTCAGGCGCATTCCAGCGGGGCACGCTGAACCATTGCCGCGTCACCGCGTGGCGATCCTTGAGACCGGCATAGCCAACGTCGCGTGGCGGCACGCCCGCATGACCCGCGAGCTGCTTGGACAACCAGTCTGTGTTTGCGTTGGTTTTCTCAACGAACAGGAAGTCGTGCTCGCCGTCGCCACTGAATTCGTAGCCCAGTTCCTCGGTAACATCGAAGTCCTGCGGCTGCGATCGAATAAGCGCGGAATATAGGGGGTTACCGTGCACACGGGCCCAGTTGGGCAGGGACATGGAACGTCCTAGTCAGATTTGCCGGAAGCGACCGGCACGACCTGGTAGAAAGTCTCCCGCCGGCCAATCATGCCGAGATCGGTTCGCGCCCGCTCTTCCGCCGCATCCCTTCCCCGCTTGAGATTGATTACTTCCGCATCGAGCGCAGCATTTCTTTGTCGCAACGTCTCGTTCAATGCGCGTTGCTCTGCAACTGCGGTACGCAGGTTCACGGTCTTTCGATAGCCATCATCCGAGACCCAGAGTTCGGCCTGCAGGCCTAGCCCGGCGATCCCCAACAGCACCAGCAAAAAGCGTAATCCAGACAAACAACGACCCCAAGTGCGTTGTGCAGGTGACTCCTAAGCCACCTTAACGGAAAATGCGTCGCGCGCCGCAAATGACGCGTCGGCCCCCAGTTCCTCTTCGATGCGCAGCAACTGGTTGTACTTCGCAACGCGATCCGATCGGGACAAAGAGCCGGTCTTGATCTGCGTTGCTCTCGATCCTACCGCGATGTCGGCAATCGTACTGTCAGAGGTTTCGCCCGAACGATGCGAGATGACCGCTGTATATCCTGCCTCGTCCGCCATAGTAATCGCATCAAGAGTTTCGCTTAAGGTACCGATTTGGTTGGGTTTTATCAATATCGAATTTGCAATCTTTTCATCGATACCGCGGCGCAGGATGGCCGTATTAGTAACAAAGAGGTCATCACCGACAATCTGCACCCGGTCGGCCAGGGCATCGGTCATGACACGCCAGCCATCCCAGTCGCTCTCATCCATGCCATCTTCAATGGTGATAATCGGATAGTTATCGGCCAATTCCGCGAGGTAGGCGCTGAACCCGACCGCATCGAAGGTTCGCCCCTCGGATGCGAGATTGTAAACGCCATTCTTGTAGAACTCGGAACTGGCCGCGTCCAGACCAAGCAGAATATCGTCGCCGGCTTTAAAGCCAGCCTGTTCGATTGCGATCATGATGGTGTCGAGAGCCGCCTTGTTGGACGGCAGATCCGGTGCGAAGCCACCCTCGTCGCCTACGGCCGTATTCAGGCCCTTTCCGCGGAGCACGCTTTTCAGGCTATGGAATATCTCCGCACCGTAGCGCAATGCTTCACGGAAATTTGCTGCGCCTACCGGCAGGATCATGAACTCCTGGATATCGACGCTATTGTCAGCGTGTGCACCACCATTGATGATATTCATCATCGGTACGGGCATGGTCGTGCCTGGCCCAAGGTGTCGAAACAGCGAAAGCCCCTTCGACGACGCCTCCGCCTTCGCGCTCGCGAGCGAAATTGCCAATAGCGCGTTCGCGCCCAGGCGTCCCTTGTTATCGGTGCCGTCGAGATCGATCATGCACTGGTCGAGAGCACGCTGGTCCTCGAATTCCACACCCAGCAAGGTTTTGCTCAGCTCGCCGTTGACGTTGGCGACTGCATTCAGCACACCCTTGCCCAGGTAACGTGACTTGTCGCCATCGCGAAGCTCTACCGCCTCGCGCGTTCCGGTCGATGCTCCAGACGGAACCGCCGCCCGCGCCATTGAGCCGTCGGCGAGCGTAACATCGGCTTCCACGGTCGGGTTGCCGCGAGAGTCGAGAATCTCCCGACCACGAATATCGCTTATCTTGATCATTATTACTCCGAGTTGGGTACCCCGAGGCCAAAGCCTGCTTCGAGGAAGTCACTTTTTTTGACACTGGCGTCGATCGACACCAGCGTTTCGAGAAGCTGTTTCATCATTCCCAGCGGCCACGCATTAGGCCCGTCGCTCAGGGCTTTTGACGGATCCGGGTGTGTTTCCATGAACAGCCCGGCCACTCCGGCAGCGGTCGCCGCCCGCGCGAGAACCGGAATGAACTCACGTTGTCCGCCCGACGACGTGCCTTTACCGCCGGGTAACTGCACCGAGTGCGTCGCATCGAATACAACCGGGCAGCCCGTGCCACGCATGACGGCGAGCCCGCGCATATCCGACACAAGATTGTTGTAGCCGAATGAAAACCCGCGCTCACAAACCATGATGCCATCGTTGCCGGTCGACTTCGCCTTATCAACCACGTTCTGCATTTCCCATGGCGACAGAAACTGGCCCTTTTTGATGTTGACCGGCTTGCCGGCGGACGACGCACGCAGAATGAAATTCGTCTGTCGACAAAGAAAAGCCGGCGTCTGCAGCACGTCGACGACATCGGCCACTTCGTCCATCGGCGTGTCCTCGTGAACGTCGGTAATGATCGGCAGCCCAAGCTGTTTCTTGACCTCACTGAGTATACGCAGACCCTCTTCCATGCCGGGGCCGCGGAAGCCGTCACGCGAACTCCTGTTGGCTTTGTCGAACGAGGATTTGTAGATCAGTGGAATATTCAACGCGCTGCAGATCTCTTTGAGCGTGCCGGCGGTGTCGAGCGCCATTTGTTCGCTTTCAACGACACACGTGCCAGCAATCAGGAAGATCGGCTGCTCGTTACCTGCTTCGAATCCACACAATTTCATGCCTCAACGGCCTCCGGTATTGCACCCTCTCCGTGGCGCCGCGCCGCCAGTATGAAGCTCTTGAATAATGGGTGGCCATCGCGCGGGTTGGAAGTGAACTCCGGGTGGAACTGGCTGGCCAGGAAGAACGGGTGCCCCGGCAACTCAACCATCTCGACGAGGTCATCGACAGACAGACCGGTAAAACGCAGTCCGGCTTCGGTAAGCTGCTGGCGATAGTTATTGTTGACCTCATAACGGTGCCGATGGCGTTCTTCGATCCTCGTACTGCCATAACTCTTGGCCGCGAGCGAACCTTCAGCGAGTGACACTTCCTGGGCACCCAGGCGCATCGTGCCGCCATAGTCCGAGTCCTCGTCACGCTGCTCGGTATCGCCAGTCTTGTCCCGCCACTCCGTTATCAGGCCGACAACCGGGTGCGGCGTGTTTGCGTCGAACTCGGTACTCATTGCTTCGGCCAGGCCCGCAAGATTGCGCGCCGCCTCGATAACCGCGACCTGCATACCGAGGCAAATGCCGAGATACGGAATACCTGCTTCGCGGGCAAATCGCACCGTTTCTATCTTGCCCTCAACACCTCGGTCGCCAAAACCGCCTGGCACAACGATTCCATTCATGTTCTTCAGGCAATCAATGCCGTTTTCCTCGATGTCATTGGACTCGATGAAGTGAATATTGACTTTCGTCCTGGTATGAATGCCGCCGTGCTGCAGTGCCTCAACCAGTGAGATATATGAATCCTTGAGATCCATGTATTTGCCGACCATGGCAACATCAACTTCGAACTCGGGATTTCGCTTGGCATCGACAATTGCGTCCCATTCGCTCAAGTTCGCCGGCGGCAATTCGAGCCCGAGTTGCTTCGCGACGATGTCATCGAGACCCTGCTCGTGCATCATCGCCGGAATCTTGTACAGATCGTCGGCATCGAAGGCAGAAATTACAGCCTTCTCCTGAACGTTTGTAAACAGTGCAATCTTGCGCCGCTGCTCATGCGGAAGCGGTTTCTCGGAGCGACAAACCAGAATGTCCGGCTGAATACCGATAGAACGAAGCTCCTTTACGGAGTGCTGTGTCGGCTTGGTTTTTATCTCGGACGAGGTCGAAATATATGGCACGAGCGTGAGATGCACATAAACCACTCGGTCGTGCCCGAGTTCGATGCCCATCTGACGAATCGCCTCGAGAAAAGGCAAAGATTCGATATCGCCGACCGTGCCGCCAATTTCCACCAGGCAGATATCCGCGTCGCCAGCGCCAAGTTCAATACTTCGCTTGATTTCGTCAGTAATGTGCGGAATAACCTGAACGGTTGCGCCGAGATATTCGCCGCGTCGCTCTTTGCGGATTACGCTCTCGTAAATCCGACCCGTCGTGTAATTACTGTGCCGCCCGCCGTGCGCCGTTCTAACAAAGCGCTCATAGTGGCCGAGATCGAGATCAGTCTCGGTGCCGTCGTGAGTGACAAAAACCTCACCATGTTGGAACGGACTCATAGTGCCTGGATCGACGTTAATGTACGGATCCAGTTTGATCATGCTGATCGTCAAACCCCGCGCCTCGAGAATAGCCCCAAGGCAAGCTGACGTGATCCCTTTTCCCAGTGAAGAGACCACACCGCCGGTGATAAATACATACGATGTCATGTGTAAACCCGAGGCCTGAGGCGCATAGTTTTCGCAGAAAGCGAGAAACAAGAAAGGGCTGGATCAAAAGCACTGCGTGGCGAGCAATGTGCTTTCTTCCAACCCTTCGAATTTCGCGCCGTCGTTGGACTGAAGACGGCTTTAAACGTTATCAGATAGCCATCTGTGACACAACGACTTAAGGGCGGTGACGCCTGTCGACCGGTGCCTCAATGCAAGGCCGGCCGCTCCTTCCAGCGCAGCCCGATTCCCGGCTCACTGACGGCGCCTGACGCAAACCAAAGATCACCGACGGCCACAAGGTCGTCACCAGCGTAAACGAGTGGCAGCCGATCCCGCATCCAGGGCACGACGCCTTCCTCTTGAAGTAATTTCTTCAGTTTGCGCGTATGTAATTGACCATAGGGCTGAAATTCCTCACCGCCCTGACGAAAACGGATCTGGATATCGCGCTTCATCAGCGCATCGGACAATCCTTGTGCCTGCCCGGGAAGCAACTCGAGGACACCGAGTCCCGGACCCAGGGGCACAGTGTCTGATGCCACCGCGATAGTGGCCGGTGATTCCTGCAGGCGCTCGGGCAACAGGTACAGGCCGTTCCGATAGCGCCGCACGGCGGCGCCCGGCCAGGTCACAAGCGGCTGAGCATCTTCGCGCGCCGGAATGACCTCCTTGAGAATGCGCGCCAATTGCATAGCCGTGGGCGTAGGTAGCCCCAGATGTCGCAATGCGAAGCGCAGAACGTTGCGCTGCCGCGCTGGCGACAAGCTGAGTAGTCCGTCGATCGGCAGCTTTTGCGGTTCCCCGCCGAGCAACTCGAGATCAATTTTTGCAAGATCGGACAGCAACAGCGACGCCTCACCGGCGTGAGCGGCACTGCGCTGCAGACGCGCCGCAATATCCGGCCAGCGCGCTCCCAGCCTCGGCAAGATGTCGTGTCGCAGGAAGTTTCGATCGAAGCGGCGATCGACGTTAGATGGGTCCTCGATCCACTCCAAGCCTTCGCGACTCGCGTACGCCTGCATTTCTTGCCGGCTGGTATCGAGCAGCGGTCGTGCAAGCCATCCGGGGCCAAATCGGCGGATGACACCAATACCGGCAATGCCCATGGGGCCGCTGCCGCGGATGAGGTTCAAAAGCAAGGTCTCGGCCTGGTCTTCGCAATGGTGGGCACTCATCAGCCAGTCGTTGCGGCGGAGTTCCGCGTGCAACGCGTTGTAGCGCGCATCCCTGGCCGACGCCTCCGGACCCTTGCCCGACTCCAGCTGAACCTCAGCCGATAGTGACAGGTAGTCCACGTCGAGCTGCTCCGCCGTATCCCGGCAGTGCTCGCTCCAGCCCTCTGACTCCTCGTGCAATCCGTGATCCACGTGGATCGCCAACAGGGGAATATCGAGCTCGGCACGCAGTGTTGCGAGCGCGTGCAGTAATACGGTGGAATCAAGACCGCCGCTGAACGCGACAATGTATCGGGAGGGACTGGCGGCAACGGCTTCGAGTTCCCTTAGCCTGAGAAGCAGGGTCTCGGCGCTGAGGATCACGTCTCTTTAAACTGCCCGAAACTCGCAAGCCGCTGCTGGCGTTGCTCGAGCACTTGCTCTATCGACAAGCCATCGAGTTCGTCAAGGTTCTTCAGAACGGCATTGCGAATTACCTCGGCCATATCGGCGGGATTGCGGTGCGCGCCACCAAGCGGTTCCGCGAGCACTTCATCGACCAGGCCAAATTCGTTAAGACTCTGGGCAGTTATCCGCATTGCGGCGGCAGCCACTTCCGCCTTCTCAGGGCTTTTCCACAGGATAGAGGCACAACCCTCAGGAGAGATGACCGAATAAACCGCATACTGCAGCATCAGCAGGCGATCGCCAACGCCTATCGCAAGCGCACCACCGGAACCGCCTTCACCAATGACAACGCTTATGATGGGCGTCCGAAGCGCCGCCATCAGGTACAAACTCCTCGCAATTGCCTCGCTTTGACCGCGCTCTTCCGCACCAACGCCAGGATAGGCGCCAGGCGTATCGATGAACGTGACAATCGGTAAGGAGAATTTTTCCGCAAGACGCATCAGTCGCTGGGCTTTTCGATACCCTTCCGGTTTCGGCATACCGTAGTTGCGGCGCACCCGTTCTTTGGTATCGCGACCTTTCTGATGGCCGATGAACATCACTGCGCGGCCATCAACTCGACCGACGCCACCAATAATGGCTGGATCGTCGGCGTACATTCGATCGCCGTGCAATTCCTGAAAGTCCGGCGCAATCATGCGCAGGTAGTCCATCGTATAGGGGCGGGACTCGTGACGCGCAACGCGCGCGACCTGCCAGGGCGTCAACTTCGAAAAAATGCTCTTGGTCAGCGACTCACTCTTGACTTTGAGTCGCGAGACCTCCTCGTTGATGTTGACCTCAGAGTCATCGCCTACATAGCGCAGCTCCTCGATCTTCGCCTCGAGCTCGGCGATCGGTTGCTCAAAATCAAGAAATTTCAAATCCATACAGCCGAGATTACATTATTTCGCGACCAGGCGCGTACAGTAGACGGACATTATTATTACCGAGCAACTCCGTCAATTTGTCGCGCAATTCGCGGCTGGGGCGCACCGCCCATTCAGGACCAAGCGATAGGCGGGCCGTTGCACTGTCGCCGATATACCTCACCGAGACGTCGCAATTGCCCTCCCGAAAGGGCAGTAACAAGTCATGCAATTTTACCAGCAGCTGCTCGCCCTGCCCGTTGGGCGCTAGACAGAGGACCATGCTTTTTGCCCGCGATTCAATAACGCGGTCAATGTGCAAAACGTTCTTGGCATTGATCGTCCAGCTGCCGATGAAGTCGTCATAGCGCAGCCCGCCTGAAATCACGACGATTTCGTCTTTGACCAGCAGGTGGCGAAACTCCTGGAAGGCTTCGCTGAACAGGCTGATCTCCATACGCCCAGTATCATCATCGATCACGACGCTGACGCGATTGCCGCGCTTGCGAACGTCGACAATGAGCCCGGCGACGGTGGCTTCACGGCGCCCCTGCGCATAATTGCGTTCGCCTTTGTTGTTTTGCGGCGGGGGTTCCGCCGTAATGTCCGCAAGCCGGCCATCGACAAAGAATCCTGCGTCATTGCGCACTGCGTCGAAGGGGTGGCCGGTGAGGTACAATCCGAGCGCTTCTTTTTCGTTACTTAACAGGACGCGTTCCTGCCATTCGGCGAGGCTGACCGGCACCGCCGACTCAACCTCAGGGGCCGGCGCTTCGAGACCAAACATGTCATTCTGACCAGCGGCCGCGGCACGGGCCTGCTGGTCCGCGCTGCGCAATGCCTCTGGAACCTGATGCATAAGGCTGCGCCGGGATTCGCCGAAACCATCCATCGCGCCGGACTTGACCAGGGCCTCCAGGGCACGCCGGTTGATCTTGTCGTGATCGACGCGACGGCAGGTCTCTACCAGGCTGAAGAAGTCACCGTGCGCTTCGCGCTCGCTGATCAGCGAGTCAATCGCCGAATGGCCCACGCCTTTAATGGCACCAAGGCCATACAGAATCGTTTGCTCATCTGAAACGCTGAACTGAAATGAAGACTTGTTGACATCGGGCGGTAACAATTTCAATCCGAGCTGACGACAATCGTCCTTAAGGGTCACCAGCCGGTCCGTATTCTGCAAGTCGGCGCTCATGACAGCTGCCATGAATGCCGCTGGATAATGCGCTTTCAGATAGGCCGTCTGGTACGACAGCACCGCGTATGCAGCCGAATGAGATTTATTGAATCCGTAGCCGGCAAATTTTTCCATGAGGTCGAAGATGCGCGTTGCAGTTGCATTCGTCACGCCACGTTCTGTCGCGCCAGTGACGAATATCTCGCGCTGCTTGGCCATTTCCTCGGGCTTCTTTTTGCCCATCGCCCGACGCAGCAGATCAGCACCGCCGAGCGTGTACCCTGCGAGAACCTGTGCGATTTGCATGACCTGCTCCTGGTACAGGATCACTCCATAGGTTTCTTCGAGTACCGGTTTCAAGTCTGGATGCAGGTAGTCGATATCCGACTGATTTGACGAGTGCTTGCGCGTCATGAAATCGTCAACCATGCCGGACTGCAGCGGGCCCGGCCGAAACAGTGCAACCAGTGCGACCAGGTCGCCGAATTGATTGGGCCGCAGGCGCTTGATCAGATCACGCATACCGCTCGATTCAAGCTGGAATACTGCGGCAGTTTGCGTGCTGCGCAATAGCTCGAAAGTAATTGGGTCACGCGTCGGGATACGCGTGATATCGAGTTTACGCTCCGGATACGTGTCGTTGATTATCCGTACGGCCCATTCGATTATCGTGAGCGTCTTCAGCCCAAGGAAATCGAACTTCACCAGCCCAACCGCCTCGACGTCATCCTTGTCGAGTTGCGTTACAACGTTACTGCCGCCCTCCTCGCAATAGAGTGGCGCAAAGTCGGTTAAGGGTCCCGGCGATATAACGACGCCGCCGGCGTGTTTGCCGGCATTGCGCACCAGCCCTTCCAGGGACTTCGCGAGATCGATGATCGCGGCAACTTCTTCGTCGTCGCGGTACATCGACGCGAGTTCTTCGGACTGCTCTAGCGCCTTCTCCAGCGTAATACCAATCTCGAACGGTACCTGTTTCGCAATACGGTCAACGAAGCCATACGGCTGACCAAGAACGCGGCCGGTGTCGCGGATAACAGCCTTTGCCGCCATGGTGCCGAACGTGATGATCTGCGATACACGCTCACGCCCATAACGCTGCGCGACATAGTCGATGACGGCATCACGCCCTTCCATGCAAAAATCGATGTCGAAGTCCGGCATCGACACACGTTCCGGATTGAGAAATCGCTCGAACAGCAGGTCGTGCTCCAACGGATCGAGCGCCGTTATGCCGAGCACCCACGCGACCAGGGAGCCCGCGCCGGAACCGCGGCCGGGACCAACCGGAACCTCGTTTTCCCGCGCCCAGCGAATAAAGTCGGCGACGATCAGGAAATAACCAGGAAACCCCATGGACTGAATGACACCGAGTTCGATCGCGAGCCGTTCGAAATACGGCGCCGCCAGCTGATCTCTCTGGTTCTCAGCGACCGCCTCGAGCTCGAATTTCTTTGTCAGCGCCGCCTCAAGGCCTCGTTTCGCCTCCGCCTCCAGGAACTCCGATTCTGTCTGGCCCTCCGGGACAGGAAACGCCGGCAGTACGCTGTCACCGAGTTTCAAATCGAGATTGCAGCGTCGCGCAATCTCGACGGTGTTTTCCAGCGCCTCCGGTAAATCCGCAAAAAGCTCCGCCATTTCCTCGGGCGATCGCAGGTATTGCTGTTCGCTATACAAGCGCGGCCGATCCGTATCCGCAAGACCACGCCCATCGTGTATACAAACGCGCGCTTCATGCGCATTGAAATCCTCACGATCCAGGAAGCGCACGTCGTTACTGGCAACGACCGGGATCTTGTTGTCACTCGCCAGTGCCAGGCTCGCCTGAACGCAATCCTCTTCGCCTGCTCGCCCTGTTCGAATCAGTTCCAGATAGAAGCGCCCCGGGAAGGTGCGCTGCCAGCCGGCAAGCAACTCGGCCGCCCTGTCCGTATGCCCACCGTGTAACGCATGACCGATGTCGCCGTGAAGTCCGCCCGACAATGCAATCAGCCCATCGCAACTCTCCTCGTACAACCATTCCCGTCGCGCCATCGGCACACCGCGAACCTGCCCTTCGAGATAGCTGCGTGTAACCAGTTCGGACAACTTGCGATAACCGAGTTTGCTCTGACAGAGCAACACCAACGTAAACGGACGCTCTGGCTCATCTTCGTTGAACAATCGAAGATCGAGGCCGGTAAGCGGTTTCACACCGGCCGCCATCGCCTTGCGAAAGAACTTGACCAGGCCAAACAGATTATTCTGATCCGTCAGCGCAACCGCTGGCATACCCAGCGCGGCACAGCGCTCCATTAATGCCGGGATGCGCACGGTGCTGTCTACGAGTGAATACTCGGTGTGAAGATGCAGGTGGACGAAGGTCGGTGCGCTCATAGCGACGTTCTTATCGGCGCAAACGTGAAACGATGTTCGCGACATGGGCCGAATTCGCGCAGCCGGGCACGATGAACGTCCGTCCCATAACCTTTGTGACGTGCAAATTCGTAGCAGGGATAGAGCCTGTCCAGCTCCAGCATCTTCCGGTCGCGCGCGGTCTTCGCCATAATTGAAGCGGCGCTGATTTCTGCAATCCGACTGTCTCCGCCAACAATGGCCTCACCGGGGATATGGCGACCACCAAAGCGCAAATCGGGCAGACGATTGCCATCGACCCGCACTCCTTCAGGAGAGACCCACAGTCCGAGGATTGCGCGTCGCATCGCCAGCATGGTGGCCGCGAGTATGTTGATTGCGTCGATCTCAGCCGGATCGGCCCAGGCCACTGCCCAGGCGAGCGCGGACTCGCGAATCTCGATCGCAAGGGCATCACGCTTGCGCGACGACAGTTTCTTGGAGTCCGCGAGACCGGCTATAGGCCTGTCCGGGTGCAGAATCACAGCCGCAGCTGCCACGGGCCCTGCCAGCGGACCACGGCCCGCCTCATCGACGCCGGCAACGCGGCCGCTTATTTCAAACAAGTTTGCCTGCATGGGTGCTCTACGATTGCGCCAGCTCGATGACAGCCTCGGCCGCGCGCTGGTCAGCATTCAGCGCCAGCTCTATGCGCAGTTTAGCAAATTCGCTGCTGATGAATTGCCTGCGCTCCGGGTCGTCGAGCAGGTCGGCGACGGCAGCTGCGATAGCCACGGGCTGGGCGTTCTTTTGCATGAATTCCGGCACCAACGGCGTCTCGGTCAGCAGATTCGGCAAGGTGTAATGCTCAAGCTTCACCATCTTGAGTCCAATAGCGATGGCGTGCGTCAGCGGTGCCAGTCGGTAAGTCGCTACCGTCGGTTTGCCAAGCAGTGCCGATTCGAGCGCGGCGGTTCCCGAAGCAAGCAGCACAACATCGGCCGCGATCATGGCCGTCTCGGAGTCGCCATCCAGCAGTGTGAATCGGTCAGCAATGCCGGCATCCGCAAGCTGCTGCTCGATCGTACTCCGCAGTGCCGCCGCAGCGACCGGCGTAACAAACCGGACTCCAGGTCGCATGATCGCCAGCTGTTTAGCCGCTTGAGCCAGGATGTCGCCGAGTCGGGCAACCTCACCGCGTCGACTTCCTGGCAAGACCGCAACTACCTCCGATGACTCCAGGCCCAGTGAGCGACGGGCGGCAGCCATATCCACGACCGCAGGCGTACTGTCTGCCTTGGGATGACCTACGAAGACCGCATCGATGCCATGCGCGTCATACAGCGGTTTTTCAAAAGGCAGAATGCACAATACTCTGTCGACGGCCGCCTGAACGGTCCGTATCCGTCCTTTGCGCCACGCCCAGATAGAGGGGCTCACGTAGTGCACCGTCTTGATACCGTTCTTGCGGAGCTTCTTCTCGAGTCCGAGGTTGAAGTCTGGTGCGTCAATCCCCACGAAGACGTCCGGCGGCGACTCCAGCCAGCGACGCAGCAGCTCCTTTCGTAAGCGCAGTAACCGGGGGATATGGGCGAGCGGCTCGACCAGGCCCATTACCGCAAGTGACTCGGCCGGCTCCCACTGCTCACAACCCTCGGCCAGCATCGCGGGACCGGCAACACCCTCGAAAGTCGCGTCCGGCACGCGAGCTCGCAGCTCGCGTAGGAGTCCGGCGCCCAGCAGGTCGCCGGAAGCCTCGCCAGCAACCAGCCCGATCCTCATCCGCAGCGCCTAACGAACAAGGCCGCGCTCGGATGAACGCAGCGATTCCAGGAACACGACTAACTCGGGTTGTTGCTCACTGAGTTCCGCGATCTCTTCGATAACTTCCGACAATTTCTTGCCCTTCCGGAACGTGAGTCGGTACGCATTCTTGATGTTGCGAATTTGCTCCGTAGAAAACTCCCTGCGCTTGAGGCCTTCACTGTTGATACCGCGGGGCACCGCAGGCTGCCCCGATACCATCGTGTACGCCGGAACATCACGATTCACACCGCAGAACATTCCCAGAAAAGCATGTGCGCCGATTCGGCAGAACTGATGGATGCCTGAAAAACCGCCGCAGATTACCCAGTCCCCTACGTGCACATGCCCCGCAAGCGTCGTGTTGTTCGCCATGATGGTCTTGTCACCGACTACGCAGTCGTGGGCAATATGCACGTAAGCCATTATCCAATTGTCATCGCCAATCGTGGTTTCGCCCCTGTCCTGGACTGTGCCACGACTGATTGTGCAAAACTCTCGAATGGAATTTCCGTCACCGATCTTGAGGCGCGTGGGTTCATCGGCGTACTTCTTGTCCTGAGGGTCGTCGCCGATCGAGGCAAACTGGTAGATGTGATTATTCCTGCCGATGATCGTTGGCCCGTTAATGACGACATGACTATCGATTTGCGAGCCGCCGCCAATCTCCACGTCATCGCCAATCACAACGTAGGGACCAACGGTAACGTCGCTCGCGATGCGGGCGGTTTCCGAAATTATCGCTGTTTCATGAATCATTGCAGAATGTCCTGATGACAAGACCCACTAGCTGTCACGCTTTTCCAGTTTCTTGACGCGCTCAACAAGCGCTCCAAGACGCCGGAACCTCGCAAGCTGTTTTGACCAGCTTCGCGCATCATCTGCAGGGAAACTGGCCGCATAAGTGCCAGGAGTTTTGACGTCTTTCGAAAGGAATGTCATCGCAGCAACAATGACGTCATCACAAATCGTGATATGACCGACCGCACCGGACCTGCCAGCAAACAGGCAACGCTTGCCTATGACCGTGCTGCCGGCGATCGCCGTTGTCGCCGCCATCGCCGTGTGTGCGCCAACATGTACGTTGTGCCCGATCATGCAGAGATTGTCGATCCGAACGCCGTCTTCTATCACGGTATCTTCGAGCGCGCCGCAGTCTACCGTCGTATTCGCGCCGATCTCCACGTCGTTACCGATACGCACACCACCCAACTGCGGCACCTTGACCCAACCTTCCGGCGTCGCCGCATTACCGAATCCATCGGCACCGATTACGACACCCGGATGAAACAGGCCGCGGGCGCCAATTCTGACGCTGCGCACCAACGTCACGTTGGCAATGAATCGACACTGCTCGCCAATCTCGCAATCCGGGCCGATCACGGTGCCAGGTCCGACGTAAACGTCGGCACCGATCGTAGAGCGCTCGCCGATAACAACGTTCGCTGCAAGATGGGCGCTTTCGGCTACGCTCGCCGAGGAAGCCACTACGGCCGATGCGTGCTTGCCCGGATTGTATGTCGGAGGCGGACAAATGACGGCCGCCATGCGTGCGTAGCACGAATAAGGATCATCGTGAACAATAACGGCGACGGGCGATGCATCGGCATCAGCGGGCCGCAGGATAACGGCAGCCGCCTGCGTCGCAGACAACTGCCCTTTGAGTGATGGGTTGGACAGAAAACTGAGCGAATCCGACCCCGCAGCGGACAACGACGCGACGCCATTGATGCGGATGTCGGGGTCGCCGATCAACTCACAGCCGAACTGGGTCGCAAGCGCTCCGAGGCTGATCGGCACAGGTTTGTACCCTTACCCTGACGCCAGCCTAACGCGCGCTCGTCGCCTGGTGATTTGCTTCGACGGTTCGTAATACCTGCTCGGTAATATTGACAGCACTACTGGCGAACAAAACACCGTCGCCGACGATCAGGTCAAAACCCTGCGTCTGTGCGTAATCCTGAACTTCCTTGAGCATCGCTCGTTGCAGAATGCCGTACTCTTCGTTCTGCCGAAGATTCAGATCCTCGCGGAATTCATTCTGCAGACGAGATACTTCACGCTGCAAATCACGCAGGTCTTTTTCCGCATTGCGGCGCTCGGTCTCGCCCATCACGGCAAAGTCCTTTTGCGCTTTGGCGGTCAGTTCTTCAAACTCTTTCTGCTTCGCCAAAAACTCTCGCTGCCGCGGCGCGAACTCTTCCTGCAAAGCGTCCATGGCGATCTTTGTTTGCGGCGCCCGCTCGATCAGGGCTGGCAGACTAACAACGCCAATCTTCATATCCTGCGCGGCGGCCGGAAGTGCAAATGCACACAACAGCGCTACGCCCAAACCTGCTTTAACCAATTGTCGCTTTACAAGACTCATAAACTTTCCATTCCTTAAAACGCTTGTCCAATAGAGAACTGGAATCGCTCCAGCTCATCTCCGAAATATCTGTCATTTCCGTCATACGCGTTGAGCGGGTAGGCGTAGCTGAAGCGGAACAGGCCTAACGGCGCCAACCACTGCACTCCTATTCCCACCGATGTTCGCAACTCGTCCAGATCGGGCTCATACAATATCGGGCTGCCTAGCCGGTCAGTAAACGCCACTTCGCCTGTATTGAATACATTACCGACATCATAGAACAAGCTGGCGCGTGCCTGGCTGGCCCATTTATCGGGAAGCGGGAGTATAAGCTCTAGCTGACTTGCAACCAATACGTTGCCGCCATATGGCCGGCCGAAGCTGTCCCGCGGCCCCAAATAGGACTCCTTGAAGCCTCTCACTGACTGCGGCCCACCACCATAGAACTGCTTGTAAGGCGGCAAGGCGGTGGTATCCCCTATGCCCTCGCCTATGCCCAGTTCGGAATTGAAGCGCAACACCCACTTGTTCGTAATCGGGAAATATTTAGTGAAACTGTAGCGCGCCTGGTAGTACTCGACGTCACTGCCAGGAACGGCCATAGACAAGAACAACTGCTGGCGCATCCCCCTATTCGCAAACAGCGAGCGGTTCCGGCTGTCGTAGGTCCAGCCAGCGATAAGTTCAAAGGTATCGAACTCAGTCCCGAAGATTGAACCTCTTGTGCCAAGATCCTCGACGAATTGATTGCCGTTGTTGGCTACCCAGTCCTGCGCCTGCTGCGTGCTGTTAACCGATGACACCAATTCGGAGTGTTGAAATGTGCCACCGAAAGACACCGTCTGGTACTCGGTAATCGGGTAGCCGTAGTCAACGGTTGCACCGGCGCTGGTTGTTGAAAAATCAGATGCCGCGGACGTAAATTGCGTAATGTCCCGGTAGTTGATGCTCACTGTTCGTCGAACACCGTCCATGGTTCTGTAGGGATCGGTGTGGGACAGACTGTAGAGCTTCTGGAAGCGGCCGGAATTGAGCTCAAGCGCGACCCGATTTCCAGAGCCCAGGAAGTTGGTGTGCACGATGCTGCCGTTGAGCAACAGCTTCTGCGACTCCGAGTAGCCGACGCCGCCGGAGAACTGTCCGGGCATTCGATACTCAAGGTCAAAATCGACATCCACCAGGTCCGGGCTGCCGGGCACCGGCGAATTGCCAACGTCCGCGCTCTCGATGAACGGCAAGCGCTGCAGACGAACTTTCGATCGGTCAATCAGCGAATTCGAAAGGTACGAGCCCTCCATCTGTCGCATCTCCCGTCGCAGCACCTCGTCGTCGATCTGATCGACGCCGTTAAAGTTTATACGCCGGACGTACACGCGATTCTGCGGGTTAACGTAAAACGTTACAGACGCCTCTTTCTTTTCCCGGTCAAGCTCCGGTACGGGCTCAATCTCCGCGTTCGCATAGCCCTCTTCGCCGAGTCGAAATGCCATCAGATCGCTGGTTTGCGTGAGCGCACGTTGATTGAAGACGGCGCCTGGCTTGGTGAGAATCAATCCGCGCAGAAATTGTTCCGGTACTACCATATCGCCGACGAGCTTTACGTCGGATATCGTGTACAGATCGCCTTCGCTGATGCCAATCGTGACAAAAATATCTTTCTTGTTGGGCGAGATCGCTACCTGAGTTGAGTCGACTTTAAAATCGGCATAGCCACGGTCCATATAAAAAGAGCGCAGTGTTTCGAGATCACCCTCGAGTGCCTCTTTGGCATAACGGTCATCCTGGCGGATCCAGGAAAGCCAGTTGGCCGTGTCCAGCGTGAAGTTTTCGCGAATCTCATCATCATCGAAGATTTCGTTGCCGACGATATTCACCTGGCGTATTTTGGCTCGCTCACCTTCCTTGACGTTGACCTTGATGCGCACGGTGTTGTTCGGACGCTCGTTGATCTCGGTGTCGATCGCGACCCCGTACTTGCCACGATCGTAGTATTGCTCGCGCAAGAACATCTCTACGTTATCGAGTACGGACCTATCAAATGTGCGGCCTCTTGCCAATCCAACATTGCGCAAGGAATCCATCAGGTCCTCGGTCTTGATGTCCTTGTTGCCGTCAATCTCAAAACTCTCGATTGAGGGGCGTTCCTTGACGACGATGACCAGCGTCTCGTTATCACGACGCATCTCAATATTGTCGAACAGGTTCTGGCCATAGAGCGCACGGATGGCCTCGCCAATACGGTTGCCATTTACCGTGTCGCCAATATTGACGGGCAGGTAGTTGAAGACCGTACCCTCGGAAATGCGCTGTAGACCTTCGACGCGCATGTCCTTAACGACGAACTCGCCGGCAGCAAGTACGGTCGCGGGCATCACTAGTAACAGCGCGAATAATGTATTTCTCATCTGCAATGGTCTTCCGTCTGACCTGGTTAGCCCAGGATTCTCGCTATGTCATTGTAAAATGCAAAACTCATTAATAAGAGTAGCGCGAAGATGCCGACCTGTTGTCCGAGCATTTGTGCACGTTCCGTCATTGGGCTGCCTTTTATCATCTCGACCAGCTGGTAAACGATCTGGCCGCCGTCGAGCACCGGGATGGGCAACAGGTTCAGCACGCCGAGGCTGATACTCACCACGGCCAGAAAACCCAGGAAATACGTCATGCCGCGTTGCGCCGATTCACCCGCTATCTGGCCAATATTGATCGGACCGCTGATGTTCTTGATCGAGACGTCGCCCGTGACCATGCGGCTTAGCATTCTCACGGTAAAGAGTGTTGACACCCAGGTTTTCTCCGCCGCCGCGCTGAGCGACTCCAGCGGCGTAAAGCTGCGACGATAATAGTAGTCAGACGATGTCTGCGGCAGACTGATACCCAACAGGCCACGTTTTTCGCCATCCACTTCGTGCTCGCCGAGCTGCACGGTAACTTTTGTCGTCTGTCCCGCGCGCACGTACTCGACCTCGACACGTTGATTGGCGAGCGGCGCCACCACGCCGACGAGATTGGTAAATGTCTTGGTACGCTGGCCATTCACGGCCACGACGCGGTCACCAATTCTGAGGCCCGCAGACTCTGCCGCACCGCCGGGTGACAATGAGCCTATTTCCGCCGGTGGCTGCCAAATCTCGAAGCCGAGCCCTTCGAACAGTAAGCCCGGCTCGGTCAGACGCGCCCGGTCATCACCCACTTCGAGTACCGTAGATCGCTCACGGCCTGTTTCGCTTTGCAGGGTCAAAGGTACGCGGCCATCGGCGACCATGTTGTCCAGGATCTGAACGAGGGTCGACTCCCAATCGTCAGTAGTCACGTCTCCAACCGCGACAATCCTGTCGCCAAAGACAAGACCGGCCTTGTCAGCATAGGAGTCCGGAGTCACATCCCCTACCGCTGGCTTGAGCGTCATGACGCCGCCGGACAGCAATACCCAGTAGGCAAGCACTGCAAAGAAGAAATTGAACGCCGGTCCGGCCAGTAATACCGCGATTCGCGCCGGAATCGGGCGATGATCAAAAGCGCGCCCCTCATCTTCCGGGTCCACCGGGCCGTCACGGCTGTCCAGGAAGCGAACGTAGCCTCCCAACGGAATTGCCGAAACGCAGTATTCGGTTTGGTCCTTTCCCGAAACCTTCGACCAGATCGGTTTGCCGAAACCGATGGAGAAGCGCAGCACTTTCATTCCGGTCCAGCGACCAACGATATAATGGCCGTATTCATGTACCGCGACCAAAATGCTGATCGCAGCGACGAATGCCAGAATACTGATTATCGCACTACCCATCATTGATCAATGTCCCCAGGTCTGCACACAGGCTGCTCTTGCTCGACGTATTGAACGTCAAACGCCCTCCGGTATGTTGACTGACGCGAGACAGGGCAGTTCCTTCGCGCTGCCAAACCACTGTAATTGCCCGACAATGAACAGACCATGAATGCTGCATCAGGCCAGCCCCAGCCAGCCGGCCCCGAGCGCAAACAAGGGCGTCGCCGCTGCAACGCTGTCGACACGATCGAGGATGCCACCGTGGCCGGGAAACAGCTTGCCACTGTCTTTCAATCCCGCGGTTCGCTTGAACATGCTAATCGTCAAATCACCAACGATGGACAGAACGGCAACCGCCAGACAGAACGGTAGCAACACGGCGACGTCGATACTTGTCCAGTTTGCTGCGGCCACCGCCAAAGCAGCGACCAGCAGGAGGCCACCGAAAACGCCCTCCCAGGTCTTTCCGGGGCTGATACTCGGCGCCAACTTTACTCGCCCAAACAGTTTGCCGGCGAAGAACGCGCCGGCATCGGCCGCCCAGACGATCAACAAGGCGAACAACAATACCTCGGGACCCATTCTATAGAGCAGAATCAGGGCAACAAACATGGGTACGAGCACGAGAACGCCTGCGAACCAGCGCACAGGTCCGGGAATCGGAGTCGGAAAAAACAGGATCCACACAAAAGCGCAGCACCACCAGACGCACGCAATCTGTAACGCCAAGCCAACGAACCATGGCAAGACGCTGTACAACGCCCCGGCTGCCGCGGCAACAAGGATGACAAAAGCCGCTCGAACAGCATTCGATGGTTTATCCAGAAAAGCGGACCATTCCCAGGCACCCGCCAGAACAACGGCAGCAATGACCAGTTCGGCTGCGCGTGCAGGGATGACGAACAATATGATGCCGAGGATTAAGAGCGCGACGATCGACGTGATGACGCGTATTTTCAACATTGTGATGCCACGACCTGATCACCCGTGTGTCCAAAACGCCGCTGCTTGCCGGCAAAATACTGCAGCGCTTCGCTAAACGCCTGTTCGTCGAAATCCGGCCAGAGTATGTCCGTAAACCAGAGTTCCGCGTAAGCGAGATTCCACAAAAGAAAATTGCTGATGCGCTGCTCGCCGCCGGTTCTGATAAGCAAATCCGGCTCCGCACAATCGGCAATCTGCAGTTTCGCAGAAAGCTTCGCCTCATCTATATCGTCAATAGCCAACTCGCCCTTTGCGACCTCTGCCGCAAGCTGCTTCGTCGCGTTGAGAATGTCCCAGCGTCCACCATAAGCCACCGCGACATTCAGCAGCAGGCCTGTATTGGCACGGGTTCTTTCCTCCGCCGCTTCGATTTTCCTGACAAGGCTCTGATTGAGTTCCTGCCGCGCACCGATAAAACGGAGCTGTACATTATTACGATGCAGCTCAGCGACTTCTCGTCGCAGCGCCTCGACAAATAGAGACATGAGGCTGCTGACCTCTTCATCTGGCCGGCTCCAGTTTTCGCTGCTAAAAGCAAACAGCGTAAGAACATCAACACCGTACTTCGCAGCCGCCTCAACCGTTGCACGAACCGACTTGACGCCGGCGCGGTGACCGGAATGGCGCGGCTTCTGTCGCGCACGCGCCCAGCGCCCGTTGCCGTCCATGATGACGGCGACGTGTTTCGGTATGTGTGCGGCCTTGGCGTCCACGACGATTGACTGGGAGAAGGTCGATCAGACCTCCATCAGCTCCGCTTCTTTTTCCGCCAGGAGTTTGTCGATCTCACCGACATATTTGTCCGTAACGCCCTGAATCTCGCCTTCAGCGCGACGCTCGTCATCTTCGCCGATCATTTTTTCCTTGAGCAGTTCTTTGATGTCGTGCAGTGCGTCACGACGAATATTGCGCACAGCAATTCGGCCACCTTCAGCCTCCTGCCTGACGACCCGGATCATGTCCTTACGCCGCTCTTCGGTAAGCGCCGGCAACGGCACACGGATTACCGTGCCAGCCGATGACGGATTCAGGCCGAGATCAGAGCCCATAATCGCTTTTTCGATGACCTTTACCAGATCTTTTTCCCAAGGCGTAATAATCAGCGTCCTCGAATCTTCGACGCCGACATTGGCTACCTGGTTCAGCGGTACCGGACTGCCATAATATTCGACCGTAATATGGTCGAGCAGGCTGGTGTGTGCGCGACCAGTGCGGATCTTTGTCAGATCCTGCTGCAACGACGCCACGCTTTTGGCCATACGCGTACCAGCGTCTTTCTTGATTTCATCCAACACGATACATGCCCTCTTCTGCTAATCATGTAATCCCGATCGCGGGCGGCAATCAGGCGGTAACCAGTGTCCCGACGTTGTCACCCGATATGGCCTGCACGAGTGCGTTACCTCGGGTCAAATTGAACACACGCAACGGAATGTTGTTGTCGCGACACATGACTATGGCCGTCGCATCCATGACCGAGAGCTTGTCAGTCAAAACCTGATCATAGGAGACAGTCTCAAAACGCTTGGCATTTGCGTTGGCCATTGGATCGTCGTCGTAGACACCATCGACCTTGGTCGCCTTCAACAACACGTCGGCACCGATTTCAATCGCCCGCAGGCTAGCCGCCGTATCCGTCGTAAAGAACGGGTTGCCGGTGCCCGCTGCGAGAATAACCACGCGTCCCTTTTCAAGATGGCGCACGGCACGACGTCGAATATAGTCCTCACAAACGTCGTGAATCTGCAGGGCGGACATTACCCGAGCGTAAACGTCCAGAGACTCCAGCGCATCCTGGATGGCCAGCGCATTCATGACGGTCGCCAGCATTCCCATATAGTCACCGGTGACCCGGTCCATGCCGGCCCGCGCCAGGCCCGCACCGCGAAATATGTTGCCACCGCCAATGACGATCGCAATCTCGACGCCGGACTTGTGGGCCGTCGCAATCTCTGCCGCGATCCGCTGAATGACCTTGGGCTCAATACCGTAATCCAGTTCTCCCATCAGCGCCTCGCCGCTGAGCTTCAGCAAAACTCGGTCGTACCGAACGGCAGAATCAGTCATACAGCGCCCTCTTGGGTGTGAGCAAAGGAACCTGGTGGCGGTCGATTCTAGCGTATTTCGAGACCAAGGGCCTCACTAGAATCAAAGGCTTAAGCATGATTTCTCAAGCAGTGCCTTTCACCTGCGCCATCACTTCCTCGACAAAGTTGTCCTCTTTCTTCTCGATGCCTTCGCCTACTTCGAAACGAACGAACGCCGCCACACTCGCGCCAGCGCCCTTGAGTAGCTTGCCGACAGAAACGTCAGGGTCCTTGACGAATGGCTGCCCTATCAACGTTATTTCCTTGAGAAACTTCGCAACCCGACCCGTCACCATCTTCTCCACGATCTCCGGTGGCTTACCGGACTCTGCGGCCTGCTCCGAGAAAATGCGGCGCTCGCGCGCGAGCGTCTCGGCCGGCACACCGCCTTCGTCGATACAGACGGGATTTGTTGCAGCGACGTGCATCGCGATGTCGCGTGCAAGCGCTTCGTCGCCGCCCTCGAGAACGACTACAGCACCAATACGGGCACCGTGCGTGTAGTGCCCGATAGGGCCCTCGCCACCAATGATAGAGACGCGGCGCACGGAAATATTTTCGCCGACCTTGCTAACCAGCTCGGTACGGGCCTCTTCAACCGACCTGGAGCCGTCGATAGACTGCGATGCGAGCGACGTAACGTCGCTGGTGTTGGAGGATAATGCGACGGCGGCGACTTTTTCAGCGAAGCCAACGAAATTCTCATCCTTGGCAACGAAGTCTGTTTCCGAATTCACCTCGGCGATTACGGCCTTGCCGTCGCCGGTAGCAATTACGACGCGACCGTCTGCAGCTACACGGCTAGCTTTCTTATCGGCTTTGGCCTGACCCGACTTGCGGAGTTCTTCTGCTGCAGCGTCCAGGTCGCCATTGGTTTCAACGAGCGCTTTCTTGCACTCCATCATGCCAGCGCCGGTACGCTCGCGGAGTTCCTTCACCATAGATGCGGTAACGGTCATTGCCTAACCCTCCGCCTTGTCGTCGCCAGCGGAGTCAGCTTTTGCCGCTGCCGGTTTCTCGTCCGCTTCTGCTTTCGGCTCAGGAGCGGCCGGCTTCTCGTCCGCTTTTGCTTTTGCCGCTGCCGGTTTTTCGTCCGCTTTTGCTTTTGGCTCAGCCGCGGCCGCCGGCTTCTCTTCTGCCTTCGCTTTTGCTTTCGCTTCAGGCTCTGCCGCCTTTACCTCGGGCTCGGCGGTCTCGTCCGCTTTGCTTGCGCTCTCAGCCTCGGCTTTCTTGGCCGGCGCCTTCTTCTTTACGGACGCTTTCTTTGCTGTCTTCTTTCCTGTCTTCTTCGCCGTCTTCTTCTTGGCACGTGACTTCTTCGGCTTGCCGTCCGCGTCGAGTTCGACAAACTCATCTTCGCCCAGAGCAACCTCCGGAATCGAAGACTTGCCATCAAGGACTGCATCTGCGATCAGTCCGGAATACAGCTCAATCGCGCGCATCGCATCGTCATTCCCTGGAATGATGTAGTCGACACCTTCCGGTGAGCAGTTGGTATCGACGATAGCGACAACGGGAATTCCGAGTTTCTTCGCCTCTCGAATAGCGATGTCTTCGTGATCGACATCAACGACGAACATGACGTCGGGCAACGAGCGCATCGTCTTGATGCCGCCGAGGCTGCGCTCGAGCTTTTCCTGCTCGCGGCTAAGTCCGAGGACTTCTTTCTTGGTCAGGCCCTCGAAGCCACCTTCTTCGGCCATCTTCTCGAGCGTCATCAGGCGCTTCACAGACTGGCGAATCGTCTTGTAATTTGTGAGCATGCCGCCAAGCCAGCGTTGGCAAACGAACGGCATTTCGCAGCGCCTCGCGTGGGCCTGCACGGCCTCACGAGCCGCACGCTTGGTGCCCACGAACAGCACGGTACCGCCATCGGCGACCGTTCCCTTCACGAATGCACCCGCTTCCCGCGCCAACGGCAGGCTCTTCTCGAGGTTAATAATGTGGATTTTGTTGCGTTCGCCAAAGATGAACGGTGCCATCTTCGGGTTCCAGTATCGGGTCTGATGCCCAAAATGCACGCCAGCCTCTAGCATCTGGCGCATAGTTACGTCTGCCATGTTATATCTCCGGGTTAGGCCTCCGCATACCCCATATCGCAACCCCTTTTTTAGTGGGGCACCCTGCAAAATGTGACGGTACACGTGTGTAGTTTTAGCTACCGGCAGCAACTAGTTGCTACCAGCGCGCGCGCTTTATACCATAGCCAGCCGCGCCCAACAACGCGGAATCGCAGGAAATTCACGACGATCAGGATTTTCGTTCGGACCCGTCTCGCGGGACCGGCCTAACCACCATTGAGCACAGTGCAGATCGAATGACAGTTACGATAAAAAGCCCTGAACAGCAGGACAAAATGCGGGTCGCCGGGCGGCTCGCCTCCGAAGTCCTTGATATGGTGGGAGATTATGTAAAACCCGGCGTGACGACTGAGGAACTGGACCGTATTTGCCACGAGTTCATTACCGGCGAGCAACAGGCCATTCCAGCCCCCCTGAACTACCGCGGTTTCCCGAAGTCGATCTGTACCTCGGTCAATCATGTCGTTTGCCACGGCATACCGGGACCAAAGACGCTCAAATCCGGGGACGCCCTAAATATCGATATTACGGTCATCAAGGACGGTTTTCACGGCGATACCAGCCGAATGTTCTTTGTGGGCAAACCCAATATTCAGGCGCAGCGGCTCTCCCAGATTGCTTTCGAGAGCATGTGGCTTGGCATTCAAGAACTGGGTCCGGGCAAACGCCTGGGCGATGTCGGCGCGGCCGTACAAAAACACGTTGAGAAGCACAACTTTTCCGTGGTCCGGGAGTATTGTGGTCATGGCATCGGTCAGGTCTTCCACGAGGATCCGCAGGTCCTGCATTACGGCAAGGCCGGTACCGGCATGGAACTCAGCGAAGGCATGACGATGACGGTAGAGCCGATGGTGAACGCCGGGAAAGCCAACGTGAAGTTGCTGCCGGATGGCTGGACCGTTGTGACGAAGGATCATAGTTTGTCGGCCCAGTGGGAACATACAGTCCTGATTACGGCGGACGGCTTCGAGGTTCTGACGCTTGGCGCAGACGATCGCAACTAAGGCTCTGGCTTACGCAGAAATTCGGGCGGCGCTAGCCGCATGCCGCGATGATCTCGAAAGACGATTCAAGGCCGGAGAATCTGTCGTAGAGCTTGTCCACGCCCGCGCCACGGTAATTGACGAGCAGCTGGTCACGCTCTGGAAACAGCTGGTCGAATCGTCAGGCGCGGCCCTGGTGGCCGTTGGCGGCTACGGCCGCGGCGAACTGCACCCCTACTCCGACGTTGACGTGATGATTCTCTTGCCCGACGCGCTGCCCGCCGGCGCCGAGGATGCTTTATCGGCCTTTGTTACGGCACTGTGGGACATCGGCCTCGAAATTGGCCACAGCGTTCGCAGCGTAGAGCAATGCGCTGCCGAAGCCGGCACGGATCTCACCGTCGCGACCACCCTGATGGAGGCGCGCTTGCTGGCAGGGCCGGTGGAACTGTTCGAGGCTATGCAGGAAACAATTTCGCCTTCCAGAATGTGGCCATCGACAGAGTTTTTTGCAGAAAAGCGTAAGGAACAGATTGCCCGCCATCATCGCTATCACGACACCGCCTACAACCTGGAACCGAACGTCAAGGGTAGCCCAGGCGGTCTTCGAGACATACAGATGATTGGTTGGGTTGCCAAGCGCCATTTCGGCGCTACTACCCTGGCAGAACTTGTCGACCACAAATTCCTGACACCAGGCCAGCTACGGCGACTTGAAGACGGCCAGAATTTTCTCTGGCGCATCCGTTTCGGACTGCACATCCTTACCGGGCGTCGCGAGGACCGGCTGCTGTTCGATCACCAGATCAATCTTGCGCACCTGCTGGGTTACGAGGATGCCAGCTATACACTGGCTGTCGAGCAGCTAATGCAACGCTACTACCGGACGGTCATGGAACTGAGCCGTCTCAACGAAATGCTGTTGCAGTTATTCGAGGAAGCCATCCTGATGGATCCGACGGCTGCCGCTGACCCGCTGAATGCACGTTTTCAGATCAAGAACGGCTACCTACAGACCGTTCACCAACGTGTCTTTCGGGACGACCCGTCCGCCCTGCTCGAACTGTTCGCGATACTGCAACAACACCCGCAGATTCGCGGCGTCAGTGCCTACACCGTTGGACTCATCAAGCGAAACCTCGACCTTATCGATGACGAGTTTCGCCAGAACCCGCGCAATCACCGTCTCTTTCTCGAAATTCTCCGCGCATCCGAGGGAGTGACGCACGAGTTGCGGCGCATGAACCTGTACGGTGTCCTGGGTTTATACATCCCGGCATTCGGCCGCATTGTCGGGCGTATGCAATACGATTTATTCCATGCCTATACGGTTGATGAACATACCTTGTTCGTAGTGAGCAACCTGCGGCGCTTCGCGTTGCCGAGATACGATCATGAATTCCCTGATTGCAGCGCAATCATGCAGTCACTGGAGCAGCCGGAAATTGCCTATCTGGGCGGGCTGTTTCACGACATAGCGAAAGGACGCGGCGGCGATCATTCCGAGCTCGGCGCCGTCGACGCCCGGGCATTCTGCCTGGAACACGGCCTGAGCAAATACGAGGCCGGCATCGTCGCCTGGCTCGTGCAGAATCACCTGATACTGTCAACAACGGCGCAGAAAAAAGACATTGGCGACCCCGACGTTATTAGCGAATTTGCGTCGACGGTAGGTGACCCGCTGCACCTTGACTACCTTTACCTGCTGACTGTTGCCGACGTTCGCGGCACAAGTCCGAAGCTATGGAACTCGTGGAAAGCCCAGCTGTTTCACGATCTTTACCAGCTGACGCGACGAGCAATGCACCGTGGTCTTGAAAATCCGATAGACCGCGAGCAACTGATTCTCGAAAAGCAGACTCGGGCGCGACAGATACTCAGCGAAAACGGCATCAGTGACTCCCGGATCGACGATGTCTGGAAACGGATGAACGCAAACTACTTCCTGCGACATCGCGTTTCCGAAATCGCCTGGCAGACCGAATGGCTAGCCGACTCTGACATGGAATCCGAGGTCGGCCTGGTCGATGTGCGGCGTCGAGAGAACGGCGATGGAGTGGAAGCGGTGCTTTACACGCCCCGCACCAAGCGAACATTTGCACATGCGACTGCGGTGCTCGACGAACTCGGCATGACCATCATGGACGCTCGCGTCATTCCACTAGACAAGGGCTACAGCATCGACACGTTCGTATTCATGGAACTCGACGATCGGGTGGATATCGACGAGGCGCGCATCAGCAAGATCCGCCGCTTGCTTACACGAGTACTCACAGCTGAAGATGATAATGAAGTCACGGTAACGCGCGCGCTGCCTCGACAGGCGAGAATGTTTACGACGCGCACGAGTGTAGACTTCAGCCCGAGTTCATCGAGCGACAATACGGTGCTCGAGATTGTTGCAGCGGACAGGCCCGGCCTGCTTTCAGAAATCGGACGTGTGTTTATCGAGCAGGCTGTCGACATCGAGGCAGCCAAGATCATGACGATCGGCGAAAAGGCTGAAGATGTCTTCTACATCAGCGATGAGGCGGGATACCCGCTCGACGAGGCGGCGCAAAGTGAATTACGTGAGGCATTGCTGGCAAGGCTGGATAATACGGGCGATACAAAAGGATGACGATGCAAGATCTGGAAGAAACTATTGAACTGGCTTTTGATAATCGCTCCAAGGGATTTCAGGATAAAAAACAAGTCGCAGCTGCCGTTAATGAGGCGATCGCATTACTGGACGCCGGCAAGGTGCGGGTCGCCGAGAAGAAGGGCGACGACTGGCAGGTCAACCAGTGGCTGAAAAAGGCCGTACTCCTGAGTTTTGCGCTGGCAGACAACAAGGTTGTCGAAAGCGGTCATACGCGATTCTACGACAAGGTGCCGTCAAAATACGCCGACTACTCAGCCGAGCAGTTCGCAAAGGACGGAGTGCGGGTCGTACCTGACGCCGTTGTTCGCCGCGGATCGTTCGTCGCACCAGATGTTGTGCTAATGCCGAGTTTCGTGAATATCGGCGCGTACGTTGACAGCGGCACGATGGTTGACACCTGGGCCACCGTTGGCAGCTGCGCACAAATTGGCAAGAACGTTCACCTGTCGGGGGGTGTCGGTATCGGCGGAGTGCTCGAGCCGATCCAGGCGGGCCCAACCATTATTGAAGACGACTGCTTTATCGGAGCCCGATCGGAAGTTGTCGAGGGCGTCATTGTTGAGCAGGGCTCTGTTATATCGATGGGCGTATATCTCGGTCAAAGCACACGCATTTACGATCGTGCGAGCGGCGAAATCAGCTACGGGAGAATCCCGGCAGGGTCCGTCGTTGTCTCCGGCAATTTGCCGTCAGCAGATGGAAAGTATTCATTGTATTGTGCGGTCATCGTGAAGCAGGTTGACGCAAAGACTCGCGCAAAAACTGGATTAAACGAACTTCTAAGAAACCTGGACTGAGCGATAACAATGCTGACGATCTATGGAATTATGAGCTGCGATACCTGCCGCGAGGCACGCAAGTACTGCGCAGAGAATGATATTAATTTCCGCTTTCACGACGTCCGCGATGATGGTCTTGACATTCAGATGCTGGAACGTTGGTCGGCACGAATCGAATGGGAAAAGCTGCTGAATCGGCGCAGCCTTAGCTGGCGCAAGATTCCAGAGGTTGACCGCAACGATATGGACAAGAACCGCGCATTTGCGCTCATGATTGATCGCCCGACATTGCTGAAGCGTCCGGTGCTCGAGTCAGACGATTTCCTTGCGGTCGGTTTCTCGGAAAAGCGTTTTGCCGATTACCGCAAGATCCATCAGGACTCTTCCTGATCGAGCGCCGCAATTCCCTGGCCGGGAAACCGCCCGAACGCTATTAGCCGATACGGCCTGTGATGTAATCCTCTGTGAGCTTGTGCTGAGGATTCGTAAATATCTTGTCGGTGCTGTCAACTTCCACCAGCAAGCCGAGATGGAAATAGGCGACGCGCTTCGATACCCGGGCAGCCTGTTGCATTGAATGCGTGACGATCACGATCGCATAGTCCTCACAAAGCTCGTCCATTAGGTCTTCGATGCGCGCCGTAGCAATGGGGTCAAGCGCAGAGCAAGGCTCGTCCATGAGAATCACCTCCGGATCGACCGCTATCGTACGGGCAATGCACAGACGCTGCTGTTGGCCTCCGGACAGGCTGGTGCCAGATTCGTCGAGCCGATCCTTGACCTCCTTTAGCAATCCGGCGCGATCCAGGCTGGTATGCACAATATGGTCGAGCTCCGCGCGATCGCCAGCGAGTCCGTGAATTCGTGGCCCGTAAGCGACGTTGTCGTAGATACTCTTCGGGAAGGGATTCGGCTTCTGAAAGACCATGCCAACGCGCGCGCGAAGAGCAACCGGATCCTGCTCCTTCCTGTAGATATCCTGACCGTCCAGGGTAATTTTGCCGGTGACACGCGCGGTCTCGATGGTATCGTTCATCCGATTCAGGCAACGCAGAAACGTCGACTTGCCACATCCCGACGGGCCAATCAACGCGATGACTTCTTTTTTCGCAATCTCCAGCGAAACTTGCTGAATTGCGTGATTGTCGCCGTAGTAAACGTTGACGTCTTTCGCAACCATGAACGGATCCGCGCAGGTCAGCGTACCCACCGTTTCGCCGCCGAGCTCGGTCTCCTGCTCGGCGAATTCAGGCAGCACAATCCGCCCATCACGCTCAACCAAGTCAGGACTCGATAAGGGAGCTTGCGGCGGCGGATTGTCAGTGATTGCTTTGGTCATAGCGGTCATTGTCATACAGGTTTCCTTACAGCTCAAATGCTGCACCTACCATTTGCGCTCCATACGTTTTCGCATGATGACAGCGGCAAGGTTCATCAAGAGGAGAAAGCCGAGCAACACAATGATTGCAGCTGATGTCCGTTCGGCAAAAGCGCGCTCCGGGCTGTCAGCCCAGAGGTAGATCTGCACAGGGAGCGCGGTCGCAGGGTCCGTAAAACTACCTGGCACGTCAACGATAAAAGCGACCATTCCAATCATCAGCAAAGGCGCAGATTCACCAAGCGCACGACTCATACCGATGATCGCGCCGGTCAACATACCCGGCATTGCCAGCGGCAACACATGGTGGAATACAACCTGGGTTTTCGACGCGCCAAGTCCGAGTGCGGCCTCGCGAATGGACGGTGGCACGGCCTGGATCGCCGCGCGTGAGGCAATAATAATTACCGGCAGTGTCAGCAAAGTAAGCACCAGTCCGCCGACTAGGGGCGCGGAACGCGGTAGCGATAACCAGTTGATGAAAACCGCAAGCCCCAGCAGTCCGAAGACGATCGACGGCACCGCCGCCAGGTTGTTGATATTCACCTCGATAAGATCCGACCAGCGATTCTTTGGCGCGAATTCTTCGAGGTAAATCGCGGCTGCCACTCCGATCGGGAATGACAGGCTTATCGTGACCAGCAGCATGTAGAAGGAGCCCATTACCGCGCCCTTGATACCTGCCAGCTCCGGCTCGCGTGAGTCACCATTGCCGAACAATGCATTGTTAAACTCTGATCGTATGCGTCCATTCTCCTGCAACGCCGTCACCCAGCCAATCTGTTGGTCCGACAGCGTCCGCAAAGATTCTTCGATGCTGGCATCGATATTGCCTTTGATAAGCATGTCAACGTCGGCCGATGCTGGTACCCACAGGGTCTGGGTCGTACCCACTACCGATGGATCGCTCTCGACCAGAGCTCGCAGCTGATAGGCGGCGCCGACACTCACAAGACGGTATAGCTGCCGGCGATCTCCGCGACCGGAGACATCAGGAAACTGCTCGCGCAAGCTGTCGCGAACAAGGCCATCAAAATCCGCATACTGGAGATCCAGTTCCCCGTCAGGCGCAATAACCTGCGGATCGAGCTCGATGTCGAGCTGCACAAATGTCTGTTTGAAAGCGCTTGATCCCTTCGCGATCAGGCTCGCAAAAAAAACGCCGAGAAACATAATACCAACTGCCGTCGCGAAAAAACCTACGAGTCGGAACGTGTACTCCTTGCGCCGCCGTCGGGCCAGCCCGCCTTCTACAATTTCCCGTGTTGTCCGTTTCGCATCCATAGCCTTAAGTATTATTCGTACTGTTCGCGGTACTTGCGAACTACGCCGAGACCCAGGACATTGAGGCACAGTGTCACAACAAAGAGCATCAGGCCCAGGGCAAACGCGGCCAGCGTTTTGGCACTGTCAAACTCTTGGTCACCGACCAGCAACGTCACAATCTGGACAGTCACCGTTGTCACTGCTTCGAACGGATTCGCGGTCAGGTTTGCAGAAAGACCGGCGGCCATTACAACGATCATGGTTTCACCAATCGCGCGAGAAAACGCTAACAGTATCCCGCCAACGATTCCTGGCAGCGCGGCCGGAAGAATGACTTTCGTCATAGTCTCCCGTCGCGTCGAACCCAGCCCAAGGGCGCCATCGCGCATTGATGTCGGCACAGCATTGATCGCATCATCAGAAAGAGAAGACACCAGCGGAATAATCATGATCCCCATGACCAGACCTGCCGCTAGCGCGCTCTCGGACGCGACCTCGAGGCCAACAGACTCTCCCGCGTGGCGCACCCACGGCGCAACGGTCAGGGCCGCAAAAAATCCGTAAACCACGGTCGGGATACCGGCGAGCACTTCGAGCAACGGTTTGGCCACGCCCCGAACACGCGCCGTCGAGTACTCGGCGAGGTAAATGGCAGTCATCAAGCCTACGGGCACGGCGACAAACATTGCGATACAGGTTATCAGCAGGGTGCCGGTGAAAAGCGGGACCGCGCCGAAACTGCCGGACGACCCTACCTGATCAGCACGAATGGCAGTCTGCGGGCTCCAGTTAACACCAAAAAGAAATTCTGTAATGGGTACTTTGCGGAAGAACAGGATCGCCTCGAACAGCACCGACAGTACGATGCCGACGGTCGTGAATATTGCGATACTCGATGCCGCGATCAGCACCCAGTGGACGACATTCTCGACCCGGTTCCTGGCTCGAAAGTCAGGCTTAATACGGCGCCATGCAAGCGCTGCACCAAGCCCGGCAATACCCAGTGAGAGAACCGCAAGTAGTTGTCGGCTCCTGACAACGGCAGCGTTGTACATTTCAGCCGAGCTGCTCAGCGCAATATCGACATTGACGCTGACGATATCGCCGGAAGCCAGGTTCTGAATATTATTGATCAGCAGATCGAGTTCGCCCTCGGTCAACGACTGATACTGCTCCGGCAAGCTGCTGACGACAAAGGCGACTATCAATCGAGGCTCGACCATCAACCATAGCGACAACAACAAGAGTGCCGGCAGGATGCACCAGATCGCCACGTAATAACCGTAGTAGCCGGGCAACGAATGCAAGGCCGTGCCATGACCCGGCCCGCCCACGATATCAATCGAACGCCGGCGTCCGAAATAGAACGCTGCCGCAGACATGAAAGTGAGTAGAAAAATGAGTGTGGTGCTTTGCATCAAGACGCTACATGGAAGTGAGAAAATGTCTAAAGCCTGCGGTGCCCGCAATTGCGAAACCGCTGGCCTCGGCCAGTGTTATCAGCCTACTGATTTGCCATGGAAAGAGGCTTCAGGTCGCGCACTGCAGTCGCGACCGCGTTGCGCTCCTCGTCGGGCATCGGAATCAGGCCGCGCTCCGAAAGGTAACCCTCTTCGCCCCAGGCGCGCTCGCTGCTGAACTCACGCAAATAGCCGCGCAGGCCTGGAATAACGTCGACGTGGGCCTTCTTGGCATAGAAGAACAACGGACGCGACACCGGGTATTCACCATCGGCAATTGCATCGAACGTAGGACTGACACCGTCGACATGCGCGCCTTTCACTTTCTCGAGATTTTGATCGAGGAAGCTGAATCCGAAAATACCGAAGGCATTCGGGTTCGCCTCAAGCTTCTGCACAATCAGATTGTCGTTCTCACCTGCCTCAACAAATACGCCATCTTCACGAATCGTGTGGCAGATCGCCTTATAGTGGTTCTTGTCAGTACCTTTCAGCGCCTTGATCCAGGGTACCGATATACAGCCCCCCTCCATCGCGAGTTCGACGAAAGCATCGCGGGTGCCGGAGGTTGGCGGCGGGCCAAGAACTTCGATGCGTACGGCGGGCAATGCCGGGTTTACGTCGGCCCATGTTTTATAAGGGTTCTCAATCAACTCGCCTTCAACATCACCAGGAACTTCCTTGGCCAGCGCCATGAAGATATCGGCACGACTGAGGTCGACCGTTGCGCCGCCAACGGCATTCGCTATCACGATGCCGTCATAACCGATTTTGACCTCCACAATCTCGGTGACGCCATTGGCCGCACAGATTTCGACCTCTGAACGCTTGATGGCACGAGAGGAGTTTGCAATATCGGGATAATCAACACCAACGCCATCACAGAACAATTTGATGCCACCGCCCGAGCCGGTCGATTCGACCTTTGGCGTTTTGAACTCACTGCCGCGCCCGAAACGTTCGGCAACGACCGTGGCAAACGGATAGACTGTCGACGATCCAACAATATAGACGTAGTCTCTACCTGATTGAGCGTGCGCGCTTACCGAGAACCCCAGTCCAAGAACGGCCATGAGACAGAACGCTTTTGCTTCGTGGTGGATGCTCACTTTGAGATCTCCAGTGTTCGAAATTGATGGCGCAAAGCTTAGCGATAAATTGTTACCGAATTGTTGCAAGAGGCCGTCATTATTCATGCGGCAGAAGAACCGACATCTTCTTTTTTTATCATTTTTTTCAATATGTTATGAACTATTATTCGAGCAATGACTGACACTGCCAAAGAGCCTGTAATCGATCTTTTGTGTGAGCTTGTCCGGCGCCAGTCGGTGACACCGGAAGACGCGGGCTGTCAGCCGCTTATTGCCGAACGTCTGACACGGCTTGGATTCAACTGCGAGACGCTGCAATTTAATGACGTCACCAACCTGTGGGCGCGACGCGGCACGGCTTCCCCTGTGCTGTGTTTTGCCGGCCATACCGACGTGGTGCCGCCAGGAAATGAATCGGAATGGCAGCACCCGCCGTTTGAACCCACGTTTGTGGGCGATTGCCTGTACGGACGTGGCTCTGCGGATATGAAGAGCGGGCTTGCAGCCATGCTGGTCGCAATCGAGAACTTCCTCGAAGCGCAACCGGACCACAACGGCAGTATTGCCCTGCTGATTACCAGTGACGAGGAAGGTCGCGCAAGGGACGGCACACTCAAGGTGATCGAGACGCTGCAGGATCGTGAAGAACCGATCGACTGGTGTGTGCTTGGTGAACCGTCGAGCCAGCATGCGCTGGGTGATATTGTTCGTATCGGCCGGCGTGGCTCCCTTAGCGGCATGCTGACTGTGACCGGTATCCAGGGCCACGTTGCCTACCC
>Ga0316201_10000019_pt1 | contig 66577 bp, 57 predicted proteins | sample CS6wburrow_MG_FD_204516 | JGI IMG/M metagenome (GOLD analysis project Ga0316201, IMG submission 204516) | Coastal sediment microbial communities from Delaware Bay, Delaware, United States - CS-6 worm burrow | ecosystem: Environmental > Aquatic > Marine > Coastal > Sediment | place: USA...
TTAGTAGTGGTGAAATTCCCGTTGAAACAGGTGCTATTGCAGAAATGGTGTCTAATTCCACTAGTGGTGCGGATAGTTTCATAGAGAATATGGCTGTGATTGTTCTGGGGGTATGTTGGCTGATCGGTATCATCGATTCCTACAGACTAGGCGTCGCACAAGAAAAATAGACTATGCGACCGTCTGCTATTGGCCGGAACCAGCCGTCTAAGCGATTCGCGGTAGAATGACGGCTACTGACCCTTAGCGGTCACTCGTCAAATGACGCTTAGACCACTTCTAGTTTAAGTACATCCCAGAATTGACGAAATTTTCTCGTTGGTCATATTATTCCTTCCGACAAAGGCAAATTTAGCCAAAGCTAGAGACGCAAAGCCACGGGTCCTCGCTTCCTCCGCGACGCCATCTGCGACGCCACGAAGGACCCAAAGATAGCCGGGCCGCCATAAGTGCAGATGCAAGGGGCATCTGTGCACAAAGGACTATCTATAATCGGGAGGTAATCATGAAGTGCTGGATACGATCAGCCTTGAAGCTGATCCTGGCCTGTGCCGTCTTATCGACGGCGGCATCTGTCTGGGCGGACAAACCTGAGAATTTTGAAAGAGGTCCATTCACCTTCGGGCCGATGCCGTTCTTCGACTGCACCCAGTTCGACGGTATGGACTACTGGCTTTGGGCTAAGGGTGCCGAGATGGATGTCGGGAAGATATATTTTGAAAAAGACGGCACGTGGAAGCAGACTGTGAGCAAAATGTCTGTCGTTGACGCGTCGCTCTGGGCGCCTGCAGATCCCGGCTGCAACGACTCTCCATTCGCTGCGTGTATCAATCCATGGACGCCGATGGCGGGCACCAACGTCTTTACACTCGACGACGGCAAGGGAACGGCGGAACACCGGACGGTAATCTATCGCGATTGGTTCCTCGTTGATCCTGATGGCGAACCCGATAGCGGAGATGAGTTCTGGTGGCCTACCTGGGGTCAGGAGATGGGCATATTCTTCAAGCTCGTGCTGCCCGGCTACGGTGCCATTTTCCACAATGCGGGCCTGATAACGATCCAGCTCAATTTTGAAACCGGAGATTGGGACGTATTAAAAGTCACACCGAATCAGGAAGGATTCGATACCGACCAGGTTCATGCGGTCTGTTCCTACATCGGCAATCGGTAACAATCGCCGCTGAAAAAGTCGTGAACTCACCGAAGGGCCGGGGCCGATTAGGTCTCGGCCCCATCGTGTTCCAACCCGTACGCGCTTTATGCAGTACGCCCTGCCGCTCGATCAATCGCTCCCGCGGTTTTGATCTGCTTAGAAAAACGAGAATCCGCGCCCCGGACCCGTGAACGTCTCCTTCTGGCCGATACCAGCCGCCCAGGCATTTCGCGGTAGAATGACTGCTTCTGACCCAAACCGGAAGTTCATCAGTCACACCTTGCTTAGCAAAGCTGGGGGCACCAATCGTCGGATCCCGCCTCGAAAGCCGACGCTCGCCAAGCCCGATTGTTGCCCTGGAAATCGGGAAAGAAGGGCCGCCGAAAGGCGGCCCTTCTTTGAGTCGCTCGATCCCGGCCTAACTGATCCGCCGGTGAAGCATGCTCGTCTCAGTCAGGAACGGTCGGCTGTCCGAGCGCGATTCTTACTGATCAACCCGAACGACGCTGAATTCGGTAGTGGGCGGACAAGCTTCCAGCGGGAAGCAGTCGAAGAAACGCGCATTCACTACATACAACCAGGGTCCGAAAAGATCGGCCGTCGACGGAGTGTCAAAATCTCCGCTGGTCAGTGTATGTGTGTACGTTGCAGCGGAGTAGTCCGGACTCAACGTGAAGACGGAGATCTGATTGGCAAAATTTTGCACGACGTAGAGCGTCTTGCCCCTGAGAACCAGGCCGTCACCAAATGGCGCGCCAGGCCCTCCGAGGTCAGACGCAATCCCGGTATCGGGATTTACCCTGTAGAGGCAGCCCGTGGCCGAGTTCACGACGATCAGCGTGTCATTGTCGGGTGTGGCTACGATCCCGTTCGCATTGATCACGAGTTCCTCCGGGGGATCGGGGAAGACGTCGAACCAGTCACCGCCTAACCTGAAGCTCTGCACGGTGCCGACCGGCACGCCCTGTGAATCCAGCGGGACCTTGTAGATGTGTGGGCCGAAGTAGATGTGTGGGCCGAACGAATCGGTAAAGTAGGCCGCGTCTCGTGTCACAACGACGCCGTTGATCCACGAGGCCAACGGCACGCCCAAGGGCAGTTGAGCAACCAGTTCACCGGTCCTCGTGTCGTACACGCGTCCGTCACCGAAAATGCCGCCGGCAACAAAGAGGTAGCCGCTGCTCTCGTCGAAATCCAAACCCACGGCCAGCATAGAGCCAAGCGACCCCTGCACGAGCAGGCTGCCTGCGCCGGTCCTCAAGTCAGTTTCGTAGATGCTGCCATCTGCCAGCGACCCGACATAGGCGGTCGAACCGTGACCGAGGGTTATACCCTCTGGCTGAAAGCCGTCCGGCAGCGGGATGGTCTCCGGAAAGTTCTGCGCCGTTGCCGAACTCCAAAAACCAAGAGACAGGGTCAGGGCAAGCACCGGCAAAGTGACCATAGTTCGTTTCAGAGTTTTCATTTCCTCCTCCTTTTATTGAGCAGGTGCTGGGGCCGCAACCCACCGGGAATGCCGCCCCGCACGTATAGCGTATAAGGAGTCTCGCGTCGAAGCATGACGGTTTGGTGACGGGCAGGTGACGGTATCGGGATAGCGCCCTTTACAGTGCGTCGACGTTTCGGTTAACCGCATGGTATTCAGCCGCCAGAGCCGTAAGATAGAAGGCAATGGGACAACAGCTTATGTACCGTTTCGATGATTTCTTGGCCGACCCGAAGTCGTGGAGACTTTCGCGGGGTGGACAAGAGATTCATCTTGAGCCGGTCGTACTGAAGCTCCTTATCTACCTGATCGAGAACCGTGAGCGGCTTGTGACGCGGCAGGAGCTGATGGATACCGTCTGGGGCGACACGGTGATCAGCGAATCTGCGCTTACCAAGGCCGTGGCCCGGTTGCGCAGGGCGCTGGGCGATGACTCTGCCACCCACCGCTACTTGGAAACGGTACGTTCACGCGGCTATCGCTTCGTCGCCAACGTTGAGGAGATCGAGACCCCGAATCAGCCCGAGCTGTCGCCTGAGAGGGGCCGTGCGACAATCCTGCGCCGCGCCCTGCTGGCGAGCGCCATGGCGATACTCGCGCTGGTCATCGTGGCCGTCTTCTGGCCCCGTGCGCTTCAACACAAAACACCGGAAGTGGAGGTAATCCGGTCGCTCGCCGTGCTTCCGCTGAACAACCTGACCGGCGACCCTGAACAAGACTATTACGTAGACGGTCTCCAGGACATCCTGATCACGGAACTCTCACAGATTCGAGGTTTGCGGGTGACGTCCCGGCAGTCGACGACCCGCTACCGGAACAGCGAGTTGCCCACAACCGATATCGCAGGGGAATTGGGAGTGGACGCGATCGTCGAAGGCAGCCTGTTGAGGGAAGGCAACAGAATCGAAGTGACTGTCCAGTTGATAGACGGCCGGAGCGACAAGCATCTCTGGGCGGAACGGTATACGCGAGAGACTCCCCATGTGTTCAACCTGATTTCGGAGGTAGCAAATGCCATCGACGCTGAAATCACTACCAAGGTGCCGCAGGAGGGCGACCGACTGACCCCCGATCGAATGGGCCCGGTCGATTCGCGCGCTATCGACGCCTATGCACTAGGCATTGCGCACCTCGATCGGTTTACCAGGGATGGAATACGCACCGCAATCAACCAGTTCCAGACGGCGGTCGCGATCGAGCCGAAATTCGCGCTTGCCTGGGGCCAACTCGCGGTCACGCATGCAATGCATTCTTTATTTGGCTTTGCCGAGCCGAGTGAATCCATTCAACAGTGGCAGGCCGCTGCGTTGAAGGCAATCGAAGCGGACGATCAGGTTGCCATCGGTCACTCTGCGCTTGGCTGGGCACGCATGTGGACGGGGGACTTTGACGGTGCCTGTGAATCCTTCGCGGAAGCATTGCGCCTCGACCCGTCGGCCCCCTATGCGATGCATGGCGACGCCGACTGCCTGATGCTAGACGGGCATATGGACGAAAGCGTCGCCCGCATACGTGAAATCCTGTTCGTCAGTCCGTTCAGCGCCATGCACAATTTGCCGTTGTGCTCCCATCTGTACATGGCGCGCCGTTTTGAAGAGGCCATCACCGCGGCGAAGGACGTGCAAGCGCGGAACCGCCAGTTATCGATACACTGGTTTCTTGCGATGGTCTACTGGCAGCAGGGTCGCTTCGACAAGGCGCTGGAGGAGGAGCGACTAGAACTCGAGCAGCGCGGTGACACTGTCCTCCTGGCGGCCCTCGACGAGGGCTTTGACGCCGCCGGACCGACCGGCGCCATGCGTTCCATGGCCGAGGCACTGGTTGATCGGGCGCACGAATCTTACGTAAATCCCTTCTTTATCGGGGAGGCCTTCGCCCGTGCCGAAATGGTCGACGAGGCTCTGCACTGGTTGGACCAGGCCGTTGGGCATGGCTCGTACAATATGACCTACCTTGCCTTTTGGCCCCCTTTCGACGTCTTGCGCGACGATCCGCGGTACCAGGACCTGGTGGAACGTGTATACGGGTCGAGGGCTCAGGAAATCAGTCGGGCCGCTATTTCAGGTCGATGACGAGCGTCTGCTTTTCGGGTTCCCGCCATTCCGAGAGTTTGTAGAACTGCTTGTCCATCTTTTCAGACGACGGTCTGGAATTGGCCGTTCTGAGACGGTCACCAGGAATCTGACGTAGGGGCTGCTTCACATCGCATAGCAGCCGCTCGAGCAAACTGAGGTAAAATGTCGGCTGCTGACCCAAGCGGCGCTTCGAGACTAGTAAGCCAAGTACGTTGTGCGACACCCATTACCAAATACGACTGGAGAGTGGAATGGCAAAGAAAAAAGTTTTCCAGTACCAAGGAAAGAAGGCTACTGTTTCCTGGAATGAGCGTCTGTGCATCCATGTCGGCGAGTGCGGTCGGGCGAAAGGTGACCTTTTCGTAGGCGGACGTGATCCTTGGTGCCAGCCTGATCTCACAACCAATGAAGAGGTCGCAGATGTCGTGAATCGGTGCCCAACCGGCGCGTTGACCGTCGCTTTCGCAGACGGCTCGGGTAACGAGCAGCCCGAACCTGTCAATACGGTCAACGTTGTCTACAATGGGCCGCTCTTCATTCGTGGCCGCTTGGTCATTGAGGCCGCACCTACCGACGCACCGGGACTCGCCTTTCGCACCGCATTATGCCGGTGTGGTAAATCGCGCAACAAACCTTTCTGCGATAACTCGCATGAGAAGGAAGGGTTCTCCGATTACGGCGCTGTCGGCGAAACCGGTACGGACGAGACCACCGCTGGAGGCGAGCTGACGATCAAGCCAATCAAGGACGGTCCGTTGATGTTTAACGGCAACGTGACGATCAGGAGTAGCAGCGGTCGCGATGCGTGGCACGGTGACCGTGTTGCACTATGCCGCTGCGGGGAATCCGCGAACAAACCGTTCTGCGACGGCACTCACAAAGGAGCAGGTTTCAGAAGCGACTAGGTTGGCGGAAGTTGCGGTGTCCGGTTCGTACTCTAAAGTAGACATCGGGGTGATTCAGTACTGGGAGGCTGCTGTTGACCCAATGGTCTTGCCTACGTTTGGTGGACACCTGAGTTAAGTCCAATCAAGGCTTGCCTGCATTGAATGCATATTCACGTCGATATCTCTCAAACCGCTCAAGTGCCTCATCCTCGTTATCGTCGTGGTCAATACATTGTATGTAGAAATTTGGCTCCCGGTTCAGTAGATCGAAAATGCCGGAATCCTCCAACTCCAACAGGACAAATGAGCATGTCCTGATCAGTTCGATCAGAAATTGCGAAACTTCTTCCTCCTCGGCATCATCAGCCAAGACATAGTTCTCAATCGATTCTGAGAGGGGGCTCCATCGCTCATCCCAATCGGCGTAATCAAGATTGAACCCTTGATAGTGCCAATCGCCAAAATTCCTCTTTAGATCAGCAAGGTCTTTATCGGTGTAATTCCATTCCTTTACATACCTCTGGGCGGTTTTTTCAAATTCCGCATCAGTGTTGGCGCAAAGCAAAACATTGCCATATGTGACATTCAAGTCAAACCCAAATGCATAGAACTGCTTATCACTGTGCTCGCTTGAAAAACGCTGAATAGCGGCACCAGAAAGCTCAAGCAGAGTCTTATGGATCTGGCCTAGATCCGGCTTTTCGTGCCTCACGCCTACTCGATCGTTTAGATCAGCTGGTTTGGGTGGCGGCCCATTCTGTTCTTGACTCTCCAGGGGTTCTTCCGACTCAGCGGGATTTAGATTCACTAGGTTTGCGATGTATTCATCCGAGTATTTTTTTCCTACTGCTGTCGACCAGCGACTACTATCCGTAATGTGGTCGAGCTCTTTCGCTCTCCCGAGCTTAACAAATGCTATTCCCTTATGGGACCAGATCTCCGCTGGGTCTGCCGCTTCCACTTCATCAACAAGTTGATCATATTCATCGCGACTAATTTCAAATGGTCCCCAGTCAACGTTTCCAAATGGATTGCACTTTCCTGCCGAGAGAAATCTCTCGTTCAGAATATCGAACGGCGGAATGACTCCATTCTCGGTAATAGCCACAACGTTGTAAACAAACTCAACCAACGAGACCGTATAGTTTTCCTCCGCATTCTCGTTATCGAGGGCAATCCTTCGGTAAGTGATATTGCGCATAGTTCAATCAATTTGGATCAAAATCACATGTTGGCAGGTCTGGCGGTTATAACAAACTATCTGTCTTGGCCCGGCGAAGCAGTTAAACCAAACTCTGCTGCATAGCGTCAGTCCCGGTTTCAGGCTATTCACTTCATTTGGAAATAATCAGCGGCGTTTATAGCGTGATTGCTTCAACCACTGATAACCACTGTAACTGGTGGTGAATGCACTGCCCTGGTTGGTCCAGAAAAACCTCCGGTTGAACATATATTCTGGCTGGTAATTGGTTTGTAAACCGGCCAGCGGGTACAAACTCCAGTCCATTTTCTTGCGTTTGTCGGTGGCTTCAAGCAGGAATTCCCGTCCCTCATGAAAGACGACTACCCAGGCGTGACCTACCCCATCGAAATCGCCAAGCACCACCCTCGCATCGTATCCCATGGAGATCAGCCAGTCGGCCAGGATCATGGAGTGGTCTTCACAGTCTCCGCGGGTATTGTAGAAAGCCTGCCGCGAACTTTGCCAGGCTTCATAAGACCCCGGGTACTGCTGGTCGTCGCGCTGATACTCGAGCTTGTGGGCAATCGTGTAGAGGGGTACCCAGAGCTGTTCAGTCCGGAAGGGTTGAAATCCCTCGAGATAGGCATTGACAAAATGATGCTGCCGATCAAGGCCAACTGCCGTAGCGGTCACGGGCAAATTCTGCCCTAAATCCCACAGGAACATTCCGGCGTGATGATCGATACTGCGCTGCATATCGGCTTCGTAAAACCGTCCGTCCAGGCTGTTGTCGGCAAATTCGAGCGGTTGCACATAGCCGCCCAATTTTGGATTTATTTCGCTCTTGAGTTGCAGTGCCTGATCAATTTGCTGCTGCAGTATCGGATCCATTTCCGGCTGCAATGGGGAGTCTGCTGGGTCCCGGGCCATCAGCCGCAGGAGTGTGTAGGCGATTATTATCCAAAACGACAGCTGCGATAGCAGTCTCACTGCGGCCCGCCTTTAACCCTTGAGGCCAAAAGATACGATCATCGCCACAAAAATCAGCACCGTCGAAGCAAATATAGCCACAGCCAGATTATTGGCTTTCAGCTCTTTCTCAATATCCACTGACTTGAGCAGGTACTGGTCTATCACCCGCAGGGCGCCTACCCCCACGCCCAGAGCGATCAGAGTGAAGATGATATTGACGCTGAGATTGAAAAGGGTGGCAAGTATGAAATCGGTTTCCATGCTATCTCCAGGTTCATCGACCGCTCGGGTCAGATTGTCATTGATGTGTCTATGCGTCGTCGCCCGAACTTAGACCACAACTCGATAATAATAGCCTACCGTCCGCCTCGAGGTGTATCGCAGGCTTTCGGTAGTCCGATTTCGAGAGACCTCGGCTGAATGTCTGCTCTCATTCATAACAGTCATTCAAAAAGTTAGAACATCCCCAAACCGACGCGCGGCTAACGGCCACTAGCGGTCGTTCGAGATACTCAGCGCGGACCTGACCTGACTACCAGTGGCACGTGCAAGACATAGTTCGCAGAAATCAACGCAAGCCAGGTTAGATTCAGAATTGTTTTATTCAAAAACGATTCGCTTGGTACCGCAGTCGCAATTAGGTGGAGAACAAAGAACCCCGTCAGAAGAAGCGTCACAGCGTGAGCCCTGCTGACGGTTATCCTGGCTTTACAGTTGAGGCATCGAGCAATTCGGGCTGGGCCGAGAGCCCGTTTGCGCGACCATGGAATTTCGGTGCCACAACTTGGGCATTGGAGACATTTAGCCACGTCGTCTCACCACCTCGTTCGTCAGTTAGCCAAATTCTTGACCCAATTCGAACGCTTTACGCCGGGCATCTGCTTCGGGTCGGTGGCAGTCGGCCAGCAGTTTATCACCTGGCCGACTGCAGACGGTCAGGGTTTTCCTGAAGCAGACGTTCGAACGACAGGTTTCTGGAAAAGCAGACGTTCAGTCTGAGCGGAAAGCTTGGGTCAGGTGCAGTCGCAAGGCCAAAGCTAAAACGCAGTCCGGATGACCTTTAGTTCCGCTAGTAAGATCAATACGAAAGCAGCCGAGAAGACAATTCCGCGTCCAATAACAACGATGTCAATCTCCGGCGTCGATTCGGTCTCTGTGCGACCGTTCCGGCGCCGCGCCAAAGAAACTAGATCGTAAACGCCAACAGTGCCTGTAAGTAGCATTAGCGAAGGGTAAACCAAAAGCATGGTTGGCCAGACTATTGCCTCGTAGCCAACGAGCAAGGCTACGGCAGTTAGAACCACGACAGAACACACAAAAATGTACGCGCCGAGTTTCGTCAACTTCGATCGTAAACTTGTAGTCTCATCCCCAGTGCTATTCATGATGCACGTCGCAGCGCCGTTGTCTCGAAATACTATCATCGCCAGACTTCCTTGAGCAGCCGCTATTGGTCAGCAGCAGTCGTTCGTCAGCTTATCATCTGGTCGGCTGCTAACGGCCAGGAGCGGTCCCTAGCGCGTCTTGTTTCGATTAGCTAGGTTCGGTCGCCACTTGCCAGTCATCGCGTAGAACAGGAAATACACACCGAGCATGATGCAGCCAAGCCCGACGTAGCCAGCCAGAAAGATGCTCGCATCATGTTCCGTTGCGAGCAACTCCCGAGCTAACAGTACCGTGCCAACTAAGATGGTCAGACCGACTGCCCCGCTTATCAATCTAAGTATCATCGACGTTGCTCCAAATATGGGGCGTCCACTTCGGGTCAATAGCGGAAATTATAGCGTGATCCTTGCTATTTTCGCCTTACGGCCAATAGCGGACTTTGACGAGTCCTTCTATCCGCTTTTGGTCCATAGGCCGGTTTGTCTATACTGTGCAACATACACTGATGGAGACTCATCCTATGCTCAAAAAGCTTGGCATCTTGCTGGTGCTACCGCTTGTTGCGGTTGCTGCCAACAGCTCATCGCCCGAACCGGAACCGGGACTTTATCGAGTTACCGTCGGGGTAAGTGGTCAGGACCTTCCCGCCGGAATGGTTGAGGAGAGTATCGAACAATGCGTAACGAAAGAGGATCTAGCGGCTGACCCCTCTAGTCTCCTTGGCGAGCATGCCGGCATGGAGGGCTGCACGATCACTAAGCACGACTGGGGTAATGGAAAAATCAGCATGCAAATGGAATGCGCTATTGAGGGTGCTGACGCGACCGCCGCAAGCCGAGGAACCTACAACGCCAGCAGCTACGAACTGGTTACCACCATGACAATAAAGATTGAAGACACGACGATAGAAATGGAGTCTTTTGTCCGCGGAGAACGCATCGGCGATTGCTGATATACCTGCCATTTAGCAGTCGTATCCGGCCTGCAACTGCGCCATGTCGTGCCAGACCCTCAACATGAATGACCGCAGCGAGTCAGGTGCTGGTTTCGGCCAGAAGCGGACGGCGAGAAATCACACTTCCAGATTTCGCTAATCACTCTTCCGCTGTGATTCACGTTCCGTCTCGATTTCGCGCAGTATTTCTTCAATTACTGGCCGAAGAGTGTTTCTTGCGGAGCGCCTGTAAACCGCTCTCATCAAGTCGTTCTGAGCCATCTGGTCTTTCATTCTGGATCGAAGGTCGTTCCACAATTCTTCATCCAGTAAGCCTTGCTGATACTGAAAGTAGACACTGTCATATCCGATAATGCTCAGTTGAAGGGCCGTGATTGCTGCTACCGCGCTTCTAACGCTGATTGTTCCTTCCTCCACTTTTGCAGCGAATTCCAGGTCATCGTCCCAAAAGGACGGTCGTTCACCAAGTGCCCATACCTCTTCCCGGAATTGCAAGTAGTCGTCACTCTCAAGTACGGACCGTCGATCCGCTTTGGCCGACTCTGCTCGATTAAAATACTGATCTGCCAGGGCTATTTTGCGATCAAGTTATAGTTGCATACCCACGAAAATCAGTGACGCAACGACAGCGAAAATACCGGCAATTTCAACTATGTCTTTCTTGCTCGTTTTCAAATTCGTGATTCCCAATCTCAGTAGATCTAAAACCAGCCCACATCAGAACATGCGTCGAGACCAACGTCTGCGTAGGGTCAGTAGCGGAACTCGATGATAACCTGAAAGCAGCCGTTCGAGCGGCTGGGGGGTATAGCGGACCTCGCCATTCGCCGAAAGCGGCCGTTCACGAGCGGCAAGTTTTGGGATTACGCTGAAAGGCCGAGTGGCAAGTGTTGGTCGAAATTCACCATCTGGGTTCAACGTGTTGCGACATCAAAGGTTACGAAGTTTCCGCGAATCTCCCTGAAAGATGACGGCGTCTAGATATCAGGATCAAGACACTGCCGGGGAGGCTCGGGACAACGCCCGGTATCCCGGCCCTCCGAATCGAAGGGCCGATTGGTACCGAGCAAGTGCTAGACTGCGGCGATGAAGCTACCTCGCCTTCGCACCATCCTGATAGCGCCGTTCGCATTGTTCGCGCTGTTCTATTTCGCTGCAGCAATCAAGTTTGCGCTTGATGACGATTCACTTCCTTCCGACGAGCGTGCATTCATCGGGCCAAAAGTTGTTGCCATTTTTGGCGCAAGCGGGACCGCAGGAGACGGCATATTGAAAGCTGTGCTTGCGGATCCGGACATCGAAGCTGTCCATGTTATTACGCGGCGCGCGACACCGAGGATCGAGCAGGGCGTCGCCTCGGGAAAGGTGAGGATGACCCTTCACAAAGACTATCTTGATTATTCGGCTGTTCATGAGCAAATCGCCGGGGTCGAGGCGGTCTACTGGGCGATTGGCACGAGCTCCGTTGGTGTCGATGAAAAGACCTACGGCTTGATCCATGTCGATTTTCCGGCGCGATTCGTCAAGGAGTGGGTTGATGTCAGCAGCAAGCCTGACATTTCTTTTCACTACATCAGCTCGAGCGATATTTCGGCGGATTCGTCCATGATGTGGGCGCGCGAAAAAGTGCGTGCTGAAAAAACACTGTTCGAGTTTGCTGAAGCGTCAAAGCTCCGGGTTATCGCGTACCGACCTGACTACATCGGACCGACCCGGGAAGAAGCGCACCTGGGCCAGAATCTTCTCTACTGGTTTTTCGCACCGGTCAAATCAGCGGTGAGGGCGAGACAAATTGGCCAGGCAATGATCGAGGTCACCGCGCGCGGTCCGGAATTTCGCAACGGTGACATCCTCAGGACGCGAAAAATAATCCGTTATAGCGACGCCTACGAACGGCGGCAGCCCTTCGACGAAAGCAACGAATAACGTGTGCGGGCCTTCCCCTCCGGGCCTGCTTTCGAATCGCTACTTGGACTTGGCTGACATTGCCTCATCGAGCATTGCGATAAGCTGTTCGCGCGTGAACGAGAATTCCTGCCACTCGTTGAACTGCGCAACCTCTCTTATCGCTGATCCGATCGCCCATTTGGCTTCACTCTCATCGGGTACTACCATGTAACGCCGCAGCGGTTTCTCATCGAAGAGGGCATGCATAGCGGCTTCGGCGACAGCGTCCGGCGCTTTGTAAATACTGCGATCGGCTGGCCACTCCATAAACTTTTTGAAGTCTTCCGCGTAGGGCGAGTCTTCCTTGACGTAGCCTTTGTCTCGCATGCGTTTGTACGCCGTTGCTACGATTTCGGAATCATAGTTGCCAGGCTCGATTACGCTGACTTCAACACCGAATCCTGCCATCTCAAGGGCCAGCGAGTCCGTAAACGCCTCGATAGCGTGTTTGCTCATGCTGTATTGACTAAAGAATTTGCTGGAGCCGATGCCGGATATAGAGCCGATCGTGGATATCCTGCCCTTTTGTTCGATGATCATCGGCGCGAAGGCCTGGGTTACGCGATACACACCGAATACATTCACATCGAACAACCATTGCGTCTCCTCGATATCAACATCCGTAACCGGACCGCCGATATAGACGCCGGCATTGTTCACCAGCCCGTAAAGTCCACGGCCCGCATCACGGATCCTCGCGACCGCGGCATCGATGTCGTCCTGCACGGTTACGTCGAGCCTCACCGCTTCAATGTTTTCGATCTTGTTAAGGCGATCTATGTCGGCCTGTTTGCGCGCGCCTGCATAAACAAAGTAACCATTCTCTGCAAGCTCTTCCGCGATGCGTAGACCGATGCCACTGGTTGCGCCAGTCACCAGTACTGCCTTCTGCGCACCATGATGTGCTGCATGGGCCGCCGGCAGGAAACAGGAGTAAGCAAATATAGAGACTGCGAGGACTGCAGTAAGTGTTCGAGTCAACATTGGTAGGGCCTCTTGTGCTGGCTAGTATTGGCGTATTCGATGGTAGCAGACCGCGGGTCGCCGCAAAGAGTTACTCGTTGTTGACCCATTTGCGATGTTGCTGTCCTATAATTAATGCTCTCCTAACGAATCGATCCTCATGCGCCTCACTCAGATAAGTCTCGCTAATCCTGCTGCGATCGCGATCGTCGCGGCAGTTACTGTGATGCTGGGCGTGCTGTCTCTGGTCACCATTCCGGCGCAGCTGCTGCCGCAGATCGAAAAACCGGTTGTTACGGTTGTAAATGCCTGGCCGGGTGCCTCACCGAGAGAGATTGAATCCGAACTTACAGTGCCAGTGGAAGAAGTTCTGCAGGGTACGCCGGGTATGACGGAGATGATTTCCTGGAGTATGCCGAATTTCGGTTTCATGCAATTGGAGTTTGCGCTCGAGACGGACATGACGCGCACTCTGATCGAGATCATCAGTCGCCTCAATCGTCTTCGACCGCTGCCCGCCAATGCCGAGCGACCACAGGTGAGCCTCGGAGAGTGGGGAGACTCCAACGATCAGCTCATCGAATACTATGTGCAGCAGCTGGATGATGATGAGGAAAGGCTCACCGAGAACAAGCGCTACCTTCGCGAAGTCATCGTTCCTGAACTCGCGTCGCTGTACGGTGTTTCGCAGGTTGACATGTTCGACGCCGGCGGCAATAGCAGTGATCAGTTGCAGATCATCGTCGACCCGTACAAGGCGGCCGAGCTCGGCATCGATATCGCCAAAGCCGCGGCGCGAATCGGGCGCTCCGCTGACATCTCTTCGGGCGTTGTCGACGTCGGCCGGCGCGCGTACACGCTGCGTGTCGAGGGGCGCTACGATATCGATGAACTCGCCGGCCTGATCGTCGAGTGGCGTGATGGACTACCGATCAAACTCGGTGATCTCGCGACAATCAGCTACGGTCCGCCGCAACGCGAGGGCTTCATTTATCACAACGGCCACAAGGCGGCACGCCTGGCTATCGCGAAGACCACCGATGCCAACGTACTCGAGGCCTTGAAAGGCGTGAAGGCACGTCTCAACGAACTCAATGAGACCGACTTCAAAGAGCGTGGTCTGCACGCCGAGTACAGCTTTGATCCTGCGCTCTATATCAATCGATCGATCCGCCTTCTCACCGGCAACCTGGTCGCCGGGGTCTGCCTGGCCATCGGAGTGCTGTGGCTTTTTCTGCGGCAATGGCGCGCGACCTTGATCATTGCCATGGCGATCCCGATTTCGCTGCTGGGCACCTTCGTCGTGTTATCAGCGGCCGGCCGATCGCTAAACGTAATTTCGTTGGCCGGGCTCGCTTTCGCGACGGGCATGGTGCTCGATGCCGCCATTGTCGTTCTTGAGAACATCGTTCGCCTGCGAGAAAAAGGTGAAACTCACGCGAGCGCCAGCGATCATGGCGCGAGCCAGGTTTGGGGCGCGCTGCTGGCCTCCACGGCGACCACGGTCGCGATTTTCATTCCGATCATGTTCCTCAAAGACGTCGAGGGACAAATGTTCGCCGACCTGGCGTTAACGATCGCCATCGGTGTGTCGATCTCCTTGCTGGTGGCCATTACGATTCTGCCAACAACCGCGCGCTACTGGATGAGAAAGACGCCGCATGATCCAAAGGGGGGAGCGGCCTGGGATCGAATAGCCGATAAGCTGATGTATCTGACGCGCAGCCGCAGCAGGCAAGCCGGTTGGATCGTCGGCCTGATGGCAGGCTCGATATTCCTAACGATAGCGCTGTGGCCAGAGAGCAACTACCTGCCGCCCGTGAAGCGCGATACCGTCGACAGTTTCCTGTTCTTTCCGCCCGGAACCAACGTCGACACGGCCGACCGCGAAATTGCGCAGGTTCTCAAGCAGCGTCTCGAGCCGCATCTCAGCGGGCAGAAGGAGCCTTCGGTCCGTGACTATTTTCTGTGGTCTTTCCCGGGCGGCGCCGGCGGTTGGCTGGCGATAAACCCTGTGAAGGGCACAGATCTCGAGGCCTTTCAGAATATCGTGCAAGCGGAGATTATCTCGGGCATCCCGGATGTGTTCGGCTTTACGATGCGGCGCAGCCTGTTCGGCGGCTTCGAAGATACCAATAGTGTCGAGATGCGGCTGGCATCCACAGATCTGGATGCCCTGAAGCCGGTCGTCGCGCAGTTGATGCAACTTATTCCGACGACGCTGCCGGGGGCATCGGCGCAGCCGCAGCCGGACCCTTTCGCCGAAGCTAACGAACTCAGATTCGTTCCCAATGATGTGCGTCTTGCCGAGGTTGGCTGGACCCGGGAAGACCTGACCAGAGTCGTCCTGCAACTCGGCCAGGGCGTCTGGCTTGGCGAGTACTTTACCGGCCGTGAACGGGTCGACATTTACCTCAAAACCAGCCGCTTCGAAACCCCGGAAGCCATGGCTTCCTTACCCGTGGCTACGCCTCTGGGTGGTGTGGTGCCGCTTGGTAGTGTCGCCGACATCGAGATCGCGCCGTCGCCTGCGATGGTGATGCGCTTCAACCGGGCACGGGCCTACAGCGTCATCGTCAACCCCCCGGAAGGCATGTCGCTGGAAGGGCTCGTCGAGGAATTGAAAAATGCGATCGCGCCGCAGCTCAGTCACCTGATGCCGGCGGACGGTGTCATCCAGTATGCCGGCAGCGTCCAGGATCTCGAGCGCGCCATCGGTACACTTGGGGTCAATTTCCTGATTGCTATCGGACTGCTGGTGATGATCATGGCGGGGCTGTTCCGCTCGCTGAAGGACGCGATTCTGGTTGTGATTTCGATTCCGTTGGCGGCCGTGGGCGGGGTGTTGGCGATTACATTGGTTAACGCGATCAAGTTTCAGCCGCTGGACCTGCTCGGCATGATCGGATTCATTATTCTGCTGGGGTTAGTGGTTAATAACGCGATACTGCTGGTTGCGCAGACGCGCGCCGCGGAGGCGAAAGGAATGACGCGTGTCGATGCCGTACATCAGGCGCTGCGTTACCGCCTTCGACCGATATTCATGAGCACCCTGACCAGTCTATTCGGTATGCTGCCGCTGTTGGTCGTCCCGGGCGCCGGCAGCGGTATATACAGGGGTATGGCGGCGGCCATCGTCGGCGGGATGAGTGTATCCACGCTGTTTACGCTGGTACTGCTGCCGAGCCTGCTGCAGTTGACGGCTGGGTCGCAGGAGTCCAAAGCGACGCTTGCACGGGTAGAATCAACACCATGAAATACGCGACTTTTTGTGCGGCTACTACGCTGCTGGTCTTATCGCCGATCGCATGGGGCCAGGACGGTCCGCCGGCATTTCCACCGGCAAAAGTGCAGGTCGCGACCGCAGAGCTGCGCAACATGGCGCCGGTTGTCGAGGCTTCGGGTACCGTCGTGAGCGTGAACGATTCGCGCATTGCCGCGGAAGTAGAAGGCGTGCTGACGTGGATGGCCGATGTTGGCGACGCCGTTGATGCAGGTGCAGTTATTGCCCGAATCGACCCGCGCCTGATGCAGGTGGAAGTCACACGAGCACGCGCTAATGTCGCGCGACTCGAGGTAGATCTGGGCTATCGCGAACGACAACTCGCTCGAGCCGAGGAACTCGCGATAAACAAGAACGTCTCGGCGAATCTTCTCGATGAATCGACAGCAGAGCGCGATCAGGCCATACATCAGCTCACGGATGCCCGCGCACAGCTCGAGCGAGCCGAGGGTGATCTCGCGCGTACCCGAATTCGAGCGGCGTTCGCTGGCCACGTGGTCGAAAGACTTGCGTCGGTGGGTGAATACATCGGTATTGGCGAAGACGTGGTGCGACTTGTGGATACCAACCGCAAAGAGATCGCATTGCCGGCGCCTATTTCCCTGACAGCTTTCATCAAGCCGGGTCTTAAAGTGCGGGTGAAAAGCGGCCGTGTCGAACGCGAGCACGAGGTGCGTACCGTCGTCCCGGTCGGCGACGATATTTCACGTATGGTTGAGATTCGTTTGACGGCCAGCGACAGCGACTGGCTGGTAGGCGCGCCGGTCCAGGTGAGCCTGCCCGCTGATACGCCGATGACCGCAATCGCGGTGCCTCGGGATGCGTTGGTTGAGCGCGGCGGTGCATCGTACCTGTTTCGGATCGGTGACGATGGCACGGCCGAACAGTTAACGGCCAATATTCAATCGAAAGTCGGTTTGTGGGTCGCGATCGCCGATGGTGTAGAGGCGGGCGACCGCATCGTCATTCGCGGTGCTGAACGCCTGGCTCCAGGACAGGCCGTCGAAGTCATGACGGACGCCAATACGCCTTAGTCACAAGCGCATCGTTGGCGTTAACCGGCGACGTACCAGTCCGGTAGTTCAAGGCCTTTCGAACGAAGAAACTCCCCGTTGAAGAGTCGCTCCATGTAACGCGTGGCGGAGTCGCACAGGATTGTCACGATCGTATGACCCGGTCCGAGTTGCTCTGCCAGGCGCAATGCGCCAACAACGTTGATGCCACTCGAGCCGCCAAGAACCAGGCCCTCATTACGTATCAACGAGTAGACCATCGGGATGGCTTCCGAGTCCGGAATTTGCCAGCTGAAGTCAATTGGCGAGCCCTCCAGGTTGGCGGTAATACGGCTGTTGCCAATGCCTTCGGTTATCGACGATCCCTCTATCTTCAGTTCGCCCTGTGAGAAATAGTGGTTAAGCGCTGAGCCACCGGGATCTGAAAGCCCAATCTTGATCTCCGGATTGAAAGACTTGAGCGACCGACCAACGCCACCGAGGGTGCCGCCAGTGCCAACCGCACATATAAAGCCGTCGACGCGTCCTTTCGTTTGCGCCCAGATCTCGGGGCCGGTTGTTTGTTCGTGAAATTCACGATTCGCCAGGTTCTCGAACTGATTCGCCCAGAACGCACTGCCGGGCCTCTCCGAATTCATCTGTGTCGCAATGTGGCCCGAGGTGTGAACGAAGTGCTCCGGGTTCTTGTACGGGACCGGTGGGATGAGTCGGACGTCGGCGCCGTGAGCCTTGAGCGTGTCGACTTTCGACTGACTTTGGTTGTTCGGCATGACGATTATGGTTCGGTATCCGAGCGCGCTGCCAACCAGCGCAAGTCCGATACCCGTATTGCCCGCAGTTCCTTCGACAATCGTTCCACCGGCTTGCAGTTCGCCGCTGGCTTCCGCTGCCCTGACCATACCGAGCGCGGCGCGGTCCTTAACCGAGCCGCCCGGGTTCAGGAATTCAGCTTTACCCAGTATTTCGCAGCCGCATTCGTCGGACAGGCGATTGAGACGAATCAGGGGTGTATTGCCGATGCAATCGACGACGGATGAACCCTTAGACATGGACAGGCCTGCACTTGAGCGTCATGAGCAGGGCGATGAGGCCCACCGTCACAACGGTAACTAACAACCAGCTACGCCATTTCACATGTATTCCTTATTTCTGCAGGTCGGCATCGCGATGACGCGAACCGAAAGATTATCACGGCTGGCCTGCTGTTCGGGCTTGGTTTGTCGCTGTTTTGCTACACCCAGGATCGTGACGCATGTCCCGAAATGGCGCTACGATCGCGATACCATCAATGCACTAAATTTCATGCTTGTTTGAGCAGTCCTGGTTGGTATATTCATGGCGGAAAGTTCGTACATAAAGTTAGGTGCAGTACTTGTTCTTACGGCGCTCCTGGGCGCCTGTGATGTGCAAACTTACGATGATGCTGTCGCGAGTATTCAGAACAACGCGCCCCCACCGCCGCCACCCCCACCGCCACCACCCCCACCACCGGGTGCATCATTTGGCGCGAACTTCTCCGAGATTCAGGCTGTCTTATTTACGCCGACCTGTGCCAGTTCTAGCTGTCATGGTGGTGGCAACCCGGCTGCCGGGCTCAACCTCGAGGCCGCGAGCAGCTATGCAAACCTCGTCGGTATTGCCAGTACTCAGGATGCCGGGATACAGCGCGTCAATGCGGGCGATCCGAACGCGAGCTACCTGATCGCAAAACTGGAAGGCACTGCGGCTACGGGTAATGTCATGCCTCCAAGTGGCGGCATCCCACAAGCGGACATCGACGTCGTTCGACAATGGATAAGCGCAGGTGCTGTTGACGATACGGTAGTCGTACTGAACCCGATCCAGGTGACCTCGCTCACGCCGGCACCGAATGCAAACCTCACAACACAACCGATGCAGATCGTCGCCGGCTTTTCGCGTGACCTGGATGTTTCCACGATCAATGCGCTGACCTTCACGGTGTTCGCGAGCGGCGGTGACGGTAACTTCAACAGTGGCAACGAAGTACAAATAACGGCCGCAAACATCAGTGTGCCCGGTGCCAACCAGGCCAGCGCCGTTTTCGACCTGACCGGCGTCACCCTGGCGGACGACACTTATCGTGTCACGCTGCACGGCGATGGTGCCAACGTCATTATGGATTTGGACGCAAATGCGCTCGACGGTGAATTTTCGAACTTCCCCAGCGGCGACGGTACCGCAGGTGGCGACTTTATCGTGGACTTCTCCATAACGACTCCGGTCGTTCCGCCGATTCGGGTGGTGTCGCTAACACCCGCTCCGAACGCCAATCTAACAGCACAGCCGACGGAGATCGTCGCCGGCTTTTCGCGTGACCTGGATGTTTCGACGGTCAATGCGTTGACGTTCACATTGTTCGGAAGCGGCGGTGACGGCAACTTTAACAGTGGCAACGAAGTACAGATAACGGCCGCGAATATCAGCGTGCCCGGTGCCAACCAGGCCGTCGCCGAATTCGACCTGACCGGCGTCACCCTGGCGGACGACACTTATCGTGTCACGCTGCACGGCGATGGTGCCAACGTCATCATGGACTTGGACGGGAATGCGCTCGACGGCGAGTTTTCGGGTGCGTTCCCGAGCGGTAACGGAACGGCAGGCGGTGATTTTCTGACTCAGTTCACGCTTGCGACACCAATCGTGCTCGGCCCGACACTCGACCAGATTCAGGCGCTGATCTTCACGCCGATCTGCTCCGTTTGTCACTCGGGCGCAGGCAGCACGAGCGGCATTCCGGATATGGACCTAACCAACGCCGATGACGCGTTGTTGACACTATTTAACGTACAGAGTTTTCAGGATGGCAACTTCATCCGCGTTGTGCCGGGTCAGCCCGACAACAGCTACCTCGTGCACAAGCTGGAAGGCAACGCCACTGTCGGCGGTGTCATGCCACCGGTAGGTATGCTGGGAGCCGCCGAAATCGCTGCGGTACGGCAGTGGATTACGGACGGCGCTCTGCGCTAACCAAGCTCCGCCCCTCAAGTTTTTCTCAACTCAGGTCTGAAAACTTTTCGTTTGAGACTTTCCCCGCGCTTGCCTAACCTAGGCATGTCGACCCGGAATGCCGGTCTCGGTGAGCTCTCGTAACGCATTCTTGACCAAAGAAAATCACTGCCTGGCGCTCACAGCTTAAGCAGGACATGCAAAGACACGGCCAGCAAGTCGCGTCTCTGCTAACCAACACTTGGAACGACGGACAAACCATGCCTAATGCCACTGTATTCGACGTTGCCGATCTTGCTGGCGTCTCCATCAAGACCGTGTCACGTGTTGTGAATAGCGAGCCGCATGTGCGTCCTGCCACCAAGGAACGCGTCGATCAGGCCATCGCTGCGCTTAACTACCGGCCCGACGCGTCGGCTCGGTGGCTGGCTGCCCAGCGAACGCCCCGTAGTAACCCGGCTGCCGGCTAATTCTCGCTGGGCCTACGCCAGTGTCTTCCCGCAGTGTGGACACTCCCCGGGTACGTTGTGCCGGGCCTGATGCATGATGCTGTCGAGTAATTGAAGCGCCTCGTTACTATCGAGTCCCAATTCCTTGCGCAATTCCTCGAGCTGCCAGCGCTCCGTCTCGTCGATAATGCCGTCCTTCAGGAATGTCTGTGCGTACTGATTGTATTTTTGTTGTCGGCCCCTGATGTTCTCGGCGAAACCCGAGGCCATGATTGCCGCAGGTAAGGCGATCATGCCGATGCCTATCAGGCCGATGAACCCGCCGAACATTTTTCCCAAGGTCGTCACCGGTATGACGTCACCATAGCCCACGGTTGTGAGCGTCACGATCGCCCACCACATGGAATCAGGCATACTGCCGAAGGTCTCGGGTTGCAGTTCGTTTTCGAGCAGGTAAATGCCACCGGCGGAGATGACAAGCATCGTCAGAAGTACGACCAACGCGGCGAGCAAAGCATCTGCCTCTTTCTGAATGACATCCAGCAGTGCGCCCAGTGCCGGCGAGTAGCGCGTGAGCTTGAACAGTCGAAGGAGCCGTAATACGCGCAGGAAGCGAAGGTCTATTGCCAGGTAAAGGCTCAGGTAGAACGGCAGTATGGCGATCAGGTCGACCAGCGCGATCGGGGTCAGCATGTAGCGGAGTCGACCTCGGATCGGGGACCTGTCCTTCGCCTCCTCCAGGTCGATGCTGCTCCATACGCGGGCGAAATACTCGATCGTGAATACTACGACAGAGAAAATTTCGAAATACCTGAATGCCTGTCGATATTGCCGATACAGTGGATCAACGGTCTCAAGAAAGATGGCAATGACATTGAGCGATATCAAAAGGATGAGCAGGAGGTTTACGATCTGGCTTGGCCGGTCTGTGTAATACCCCTGTTCGAGAAGCTCAGCTATTCGCTTGCGCGGTTTCATAGTCATCCCCGGTTTGATGAGCGTTGGACTTCTTTGATTCTATACACACTGTCTTCCGTCCCATAGTATGGTGCAAAGCGCAGGGTGCAGGAAGAATCGAACACGTATAATGCATTCGCCGGGAAGAGATTTTCGGCAGCGAACATCGAACCGGTCGGCGAGTAAACGGTATCGGGTTCTTCCTTAGCTCGCTTCGGTTTGGCCTAGTCCGAGGAAAAGACGCTATGGCGTTATTCAATAAAACCTATCATCCCGCAGGTACCGCCCCGGGGACGCTGATTAAAGAGCGTCCCGAAGACGCGAAGCCCTTACATATCCGACTTATTGACTACAACGTCGACGAGATTACTGTGCTCGATGATGCAACCGCAGAGGATTGCGGGCGCTACCTGAGCCGTGAAACGATGACCTGGGTGCATGTCGAGGGTCAGCCAACTGAGGAGGCTTTGCGTAAGCTCGGCGCGTCTTTTGGACTGCATGCGTTGGCACTCGAAGACGTTCTCAACACCGGCCAGCGGCCTAAGGTCCAACCATTCTCGGACCACCTGTTTGTCGTGATGAGCCTGCCGGCGGTACAGGATTACAGCGTCGAGATGCATCAGTTCAGTCTTTTCGTCGGCGCCAACTATGTCATTAGCTTCTGCGATGCAGCTTTTTCCGTCTTCGAGCCCATTATTCAACGACTCCATGTCGTGGGGGGGCGAGTGCGGTCAAGGGGCGCCGACTACCTGATGTATTGCCTGCTGGACATCGTTATCGATCGTGCATTTCCTGTACTGGAAAACTTTGGTGCAGAACTCGAGGATATCGAGGAGCAGATACTGGATTTCGCCGATCAGGAATCGTTGGGGAAAATTCACTTGATGAGGCGCGAACTTATTCTGTTGAGGCGTAATCTGTGGCCGCAGCGAGAGGTTGTCAATCAGCTGTTGCGAGACGATAGTCCGCTCATCGGCAGGGAAACGGAGGTTTACCTGCGGGACTGTTATGACCACACAGTTCAGGTCATGGATTTGCTCGAAACATATCGGGATATGGTCGGCAGTCTCCTGGAGATTTACTTGTCGAGTGTCAGTAATCGCATGAATGACGTAATGCGGGTCCTGACTGTGATTGCGACCATCTTCATCCCATTGACGTTCATCGTCGGCGTCTATGGCATGAACTTTGACCGCAGCGTCGGCCCACTAAGCATGCCGGAGCTTGGCCAACCACTGGGTTACGTTTTTGTCTGGGTTGCGATGCTGGTGATTGCTGTGGGCATGATGCTGTTCTTTCGCAGTCGCAAGTGGTTCTAACTAGCGACATTTTAGAAGAAACGTTTCGAGGGATGTTGTGGATGACCCGCTAAGCACTATCAATAGCCTCAGCCTGCCGCTAAGGCTCGCGGCCTTCGCCGGCCTGGCTGTAGCGACGCACCTTGTCGTTATTCTGGTTCGCCAAATCGTCAAGAACGCTTTTCTTAGTAAGCAGGTAAGACGTCATCAGAAAATGCGCTCTATTGCGACGTTGACGACCAGCGCGTTGGTGTTTTCGCTGTATTTCTTTTCCATAGGATTGATCTTGCGCGAGTTTGGTGTCTCCCTGACTGCCTATCTCGCCAGCGCGTCGGTTGTCGGCTTGGCGATCGGCTTCGGTTCGCAGGGTATCGTCCAGGACGTGGTGACAGGACTGACGTTTATCTTTTCAGACCTTATCGATGTCGGTGATCTTGTCGAAGTGTCTGGCCAGACGGGCGTTGTAAATGCAATTACGATGCGCTTCGTTGAGCTTGAAAACGCCATGGGCGCGGCTGTGTTCATTCCAAATCGGACTATCAACAATGTGATTAACTATCCGCGCGGCTACATTCGCTGCCTCGTCGACGTAACGCTCCGCGGAGACGATGCGACTCGCAGCGCTATCGAAGCGATTGCTCTAAAAAAGATGAGCCTGGTGCCGCAGCAATTCTCTCGTATTTGCATTACCGCGCCGTCAAGTGAGGGTCGCATAAAATTTGAATCGGGTAAGGAAATACTAAGAATCAAATTTCGAATCTGGCCAAACCGCGAGAAACCGATCGAGACGACTTTTTTCCAGGAGCTCGTTGCCGAAATTACCGAAATCGATGCAAACTACAAGCCATGGATGCTGGCGATCAGCTACGAGGTCGAAACGCGCGCCGCGCAGAAAAATGAGTCGTGGCCGTGGAGGCGAAAGGTCGTATCCAACCGCTCGGCGCAATAACACCCTGTATCGAAGAATGACTGGTTGCGAACTGGAGCGCTATCGATTTTAGCGACACATCGTTCTGCAAGCGATATCGCATCTGCGCTTTGCCAGCCTCAGTGTTATAGACCATCGTCCGATACTTCATCCACTAGTGACCCGCACCCTGTGAAGCCAACCCTGCAATGGCTATGGAAAAACCGAACATGGCGCCTATCGGTAGACAAACCAATGTCAGGGGCGTCAGGTATTTGTAGATCTTCTTTTCTAGCGCTGTTTGAGCAAAATATCTCATGGTAAAGATGTATACAAAGATCCAGAATACGGTGGTGATCGTTATCATTGGTTCAGAAACTACGATACGTATCGCTATTTTGAGAAAATAGTCAAACACATCGCCTATCTCTCGCAAGGAAAGGCCAACCTCTTCCGTAAATATGCTTGCACCGATTAAACCAAACAGTAGGACCACGACCGCAAAAACAACAAGCATCGATATGCTTGATTCAAGCCAAAAAAGTATGCGCTTAAGTAGTATTGTCTTCGCCATTTCATATTCTGCCGAACGCTTCAAAAGCCCAAGGGATAACCACAACGAGTGTTTGCCAGGAGCAGACCAACAAAACTAAAAACAAATTAGAATCGAACCGAATCAAAGGCACATCATAGCGGCAAGTCATGGCAAATTATGAGCCGCTGGTCTCGGTTGTTTTGCCCGGAAGAATTCTTGTGACGATCCGACCGGCACCGACCAGCACGCCACCCGCGAATATTCCGGCGAGGCCGTTGAAGGTTACAGTCGCGAGGATGCCGGCCAGATTGCTTGCGACCGGGAGGCCGTGAGCCAGTTCTTCGACGAAGTGCAACGCCTCAGCAATTGCCGGCACGCCGTGCACGAGGATGCCACCGCCGACAAGAAACATTGCCGCAGTACCGAGAAAAGACAAGGCCTTCATGAGTTTCGGCGCCATGCGAAGAATCCATCCGCCGAACCAGTGCTGCAATCGGACCCATCTTGACTCGCCGTGTTTTTCGATAAGGTGTAAGCCAGCATCATCGAGCTTGACGATGGCGGCGACAAGGCCATACACACCTATCGTAATCAGAGCAGCCACTGTTGTTAGCACCATGATGCGCGTAACAAGGTCTACGTCCTGGACGGTGCCGAGTACGATTACAATAATTTCGGCTGACAAAATTGCGTCTGTCCGTATCGCGCCACGAATGCGTTTTTTCTCAAAGGCGACCATGTCAATTTTCTTGTCGCTAACGGCTTTCAGACGCTCCTTGCGTTCTTTCGTGTCTTCCGACGGTGGGTGTAAGAGGCGGTGGGCTACCTTTTCGAAGCCCTCGTAACACAGGAATGCGCCGCCAAGCATCAGCAGCGGCGTAATTGTCCAAGGTAAAAAGGCGCTCAATGCCAGTGCGATCGGAACCATGATCAGCTTGTTGAGGGCAGAGCCTTTGAATACAGCCCATACGACTGGAAGTTCTCGCTCGGCACGCACACCGGTTACTTGCTGCGCATTAAGGGCCAGATCGTCCCCGAGGACGCCCGCAGTCTTCTTCGTGGCGACTTTGGTCAGTAGCGCCACATCGTCAAGTAGCGTGGCGATATCGTCGAGCAGGGTTAACAGGCTGGTACCGGCCAAGAGAGGCTCCTTAGGTGATGGGTTGCCAATTAGGCATCAAGCATGGGGTTCTATTCAAGTTGGATCGGCAGCCTCGATGTCTCGCTCAACGGAATGCTCATTTCGCAACGAAGGCATCGATTTCTGAGACTAGCTCGTCTGCTATTGGTAGTTCGGGGTCACTATAGGATTCAATTTGCTCGTTTGTATCGGGGCCGACCATCTTCAGGACATGATTCATCCCTTCGATAATCTTCAATGATGCTGTTGTACCGGCTGCCAGTAGCCGTTCGCCATCCGCGATATCAATTTGGATGTCGGTTGACCCGTACAGGAGCAAGAGTGGAACGTCGAGTTCGGCTACCACACTGGCAGGATCGTATTGAAACCAGGAAATCAGGTAAGGCTGCACGTTCTCCCGAAATAATGCGTTCAGTTCCGGCGGCGGAGAGCTGACTGTCTGGCCGTTATTCAAGCGACTTAGAATCGTCTCGGTTTCTGCCAGCAAATCTGGAGGAAGTCGTTCTCTTATCTGATCAAGTATCACCTGAGACGCCGGCCTGCCAGACCCGGCAATAGAGATGACACCAGCCACCTCTATTTTCGACGCTGCCAGCAAGCCTATCAGCGAGCCCTCACTGTGGCCCACGATGTAAACAGGCGCATCAATCTGTCTCTGCAGAAATTGCGCCCACAGCACTGCATCATCGACATAGGTATCAAATCGAAGATCAGATTCTGCCAACAATGATGATGCGCTGCCGCCAATCAGCCTCTTGTCGAAGCGAAGCGAGGCAATGTTGAGCCTGGTAAGACACTCAGCGAGATATCTCAGGCTGTTGTTATTGCCCGGCAGACCTCGAGAGTTTCCGTCCCGATCGGTTGGGCCAGACCCCGCGATTATGAGCGCTGAAGCCCTTGGGCTCTCCGACTCCGGAATTGTCAGCGTCCCTGCCAAAACGCCTAGGTCCGTCTCTATCTGGACGTCACGGGATTGCGCCTCTGCTACGAGCGGAAATAACAGTGTTAGCGCGACGATTGAGCTGAGGTACTTCAACACATCGTTTGCCATTGTGATCCCACAATCCTCAGGAATATCGTCGCTGTGACAAATAGCTGCGACGGGTTAGCAGCGGTCAGGCAGCAGTTTATCAAATGATTGTCCGTAAGCGGCGCCTAGCGAAAGGCATCGGGCAGTAACCCGGCTAGTCGATCCGCTCGCGTCGCCGCAGAGCGCCGGCTCTATCGCCCTGCGAAACCACCCAGAAGTTTTTTCATGTCTGCAAGCATGTACCGAAGGGTGCCGGTCATCAGTACAAATTCAGCGTCCATTCTGGTCAGTGGATCGCCGCTGTCGTCGCCTTCGTCATCTGCCCCGAGGAACCGCATTTTCCTGATGACGCCTTCTTCATCCAGGACGCAACTCAGCAAATTGTCGTAGACGATTGCAAGATGCGTTAGTCGCATACCGTTCGCGACGTGCTCCTTGATTGACTTGTCTGTCAGGTCAAAGTCACTCCATCGAACAATCGAGCGAACGTCCGCAGCATCCTGCATGCGGCACTCGCGGCCCAGCGAAAACTGGCTTGGTGCGCTGCCGAAAAAGATTTTGTTCAACAATTCTCCGACGGGGCGGTTGAACTGCAACGGGTTGATGGCTACCTGATCAAATGGCGCGCGCAGGTGCAACAGGAACCGTTCAGTTGCGGCATTTTGTCCTGCATCTACGGCCAGCACCTTTTCCTTGATATCGATGTAGCCCGAGATGCGGTCTGACTTGAGCATGGCCTTCGGCAGCAGCTCATCGCGCGTTTCAGCTTTTAGGCGGCGCTTCTCTCGTGCATTCGGTTTCTCATTCATGCGGGCACGATACTCGTCGATGCGTGTCTCCAGCTCTTCATTGATGGCAGAAGCAGGCAGTACGCGAGACTGGCTGCGAAGCCTGATCAGGTCCGCACCGTTGACTCGGCGCGCGAGTGTCTCGCTGCTATCTACATCTATCGGTACCCAGCCGGAGCTGCGTTCTGTCAACGGGCCGCAGGGTTTGAAGGCAGATCCCTCGAGTCTCTCCGATACGGCGTCTTCGGATTCAGGCCAGGCGCCTTCCAGGCGAAAGAAATGGGCATTGCGAAACATTGTTGCTCGTTATTATTTTGCGGGCCGCGCAGTATCGTTTCTCAACGACGACTTGTCCATCCCGATTCATAAATTCCTGCCCGAGCTACCCGGCCTGGACGCTACTTTCTTTCCGGCGTTGCCAGGTCCCGGAAAAAATCAGCGAAGTTTATTGTGGACAGGTCGCGCAGTTCTCCGGCGTCCAGGAACGAACCGTTACACGAGCTACATGTTTCGAACCAAATGTGCCGCTGTCGGGCGTCAACCACGCGCACCATCGCACCGCTGCATCGCGGACACTGGTAGTCATCCATTGCGTTGCTCCTGCGGCCGACTGATGCATCGCCGGTGTCTATGGCCGCCGCTGCCTCTTTGTCTCGCAGAATTTCGATCTCGCCGGCGTCGAACCATATGCCTTTGCATATTGTGCAGCGATCGATTTCCGTACCCTCGTAGTCAACTTGTTCCATATCCGCGCGGCATTTCGGGCAACGCATGGCGCCCGACCAGAATGCACCGGCTTCCGCTCCGGCAATAGCGACCGTGTATCGACGCGCCGGTTTTTTGCGGCTACCGTCGGCTTCGGGCTCTACCCGGTGACGGTGAAAGAGCAGTACGACAATCATCGCTGTGACCAGCACGCTCATCATAGTGTAGGACTGAACGTACGTGGATTTGTCGGCGACGACACCGTAGATCTTTGAGCCGATCGCGTGACCGAGGTTTGCGACCGACATGTAAACGGCGAACTGTGTTGCGGAAATACTGCTGGAACAGATGGCCATTGCCAGTGCGATGGTCGAGACCATTACGATTGGCAGCATCATCACGTAAATCGATAACATCACCCGGACATATGTCGTGTCCTGCCAAAGCTGCTGAGTCTGTGCCAGTGTTAACGCGTGTATGCCGACTAGCGCAACCGTTATGACCAGCATTCGTTTTGCGCCGGCGCGATCGATCAGCGGCCCAATGCCGAGCGCGGCGACGGCGCCAACCAGGCCCATTATCGCCACGAGTTGCGACCACTGCGCTGTTGTATAACCAAACAGATTTATCGCCGCGATAGGCATAAGCGCCTGACCATAGCCGTAGATCAAGCCATCGAAAAACATGATGGCCATAACGATTAGGCTGGCGCGCGTCCATAGCACCTTATTGACGGCTTTGAAGACCTTGCGAAACGAAACGTCGGCTCGTGCAACGGATGCTGCTGCACCGGCGGACCAGGGCAACGATCGTTCGCCGCGGCGTTCGAGAACGAAGATCATCGCCAGTACCCCGAGTGTGGATACTGCGGCCGCGAGTATTGCGGTCGCGGCAAGTCCCCATGTTGTCAGAAGCACCCCGGATATTGCGGCTGTAACACTCCAGCCAATCGCCTTGCCAAAACTCATGAACGCGTTAAGGCGGCCTTGCTCCCGTACGGGAGTAAGATCGATGGACATGCCATCGACCGCTACATCCTGGGTTGCGGCAAAACTGTTTATGAGCAAACCGATCAGGGTCAACAAGCCAATTTCAGTTGAGGGGTCGTCCACGAGCATCAGCGCCAGCAACGAAATCGACAGGCCGACCTGCGCAGCAATGACCCAGGGCCGACGCCGGCCCATGACCAGAAATTCATAGCGATCCATCAAAGGACCGGTAAGCAGCTTAAAAGCCCACGGCAGAACAATGATGGCGAGATAGGAGGCGATGTCCGAGGCGCTGGCGCCTTCGCTGGCTAACCAGGCGGGTATTGCAATACCAAGCAAGCCGGCCGGAATACCCTGGGAGAAGTACATGAACGAACCAGTCGCATAGCGCACACGCGAGCTGTCCGAGAGGACAAAAGTAGTAGACATGCCTGGGCTCCCCAACCTTATTTTTTTTATTAATTCGATACTAGCGGGTTTTTGAGCGGCCAGCACGAACAAATCGAACGTCTCAACGACAGGCAAAGCTGATTCAATTCTCGTAGTATGACTGACCATTAACCAGCGTCGCGTGGCACGTATCTGGGTGTACGCTACCAGCAAGCCGGTGCCGGCCGGCTTGCCGTCTACTGATCTGGCCGCGTAGATTGCAGGAAAAAAAACAAATGAGGCTCGGAATGAAAATTACAACGACTCGAATCATTACATCCCTGTTGTTTCTCGCTGCGACCGCGGTCGCCGCCGAGCACAATCAACTCAAGAACACGGATATTTTCGAAATCGAAAGGGCGATCGACCCGCAGATATCGCCGGATGGATCACGGATAGCCTACCTGCGAACCTCAATGGACATCATGACAGACCGCCCGCTCTCGAATATCTGGCTGGTAGACGCGGATGGCAGTTCTCATCGGCCCTTGCTATCCGGGCCGCAGACCTATGGCAGCCATCGCTGGTCCCCGAATGGTGATCGACTGGCTTACGTGACAACTGTCGACGGGCGTGGTGCGCAGATTGCAGTGCGCTGGATGGATACAGGTCAGACCGCAATGCTGAGTAACGTAAGGAATGCACCTTCGTCGCTGTCGTGGTCACCCGACGGGACACAAATCGCATTTGAGATGTTCGTTGACCGGGAAACGCCACCGCTCGCGACGCCTCCTGAGGCGCCGGAAGGCGCGGAGTGGGCGCCGCCGGTGAAGGTCATTGAATCGATCTATTATCGCGGCGATGGTGAGGGCTACCTCGCTACCGGTAACGCGCATGTTTTCGTGCTTTCGGCTGAAGGCGGTACACCGCGCCAACTGACAGAAGGCGATTACGACCACAACGGTCCATTGGCATGGACCGATGATGGCAAGCGAATCGTTTTTGCGGCTAACCGAAAAGAGGACTGGCAGCGCGACCCGCTGGAGTCCGAGATTTGGTCGGTTAACGTGGTCACCGGCGATCTGGTGCAGCTTACCGACCGCGACGGCCCGGATTTTTCTCCCACTATTTCGCCGGATGGCCGGAAGATTGCGTACCTCGGATTCGATGACAAGAAAATGGGTTACCACAATGCCGGTGTTTACGTCATGGATGTCAATGGCGAAAACGAAAGGCTGTTAACTGCTTCCCTCGATCGCAGCGTAAATGACGTTCGATGGGCAGGAAGCTCTAATCGTCTGTATGTGCAGTTTGACGATGAGGGACGAAACATTATCGCGACATTGTCGATGAACGGTGACGTCAGCATGGTCGCAAACGACGTGGGCGGGGTCTCCCTCGGCCGGCCGTATACGAGCGGTGGATTTTCGGTAGCGTCTAACGGGGCTTACGCGTATTCGGCGGGAACTACAGATCGGCCTGCTGATGTTGCGGTCGGACGCGGTAATCGAACGACTACGAAGCTAACCGCATTGAATGAGGACTTGCTGGCGCATAAGGAGCTTGGAACGGTCGAAGAAATTCGCTGGCCTTCGTCGGTCGGGGATTTGGAAATACAGGGTTGGCTGGTAACGCCTCCAGGTTTTGACAAGAACAAGAAATACCCGTTTATTCTCGAGATTCATGGCGGGCCTTTTGCGACATACGGTCCGCATTTCGCCGCAGAGATCCAACTCTATGCCGCGGCGGGCTATGTCGTTCTTTATTGTAATCCCCGTGGCTCGACAAGCTACGGTTATAACTTTGCAAACGAGATACACCACAACTACCCGGGACAAGACTATGACGATCTGATGTCCGGTGTCGACGCGGTGCTCGAAAGCGGCTTTGTCGATTCGGAGCAGCTTTTTGTAACCGGCGGATCAGGCGGCGGTGTGTTGAGCGCATGGATTGTCGGCAAGACTGATCGTTTCGCGGCGGCCGTAGTGGCCAAGCCGGTCATCAACTGGATAAGCACCGTGTTAACGACCGATATCGCAACGTTCATGCCGCAGTACTGGTTCAAGGACCCACCCTGGGTTGACCCGATGCCGTACTGGGCGCGCTCACCGCTGTCGTTGGTCGGCAACGTCACCACACCGACAGCCCTGCTCACCGGTGAGCAGGATCATCGTACGCCGATCCCGGAGTCGGAGCAGTATTACCAGGCATTGAAACTCCGCGATATTGATACCGCCATGATTCGCGTGCCCGAGGCGTCCCACGGTATTGCCGCACGGCCGTCGCAGCTCATTGCCAAGGTTGACAATATCCTGGCGTGGTTCGAGCGGTATCGGAAAGAATCGTCGGAGTAAGTCTTGCGACGAAGAGCGTGGCGCGAAGGGCAAGCGATATTTGTCGACTGGTGCTGGCGTGTCAATGCAGATCCATCAGCATCGGCAGCACAATACGCTTGATCACGCTGAGGCCGACAACACCAATAAGGACGACCACCAGCGTCATAAGGTCCCACTCGTTCAATACGAGACCGAGCGCGAGTGCTGCAGCAGGTGGGTGTTCGGTGCGTGTAAAAACCATCGTGAACATGGCCAGCGAAATTGCCAATGCGCCGAAGACGATCATGACGGCGTGATCCCAGGTACCGTCCAGCGTGAACAGAGAATAGAGGGACGACATTGCGACGCCGGATACCAGGCCGACAAAATAGCCGCCGACCAGGTGGCGCGGGTCGGAATGCAAAGATCGAGGTACTGCGAAGGCAATAAAGGCGCTCGCCCCTAATGAGGCGATCAGCACGGTCTGCGTCACGGCATCGAGAACCAGCAACAGTATCAGGACACCGACACCAGCAAGGCCGCACTGCAAGCCGTATCCCTTGAAGTTATCCAGTCGGAATTGGCTTTGATAGTCCATCGTGTCCCTCAGCGATATTTCGCAGCGAATGGTCTGGCTTACGCACCTACTGACCCGGATGATAACTTCGTTTGGTACGACGAGTAACATCGTCTCTGTAGAAGGCAGCATCCTTGAATTCGCCATTCGCATAGAGTTGCGCCTGGTCGTCGAAATGCGGTGACTCCGGATGGCCGCTCTGCCCACCTGCCAACAAGGTCTTCGCCCGGACTTTCTCGCCGAATTCGACGACGGCAACGAAGCTGTTGCCGCGCGTGCCATAGATTCTGTCGGTCGTTTGTTGACCTCTCGCACCAAAGGCAGCCAGCGATCCCCAATAGCTTGACGCCATATTGCCTACTGGCAGCGACGGCGCATCATCATCAAATGCCTGAACGATATCGCCATTCAGGCGTTGGTAACGATTCACCTCCGACCATGGTGTATCCCATTGTCCGAAATCGGATTCAAGTTTCGCGACCACCTCCGAGAATATGGACAGTCGCTCGTCGAGTGGCGATCCGGTGCCGAAATAATTGATCTTCTGCATGCGTGACGCATCCTTCATGCGCGTCGGCAGATGGCCATTCCTGAGGTAACTGGCGCCGTAAAAATGAGCGAGCGTCATGCCTGAGGATTCGCCTGCAATACGCAGATCCCAGTTGCGAAGAGCGTCTATCGCGTCGCCTACCGAATCGTCTCCTGTCCCGGCCTTGTCGTAGGCCTCGATGAGTCCAGGTATCAGTTTTTCGAATCCCGGCAGGTAGGGGTCGTAGGCGAGTGAAATCAATTTTTCCAGCGTTAGTCCGGATTGCCCGGTCAAAAGCCGTGTGGCGTGAACGCCGCGAAAATTCTCTGGCGCGGTCGCCATGTAGTTTGGGTAATCTTTCTGTTTGGGGCTAAATTCTGCTGCCGCAGTAAACGGCGTTGAATTGCAATTCTGAATCCAGCCGTTCGGCGGATTTAGAAGGGTGATGGTCTCATCGACAGGGTGCAGTCCCTGCCAGTCGGTCGCCGGATTGCTACCGTCGACCGGCTTCGAATAGTCCAGAAGTGGGTCGCGTTTTGGTACGAAATTGCCATGGTAATAAGCGATGTTACCGCTGGAGTCTGCGTAGACCGTGTTATTTGACGAGTTGGTGCGAATATTCATCATCTCGCGAAACTCTTCGTGCCCGCTGAGTTTGGTGCGAACAAAAGATTGCTCGAGGGCATGCACCGGGTCCCAGTTGATCTTCGTCGCTACCCATTTGCCGTCGAATTCGTGCGTAATCGGCCCATGGTGCGTGCGGTACATGGGGAACGTGCGCACCGACATGCCGTCGCCGTCCTTATATTTCAGCGCCACACTGGATACCTGTACGGGCCGTATTTCATCGCCATACCGATACATGAGGGTACCGTCTTCGTTGAATACCTCCTCGACAAATTCATCCATGAAATCGACGCGTGTGGACGTATGCATCCAGCCGGTGTGTTCATTGAATCCCTGGTAGACAAAGAATTGTCCCCACGTCACTGCGCCATATGCATTAAGTCCCTCTTCGCTTACAACATGTATCTCGCCACGAAAGAACAGCGATGTGTGCGGGTTGATCAGCAACAAGGTGTTGCCGGATTCGGTCAATTTCCCGGAAATCGCAAAGCCGTTAGAACCGGCGGGCTCGGATACAGTGCGGTCGCGTACCGGATCGTTCGTTGACACCGCAGACTGATTTTCGCTGCCGTAAAACGCCCTGATGCCGCCCAACGGTATCTGTTCGATATCACCGCCGATGGAGCCTTCGCTGAAGAACATTGGCATCCACGGCTCGAAACGCGTCAACAGGCGAGGCTGCACCTCGGGATGTGTATGCAAATAATAATTCACGCCGTCCGCGAAGCTGTCACAGAGTGACTTGAGCCAGCCAGGCGCCGATTCATAGGCCGTCTTGGCTTCGTCAACGGTCATATAAAGCCGGGCGCGCAAGTCGCTGTAAAGCGCCTCCTCACCTTCAATTTCAGCGAGACGACCGGTTGCCCAGATGTAGTTTCGCTCTACGCGATTGAAGTCGTCTTCGCTTTGCGCATATAGCATGCCGAAGACGGCGTCGGCATCGGTCCTGGCATAGATGTGCGGTACACCAAAATCGTCCCGGATAATCGTAACGGCCTCGGCGCGCGCCTTGAGTCGTTCAAGCTCGTGATTTTCAGGGCCCTGGTTGCAGCCGGTCAGCAGCAGTATCGATACCAGCGTCAACGTCGCAACAAAGAAGTTCGATCGCATTTGTTCCCCTTGGCATGATGGATCTAAGTGTCCGGGCTACTGAAGATCATGCATTAACTGTTTCGTAACTGCCAGATCGTCCAGCAGCTGGTCGTGACCGCCTGGCCTTCGAAAACCACTAGTCAGATGCGAAGATTTCTGTTGAGGGTAAGGTCAGCACTCTGCAATTGTCTTGTCGCCGGGTACGACCTGATCGCACGCTACAAGCGTACTGTCATACTTGAGCCAAGGCGCGAAGTTTGGCCATCAATTGCCCGGCACTCGCTAAAACCGGTTCAAGTTCGGCGGCGTTCTTTTTCCACTTGTCAGGTCTGGGCTCAGTGAGCGTGTATTTCGAAGGCCGCAACGGATTGGCGGCAACTTCGTGCATGCGCGGACCGAAGATAATCTCAGAGAACGCACACAGTCGTTGTAGCTCTGCACCTGTATTAGCGAGCAATGAGTCGTACTCGATTGTGCACCAGCGCTCTCTCGGCAGAGCGCTCAGGTCGTCCAATATGATCCGGTTGGTAGTCGTCCATTGCGCGGCTGTAATTTCGGCGAGCGAGCTTGTCGTCAGCTTTTCCCAACCCGGAATCAACAGGTGTGACCAGGGATTCTGCGGCGGCCAGCCCGGTAACCTCGGATAGGTTACATAGCGCCGCGATCGCCAGGAATCCAGGAGACTGCTGATGTTCTGGCGTGGATCGCGGAACAAGAAGATAAACCGTGCATCTGGAAAAGCCTTCAGGATGAAGGGAATGCGCAAGGCGTTTTTTGGCGTCTTCTCTAGGAAACGCACTTCGCTGGGTCGCGATATCGCCGAAAACTGCTCCATCGGCTTGCCGTCGCAGTTGACCAGGTCTGCAATAAAGGAGTTCTTCAAGGTTTGAATAATTTCAGGCGTAGCCATTTCAGCGGTCAGGCGGTTGCTCGGGTTTTCCTGGCTTGGCCGTAATGAACCTATGCTCTCAAAGTGCTTGTGGCTTTCGTCTCCGACCGACCATAGCTCGCGGTTTACAGCGAGTGTTTCAAAGAGCAGCGTGCTGCCGGAACGCGGCGCTGCGACGATAAAGACGGGCCTGTCGAATCGCAAATTGTCTGCCGGAACTGCTTGAGCCGTGGCGGCGTTGCCTGTCTGTGCGAGATTTTCCGGTGTCAGTGCTGCATCCAGAGTGTACGTCGCAGCCTCAACAAATGACTGGTTATTGGAGCTCAGCACCATAGCTGAATATTTTTCGGCCAACTCTCGCCGAAACCCGTCCCGCAGGCTCTTGAAGCCAGCAAAACCATCGAGTGTTGTGCCATGCACCATCCACTGCGAGTGCCAGTCGTGGATGAAATCTGTTGTGCGTGATTTCAATAAGCCGACGTGTTCCGAATCATTGATGGTGCTTTCCGCGACATCATCGACCAACTCCTGAAGATCAACGCGCAGTTCGGTCGGTGGAATCACGGGCAGGCCCGCGAAACCCTCAAATCGCAATTCGGATTCGCTCGACGGGTCGAACGCTACGTGCTCCATAGCGCTGTCTCGACCATCGATCATTCTCCAGAGCTCCGACGATCCTACCGTATCGATCACGAGGTGAATTCTCGCGTGTTCCGAGCGGTTTTCGACAGAGTGTTCCAGCCAGTTGTTGAAGGTCCACGACTCCCCGGCAGCCATGTGTACTTCTTCAGTGTCGCAATAAAATGCGACATCCGGTGTGGTGATGATCGGGATGTGAATCCGCAGATGGTCGCGCCAGAAGTAATGAGCATCGGTGTGCTTTGTGACTGACGCACCCGGGGCGAGCCGCATGAGTCGGGAGCGCCCGATGACCGAGTCAAAGCGACCCATAATCTGCCGGATGTAGGGCGCCCGTTGTAGCCGTGGCGAAGGTTTCATGGGTCCGGAAAAATCGTCGTTTTCTTCGCCGTTGGTGGAAACCAGCACCAGCGATGAGTTTCCCTTGAATCCCGATATATGAGCGCGCCATTCGTCCTCGCCGAATTGCGCAATTTCCTCAGCTAGTCGCTGATGGTCAAAGCTCAGCGGGAGCTTGATAAATTGACGGGCTAAACGCATGGATTACGGCGGTAGTCTGAAGGGCAGGGTGGCCCGGGAGTACCCATTCTATCCTCAGCCGCACTGACAAAGTCAAAGTCGTGCGGCCAGGCGACTGCCTTGATCAATTGCACGTTTGGCATCGAGCTCTGTTGCTACATCGGCGCCGCCAATTAGATACGTCGGGATGCTGGCAGCCTCCAGCGGTACCTGCAGATCTCGCAAGGGCTGCTGACCGGCGCACAAGACGATGTTATCGACCTCGATCCACGTCGGCTCCTCGTGTTTCTTGCCATAGGTGATCAGGAGGCCGTCGTCAGAGATTCGTTCGTAGTTGACGCTGCCGATCATCCGCACATTGTTCATTTTCAAAGTGGCGCGGTGGATCCAGCCTGTGGTCTTGCCGAGGTTTGCACCGTGCTTGCCGGCTTTTCGCTGCAGCAGGGTCAATTCACGGGATGGCGCTTCCGGCCGAGTACGGTTGGTTGCGAGGCCGCCTCGAGCTTCTGCAGGATCGACGACGCCCCATTCGGCAAGCCAGTCCTCAAGATTCAGGGTCGGAGAGTGGCCGTCGTGCAACAAAAACTCGGCGACATCAAAGCCGATGCCGCCGGCGCCGATAATCGCGACGCGCTTGCCGACGGGCACGCGACTCCGGAGCACGTCGATGTAGCTCAACACCATGGGATGGTCCTGGCCCTCGATCCGCGGATCCCTCGGCACGACGCCGGTGGCGATGATCACACCATCATGAGCATTGGCGACCAGACTATCCCGATCGATACGAGTGTTGAGATGAACGCGCACGTCCTTGAGCTCCAGCTGCCGCTTGAAGTAACGCAACATCTCGTGGAACTCTTCTTTACCGGGAATCACCTTGGCCATGTTCAGCTGGCCGCCGATCTCGTCAGCAGCCTCATACAGATCGACCTTGTGCCCACGCTCAGCCAGCACCAGCGCGGTAGATATGCCCGCTGGTCCGGAGCCGACAACCGCGAAACGTTTCCGTGCGGGTGTCGCCATGTAGTTAAGCTCTGTCTCGTGACAAGCCCTTGGGTTTACAAGACAACTACTCAACTTGTTTGAAAAAGTATGATCCAGACAGGCCTGGTTGCAGGCTATGCAGACGTTGATTTCGTCAGAACGATCCTGCCGCGCCTTCTTGACGAATTCCGCATCGGCCAACATGGGTCGTGCCATCGATACCATGTCGGCGGAACCTTCTGACAGTATCTGTTCGGCTGTTTCCGGCAGGTTGATTCGATTCGAAGTCACCAATGGGATCGTCACTTCAGATTTCATCTTCTTCGTGACCCAGGTAAACGCACCGCGCGGCACCGAGGTGGCAATCGTTGGCACACGAGCTTCATGCCAGCCGATTCCCGTATTGATAATGGTCGCGCCTGCGCGCTCGATCGCCTGAGCAAGCTGCACCGTCTCCGCCCACGTGTTGCCATCGGGGATGAGGTCAATCATGGATAGTCGATAGATGATAATGAAGTCACTACCGACGGCTTCGCGAGTTCGTTCTACAATTTCGACCGGCAGGCGCATGCGTTGCGAAAAGTCGCCGCCCCACTGATCCGTGCGCTGGTTCGTATGTGTCACCAGAAACTCATTGATGAAATAGCCTTCGGAGCCCATTATTTCGACGCCGTCGTAACCGGCTTCGCGTGCCAGTTGTGCGCAGCGTACAAACGCCTTTATTTGTTTCTCAACACCAGCTGACGACAATTCCCTTGGTGTGAAGGGTGTAATGGGCGAGCGAATGCGCGATGGCGCTACCGCAATCGGATGGTAAGCGTAACGACCGGCATGCAGTATTTGCATCGCGATCTTGCCACCCTCCAAATGAACCGCAGAGGTAACTTGCCGGTGTTTGGCCACTTCTCTGTGTGTTGTCAGCTTGCCGGCGAACGGCTTGACCCAGCCGGCACGATTGGGGGCATAACCGCCGGTGATGATAAGGCCAACTTCGCCGCGGGCGCGCTCGGCAAAATAGGCGGCCAGTCTGTCGTGATTGTTGCCATCTTCCAGGCCTGTGTGCATGGAACCCATCAGCACGCGATTTTTCAGCGTGGTAAAGCCGAGATCCAGTGGTGTGAGCAGGTGGGGGTATTGGGTGCTAGTCAAGAAACAGCCTCTGTAAGTGAATTGTCAAAAGAACCAGCGCAAAACGCACAACGGTTAATCTTTTATTGAGCGGACGGCATGGCCGCCAAACTGGTTGCGCATCATAGCAAGTAACTTTGCGGAGTAATCCTGTTTGCCCTGGCTGGAGAATCGGGCCATTAATGCAAGGCTCATGACAGGTGTCGGTATGCCTTGTTCGATACCTTCGAGGGCAGTCCAGCGGCCTTCACCGGAGTCGGCGACAAAAGCCTGCACGTCTTCGAGCTGTTGATCGTGGGAGAGAACATCCGCGGACAGATCCAGCAGCCAGCTTCGGACGACACTTCCGTGCCGCCAGGACTCGGCTATTTCAGCGAGATCGAGCTCGAAGCCTTCGCGGCCCTTCATCAGTGAGAAGCCTTCGGCATAGGCCTGCATCATGCCGTACTCGATACCATTGTGAATCATCTTTACGAAATGGCCGCTGCCGATGGGGCCCGCGTGAACCCAGCCACGGTCAGCGGCCGGAGCCAGTGCCTCAACGATCGGCCTGACTGCGGTGAATGCCTCATCGGATCCGCCGACCATCATTGCGTAGCCGTTATCGAGGCCCCAAACGCCGCCAGACACGCCGGCATCAATAAATTGAATGCTGGCTTTCGCGAGCTCCTCTCCTCGACGCATTGAGTCCTTATAATAAGAATTCGCACCGTCAATCAAGATGTCACCTGGCTCGAGCAGCTCCCGCATTTGTTCGATATAGGACTCAGTAATATCGCCGGCAGGCAGCATCAACCAGACGAGCCGCGGCGCCTTGAGCATGGCAACGAGCGCCGACGCGGAATCTGCAGGCAGCAAACCGCATTCTGCGGCGAGGGCCTCGGTCACCGAAACATTGCGATTGAATCCGGCGACCTCGATGCCGGATTTACGCAGTCGCCGCGCCATGTTGCCACCCATTTTTCCCAGTCCGATCATTCCTAGTTGCATCGTAGTTCCTCTTGAAAACGGGTGCTCATCAGGCTATCGCCTGGCAAACAGGTAACCGCAAGCGGCGGAGATAGCGGTCAGGAAGGTTCCCCAGAGGATATCCGAGACGACCAGTCCGGTTGTCCAGCCTCGCAGTACGGCAAAATTAGTGAGGGTGAACGTGCCATACGCCATCGCACCGAGAACGGCACCGTTAATCAGGGCGGTTTTCAATTTGCCGGACACAGCCGCCGGTTGTACGGCAAGAATTACGATACCGGCAGCATAGGCGAGATAAAATAAGCCGCCTGCGACCAGATTGGGCTTGTCGAGCAGAAGGTATCCGATCGTATCCTGATAATAGCCTCGCACGACCAGGCCGATCCATGCGGCGTCAATAACCAGGAACGGCAACGCCGTTCCGATGTAGGCCTTTGCAAAATACATATGCCTGAGTCTACAGGCCGTCCAGAAACTCGACCAGTGCCTCCGCCGTATCGCTGTTGCGACGCGTGGAGCTTCCCAGGTGAGCCGATCGTTCCCTGCGGTCGAACCAGATGGCACCGCCGTCTTCCTGTGTCGGGCGCACCGACGCCAGCCATAGGGCCGTATCGGCCCCCGCTGCCGCGTCGCGCAGCACATGCTGGAAAAGTTTGCGGAATGCCGGAAGCGACATTTTTACGCCCTCGGTATCCACCCACCCCGGATGCATCACATAAAAGCGCCAGTCTCGATCCGCGTAGCGCTCCTGCCACCATGAATTCAGTACAACCTGCGCGCGTTTTTGATAAGCGTAGGCGAGCACGCCGTCGTAGTGCCCTGGGTCGAGACAGTTGAGCTGATCAATCTTCAGCGGCACGTTATACATTCCGCCGGACGACATGTTGATTACGATGGCGTCATCAGCAAGCAGCCCGCGCTCGATGAGGCCTTTAGTGAGCACATGGTGATTGAGAAGGTTGGTGGCGAAGGACAGCTCATGTTTTTCAGTGCTGAGTTGATGCTTGTTCAGAAGCACGCCGACGTTATTCACCAGAACGTCAATCGTCGTGCCGTTGTTGGACGCTGCGAGTTCGTCGATCAGGCGCTCGACTTCCTGCGTCCGTGACAAGTCCGTTGGGCGAGACGTAACATTCTCGCCGGTATCTTCGATCAGTTGCGAGAGTTTCTCTGCACTGCGTGCCACGGCAAGTACACTTGCACCGTGTGCGGAAGCGCCCTCAGTAATTGCGCGACCAATCCCGCCTGAAGCGCCGGTCACCAGCCAGTGCTGCTCACGAAAATCGCCTTGCCGATCTTTCCAGAATAGACGCTGCTGGCGGAAACCCAGCGCGCTGAAGCTGTAGGCAAAGCGACTGAAGAAGTACAAGCCCTTTAGTGCGTCACTCATTTTGTCGAGTTCATCCTAGTCTTGTACGGCCGGGATCGCCTTCAGGTAAGCGGCAATCGCTTCGCGGTCGGCCTTCGGCAGCATCGCCATGTTTTCCTGCACCGCAACCATCGAACCACCTACAGTGTCGTACTCGGGCGTAAAGCCGCTCTCAAGGTAGTAAGCGATGTCGCTGGCTGACCAGTCGACTGTGTTTTCTCCAGCCGGTGTGATGTTCGGTATGCTGCCGCTGCCCTCGGGGTTGGGGGCACCTGCTAGCCAGCGGTTCTTTTTGACCCCGCCAAAGATGTCGCGTGGTGTATGACACTCGCCACAATGGCCCATGCCTTCTACGAGTTCCTGGCCGCGCTTCACTGCCCCGTCCGAGGCCTCAAAGAGTAAGACCGGATCGTTGCTGAGGTAGCGAAATTTCCAGGCGCCAATGCCCCTGCGCAGTGTCCACGGGAATCCAAGCGAATGTTCGGCAGGCTTGCCGGAAACAGCCGGTAATGTTCTGAGGTAAGCGCGCAAATCCATGATGTCTTCAACGGCCATCTTGGCGTATGACGTATAAGGGAAGGAGGGGTAATAGTGGCGTTTGTCCGGAGAGATACCCAGCTGCATCGCGTTGATGAACTCGAGCGTCGACCAGCGGCCGATGCCGTCATCTTCATGTGACGAAATGTTTGGAACTCGAAACACGCCGTAAGGTGTGTCCAGCTCCAGTCCGCCGCCGAGAAGCAGCTTGTCGTCGTCTTTTGCCCGGTTGCCGTCTACCGGGCTGGCGTGGCACGAGGCGCAGCCGCCAGCCCAGAAGACCAGCTCCCCAGCGGATGCATCCGCCAGGTGATCCGGAAGATCTTCCGGATCGAGTGGGCGGGGTTCAGTGACCCACCATGCGGCCAGAGCACCGAAAAAGAGCACGGCAATAATAAGCCGAGCTGCGGAGATCATAAGCTGCGTCTCAGGCGCTGGCCGCCGGACCTAGTCCTCTATTCGGTAACTATCGTGACAGCCTTTACAGGTCTGGAATACAGGCCCAACGACCGGCTTGGCAGCCTCGAGTGTCGTCGGTGCCGCGGCCATTGCGGCTTCGACAGATTTGCGAAACTCTGTGATTGCAGCCTCGAAACCAGGCCGGTCTTCCCAGATTGCGGGTGCGGCTTCGGTGTCCATGCCGGTCTCACTACCCACAGGGAACAGCTCACCCAGGTCCGTCGATGCGTCGTGCCAGGTTTGCAGAGATGTCATTACGACTTCTGCGTCGTAGTCGATTTCCCCTTTGAGCATTTTTCCAACGGGTTTTGCCGCCTTGCCCACACCCTCCATCAGTTCATGGCGTTCATGACGTGGATCCTCTTGCGGTTCATCATCCTCGGCGACGACACTGTTTTCGGATTTACCTGAGCAGGCGCCAAGCAGGACAAGGGCGGCGATAACTAAACTGAGGTTTCTGGCAACATACATTTGCTGATCTCTCCATTGCAGATATGCGGGGTCGTTTACGAATCCAGACCCGAATTTAACCAAGAACGACGAGACAAAGACAGCGCTGGGAAGGGTCAATTTGCACGATGTTCGAAACTATACCGTCAATGCTAGTGCCTCGAGCGCCATGAATTGCCCGGATCGTTTGGATCGATTACAGCTGCAGCGAACAGCTATGGCTCGTGGCCTCGGCACAGCGCTTGCTGCGACGGCAGGTCCTTGTCGCAGGATTTTGTGCTTCGCTTGCGACGCAGCGCATCGGCATACCACTCGTATTCGTCCAGGAATTTTCCGATGCGTTTCTCATAGGCCTCATTGAGGGCATTGCCTTCGTCATCGAAAGCGCTGTGCACCTGAGATACTGGAAAAGCGCTGGGAATGCTTGGTGTTCCGAGCTCGGCAAGAATTGCGCGCAGGTTGACCAGCGCGCGAACACCACCGAAGGGTCCGGCAGAATACGTGACAATCCCGCTGGGTTTGTACAGGTATTCGCTCTGAAAATGGTCGAGCAGGTTCTTAAGGGCGGCCGGGATGCTGTGGTTGTATTCAGCGCTCACTATGATGAAGCCGTCGGCTGATTGCAGCGCTTCGCTGATAGCCGCCATGTCAGATGGTGCCGACCCCGCTTCATACTCCTTGTGCATTCGATCCAGCAGTGGAAGATTGTATTGCTGTGAGTCGATCAGCGTGACCGAGTGAGCACGATCCTCGAGCTTTTTGGCGACAAAACGCGCTGCCTTTATGCCCTGGCGGGCCTTGCGGGCACTTCCATAAATGACAGCAGTGTTTAAGGCCATGAAACCGTCCTGATTAAGTGGAAAGCGAGACAATCCTCTCAGCTTATGGTGTTCGCCGCATGTCTTTTATGAAAAAAACGCAGCGCTCAAGTGTGATTGTAGGGGTCGAATCCGCCGCCAGGGCCGTCATCATCCTCGCTGAAATCCTCAGGGCTTAGTATTTGTCTCAGCATCTGCGTGCTGACGAGCTCGAGCTCCTCATTTACGGCTGCGGGCTCGACCACCGACTCTTCAATATGGGCGGCCTTCTTTGCGTTGTACTGCGCTTCGGTACCATCGAGGATGTGCTGTAGCTCTTCGTCGCTGATGATTTCAAAGCGGCCTTCGCCGGGATCGTGAGCAAGCACACCGTCTTTCCCCTGCGCTACCTCGTGAAGGTGGCTGGTCGTGGCATGGTCGTTATCATCGATAAGCTGTTGGAGCATTTGCGTCGATACGAGTTCGAGGTTCGCGGTTTTAACGGTGTCGTCCCAGACTGTGCGGCCGCGATTGTCTGTTTTGACTTTGGGTCTTGCCACAATCCTGGTGGTCTTCTTCAGGTCGTCATTCATGAGGCACCCCAATACATCGCTTCAAATCAAGTAGTTGCCACTGTAGGTCAGAGTAAAACGGTTTTCAATTTGCGCCTGGCGACGCGACCAGGATGCGGCCTTTCGAATTGCGACGATATACAATGCAGCCCCATGAACGAACGAAAAAAGACGATATCCCTGGTGCTCGGCAGCGGCGGAGGCCGTGGTCACGCCCATATCGGGGTAATTCGGGCGCTTGAAGAGCGTGATCTGGCCATAGTCAATATTGCCGGGACGTCCATGGGTGCCGTAATCGGCGGAATATATGCGGCCGGAGGGCTCGATACTTACACCGAATGGGCTTATCGACTCGACAAGAGTGATGTTATGAAGCTCCTCGATTTCTCGTTTACATGGACATCAATATTCAAGGGCGAAAGGATTATCGAGGTACTCAAGGAAGTCGTCGGCGATCGCCAGATCGAAGATCTCGACAAGGGCTATACCGCCGTCGCAACCGACATCGAAGAACAGCGAGAGGTCTGGCTGAACAGCGGCTCGTTATTCGGCGCAATACGGGCTTCAACGGCCGTACCGGGGGTGTTTGCTCCTGTCGAGCTGGATGGACGTACGCTCGTAGATGGCGGCCTCGTCAATCCGATCCCGATTGCACCGACACTTAACGACTCGACCGATTTTACGATAGCTGTAAACCTGAGCGGTTCTGAACACGTCCATGGACACGCAATGGAAAATGAAGCGACTCGCCCGAAGTCCAAATCCGACGGCAACTATCGGGACAAGATCTCGCAGTTCGTCAACAATCTATTGGAGAGTGAAGACTCCGAGAAAGCGGCACCGGATGCGGCAGATCTGCTCGTAAAATCGATTGACGTCATGCAGAGTGCAATAGCGCGATTGAAATTGGCAGCGTATGAACCGGATCTGGTAGTCAAGATCCCCAGGAATGCCTGTACCTTCTTCGAATTCAATCGTGCCGAAGAAATGGCCGACCTCGGCTATGAGCGAACCCGCAAGGCCCTGGAGGACAAGGGTCTTTGATACTGCGTTTTGCTGGCTCGCTACGGTCCAGTTTCAAGCGGTCAACCCTTCGCAACGGCGAACCATTGCTTCATGAATCGCTTGCCCTTAGATGTGAGAAAGACGCGTTTGACGCGGAGATTGAGGGGGTCAACCTTTAGTCTCAGGAGACCCGGTCCAGGAGTCTTCTTGGTCGTTAAGGACGAAAGGTCTGCTAGGTTTCGTGACAATGCGGTGATAGAAGTTGAATCGAGATGGCTAAGCAACTCGCGTTGGCTAAGTCCTTCGTGAAAATAGACGGCGATCAGGATAAGCAGCCTCTGCGCTGTAATGTCCGGACTGATTTTCGCACGGGCAAAGCGCAATGCCCGATCGAGCAGCTGCAAATTCTTATCGTAATTGTGCTTCGTCATCGCGTGCCGATGACTTCAGACAGGTATCTTCGACGAAACCCATGTGAGCGAACATAAACCTTCATGCATCCTCCTCAGGAACCAGGGCAGTTATTTTTGAGCCTGCCGAAACTTTCATTTTCTCTTCACCCACTGGAAAACGAACATGTCCGCTTTCTGTTGTGATGAAAAGGATTAGTCGTTCGGGATGTTGCTCACGGTAGTCGGCGTAACGAAAGCTGTCCGTTAGTTCGGTAGTCTTTGTCTTGAACTCTCCGACGAACAGCGCTAATAAGTCATTCATCGAAATCTCTCCGTCGAACAACACGCGTCCCGCTGATTGCCCGCTAACCTGGTGTTTCTCGTGAGATGACTCCGAATCTTGTTTGACGGTATAGACAGACTCGCGCCCGAACTCATAGCGATACTTGACGCAGGCGAGCTCATTGATACCGGGCCTGTGCGACAGTGCGAGCAAACGCCCCAGGCCAATCAGTTCCAGGTGCCTTTCCGCATAACTCGAGACCGGGCTGCCGTAAAATACGGGGATGCCGGCCATGCGCGCTTTGCTGATGCCGTCCCAACTCGTTGATGCGACCAAGACACGATGCCCTGCCGATCGCAGTGCCGCCGCGTAGGCGAGGGCAACCGGATTGGCGCCAACAATCAAGACGCCATTTGGATCCGGATTCGCAATTCCCAGCCATCGGGCAACAATGCCCCCTGAGAGGCTCTGAATAACGACGGTGCCGACAATGATAGTAAATACCATTGGCACCAGGTTCTCGGCACCGGGGTAGCCCATGCCCTCCAGGCGCAGCGCGAACAGGGCAGAGACGGCGGCCGCAACGATGCCACGGGGGAAGATCCAGCCGAGAAACGCCCGTTCCGGCCATTTCAGTTCGCTTCCAACAGAAGAGGCCAGCGCTCGCAGCGGGCCGGCGACAAACTGAAGTAACAGCAAGACGGCGATCGCTCCGCCGCCCAGTCCCGTGAGACTCGCGAAGTCAATTCGTGCCGCGAGGATGATGAACAGGCCCGCGACGAGCACGATAGTCAGGCTCTCTTTGAAATCCAGAATATCGTCCAGGTCGAGATCCCGCATGTTCGCCTGCCAGACGCCCATGATCGTGACTGCCAGGAGGCCGGACTCGGTTGCGACGCTTTCCGCGAGACCAAATGCCAGGATCACCATGGCCAGTGCCGCGTAGTCGCGCAGGTAGTCCGGCAGCCAGTGTTTGCGAAGGACCACACCAAACGCGTGGCCGATCAGCACGCCAAGCCCGGCACCGACCAGGATGATCATGCCCAGCGTGCCAAATAACTGCGATGTCGTTGCGGCCGTTTGTGTTACCACGATGAAGTTGAACACCAGAACCGCCAAGATCGCGCCCAGCGGATCGACCAGGATCCCTTCCCATCGCAACACGTTTGACAAAGCACTGGTCGGGCGAACTGTTCTAAGCAGAGGAACAATGACGGTGGGCCCGCTGACGGTGACTATCGCGCCGAACAGGGCCGCCAGATAGATGTCCCAGCCGAGCAGGGCGCGTGCTGAAAACGTCGCAATGATCCAGGTTATCAGTACGCCAACGGTGACGAGATTGCGCACCACATTGCCATGGCCGCGAATTTCGCTGAGTTTGAGCGTCATGCTGCCTTCGTAGAGTATGACGGCAACGGCAAGCGACACGATCGGCTCAAGCAAATCGCCAAAGACGGCGTCCGGATCGAGTAGTCCGAGCGTCGGCCCGACGACGATGCCGGTCAGAAGCAAGAAGAGAATAGACGGCAACTTTACGCGCCATGCTAACCATTGACACGCAAACCCGGCGACCACTACGCCGCTCAGTATAAAAAGATTGTCGCCGTGCATAACCGTGTGTGCCTCAATTGGAGCTAAAAGCGCATTCTGCGCTCAAACAAGAAAGAACCACCCCAAGGGGTGGTTCTTTGCTGATAAACAGGAAGACGGGACATGCTTTCCGTTGGTTCGCAACATTCGGTCTTGAACACGGGAGTGACGTTGTCAACGCCGCCTCACGCAGCCTTGCTGGTCTTTGACCCGGCGAGGTTCGCCGCGGCAAATTTCCAGTTGATCAGCTGATCGAGAAAAGTGTCAGTATAAGCTGCGCGATTGTTCTGGTAGTCCAGATAGTAGGCGTGTTCCCATACATCAAGCGTTAACAATGGCGTCATGTGCGTGCCAATCGGCGTATCGGCATTGCCGGTCGTCAATATGCGCAGCGTAGCGCCGTCCTGTACCAACCAGATCCAGCCACTGCCAAAGTGAGAGAGCGCCGCCTTTCTGAAACGGCGCTTGAAGCCATCGAGATCGCCAAATTCGCTTTCAATCATCTCCTTAATGCGCCCATCGGGTTTGCTTGCTCCGTTCGGCGACATGCTTTCCCAAAGGAAGGCGTGATTCCATGCCTGCGCCGCATTATTCAGCACGTCGATTTCCGCTTGCTCCCTGGCCTTGACGATAATGTCTTCCAGCGTCAACGCCTGCAAGGGCGTGCCGGCAACGAGTTTGTTCAGCTTGTCGACGTAAGCGCGATGATGCTTGTCGTAATGAAAGGAAAGTGTCCTGGCAGACACATAGGGTTCAAGAGCATCCTGTTCATAAGGTAATTTTGGTAAAGCAATAGTCATTGATAACCTCCTTAAGAAAGCAAAGACTAGCACAATAGTTGCGATATCGCAACTATTGCGAAAGCGTCCCTTGAGAAATGGCCAGGTGCAGGTGCCGGCCCAACTTTGGAAAAGCAGCTCAATAAGATTTCAGGATCACTTCCAGCCGACTTTCCACACGGCATTATCACCAAGGGCGCGCCAGTCCAGTCTTATTTCCCGATGGCTATATACCGCTTCGAGCACACAGCGTTGCGGTACGCCGGCATCGTCCTCCAATACCTTGGTAACAATAAAATGCTTCTGACGATTGCGTGGCTCTACTGCGGTCCACTTGCTATGCAGAAGTTTCTTGGGATTCACCGGGTTCATGACAGCACTTCGATCTTCGATAGAGCAAGAAAGTTCGCTAATCTTGACCATTCGTGGCCACAATATGACTGCGTGCGGATATCTACGAGCCAGGGACCCCCAATTGAACGAGGAAGAAGCCACCAATGGCAAGCGCGCCGGATACTGGAAGCGTTTCGAGCCAGCGTTGGTTGTTTTGACCGGAACGGTCCTTGCGCCTGTTTTGTTTGCGCAGGGCCTCGTGACGCGCCGGACGGTGCCGAAGTTGCCTGAGCCCCCCGGTGCGCGTGATGGCACAGACGGCGATGGGCCACCGTTGAGACTGCTGATACTCGGCGACTCGGCGGCCGCTGGTGTGGGCGCCTCACACCAGGACGAGGCTTTGCTTGGTCAGATCGTATCGCGGCTTGCCGGTGATTTTCAGGTTACATGGAGTCTGCGCGCCAAGACCGGCAATACCACCGACGCCGTCTTGTCCTCGCTGAAGGCTCAGCCGTCTCAACAATTCGACGTTGCCGTGACGTCACTGGGTGTCAACGACGTTACCGCGATGGTTGGACGAGCCCGATGGCGTCGGCAGCAAGCCGAGCTTCGCTCCATTCTCCGAGAGAAATTCAAGGTTGAGACTCTGTTGATCTCTGGCCTACCACCGTTGCATGGTTTTCCGGCGCTGCCACAGCCGCTGCGCTGGGTCCTCGGCGCTCGTGCGACGCAGCTCAATCATGACGTAGAGCGAGACGTCGCCGCTGAGTGCGATGCCGACTTTCTGAGTCTCCGCTTCACGGCCGACACATCACTAATGGCGAGCGACGGGTTTCATCCCGGACCCGGCATATACTCGCAGTGGGCGGAACGTGTAGCGGAGCTGGTTAACAGGCACCGACTTGCTTCCGACAGGCGTCTTTCTGAGCCCTAGCTGGGTTTCGGTGCGTAAACCGTGCACCAGCCCGTTCCCTTGACAGCTTTGCCCGGGAAGATCGAGCATCCTGCCCACTCGTCATCTGCCTTGCCCTGGTACAACGCGCAGTTAGAACATGCCTGGCCGGTCTTGAATCGTGTTTGCTTGGCGGTGTCGATCGTGGATGCGTCGTGGACGTAGGCCATCGCTTTTGCCTGCATGTCATCTTCGCCGAGCCGCGGCATGCCGCTGGGCTTAGGCGAGGCGTCCATTGCAGGTTTGGCGTCTGACTTAGGCGTCGCTGCGGCCGGGGCTTTGTTCTCGCCGCCGGAGCATGCGGTCAGACCTATCACCGGCATCATTACGGCGCTACCACCTACAAGTTTCAGGAATCGTCGGCGATTTTCTGTTTGGTTGGTTTTATCAGACATCAATTTTCTCCGGAAACCCGCAGCAGCGGGCGTGGTAAAAGTGCGCTCGATTCTGGGAAAGTACTGGCGGAAATGCAAGTGGCATTTTCGGATGGCAGCAGGGTTACCACTGCGCAATTAGTCCAGGGCAATTTTCTTCGGAATCGCGCAGTTGAAGTTGTCGCCTTCGGCCGGCTGACATTGCGGCGGAAAACCACGCTTACGCCATAGTTCCAGCATACCGTCGTTTCGAACCTGTTCCTTCCAGCGCGGGTGGTTATAGAACGGCAGGGTGCTGATCCAGGAAAACACGTTCGGCACCGCTCTATAGTCGCTGTCCCAGGCAAAGCTTGCAAAATCGGAGACCAGCTGTTCGTCATTGCGCAGGTACACCGGGACTCCCGTAGCACGGCCAAGGTCCAATTTGCCAAGTTCCAGCAATACGTCGTCCCTGGACTCCGCACTTCTTAGCACGTCTGCCACTTGCAGGAAGTCCTGTCTAAATTCCAGTCGAAAAGCGCCGGCAGCAATCGCTTCAGAAATTACAGCCGCCGCCGCTGCGAATTGTCTGCGCTGCAGGTAGATTCCCGTGAGGTTGAAATAGCCGAATACCAGCGTTTCGTCGAGCACGATGGCCCGTCGAAATTCCTGGGATGCGGCATCCGCTTCGCCCTGGTAGTAGAGCGACCGCCCCAGCGTAACCCGGTAGATGGCGACCAGGGGGTCCAGCTCAACGGCGTGTTCGGCGTGCGCCTGTGCTTCTTCGTAGTAGCCGACCTCCATCAGGTTTTGCGCGAAAGAATCCAGCGAGCCTGGATCATCAGGTAAAAGCTCGAGAGCACGTTCGTAGGCCTCAAACGATCGGGCCCAGTCCATCTTGATTGAGAGCAGAGAGCCCAGGTTCGAATGGCCCAAACCGTCGTTCGGGTTCAGCTCGATCGCCCGTTCAGCGGCAGCCAGCCCTATCGCGTGCCAACGTTCATGCAATTTTTCAGAGGTCTCGTTGGTGCTATAGGACTCGTACACTGAGTAGATTGCGGCAATCATCGCCCAGCTTGGTGCGAACCTGGGGTCGCGAGCCGTTGCTTCGTTGAGCAGTAACAACGCCTGATCCAGGTTCTCCTTGCCGCGTTGCCGGTAAAGCTGGCGGGCCCGCAGGAAGTTGTCGTAGGCGACAAGGTCCTGCGTGCGTTCTTTCACGAGCGGTTCTGACGTGGTGAGCCCCAGCGACTCCGTGAGCTGGCTGGCCACAGCTTTGGCGATCTCGTCCTGAATCTTGAAGATGTCGTTGATCTCGCGATCGTAGGTTTCAGACCATAAATGGAAGCCGTCATCGCCCCGTATGAGTTGCGCCGTAATACGAAGCTTGGTGCCTGATCGACGAACGCTTCCTTCCAGTACATGATTGACGCCGAGTGCAGCACCAATTTCGCGCAGGTCCTCGTTGCGACCTTTGAAAGAGAAGCTCGAAGTGCGCCCGGCGACCTTCAGTCCGGGAATCCTCACCAGCACATTGAGTATTTCCTCGGAAATACCGTCCGCGAAGAACTCCTGATCGCCGAGTTGGGACAGGTCGGCGAACGGCAGAACAGCAATCGAATTCTCCACTGACCCCTCGGGCGAAGCCGTGTCCACGTGCCGTTCTGCACCTGGTAGATAAGGTCGTGCAACGATTAGCACGCCGACAAAGACCAGGCAGCCGATGATGATCAGGTCGAGTTTACGACCGGTCTGCGATGTAATGGACTGGCTGCGATCGACGTCCTTCTCGCGCTTTACACCTTCAGGAGTCAGTTCAAACGCCCAGGCAAAGAACAAGGCCAATGGCAGCCCGAGAAGCAGGACGACGACCAGCGATTTCAGCGCCCAGGCCGGCGCGCCGAAATTTTCGAACGCGAACTCCGCCACCTGCGCGACCACCCAACCGATGACGACGTAGGCTGCGCCTACCCGGATGACGTTGCGTCTTCTCAGTTCAACGAAGAAAGACATGGATTACCCAATACCGAGCCGCAAAGCGAGGATTATAGCGGCAATCAAGCCATACCTTCAGGGTATTGAGTGCTCACTTTGGAACGACGCTGGCGAAACAATTGAGCGTCAAACGACCTTTGCGAAGATCAGTCGTTAGTAGCTCGGGTGCGGTGACGTGCGCGCTGTGGGCAATTTCTCCGGAATAGAAAACGAAGCGGTTGAAACGCGGTGGCACGACATACAATAATTCCGCCAGTTCGTTGGATTCCGAAATGTAGCGGGGCGGTTGTCGAAACAACTCGGTGTGCCTGGCGAGAAATTCGGCCGCGGCGCTCGGATCTTGCATATCCAGATCCAGGGCCTTGAAGACAATCTCCGGCTGTTTGTAGCGATAGAATGCTGTACCGCCTAAAGCTTCGTCTGAATAGAGGTAAACCAGCGCGGCATAGTTTCGCCTGGCCATATCACTGCGGGGATCTGTGTGACACAAGCGCTGGTAATTGGAGAGTTCCTCGGGCCTGAAGGTCACCATGGATAAGCCGGTCGACAAGTTCGCGTTGCCGCGCAGAAACGAGAACTCCTTGCTCATCCTGTTTCGAACGAATCGATCGAATTCAACGAGTGAATCCGTTTCGAGCCGCATCATCATGCCCGGGTAGCTTCGTTCCGGAATGGAGAATTGATCGGCATTCGCAGCCGCAAATTCGACGATCGCCTCAGGACTCTCTAGAAAATTGTCGACGATGACACAGAAGGAATTTTCCGCAATGGTCTGTCGGCAAATTTTCGCAGAAGAGTTCAGGCGAATTTTCGGCAGGCGGCTCATTCTGCAATGATACCGTCGATTGCCGTGGTAGATTAACCCGGAAAGTATCTAATTCATTCGCACACAGCTACATTGCTATTGGCCGAATTCGCCCATGACAGATCTGACCTTGGAACAACTGCCTTCGCCCAGAGAATTCTCCGGTATTTCGCCGCAGGAATTTCAGGAGCTGATCAATGACAGCTACGAGCCCCTGGTTCTTCGTGGCTTAGGGTCGGACTGGAATCTGGTCAAGGCGGCGAATGATTCGCCGGAAGCTGCGGCAGCGTACCTTAAGCAATTTGAAAGCGCTCGCCCGCTGCCGCTGGTCGTCGCGCCATTTGAATCGGGCGGAAGGCTTGCCTATAACGACGACTACACTGGTTTCAACTTTTCGCGTGAACAGGCGCCACTGTCTGACGGACTCGATCGTATTCTGTCGCGCTCGAGTGATAGTGAAGACCCATTTTTGTTTTTCCAGTGCGTACCGGTGTCGCTATCAGCACCAGGTCTTGCAAGTGAGCTGCACAATTCGCTGGTACCGGCTAGCAGCCAACCCCATATCTGGATTGGGTCACCCATTACGGTAGCGGCACATTTCGACGAAGCAAAAAATGTTGCCGTCGTTGCGGCTGGCCGGCGTCGGTTCACTCTGTTTTCTCCGGAGCAGGTCGAAAATCTCTACATCGGTCGGCTCGATGTTACGCCGGCAGGACAACCAATCAGCCTCGTCGACTTGAGGTCGCCCGATTTCAAGCGTTTTCCGAAGTATAGACAGGCCCTTGAGTCCGCCCTTTCTGTCGAGCTGTCGCCGGGAGACGCGATCTATATTCCGGCGCCGTGGTGGCATCACGTCGAGTCTCAGGAGCGATTCAATGTGTTGGTGAACTACTGGTGGGACGGCGCCTACGCTGCATCCGGTTTGCCTTTCACGGCGCTGATACATGCCATCCAGGCGTTCAGGCACCTTCCGGCCGGTGAACGCCAGGGCTGGAAGAATCTAATCGATCACTATGCATTTGAGATTCATGGCGATCCGGCAGAACATCTCGCCCCGCATGATCCGGGTATTCTCGGGCCCATGTCGCCACAGCTGGCGAAGCACATTGATCGCTGGCTCGCGCAGCAGGTTGGCCCCCGCGACAAGTAGTTATTGGCAGACGAACGGTAGGTTTCGGGCGATCAGCGGAAACTATCCGACAGGTGGTATTAGCGGCCCGACCACTGACATTCTCCCCACCGACATTGGGTCCTATGCTTAATCCTGAGAGCAAAATGCAGGAGGCATAATTATGTCAAGCTACATAAAGGCGGTAGACAGCTCCGCTGACGGACCGGCAAGGACCAAATTTAACGTCGACAGGAGCGGTGAGAAGGAACAGCCTGTTGTTGAAAAAATAGACGTTACTGCGCTGGAGATCGACGATTCCTATGACGCGGATTGCGATCCGTATAACAGTACGGGGCAGTTTCTCGTCGACGCGGTCAAGAAGAAGTTCGACGAATAGCCAAACCGCAAGCCAACCATAAACGGTAGCGCTTCTAACGCAGCAAGTCTGCGTATCGGTACGCGAGATGTTTCGTGAATGCGACCGCACCCCGGGAAAAACTCAGTAACGTGGTATCGTTATTGTCCAGAAACGCGGAGACCCCGGGGGTCGAATATGCGCTTCACACTGGTTTTTCTTCTCGACAAATTCTGAGTGGGTAGTTTGCGATCCAGGCTATTCGGTTAGTTCGAAAACAACCGTGACCGTCGCGTTAAAACTCAAATCAGCGGCGTTGTAGCTTTCCCCAGCGTCAGATTCCGCCGCCATGGCTCGCATGTTGGCGGCGTAGGGTACCGGCGGTCGTGGCGCGTTAGATCCGGAATTGATGCTGATAACCTGGCCTAGTTTCGCGCCCAAGGTCTCCGCGAGCTGCGATGCGTTTTCCTTCGCGTCATCGGCTGCAGCGCTAAGCGCTTTTCGATAGGTTTGCTTGCGCTTGCTACTGTCCAGATGTGGAGGTGAGACCTGGTTTACGCCTGCGCCCACAGCACCCTCAACAACGGCACCCAGCCTTTCGAGGTCCTTGATGACTACAGAAATCTGTCGTTCCGCAATGTAGCCGCGTAGTTCCTGCTCCTCCTTGTCACGATTCCATCGATAATCCGGGCGCACCGAGGCACCTGTTGTGTCCACCTGATCGCGATCGATATCCATACGATCAGTCATTTTCAGGACCTTTGTGGTTACGGCCGCGGCGGCCTTTTGCGCGGCAGCCAGCGTCGCCTCACGAGCAACAATCGACATCCGCAGCGTCGCTCGGTCCGGCTTTACCTCAGCGGTTCCAGTGCCATTGATAGTTATCGTTCGGGTTTGTTCTTCGGCCATAGCGCTCGCACCTATCGTTAACAGTAGAACCACAAACAGCGTTCTCAACATCTTCATTTCCTCGAGAGTCTTCCATGTAGCCTGGCATTTCAGCGTTTAGTGTCGCACCAATAGCAGCACCGCGGAATCTGAACGTCCGCTTTGCGGTCAATAGTTTACCAGCCCAGGTGGACTTCCCACGGTATTGATGACACACCGGACCATCAAACCGGGGCTGAACGAAGAAGTGGACATTTCAGAAAGCGAAATTGAGGTAATGGATTGGGCTTTTCAACGACGCTATGCCCATGATGCTCGCGACAATTCTAATCATTTCCTAAATATATTGCTGTCACTAATACCTATATTTCCAATACGCCAACGGTAGGGATGATTCTTTTTTCCTTCCTGTAACCGGCCCGTCGTATAGACACTCGGTGCTGGTTTCCTCCTGGAACGCGCCTTCCTCGGCATGCTCTCTGACCGCCCAGCTGAACTCCTTTGCAGCCGCCTTGCACGGCACATCAACGTCCTTGCATGATTCGAGCATGTTGTTGTAAAACTCTTCGTCACAATGTTCCTTATTGTGGCCATATGTCCTGTAGCCATGCCGGTAGCAGAAATCGTGTTGTACGCAAGCATCGTAAAATGTTTCCGCGTAATCGGAATGCCATGAGCCAACGCGCTTTGTCATCAAGCCGACGAAAATTTCGGCGGCTTGTATGCCTCCCGGAACTGAGCACCCCAACGCTCGCTCGCCACCGCAAGGGTAATCGGGGCGATTACGTGAACGCACATACAGCTCAGCAATTTCATTCAGCAAGAAACGGCGTTCAAGCGAGCTAATCGATTGGGCATCAACATGGCTGACCTGAAACTCTACATGCTCACCACCGAGGGTCTGCAGTTCAACCATATCGCCCGGCTTGATTGCCAGCGTGACAAAATCAGGGATTGGCCGCACCGTTTGCAGAGGCACACAAGCAAAAAGTAGCAATGCACTACTCAGCAAAAGAAGTCGAGCACCGTACCTCACTGGTTTGCCTACGGACGTGATTTCCGCGTAGTCTATCGGCGGATTTAGTTTTGTCGGTTGTGACATGATTTGTGCATGAATAGAACAATCGCATCAATTCTGGAATGTACTTAGCGATGTCTGCTTTGGGTCACTATGCAGTCAGTTGCTAGTCTAACAGCCCAGGGGCTGCTTCCGGCCTACGGCGGACGGTCAGCGCGCGATCACGTTAAGGGTCAACGAGCGAACATCAATCACCGAAACGAAACTGGACGCCTATGGTTGCGCTCGAAATTGTGTCGAAGTCGGAAATGAACGTATCGAAATCACCGCGGATAGCGAATCGCCTGTTCAGATTAAGAACGTAGCCTGCACCCAGGGCGAATCCGCTTTTTCCCCTGTCAAAATTCCGAGCAACCGAATCGATCTCGAGACTGCCCTTGAAAAGGCCGAGCCTAACCATCAAGTGCCCCCCATCACCGGACGGTGCAGGACCTGTGGCGTAGATGGCAACGCCACTGAATTCCGCCCGGGTTTCGGGAAGGCCGCTACCCTGAGTGGCGGTATCGCTGGAAAAGAAGACTCCTTCAATGGCGAGTTCTTGGCTGACTTCAACACCAATAAAAAACCGAGACCCTAACGGAAAATCGCTGACTGAGTAACCTGACCCTGCATCTTCAATTTGAATATTGCCGAGGCCGGCTCCAAAGTAGAAACCCTCCGCGACAACGGCTTCCGACGCTGCCAAGAGCGTTACGGTAACAATGATGGAAAGAATCCTTACATTCATTCGTGACCTCGCTATCGTAAATGGCCGGGTGTCCTAATTACAGGTTTCTGTTCGAAGAGTCGGAAACCTCTGCTTACTCATACAACCAACAGACTTTTATCGGTGCAGAACAAGGCCTGTCCGATCGTCCGGTATGGGTCAGTAACAGTCGTTCAAGATTCTAGCACCCGAACTTCTGCTTTCGGCCAGGAATAGCCGCTGTGACCTCCGCAGTCCTCGGCGAAATCCTGCGATATAATGACAAATAATCCGTCGGCAAAAAATCGTAAGGAAACTCAGGTGACTAACAAAGAAATCATCCAGGGGCTTTATCAAGACTTCGCAAGCGGGGACGTTCCCGCTGTTGTCGCTAGATTCGATGACAACATTTCATGGACAGAGGCCGACGGCTTCCCGCTGGCCGGCACCTACATTGGTCCTCAGGCGGTGGTCGAGAACGTATTTATGCGCCTCAGCGAGTTTAGCAACGATTGGGCGGTCGTCGTCGATAGACTTGTTGCGGATGGAGACACGGTCATTGCGGATGGCAAATACACTTGGAATCACAAAGAATCCGGTGATTCCTGTGAAGTAAGAATGGCGCACGTGTGGACGCTAGCGGACGGTAAGGCTATCGCTTTCTTACAACACGTCGACACCGCAATGGTTCGCGAACTCATCAAATAGCGACCGTCTGCTGTGGGTCAGTAGCAGAACTCCACGACTCTCCGAAAGCAGACGTATCTAACCGCGCCGGCGGGCGCATTGTCTTGCATCGAAAGGGCGGGGTGGGCAACATGCCTTCGCCGAACCGGCCATAGGACGATGGGCTGTCGCGGTAGCCTCTTAGCCCTGGTATTCGCTGGTGTCTTTGCTGCGGCGTCCTGGCGTTTGCGCGTTGCGGTTTTCCCGGCCATGTAATTGTGTGCTTATGTCGAAAGCAATATCAGCTGCGCGCCTGGCTCCAGCACGCCTGTCCTCGAATCTTTCATAGGTGCAATGGCAGGATTCGGCATCACAGATACTTAAGGGCAACCTGGGTGCCTCTTCGAGAAGAAATCGCTCATCCGTTATGGATCGTACGAACTGACAGCAGTCGTTGTTAAAGGCGATTACCCTAACGCCACGAAAGCCTTCGTTTGACGCTCTCGCTACATAATCTGCCGGGGGAGCGCCCCGTTTGTTTTTCCACGAAAACCTTGCCAGTAGACCCATGAATCAACTCCTTCGCTTGACCCCAGCACATTAGCAATCCGGCAGCAGAAGATCGTTGCCGCACATCTCAGCGAAAGGTGGAACTAAGTCTCGTCGATTGATGGACCGCTACTGTGTGGAAATATTCGGCGTATACTCGCGCCCCTATGTCTGACGTAAATTCTTTTAGCACGCTTAATTTGAAGCCTGCACTCCTGGGCAATCTCGCCGAGATTGGCTATACGGAAATGACGCTGGTTCAGGCTCAAGCACTGCCAAAGTTGCTGGAGGGTGGTGACGTACTTGCGAGGGCCAAGACCGGTAGCGGCAAGACGGCCGCGTTTGGCCTTGGGTTGCTCAACCAGCTGGATGCCGCGTCGTTCAGCGTTCAGGCCCTTGTCCTATGCCCGACTCGTGAGCTGGCAGACCAGGTAGCCAGGGAGATACGGCGGCTGGCCCAGGCGATACCGAATATCAAAATTCTGACTTTGTGCGGCGGAATGCCGCTCGGGCCACAGAATGCTTCGCTGCAGCACAGCCCGCACGTTATCGTCGGTACACCGGGCCGCGTGTTGAAACACCTGACAAAAGGTACCGTGAAGTTGGTTGATCTGCGGACCCTGGTACTCGACGAGGCCGATCGCATGCTCGACATGGGGTTCACAGATGAGCTGGATGCCATCCTCTCTTTTGTGCCTGACAATCGCCAGACGCTGCTCTTCAGCGCGACCTATCCCGAGGCCATCGCCGGCATGAGCGCCAAGGTACAACGTAATGCCGTTATTGTTGATGTTACGGATGAGGAGCTGCCTGCACGGATCGAGCAGCACTGGTTTTCCGTAACGCGCGAGAACAGAAACGAAGAGCTGCTGCGGGCGCTGCGTGCCTGGGGTGGGGAGCTCAACCTGGTGTTCTGCAATACGCGGATTGATTGTGCAGACGTTGCCAGGTTTCTGCAGTCAAAGAAGATCGCCGCTGTCGCTTTGCATGGTGACCTCGATCAGTCGCAACGGTCTCAGGTATTAGTGCGCTTCGCAAATCGAAGTGCGAGTGTTCTGATTGCGACGGATGTCGCGGCGCGCGGTCTCGACGTGGATGATCTCGATGCCGTATTCAACTACGAGCTACCGGCACAGCCGGAAGTCTACATTCACCGTATCGGTCGGACCGCCCGCGCCGGGAAAGAGGGAAAGGCAGTTAGCCTCGTTGAGTCTCGCGAGATGCGTCGACTGATGGACATCGAAGCGCTGCTGCCTGAAGGTACGTTAAAAGAATGTCGAAGCCCAGCCTCGAGGCCGACCATCGAATCGTTGTCGTCCGCGATGACCACGCTGCAAATAAGCGGAGGGCGCAAGAATAAGCTGCGGCCGGGTGATCTCCTGGGAGCCTTGACAGCCGCGGGCGGTGTGTCAGGCGATGTCGTCGGTTCTATCGACCTCTTTGATACCGTCAGCTACGTGGCGGTACGTAATGCCCACGCACAAAAAGCGCTGCGGCAGTTGTCGAGTCAGCCGATCAAAGGCAGGCGTTATCGGGCGCGAATCGTTAAATAGACGCACTTCGGTCGCGGCCAGGGGCCGCACCTACAGAACCGAAGCGTGTCCGGCCCTACAGGTGCTGATCGCACAGAACCCGACGCGCTTCAGGCGTGCGCGAAGGTCGCTACCGCAGAAAGTTACTCACGCCAATCCGGCAGCCGCCCTGGCGTCCAGGGCACACCCAGCGATTCCAGGCGAGCTTCCAGTTCATCAAGATCGTTACTAATGGATCTCAGCCCACTGAGAGCCGTGGCAAATTCCCGAGCCGCGTTTTCGTAGGAGTCTTCATAGAAAGCAGGTACCGGCGACCGCGTGTCGAGCAGCCACTGGTACACAATACTCGCGCGCTGCGAAATCGACCATGCGACCGGTTCGTTACGCGATGCGACGCTCGCATCGCCATTCAGCGCGACGCTAAGCTCGGCAAGCCGGGCCTCGATATCGCGCACGGCTTGTTCCTCGGCCTCACCTGCCCGCGGTGCGTCGCGCAAACCGGCCTTCAGGTGCCTGATGCGATCGCCAAGTTCGCTCGCATGCGCACTGGCACCTAGCGCCGCGCGATACAGTTCTCCGGCTTTCTTGTGGAATGCCTGAACGGCCGACGGGTCCGAGCTGGTTTCCGGACTCTGCGACAGTGACTTGACCGCAAATGAACGTGGTTCCGCCAGCGCAGTGAGTTTTCCTTCCTGCCGCTTCGATAGCGTTACCGTGTAGTTGCCGGGGACCGCAAGCGGGCCACGTGGTGGCGATTCCCAATAGGCCCGGAACTCGGGCGGGTTGAGTTCGACCGGGTCCGTCGCCGGCAAACGCAAATCCCAGGCCGTCCGGTGCAGTCCTTTCTTGGTCTCTCCCGCAAGCTGGCGGACGATGTTGCCGTTCGCATCCTTGACGACCAGCAGAACAGCTGGCGCCTCTTCGCGGTCTTCCTTGCGCAGCTCATTCCATGATGGATACGGTGTATCTTCGCCGGCTTTTTCCGCTTCGATCTCTGCGTCGCGACGTACCTTCGCACGCGGTTTCAGATCGTTGCCAATATGATAGGTAAAAACAGCGCCAAATGCGGGATTCGGTGACGTAAAGAACTCCGCGCCCATAGAGCCTTTTTCCCGCGCGTCCCAGAGATCCCCTTGCACATACAGCCATGGGTCTTTTACAGAGAACAGGTGCGCGTTGTTGTTGGCAAGGCTTGTCGCCGATGTACGCAACGGTGAATAGTCGTCAAGAATATAGATGCCACGGCCAAAGGTACCGACGACCAGGTCGTTTTCGCGCTTCTGGATTTCAATATCGCGAACAGCGATGGTCGGAAAGTTGTTCTTCAGTTGGTGCCAGGAAGTGCCGCCATCCTGTGTGAAGAACAGACCAAATTCCGTGCCGACGAAGAGCAAGTCAGGATTTTCGTGATCCTCTACAAGGGTGTGCGCGGATCCCCGTACCGGCAGGTCGCCGGCGATGGTTCGCCAGCTGCGTCCGCGGTTGTCGGATCGCAGAACGTAAGGCTTGTAGTCACCACGCTTGTGGTTATCAATTACTGTGTAGACAACGTTGGAGTCGTGGCTCGACGCAAGCACGTCCTCTATCAATGACATGTCTGGAACGCCGCGAAATGTCTCGGTCCTGCGCCAGGTCTGGCCGCCGTCTTCGGTTACATTCATGACGCCATCATCGGTACCGACATAGATTAGGCCTTCGACCAGCTCGCTTTCTGACAGAGCGATAGCGGCGCCGTACATAGAGGTTGAATCGTTCTTCGCAATCGCATCGACGCTCCAAATACGGCCCATCACTTCAAGCTTGTTGCGATCGAGTTTTCGCGTCAGATCCGGACTGATTGCTCGCCAGGTATTACCTCGGTCGTTTGTCTGAAATAGTTTCTCAGCCGCGTAGTAAATGCGCTTGTTGTCATGTGGGCTTATCAGCAAGGGCGTATTCCAGTTCCATTTGTACTGAAGCTCGCCGCTGGCCGGGTGCGGTGCGATGAATACGCGTTCCTGGGTGCGTCGGTCGTAACGCGCCAGGCCACCGTACTGGTACTGCGTGTAAATGATATTCGGGTCTTCGGGATCGATCTGTGGTTCATAGCCGTCGCCACCCAGGATCATCGTCCAGTCGGAATTCGTAATGCCATGAATAACGGTGGTTCGCGAAGGTGCGCAAAGCGAGTTGTTGTCCTGCGTCCCGCCGCAAACATTGTAGAAAGGTTCGGCATTGTCCGGCTGGATGCGATAAAACTGTGCGATTGACAGATTGCGCATGTGTCGCCAGGTATTGCCGCGGTCGAAACTCTCGTAGATGCCGCCGTCGCCGCCAATAATCAAATGCTCGGTAAAGTCCGGATCAATCCACAAGGCGTGATCGTCGACATGACGCCAATCCAGACCCAGCCGCGACCAGGTCTTACCGCCGTCGTCCGACATATGCGTCATCGTATCCAGAGAGTAAACGCGGTTAGCGTCCTTTGGATCGACAACGAGCTCGTTGTAATACTGCGGGCTCGTAGTCATATGATCGGACTGCTTCGACCAGGTATTGCCGAAATCCGAGGAACGATATACGCCTTTTTCGTCGTCGTTCGCTTCAATGATGGCGTAGATCATCGTCGGGTCGGACGTTGCGCCGGCCAGACCGATGCGGCCCATCGTTTCGCCGGGCAGTCCCTTGTCCAGTTTCGTCCAGGTCTTGCCGCCGTCCGTCGTCTTGTGAATTCCGCTTCCGGGTCCGCCATTGATGAGAACCCAAACGTGGCGTCGTCGCTGATAGCTCGATGCCACGATGGTGTTGCTGTCGCGCGGATCAACGACGAATTCGTTGACGCCGGTATTGGCATCGACCGTCAGGATCGGACTCCAGCTGTCGCCAGCGTCGCGACTCTCGTAAAGTCCGCGATCACCGCCTGAATTCCAGAGTGGGCCCTGAGCGGCAACCAGGACATGATCGGAATCGTCAGGATTTACCCAGATCTGGCTGATGTGACCGGAATCCTTCAGGCCCATGTTGGTCCATGACTTGCCGCCGTCCCGGGACCTGTAGACACCATCTCCGTAAGCAACGCTGCGTTGTGCATTGTTCTCGCCGGTACCGACCCAGAGCACCTGCGGATCGTTAGGATCGAGCGTCACTACGCCGATGGCGAAAGACGCTTCGCCCTCGAACAGGGCGCTCCAGGTGATGCCGTTGTTGTCGGTTTTCCAAAGGTTTCCCGACGCTGTCGCCACCCAGTACTCGTGTTTACGGTCAGGATGAACGGCGAAGTCGGAAATACGACCCGAGGTTATCGCAGGACCGATCGGCCGCAGCGATAGACTCGCAAGCGGATGCGAGTCCTTTTCATCCGCAGATGCACCCATAGTCCAGAGACTTGCGAGCAACAATGCCCAACGAAAGAAACGGCCTCGCAGCATGGTATTCCCCTTTGGTTCTTTTGGTGAGGGGCGTAATTCTAACGGAGTTGGTGGCGTTTACGACCAAAATATCAGGCGTCAACGCAGGCAACTATGTGCCTGCTGATCCTGACAGCTAAACTCCGTCACTTTTCCAGAATTCGACCGAAACCCCGTCACTTTTGGGGTCGTAACACATTGAATTCGAATGGCTGATTTGAATTCGAATGGCTGATTTCGGCCAATACTTGCCGCTCCGCGAATTGGCGCGGCCCCACGACTTGCCGCTCGCGAATGGCCAGCTCCGGCTCGCCCGAGACCAGGGCTGGAACGACCGCGTTTGGGAAATAGCGAAATTCTACCTTTGCCCAAAGCAATCGTTGCCCCTTCAGAACAACGATAATGGAGGCAGACGATTTTGCTATATTTGGACGGTAGTCAAAGGGAGCGGGACAAATGGCGACAGATGTAGCGAAGTGGTGTCGGGTAGCGTGGTGCGTAAAGCCGTCGATTCTTGTTTTTTGCATTGTAATAGTTGGTGCATGTGCATCGAGTCCAAATCCGCAGGCAATCGTTCCACCAGAGAATGTTTACCGGGACTTTGCACAGATAACGATCAAGCGCGATTTCAGGCTTCTCGGAGGCGCGAACGCGCACTATATATTTAATGTGTTCGACTTAGGCGATGGTGTCGATTACAACGCGGAGGCGCCTACTGAAAGTCCGTACCCTGCTCCTTACTTAATTAAGATGGATGTGATTTCAGGCGAGACGTTTGAGACCATTGAGTCAGCATTTGTCTCTGCCAATGTAGTCGATAGCGAACTTACGGAGCTAAAACGGATTGAACCGCGGGTACATCACGAACACCTGGTCGAGCGCTTTGACGACTCCCTGATCGGCACGCCCTTACTGACCCGCGTCGATCCAAACGGTGGTAGTCGCATTGTTGCGACTGACCCTGCGTATCTTCCGGCATTGGGTATCCACGTGGTCAAGCTACGGCAATTGTACGACGTTTCCGAACGCCGCTTGTACCGCGTAGTGGAAAGGGCGGAAGAAGGCTGCAAAGACGACCTTCGCGCGCTAATGCTTAATGGCGCACCACCCCGAGTGTCTGGCGAACCCACAGAGAGGCTGGCGAGGAAAATTCGAGAGGCGCTGATTGCGATAGCGCCAGCAATCCGATCCAGACCTGACGACTTCCTGTATGCGGAACGGTGCGGTTTCCATGTTGACCGTGATTTGCATTGGAATGCTTACCATGTGGGAGAACTGCAAGGGTTCGCTCAAGGAACTTGGTATCGGCCAGCAGGCAGGATGGCACTCTATGCCACGTTGGGTGGTGGTCCGGGCGCGCACGCGGAAGAGATTTACGTCGAAGCCGGAAAGCAGTACGTAGGGCTATTTGATCCATATGGACCCACGTTCGTGATCCAGGAAGTAGAGTAGCGTTACGTCTGCTTCTGGCTGTGATTTCAACCGGTCAACACATCCCTAAAGCTGACATTTGAGCGAGCGGTTTCGAGAAAAGCAGCCGCTCAAGATCAGTGCACAGAAAGGGTCAGGACTTGCCGTTGACAACGAGTGCGACGGGACGCTGGGATTGGTCGGCTAGGTCGGCGTATCGACGACGGGAAGCAGCTTGCACAATGCAGCGTTCCCGCAATAAGCTGGGAACCTCACGTGGTCCCGACGTATCATGCCACTACACGATGGAGCACATTGATGGAAGACGTTGATCTACTCCTCGAGATGTACAAACTACAAGTGTCCAGGTCGGAGCACTTTGAGCGTCTCCGCTCTTCCATTTCAAGTCTAGTCCTGACCCTCGCAGTTGCTTTGATAGGAATCGCGACATACGAGCTGCAGATAGATGCCTCGGACGCCGTTGTTGGTGCGGCAATCGTTCTAATTGGAATATTCGGAAATATCGCGAGTTCACTACATAGCAGGCGAGCTGAACGGCACGGTACAACAGCTGGCGAATACCGAGAAGCAATAGATAAATTAATGCCGACAGCGAAAATAGACGAGATCCATAGCGGCGTGCGGGCAGACTACGACAGGACGCACATTAACCTACTCTGGGCCAAGCTCCACTGGGCCATCATCGGTGCCGGAGCACTAATAATGGTCATGGCGATTGTGCCAACCATCTTCTCGATCCCGTGATGCGCACCACGAAGCAGCTCGGCAACTTCTGACCCGTTCTGGCCCCTGAGAGTGGGCTAGGGCGCCAAGATCTACGAAAAAGTTAAGATCCGCCTATGTGGGGTAGGGAGCCATTTCGGGTCGGTAGAGGTCACTTTTTAAGCTCAGCAACCGAATGCGATACGATTCCCATTTCGTCGAATTGTAGATTGTTCCTCTCGCCCAGCGCTTCGATTGAGTCTCTCGCGCAGGAGCAGCTATTATCGATTTATCTTGATAGCAGAAGTCACTCGGCAAGGGCGGTTATCGGTTTGATCGAATCTGATGATATAAGAGCTTTGACGTGGTACGCATGGCGCTCTGGCGAACTAGATGCGGCTTCGAAGACCTATGCCCAAAGCGCTTCCTCAAGTCTGGAGCAATGGTTGCACAACAAGCCGATGATCAGAAATAAGTGGTTGCTCCAGTTTTTTGAGCAGAATAGGCCGCGAGTCGGGGAGTTTCTAATTGAATTCGTCACTGCTGAAGATACCGACACTGTGAAGGTTGTCCTGACATCTCAGCGCATGTGGCTTTTCGACTACGATCTGAAGCACCCTACCGAGATCGAACTATCTAGCGTCAGTTCATTTGAATGGCAAATCCGATATTTTCTACTGGGGTACATCAAGGCGATAGTCAAGTATGTTGACGGGACGGTAAAGTCAATAAAGTCTGGTGGGGTGCCCTCCGACGATGATGCGCTCAACCTCGCAATCGAAAAGTGTCGCCGTCGACCGTGGGCAGTTTCATTGGACGAAAAGACTTGGGCTTCGCTTGCGGCGGATCAGCTCGAGCCAGATCCCGAATATAACCCCATAGGGATCGGTGTATCACCTTTGGTAGATGCATTGGTTGAGCGTATCTCGAGAAATGAAGGTTGGTTGTACGCCGGATTGGCTACGTGGGACACGATTGGGACAAAGCCTGAGACCCTTTTTTTCCAGAGGTGGATCAATCGAGCGTTTTTAGGGGTATTGGGAGATGCGGTCACTCCGGATGCGGTCACGCCGAACGAGCGAGGCAAATTCGGAATTATTGCGTTCGGCCGATCTGGGAACCTATATATTGCGACATTGGGCGACTACTCTGATAACCGCGAGTTCGAGGCACGCATCGCCAACGCCGAATTCGAAACGGACGCAATACAATCCCAGCACATCGCGGAAGTTTCAGTCAGTATAGAAAAAGGTCTATTGATGCTGGAGATTGACGATCTTAAGTTGGCCCTTTCTTTTCCCGACTGTTTCATTGCGGAAAACGCGCGCTTGCGAAGCGAAATAGTTCGTACTAAGTCCTTTGCCTGGAAGTACACCTAGACAGTCCAGAGCACACCGCACCTACTGATACGCGGCAAGTCTTGACCCACACTACGCGCTAGTGCCAGGGGAAAGACCGGGTCAGGACTTGCCACTTGTCACGCAAAGTGACGGAGTTAGCTTGTTGTTCTGATGACTGGGTCGCACCGTAATTCAACACGTTGCGACCTCGAAAGTGACGGACTCTCGCCGTTCGTTTCACTGCTGATCCGAATGCCTGAGCTCTGTCACTTTCTTGGTGTCGTGTCGTCGAGCCGTGGCATATCGATACCCAACATCCGGCTCTGGGACCGATTGTCGCTTACGACCGGCAGCGTCTGCCAAGAGCGACCGTTCAAATGCTAGGATTAGCCACATCGGAAAGGGTTGCCATTGACCCGAAGCACCCATTGATAGGGTAGGCGCCACCCAATAGAGTTGCTCCATACCCGACAT